>Ga0315284_10002176_pt1 | contig 28121 bp, 33 predicted proteins | sample YL17G09_16_MG_FD_203696 | JGI IMG/M metagenome (GOLD analysis project Ga0315284, IMG submission 203696) | Sediment microbial communities from Yellowstone Lake, YNP, Wyoming, USA - YL17G09_16 | ecosystem: Environmental > Aquatic > Freshwater > Lake > Sediment | place: USA: Wyoming | collected...
AAAGTTTTGGATCAACATCTAAAACATTTGATCAAATAAAACACGAGCTTGTTAGAAATCTAATCAAAACACCAGACGAAGTTGAGCCATGGATGGAAGTAAAAGGTAGATCAGCAATAGTTTATGCCGACATGACCAACAGAGGAATAATGTGGGGACCACATTTGATGCATCCGGCATATAATACAGGGACATTGACTGGAAGGTCTAAGACACCAGGATTCAATATCCAAGGAACCACAGAACGAGATCCGATCAAACATGTAGACCCCAACAGAGATTATTTTGTGTGTTTTGATTGGGTTTCGGCTGATATAAGAGTAGCTGGATATTTATCCGGAGACCAATTCATTAATAATAGTTTCAAGGAATCTGATCCGTATATTGAGATAGAAAAATTATTAGGCGCCAATGACATCACTAGAGACGATTGTAAATTAGAAGTGTTAAAAAGCATATATAGTGTAAATATAGAAAATCCACTGTTTGATATAATGTCACAATTAAAGGCGTGGATTGCCAACAAACAATTAGAATATGAAAGTGGGATGGCCGTTAAGACAATATTAGGAATGCCAATTCCGCGCGAAGATATCAAAAGCTCGCTTAGTGGAATAATACAAGGATCGGTGGCTGAGGCAATTCAAAATACTTTAATCAAGATCACTGAAACCATTGGGCCAGAATGTATTTTAGCCGAAGTGCATGATTCGTTGGTTGTGGCGTGTTCCGAAAAGAAGATCAAAGACACAATTGGAGCCATTATACCATTAGTTACTCGTCCGTTAAATATCGATCTGACATTCCCAGTTAAGGTGAGTATTGGTAGGCAATGGAAACAATGGAAACCATATAAGATATATAGATGAACGATTCGATCCTCGACTTGCCAGATGATATTAAAGAAGCTTTGATGTCCGTAAAGGTCAAGTTTAACGGACAGACTAAACAATTTATAGTTAGAGATGAGTTAGTGATAGATTATGATAATATAGAAAAGGACATGGAGGAGTTTCCAAATAAATTTCACATGTGGGCTATGCTATATAGTGAAATCAAAGAGCAAAGAGAAGTCCTCGACAAAAAGATCAGAAAACGTAAAGGAATCATCTATAAAGGAATCCAAGAAGTCGATGGTGGTAAGAATCTTAGGCGTAGTGATATTTCTGACCTCATGGAAACCGATGATGTGTTAGAAAATCTAGAGGCGCAAATGATCATCACAGAAAAACAATGCCAGAAATTATGGTTTACCCTGGAGTCGCTTCGCATGAAAAACGATAATATGCGATCGCTATCAGGATTTAAGAAACAAGAATTGTTCCAGGCCAGCCAATCAAACTCTTAAAGGAGGACATTGCAACCCACAAAAAACTACAAAAACTACGATGTGCACAATTTGCAACGCAATATTTCAATCCTACATTCTTACGAAAGGAAACACAAATGGCAGATCTTCTGTATGACCTCGAAGCAATCAGAAGCAAGATGCGGCAAAAGAAGGGTAGTGGGAGAAAGGATCCAAATGAGTGGCGTCCTGACAAGGCTGAAGCCGGAAAGACTCTCAAATGGAAGTTCTTTATCCTACCGCCGCTCGACGGCATGGATATGTGGTATTATGAGCATGGCAACCATTTCATCGAGAGCAAGGTTCTTGAATGCCCGAGAATCCACGATGATGGTGTGACCTGCCCGCTTTGTCAGTTTGGGTTCGATCTGATGAAGGACACCGACGAAAAAGAAGAGAGAAGGGCAATCGCCAAGAAATACTTATCATCTTCCCGCTATTCAGTCAATATTTACTTTCCAGCGATTGAAACTACGCCGGCCGATTTGAGAGGTAAGGTGATGTGGTTTTCGATGCCAAAGAGCGTCTATGACATTTGCGAATCCGTAATTATGCGTGACCCGCCGGCCGCCGATGCGGTAGAGCCAGAACCATATGGTATATTCTTTGATCCAAAGAATGCCATGCCTTTTGTCCTTGAAGCAAGGAAAAAGGGTGAGTATAACAGCTATGAATCGAGTCATTTTATTGGCAAAAAGATGCCGATAACCAAGAATGACATCGATGAAGTTCTTGCTCAGAGACACAACATACCAACGTTGTTCTCGGCGAGAGACGCTGATGCGCTTCAATCGATTGTTGATAACCTGACTGGCACAGCAAAGATTCCAGTTAAGTCAGAAAAGAAGCCAGAAAAACACTCTGAACCAGCAAAATCGGTAGTGTCTGAAGCGGCTGACCTCGAAGAGGAAGAAGAAAAGGCGCCCGAAAAAACCAAGGCACCAATAGTCGAGAAGGCGACAGCCAAAGCTCCTGCAGTCGAAAAAGCTCCTGAGAAGAAGCAGGAAGAGGCCAAGATTGAAGAAGAAGATGAAGATCTCGCTTCGCTTCTCAACGAATTGAACAGCGCCGACGAATAACGGGTTGTAGGGACCTGTAAGGCGGATGGGGCTCCCAAGGGAGCCCCATCCGTTTAGGCAGGTGACTTCTTTTCGAACAATCTGAATGCTCCAGATAATTCTTCTGCCGATGTTGTTAGTAATTTGCTGTACAAAATACCGGGCATAAAGTCGCTATCTATTAGTTCCGCAGATATTTCATCGCCTATTTTCTCTTCCTGAACGTCTGCTAACTCTCCTGGTTCATCGGACATCATCGCCCTGTTGAATGCGTCTGGTGACATTATTTCATGTGTTTGTTCTGGAGTTGGTGCTTCTTCAGTTTTCTTTGGTCTGTCTTCTGGATCATATGCCACCGCAAATTCTTGCTCTAGCTCAGACACTTTTCCATCTAAATCATCATATGTGTTTTGTTCTTCGTCCTTCACGCGTTCCCATTTTCCTTGTGTCTTCTTTTTGGTCTTCAACCCTTTGTTGTCAACAGTTTCTGTTTCTGACACAGCATTTGGATCATATCTATAAATAAAACCATCATCCCTCAATTGAACTTTACCATGTGTGTCCTGTAAATCTTGCATAAATTGATCACGTTCATTTCTGGCTTGATCAAGAGCCAAATTCTCATCCTTCGATTCTTGATCATTTTTAGATAGTTGTTTTCTTTGATCTTCTTCTTCAGCCTCTTGTCTAATACCAGAGGCAAATTCCTTGTGGGCTTGGATCAATCTTTCTTTGGTATACCCAGCAGCTTCAAGTTCTCCAAACACCATCGAAGATTCACCCTCGAGCGTTTTGATATCTGACAGGTGCTTATCGCGTTGGTCAACCAATACACTACGTTTTGCTTGTATCCTGTCGACATCTATATCCGTAATTTCTGGGTCTTCTGATCGTTTTGATAATTTATTTATCGCTTCATTTTCTTTATTGACTGTCGCATATAACTTCGACAGCTTAACCGAAATAACACTAAGTCTGGCTTCTTGAGCGGCCGTTAATTTTCTTTGTTGTTCTTCATTTATAAGATCTTTTGGTGATTTAATGGATATTGTGTCTCCTGATTCAAATAGGTATTTGTTCCCGTTGATTATGACCTCAGCAGGAGAACTTAGTTTAATACGTTCCATGATATCTCCATAGTATTTAATTTATATTTGAAGAGGATGACATGCACCTTCTCATAGACGGCAAGAATCTATTATATAGGGGCATTTATGCTTCGTTAAATACAGCGACAGCAGACCATTTCGTAGCTATCAGTAGAATGATGCATTCTTATCTTCATAAATTTGGATATGGTAATGTGCATGTGTTCTGGGATGACAAAAAAGAGAATTTATGGAGGAGAGAGATACTACAAAATTATAAAGATTCAGAATGTAGAGATAAACCATCTGAGGTAGAGGAAAAGCTCATAAGATATCAGGAGATATGTGAAGACACATGGAAGCACATGAACATAAAGCAGTACAAAAAGAGCAGAATGGAAGCTGATGATTTAATATTTGCATTTTGCCATTTAATTCACGACGAAACCGTAATAGTATCAAACGATGGTGACATGACACAAATATCATATAGATATGATCACGTTAAAATTTATAACCCATTGCAGAAGATAGTTTGCAATAGACCATCTATTGATCCGGTATTGATGAAATGTCTGGATGGCGACAAGTCAGATAATATCCATGGATATTATGGTATAGGACCAAAAAAGGCCACAAAATGTATCGAAAACACAAAAATGTTATGGGAATTAATTTCTAGGGATAATGCTAGCGTGTATATAACCAATAGGAAACTTATAGACTTATCATTATGTCCGTATTTAAATGATAATATGGTATATATTATTGAACACATCAACCAGGCAGTTCATTTCGACAAAAAGGCAATAATAGAGTTAATATATAGCAAACATAAAATTAAGGGAATAATGGCGGAATTTAAATCTTTGATCTCGCCATTCATGATGATCGGAGAAACTAATGGCAATTCATGTTGTGTACACGAGACCGCAGTCGGCGGTTAATGGAACAGTGCTAAATCAGGCTTCTGCCACGATAGCTCAGAGGATGGCGGCCACTTTAGAAATGCGGGTGATGGAGGATTCGGGCGTGACAAGTTCTGCCGGTAACCCAACCATCAAAGATTATCTTACGTTAGAGGCTGCTGCTGGGTTTAAATTGCAGCACATGGACAATAATATTATTGTCACATACTCATGACAGACTTTTCTAAAATAGGCAAAAGCAACAGAAGCCGTGGCGCAGCTTATGAGCGAAAGATAGCTCATAAGCTGACGGCAGGATTAAAAGTCGATTTCAAGAGATCGCCGAGATCGGGCGCCCTGCTGAGACAAGGCGCATTCAATGGCACATTCCTTGGTGGTGATCTTTCAAGTGAAAAAGATTTTTTATTCAGTATAGAATGTAAAAACTGTAGAGATATAAATATAGAATCGGTCATTAAAAACCCAAACACGGCACCCCTAGTAAAATATTGGTGCCAATGTATATATGACGCAAAAGCAGCCAGTACACCAGAGAAAGTAAAATTGCCGTTGATGCTTTTCAATCTTAAATCGGTCAGAGAGGATTATGCATGTCTATCACACGATGGTGTGACATATCTCAGAAGTTGGTGTACCTCTCCGTTACCGTTGCATATATTTATTCCATCAATTAAGGGACCTGTAAAAATAGACATTGATAATAAAATTGTTGAAATGGTAGACATACCACCCATGAACATAATGTTAATGGACTTTTTTATTAAAGATCTAATGATTGAATCAGTATTTAAGGGGTAAGAAATGGCGTGTGGCGGATGTGGACACCGAAGAGGCATCCAAATCAAGAGGCCAGAACCATTTACGCCTCCTCCACCTCCCACGCATTCAATGTCCGGTAGCATGAAGTTATGTCCAGTTTGTAGATCAATGATGAGAAGCTTACATAAGTATGACAAAGGTATTAGGAAGGTTATAAGAAGTTGGTATTGCACCAAACCCAATTGCCCGAATTCAAGGGGATCAATACAATGACACCACAAACGCCGGCTTGCCCCAAGAACATAGACGAGATTAATAAGCTCATTAAACAACACCAACTTGGCCCAGAAAACGGATCTTATCATCGCAAGTTGCTCATGGAGGGCCTAGAAAACATCAGGTCCAGAATTGAATACAATCAGAAACTGGCTGAGGCTGGCAATATTAGTCTTGATGTCAACAATATGGGTGGGTGGGTTCACAACCTAATAAGAGATACTGTCGGTGGTAAGATAAATTGCTCAAATATGACAATAGAATGGATAATCAATGGGAAGAAAATTGAGTTCAACCCATATGATGGATCTGTAAAATATGCAAGCGAATCTTAACATATCATTAGCAGAATACAAACCAATCACCACATATAAACCAAAGGTCGGAGACTTTGTGGTGTGGCACGGATTTTTTACTCATTTTTATGGCATAATTAATGGTTGTGATGAATCCAAAATTAGGGTAATAACAGCGGGGTTACCAGCGCTGTTGTTCACGATGGAACAAGACGAAATGGATAAGAATTTGCGGGTAATCAACATAAGCGAACTTAGAAGATCAAGAGGGGCATATGCCATCCAACAAGGCGGTATCTGGTTCGTGTGATATAGAGTGTAGAGCCTTTCCACCATTTTCCCAGAATAAAGTTCTGTTGCACGGCAAAACGTGCCACATCATTGAGCCATATGACTCGGGAGTTTTAGTGTCGACGTTCACGCTTAGAACCGGCGAAGGTTTCATTGTAAAGGTATTAGACCAAAATGGCGCGCATCTTGATCCTAATGAATTGAAAGACGCAAAGATGCGTGAGACGCTTGTTGCAGCTATTAATATTCAGAAGTTAGTCGGCGTAAGACAAACACAATTGTTCTTTTCTGTAACATCAGAGCCAATTTTGGTGGATATGTTTGATGGGTCTAAATTTGCTAGTCCAGGAATGTTAATGGACATTTATGGGAAGCGAATCAAAGTCCAGAGCGCTAAATCTGTTGAAAAGTACGATCAAAATAAAACATATAATGCGATTATCAAGCCCGCCATTGTCTGTTATGATAATAACGAGCCGGTCTATTTGAAATCATAAGGAAAACCATGTCGAAAAGCGATTTAATCGTCGTTGGCGGCGCGGGTGGTTTTATTGGTGGATCACTTGTTCGCTATTTTCAAAAAAAAGGTTTTACCAAAATTCGAGCCGTCGATCGCAAGCCAATACCAGATTGGTATCAGATTTCTGATGTAGAAAATTTATGTCTTGATCTTTCTATAGAAGATAATTGTAAACGGGTTTGTGAAGGAGCGGTGGAAGTATATAATCTTGCTGCTGATATGGGCGGAATGGGTTTTATTGAGCGGTTTCGTATCATGTGCTTACGCAGCATTTTAATTAATACTAACCTCATTGAGGCAGCATATCAAGCTGGCGTTCAAAGATATTTCTTTGCAAGCTCTGCATGCGCCTATAATACTGATTTGCAGAAAAACCCGAATGTTGTTGCTTTGAAAGAGACCGATGCGTATCCGGCCATGGCTGAGCGCGGGTATGGCTGGGAAAAACTAGTATCCGAAATGTTCTGTCAGGAATATTGGGCAGAAAGAGGCATGAAAACGGCTATTGCTAGGTTTCATAATGTCTATGGTCCCAACGGAACGTGGGACGGTGGACGCGAGAAGGCCCCGGCTGCGATTTGTCGAAAGGTGATTGAGGCAAAAGACAACAAAGATCTTAGTATCACAATTTGGGGTGATGGTAGTCAAACTCGTAGTTTTATGTTTATTGATGACTGCACACACGGCATTGATCAAATAATGCATTGCGATAAATTGACTGCAACACCAATCAATCTCGGGTCGAGTGAATTAGTTTCGATCAATGAGTTGGTCTCAATAGTTGAAAACATTGTTGGTATAAAATTAGGTCGTAAATATGACTTAGGCGCACCTAAGGGCGTTGCTGGTCGAAACAGTGACAACACCATGATTCAGGAATTTTTGGGTTGGGAACCATCAATATCTTTACGAAATGGCTTAGACGTTACTTACGCTTGGATTGAACAACAGTATTATGATCGCAAAGCCGGCAGGCGTACGGTCAGAGATGTGTTGTAAAAATAATGATATTCAGCCAGATTCAACCCAAACAACAATTGCACGACATTGTCGCGGTTATTGATATTAAATTCAAGATACGTAAAAATTATTTCTTTTCTTTGTTCGTCTAAATGGGCCAAATAAAATAGCGTCAGTTCAACAGTTTTCTCTGAACCAAACAACAGTAACCACGACACGGCCATTGTCATCTTATGACCCACACAATCAACATCAATTTCCAGTGGTTCAAGTAATTCAACTAACTCTGGTTCGATGTTCTTTGAGTACATTGCTTTAAAAAAGTGGCCGCTTGCCACCCATCTGTGAGCACCCTGATTTTTTGCTCTTTTGATAGTTTCATCAAATAATTCCATAATTAAAGGTGTATATCCGTGTTTGTCATGTGTTCTATGACAAAGCAATTGATACATCACCATAGACACGGGATGTGTTGTGTTGTTCCATATAAAATTGCAATATTCTATGTTTTTCTGTTCGTTGTCTAAAAAAGCTAAATAATGATGGCACTTGATGCTGTTAGTGGTTATTAATGTGTCAGCATCCCACGCATAAGACAACAGCACCATGTTGTTATGCCACATATAATTGTTATAATTATTATTTAATATTTGTGTTAATTTGTTGATCTCAAATCCGTCTGGCAACAACGGCATAGAGACCCACCCATGTAATTTAGTTCTGATCATTAAACTTCCACCCATGGACGGTTTTGGGTGTCGTGTGGGTGATATTGATTGTGTGTATATGTTATATTAAAGGACATGTTTGGTATGATATCTGATCTGACGAAAAACATGTTTAGTGCATGGCATTGGTGGATCAGCGTATAATCTTTGCTTTCTCCTAGTTTTTTCAAAGCCCCAAAACTCGCTCCATAATAATCTGTACCATCACACGCGAACGTCGGATTATATGGTATTGTCCTGTTCAGGCCAACATGGATTGTCCCATTCATTTCGATAATGACAACTCTTGGCCTATAACGCAGGGCATTCCATAACCAATAATCATTACCATCAACATCTATCGATAGCAAATCAAATTCTGTCGGAACGCCATATTTGCAGAAAACAGCATTGATGTTTTCTACGGTCAAAAATTCACAATGCACACCAGAAGCCGGGGGAGTTTTCCCATCAAACATGATGGCTTTCCACCCAAGATCAACAAAATATCTAGTATTACTCAACGAGCTACCATCAAGTGCCCCAAATTCAACCGCTACTTTGTTCGTTGTGCCAATTTGATTGAAGATGTGTTCTAAAATTCCTTCTTCACCGGTCTGGCTGTATTTCTTCTTAGAATATGTGTTTAAATTAACGAGATCCATGTGTTCTCCGTTAAACTTTCTTGAGAAAATATTGTGAAGCGTAAATCAAAAGTTCATTAACATCGCCGGTCCTGTGGTCGAGATCGTCAATTATCTTAGACAGCAGCGAATCCATTTTCTCCCTACGATTATGTGGGATGTCTTTATTATATTGCATTCCTGGCCACGCGCTGTGTGCGTCATAATATGTACATAACATATCTTCCATAACATACCACCCACCGCTCATCACATGTGACCACAGATATTTATACGACGTAAGCATATGATCCACCACATGGCTACCGTCATCAATGATAATATCAAATGGTGCAAATTTATCAATTACATAATTTAATATTTGTGGGTCGTCTTGACTGCCTGTGACTAAAACAATATCGTCATCAACCTTAACTTCTGGATTGATGTCAAGACCAATTATTTTAGCATTTGGGAAATATGACTTCCACATTTTGACTGATTTACCACCCAACACCCCTATTTCTAATAAAGTTAATGCCTGCGATCTAAGAGGAGAAAAAATCTGATCATATATATCGAGATAACTTCTCTTGTTGAAGGTGTGTTCGTGGTCACCTTTATCAGATCCAGGATTTAATTCTTTAAGAGTTTTCATCTGGTTTCCTTATTATAAAAGAAGCATTGTCGCGGGCGTCACCCCTACTGTGATAAATCATAGTGGCACCATCAACTTGAGAAGCGGTGTCGGTAATATAAATGCGCTCGCCAGTCGCTAATGTTATGTTAGGACCACACGGTGTCATATTGTTGCGGGCCGCAAAAACACCAAACAAACTCTGATCATGGCGCCCACACAGCACACCACCAAAAGCCGTGCCGTCATCAATAAACATATTCATATCTTTACTGCATTCATAAGCCGGCAGCACATAAGTGTTATAATATTTATGATTGAGACATTGCATGGCTGCATTAATACCTACCGTTTCTAGTTCCTCTTTTGTAACTTGCAAGATCTGTTTCGGATATTGGTTCAACCACAAGCCAATTTCTGACACTCCCAATAAAAAATATCCAGTTAAGGTTGTATGGCGGAATATTGGTTCTAATGATCTTAAAATAGTGACACCAGCATCAATCCAGAAAACAGTCTCGTGCATATCCAAAGCCTGTTTGATAGCCACTGGCTTCCACGCGTAATTTCCGATGACCCTGGTTGGGTTCTGCGAGCCAGGATGTTTCAATACCGATTTTAATATGTCAGGGTGGGTCTTTTCTACCTGTTTAATTGTTACTTTTTGCATATGATCAAGATTGCTACGTTCTGAACTGGACAGCCCAATATCATAGACATAAATTTGCGATATATTATCATAATTGCTTTTATGTAATGATCCAATTAGCGACAGCACTCGCGGAAAATATGCAGAATCAGATGCGGTGACAATAAACATAATCACTCCATTTTGTTGATGATTTCTTGCACTTTCATTGATTCTTCTACAAACCCAAACCCAGCTAGAAAGGTCATTATCCTATTCATATATGTATGGTTCTTAATAACATGCCTGTGCTGCTTTGACACCAATTCCAACCTTTTGTCTTCATTTTTCAAATAATAACCCACTAAATCAACATATTCATCTGGAGTCGACGCCATCGGCATAATATCATATGGGAAATAATCTCGCATTGTTGGCACTGGATCGCTGATTGCCGCCAATCCACAAAGAGGTACCTTAAATATTCGCTCTGGAATATCTATACCATAAACAGTAGTGTGCGGTTCACTAACACATGGCCCGATTTTAGCAGAAGAAAACAATTTTAATATATCATTGTCGTCTATTGCACCTCGGCTTCTACCATCCCAACCACCCCACCCATATATGATCGTGTTGTGTTTCTTGCGCACTGGTTCTAGATATTTGTCTATATTAATCGCTTTATATGGCCAGTATCCACCAACAAATGCAACATCACATTCCATGCTTGGGTCTGGTTTGACCTTTTTGAAAGATAAATGATCTCCAGCTGTTGGCTCTCCGTATACTCGTATACCAAGATCGTTGGTCCATTTGTCCCAATGTCTATTAATAGCCCCACGGCAAGCAAAACCAAACACAAAGTTCGGTTCTTGGGCAACAACCCACTCTATTGTACTACGTGGTTCATTAATGTCTGGCCAGGTTTCCTCTTTTTTTTCTAGAGGAGAACTGCTATATGGGTTGACATGATAGGCTGTTTTCGTTCCATATTCTTGTTTGGCCCACTTTGGAAAATTTTGTTTGTGGCCAGAGCACCCTATATATACATCTGGTTTAAACGACTTGATGTGTTCATCAGTGCCATCCCAATAGGCAACTTTGTGTCCAGCAAATTCAAATGCTTTATATATGCCGCGTATGCCGTAAATATATGCACCACCATTGATGATTGGCAAAAAGATGTGTTTCATAAGCTATACTTGCCTTTCAATATACCAATGAGAGTTTTCAATCTTACCGGCATTGGAGTGCTTATTAATTTTTTATTGATTTCTATGTTTTTATTGTGTAATGATTCCCACCCAGTAGTTCTTCCATGATTAAGATGCACAAAATCGACATATCTTTCATCATACATGCTGGTGTTGTTTTTAAGTCTTTCAAAAAATTCGCAGTCTTCCATACCATATCCAACGAAACTTTCATTAAAACCGCCGATGCCTATATAAGTATCTTTATAGCAGGCTAATGAGCCACCCTCAAAATATCCTACAACCCTATCGCAATCAAGGTTGTTGCTCACCACCCCGCTAGCTAGAATAGTGTCGGTGCCTGCTTTGTTGACGTACATTACGCTCTTTCCTATGTGGCACGATTTAAAATTTCTAAGAACTTTATAAACTTCCGATGTGTAATTAATAGGAACCATAATATCAGCATCATGCAAAATAATAATACCATTAGGTGCTGACGCCACGCCATAATTAAACGCTTCTGCTTTGTTGAATGGAGTGTTGCTGTGAGCGAATTTATACAGACATGGGGCTATGGAGTTTATTGTCTGAGCCGAAGACTGTTCCACCAATATTATATCTACGGCTGGGAAATGCTGTGATTTGATATTGTTGATTATTGAATATACCGCCGCCCGCCCATCCTGTTCTCTGTATGGAACAACATAAGTAACGAACGGTACTATAGACTCAGCATCTGGATCTACTTTGACCCTTGAATTTTTGACTTTATCAAACAATGACTTGGCAGTGGCCAAATGTTCAAATCTGTTTTCTACTGCTGATACTTCATCGTGGATTGTAAAAAATTGCTCAGACCCTTCAACATCATGATATCCAGATGGTTGTATTCCCGATTTCCAGATCCTATACGACCAATCAACATGTTCCATACCATAGAGACCGAACTCAACGTCAAAAAAACCAACTTTATCAAAGGCCAAATGATCAAATGCTATCACTGCTCCGTGTGGTTTATCTCTGATGGTTTTAATTCTGTACCCGTTTTTGATTGTTGATTCTGCAGCGTCAGCTGCCCCATATATTCCGGATTGACGATAGCAAAAATGGTGATATCCAAGTTTTTCCATAGCTGTGACGTAGAACGTGTCCCAGCCATTTTGATTAATTGTCACGTCGTCATTCAATAGAATTTTATATTTAAACCTCTCGAGGCATCTCAGTAATCTGTTTGAATTTCCAGCTACACCAAGACGTTTATCGTTATCTATTAACACAATCCAGTCGATCGATCTAAGATATTCTTTGACTGACTGGTTCGTAGATTCATCACTAACAAAGACCGTAGTCTTGCTAAGATCGGTATGTTGTTGTATTGAATCGAGTAGTCTTTTGATTGATTCAAGCCTGTTATATGACAAAACACCGATACCTATGTCGTTAGATATAGATGTTTGATTAGCTGCTAAATGTTTTTTAAATAGCTTGGTGGCTTCTATGTGCGTCGCTGTTGGTCTACCGACCATTTTTTGTTGATGTCTATTATTCCACGGTGTGTGTTTTGTCTGGGAAGTGTGCTTCTTCGTTGTAACAATTTTTTGTTGCAGTTGTGGTTGAGGCTGCTGTCTATATCTCTTTGGTGGCGGTAATGCACCTAATGGGGATCTAATTTCTCTAGTTGCTTTGACTTTGTGTGATATTCCCATACTAATATTCTCAGGTGGATGTGGTTCTGCCTTTATATTTTCTTCGAGCAATATAAATTTAGGACAATACTTCAAATAAAATTCAGACAAGATTTTGTAGCTACCGCCCTTCATGACCACAGTTTCTTTGTTTGGTCCAGCAAGGCGGACAATGTGTCTTGATGGATTATAAAATCGGCGATTCATTGCATCCCTTCGGTTGTGTTCCGTCGATTCTATCAACCACTCTCCGACGGAGTACTTTTGCGACCTCAACAGCCAGAGCAGTGTATTCTAATTGATCCCCGTGATAAACAACCACAGGCGTGTCAGAACCTTTTTCGAGGACGCTAATCACCATGCACCTAATATTTGGTTTTTCATCCAGTAGTGTTTTTCTCAGTTCCAGTATTTTAGCGATCAATTCGGGATGTTCGTTCATGTATTCGCCTCCGCTGCGGCTAAAATACAATGGATACTAAAATCAAAGAAATTATTGACTTGTATGAAAGATTAACTGGCAGGCAAATCATTCCTAAAGACACAGATTACAAAAAGACCTACCAGTATAGATATGCAGCAAAATTTGTAAACAATATGAAATATGTGCCGTGGGATACAGCAAAGAAAATAGCTTATTATGCCATTGAATATGCAAGGAACAATCTTAAAAAGAACAATACGATCTGGACTAGGGGATTATGGGTATTAACAAAAGCAAATATCGTTGATATAGCATACAGTAGCGCTAAATCTCATGAAGCGAGAATGCAACTGGATTTGGAAAAAACAGTTAATAGTAAAAAGTTTGTTGATGCGCAAGAAACTGGCCTGGCTGAGACGAAGGTTGAGGGAGGGTTTCCTAATATAGTGATGTGGTATGAAAACAACAGTGTCAATTTGACCTACATAGCTATGTCTGAAATTTGCAAGCGGGTCATGGCGCAATTGGATTCATCAAGCAAAAGCATGTTGCCACCACAAGATGAAATAATAAGAAGAAGAGTGAAATGCTTAATAGATGATGACTACAGCGAGAAACTTAAAAAAGTCCTTGGCGACGATTACATTAAAATTGTGTAGGTCTCGTATTTCATAAACAGAAAGGCATGCTATGTACGAAACAGTCAGTTTCAAAATCAAGGGTGTTATGCCAACAATTATGCACAATGGCCAAACCAGTGACCCGCTCAATGAATACGCAAAAAGACTCAAGAAAGTAACAAGTAAGAAGACCAAGACCGATCAAGACCACATGGAAATGGCCGAAATAGAATGGTTTGCCGCGTTGTATGTTGATGAACAAAACAGACCATGTTGGCCCGGAGAGAATATCGAGTCGATGTTGGTCGCGGCTGCAAAGAAGACACGTCTTGGGAACCAGACCAAATCTGGTTTGTTTGTTGATGGAAACGCCATCGTTATTCATGATGGGCCAAGAACTGCCGATGGGTTATGGAAATATAAGCCACTCGACAAGAACCCATATATTTCTAGGGTTCCAGTTGTGATCAATAAATCTAGAGTCATGAGAACAAGACCGATTTTCCCGGTGTGGTCTCTTGAATTTGCAGTTAATTACATGCCAGATATTCTTAGTTCAGAAAATGTGATTGAATTTGTTAAGACTGCCGGCAAAATTATAGGCCTGAGCGATTGGAGGCCAAAATATGGAAGATTCGAAGTAGAGTCTGCCGAAGTGACCAAGAATCAATAATGAACGCGGTCGAATGGAGAAGACATGGATCACCCAATCAGACCCAAGCCATTGCCGATTGATCTTGACAAATGCCATTATGGTATGATCATCAATAATTCGTTGGTTGTCAAGTGTACTGGAGTGCCCGAGGATGATCCAAATTTTTCGCTTGCCCAAATGAAGTTTAAAGCCAGGCTGGAATTTGTACTGGAAAGCGAAGTGGGAATGCCATGCACGATCTGCATTCGTGATGGTGTGTTGAAAATCTTAACCCACGAGGAAGCCTCAGAATATCACCGCAACAGATTCAATTTGTGCATATTAAAGATGATGCAGTCGTTTTATAAGAATCGCCAAGTAAGCGTAGAGGAGTTTGACAAGGAAACAGCCTCAACGCACAACAGAACACTCGAGATTCAGAGTAAGGTTCTGCAAGCAACAATCAAGGCACACCCAGACATAAAATTGCAGGCTTATCAGAGAAAAACCCCTCTGCCAGTCTTTAAATGAAAATTATCATTGCAGACAACAGATGGATATATCTGGATGGTATCACTCCAGATATTAGTGATCTTCTGTATGAGCATTTTTCTGCAGAAGACCCAAATTCAAAGTATATTGACTCGATACAGGAACAGAGTTGGGATGGGGTGTATAGAAAATACAACAAGCGCGAACAAAAGCTATCCAAAGCATATCTCAATGAAGTAATAAAGTTTTGTGGGAAATATGATCTGCCCGTAGAAATAGAGGACAGACGCCCACCATCCAAATACCCAATGTACAAACCAGAAGACATCAAACCAGACCTCTTGGCTGGCATCACTTTGATGGATCATCAAATCGAAGGGATGTTGGCGTGTACCAAACCAGAAAACGAAATAGGTATAATGTTCTATATAACAGGCGCTGGTAAGTCGGAGTTGATGTGTGGGATAGCCAAATTGCTTAATTGCCCCACTATCATCATGGCAGAAGAGACAATAGTTGTTGATCAGCTCAAACGAAGACTAGAGCTTAGAGATGTAGCAAAAGAAGTGGGCGTGTTTTATGCTGGTCAATCACCAACTGGGCAATTGATCTGCGTCGGTAGTTTAGCCAGCTTGTTGGCGCCACCTAAGCTTGGCGGCAGAAAAGAAGAAGAAACTAAAGAGGATTATGAAAAAAGGATCAAGGCATATAAAACACGCAGCAAAAACCATACTATCTATAGGAAGCTCCTTGGTAAATGTGAATTACTCATGGTTGATGAAGCTGATAAAGCCGCCAGCAATAAACAATACAAGAAGGTAATTCAGAAATATACCAAATCAAGATATATATATGGATTCACTGGCACCCTACCAATGGAAGAAGACAAATTAGATAATCTTAATTTGACGGAGCTTCTTGGCGGCGTCATTGCTAAGTCAGACAGAAGATATTTAGAAAGCATTGGTAGGATAATACCGGTAAAGTATATAACAACAGTGTTTGGTAATAACAACCGCAACGACAAATCAGCCTTTGATATTGCAGTAAAGGAATTAATTGAACAAAACGAAGAATTGCACTTAAAGATTAAACAAATAATTGATGCCTTTCCAAACGATAATTTCTTGGTTCTAGTAGAAAACATTGAACTCGGCAAGGCACTAGAAGAGAAGATACCAGGCAGCGCCTTTATATTTGGCACTACAGCTAGAAACACGAGAAATGACGCCCTTAAGAAATTCGAAAAGAAGACCCTCAGAGTCTTAATAGGTAGTAAAATCCTCAAAAGAGGTCTTGACCTCAATGGCGGAGTAGATAACCTAATATTATGCGCGAGCAGTAAAAAAGATTCTGATTTAGAACAGAAAGTTGGAAGGGCGGTTAGGATCAATAATAGAGGATGGGCGAGAGTGTTTGATTTTATGTTTATCAATAATTTCTATCTTTATAGACATTCAAGACGCAGGCTTGCTCGGATGCTTCAGCTCGGCTATCCAACCATGGTTGTCACACCAAAGAAAACATATGATGGCAAGGAAGTCATGAAAAAAGGTTTCAATCTGTTTAGGCCTTGCAATTTCCCGCCCCGCCAGCTGTAGTTATATTATAATTCAAATTTAGATGACCCTTAGTATTTTATTCCATTATGGGATATTAGGGGTCAACATGAAACCACCTCCAGACAAACCGCTCTTAATAATAAACGAAGATAAACCACCAGAAGATAAGCCGCCTTTAGTTCCCGACAAATTACCTTCAAATTATTACTTTGATAATGCTCTGGTAGAAAAACTTCTTGTCGAATATCACAAGACTGGATGTACCGATGTGGTTTTACGTAATGGCATCATGAAACATGTCGATGAACTCATCATCAACGTTATCAGAACCCACAACCTACACAATATATATTCTGGAAAAGATGATTCTTCTTTTAATGATTTACATCAGATAGCGTGGGTGGCAATAGAAAGCTCTTTATATAAATTCAATAATGGACCACATCATCCAAAGGTGTTTAACTTGTGGTCTCAGGTGTGTCGGACATCTATTCTCGCAGCCATCAAAAAAGACAACAGAGACAAAAAGAACTCAGAGGGGTATAGATATTATCTAGACGAAAAAGTCATTAAGAGATCTGCCCAGTTTGGGAGATTTTTAGCTGAAGCCAGAGATGTGTGTAAATACGTAGATGATTTCATGAAAATAATAGATGCCCTTGAAGAATTATATTTTACGGACCCCAAGCCCCACGAAGGACTGATTGGTAAACTTACAAAACAATCTAACATGTCAAGAGCTAAGATTATAAAATTTGTAAGGATATTACGTCTGATGAGCTTTGAATTCACCGATTCACCGATCGGTGAAATTGAACACCAAGAAAAAATAATCAAACCTAGCGCGATAGCATTTACTAAAGACGAGGACTAAGGGAAAATATACCATAGGATGTGTATAGGATACCTATGTCATCGAAACAAAAAAGACCAGGTACCACTAGCCCCATGAGGCGTGTAACTGACGCTATTGATGAGCGGCTGGCTAATCTAACCAAGAGAAGTGGCACCAGCAAAGAAAGCAACCCAAATCTTAAAACCGGCAGCAAATTTGGCAAAAAAGCGAGAGGTAGGAGAAATCCAAAGCCGGTTCTACATAGAAAACCCGGAAATAGACAGAGTTTCGGAGAAGGAGTGGACATGAGCAATATAGTCGACACCATTCGTTATATTATAGAAAATCATGGGGCCGATCCCAAAGAAGTACTGGCTCAGTACCACAATAGGCCAATGCTTGTCGAAGCTGCCAAGAAGTGTATGGCGACTTGTTTATCTGGTTGGGAGAGGACAGAGGACGGTATCGTGTCTGAAAACACAAACATGATATTATCCCCTGACAGCTGGAGAATATCTGATGACGGATCTGTTGAGCTCGTCAACGGATTCAGATTTGATTATGACTGGTTATATTCAATAGCAGCATCAGACACCATCAAAGAAGCAGTTGAAGCTCCGATGTCCTCCGTAGATAAAGACCAATTCGCAGATGCGTTATCAAACGCTTCCAATCTGCTCAGGAAATTATCTGACAAAGAGGTTAAGAAATATATTTTAAATGCCGCTAAAAATGACGAGAACGTAGACTTAATGGCCCTCAAAGAGGTATTAGAAGATACCGGAGTCAACTTTAAATTCATTGGCGCAGAAATAGATGGCGATAAAATCAATTTGCTCATCAAGGTTAGATATAGCAAAGACGGCACCCAAGAGGGAGTGATGGAAAAGAAATTAAGCATTGAAGTTAAACCATCAGCCGATGTGGTAGACAGAACGGAAAGTGATATATCCAAAAACGAAGTTGATCTTGATTTTCAGGAGCCGCCGGAACCAGAGTTAGAACCAGAGTTAGAACCAGAGTTAGAACCAGAACCAGAGCTAGACATTGAACCCGAGCCAAAAGATGATCTAGAGGGCGGAATGGATCTCGGAATTGATTTGAAATGACTGCTCTTCCAGAAGATAACGAACTAGCATCTTTACTTAGCGATTTAAACGACATTAAAGATGTCGCACCGGTGTCTTTATCTACCCACACCACGCCTCTTGTCTCCGCTGGAGAACAGAGCAATGCTGGAATACAAGGGCCTCAGGGTAACACTCTGGCATCACAAGAAATCACATTACATCATGAAGGCGACGCGCCGCCGCCAACCACTATAGGTATTGATCTTGGTGGGTTATATGATCAATCGATACAAGAATTGTTATTAAATTATAGGAAAGATAGGCAAGATTTAGATTCATATATTAATTTTATATATGGAAAACTAAATCACGACGGGCCGAGTAGGATTTTCTTCGAAGCCATCGCTATGTCCCTCAGAACCAAATCTGAGGCCAATACCAATCTAATCAAACTCATAGACAATATTGGTAGGCGAATAGAAAAACAAACTGGCGTAGAAGATTTAAATCTCGAAGGCCTGTTAGATGATTGATAAAGTAACAAAAATCAAAGAAATCGTCAGAAAGTGTAAGAAGTCTCCAGAATACTTCATAGATAATTTCTGTAAAATAAAACATCCTCAGGCGGGAATATTGCCATTTAAATTATTCAATTACCAGAGAAAATGTCTCGGGCATTTTACAAAAAATAGATTCAACATTTTTGGTAAAACGCGTCAATCAGGGATTAGTACCCTGTGTGGAGCATATGCATTATGGCTCGCAATGTTCTTCAAAGCAAAAACCATTCTAATAGTATCCAAACGTGATCTAGATGCCAAAGACTTTATGATCAAGAATGTTAAGTTCGTATATGAAAGACTTCCTCAGTGGATGAAAGCAGTGTGGGTTCCGGAAACCGACAACGAACACCAAATTGGGTTTCATAATGGATCTAAAATAACATCGCTACCATCCGGCCCAGAGACCCTCCGTGCTAATTCATCATCACTCAATATTATCGACGAAGCCGCATTCTGCCCAAACATGAATGCGATGTGGTCCGGTGGCGCGCCAACATTGCAGCACGGTGGTTCAGTGCTAGTCATATCAACTTCTAATGGTATTGGAAATTGGTACTGGAAGACATGGACTGATGCTAAAGAGCATTACAACGAGTTCAATCCAATCGAAATTGATTGGTGGGATATGGATTGGGCTATTGAATATGTTGATGATGTCACAAAGACTCCGACAAGGATAGCTCCGACTGATGGCTTACGCAGATGTGAGACTAAAGAAGAAAAAACAAAATATGGTGATTATTGGAGTCCATGGCTTGAGACTCAATACAGATCGTTGACCGAAAAGGGTGATGATTCCAAATTCAGACAAGAAGTACTAAGAGATTTTCTTGGGTCAGGAAACACAGTTCTTAGCAGAGAGACCCTGTTAATAATAAGGGCCCAAGCCAAAGAAGCAGGTAAGACATATAAGACAGTGAATCATGTAGATTACATACAACCAATTACTAACGAAAGTTATGTACTCGAATTTGACAATAGGCTGTGGGTATGGCAAGAACCGCAAAAAGAACATATATATACAGTTGGGGCCGATATCTCTGGCGGTGAATCTAATGACTGGTCTGCGGCCGAAGTGTTTGATGTAATATCTGGTGAGCAAGTTGCCGAATTACAGATAAAAGCCAAACCCAAAGATTTTGCGATTATGATAGATTACATAGGTAGATGGTATAATAATGCCTTCTTGGTTCCAGAAAGAACCGGCATGGGAATTACAGTATGTCAGGACCTTGAAGACATGGCATATCCTAATATATTTAGGAAAAATATGTTACCAACAGCCGCAAACAAGGCTCTAGCCAATCAATTTAGCGGACCAATAGGATATAACACAACAGGTGTTGGTAAGCCAATCATCAACAAGGCTCTAATAGATAATCTCGGTGAGGGTGGATATAAGGTAAAATCACACAGATTAATCATACAAGCAGAAACATATATCCATCTAGGCCCAAACAGAACCGGTGCAGAAAAAGGCTCTATGAATGATGACTTAATGATCGCTTCTGGTCTGGCTTTTGTGGGTATAAATATGTCTATATGTGCCGAGAATAGTGCCATGGTTCCGTTCTCATCATTGAAGGCAAGTATGAATTTTGGAGCACCAGATCCAAATATTGACGTGGCTAAGACCACCGACTACAGGGCAATGTTCCCTATGGGTGTTGGGAAAGGCCAAACAATACAAGAGACACAAGAACAGGAGATACAAAGATTTGCCCAATCTTTGATGGTGCCGGTCACCGATAGTCAGTTACCGTCGGTGGTTGTTAAGAAAAGAATATTCCCACCTCAAAGATAAAATGGTATTTTATGCTCCGGAGTCCTTATGAGTATTCAATTATTTGATAGAATTAGAGCTTTCCTTAAGAGCGGTAATCTATTTAGACACGAGAATCTTCTCCAGAATCAGAATGATATCAGCCGGGCCATTCAGAACAACGAATTTATAAATTATTCTTCATCTGGTCTTCTCGACCAAACTAATCTCCAAATCAACAGAATGGAGAGGTATAAAGATTATGACCAAATGGATGAAATGGGTGAGATATCATTAGCATTGGATTTATATGCAGATGAGTCATGCCTAGATGGTAATACTAGAATACCATTATTAGATGGTACTTGTCCAACCATATCAGAATTAGCTAAGAATGGCCCAGAATATGAATTCTGGGTATATGCTATTGATAATATTACCAAGAAAATGGTCCCGGCTAAGGCAAAGAATGCCAGGATTACAAAATTTAATCAGAACATGGTCACTGTTATTTTGGATGACATGAACGAGATACGTTGCACCCCCGATCATAAATTCATGCTTAAGGATGGTACATTTATAGAAGCTAAAGACTTAAAATCTGGTGATAGTTTGATGCCATTATATAAGAATAGAAGATATAGAAGTAAATCCGGGCCATTTGTAGAGCAAAAACCATATAATACAGCATCAGAATATGATTTTATGTACATCAAAGAAACAAATCATTTCATCTCAGTTCACAGGTGGGTATACGAATTTTTCAATAATCATGCCGAAACAATACACCATAAGGATTGGAATGGTATAAATAATGTCCCATCTAATCTTGAAGGTATGTTATCTAAGGATCATTACAAGTTACATAGCAAATGTGGTGCAGAAAACCATAGTTTTAATAAAATTACATTGTCAGAAATTGAGCAGAAATTAATTGATTGTGACAATTTTTCAAATGCCCGATCTGTATGTGCATTCCTATCAATAGGACAAAGGGTATTCAATAGAGTTCTCAAAGAAAATGGTCTGAACTGGAAGTCATTCAAATCCAAATATCACCATTGCAAATGTGGTATTAAATTAGCCGGTGTCAAGAGACAATGTTCAGAATGCAAGAAAGAATATTTAAAAACCTGGCATCAATCACACAAGACTGATCCAATTTATATGACTAGAAGGATAAATAGCAAGAGATTATCATATAAAAATAATGAAGCGGTTAGAGATAGAATTTGTACAAATTGTGGTTGCACCAAGCCGATATCTGAATTCCTCAAAAATTATTGTTCATATAGTATATATTGCAATGATTGTAGACCAATATCAGTTCAGAAGAGATATTTAGAAAAATCTTTTGTTAATCATAAAGTAATATCGGTTGTTGAATCCGGAGTTGCCAAAGAAGTATATGACATTGAAGTACCTGACCACTATTGTTTTGCTGCGGGTACAGATAAATCATGGGTTATAGTTCACAATTGCCAGACGGACCCAGAGAAGAAACATGTCATATCGATTAGAGCTAAAAACGCAGATGTTAAAAAGGAACTCGAAAGGTTATTTTACGACATTCTGAACATCGACCACAAATTGCGGCCAATGATTAGATATTTATGCAAATATGGTGATTTTGCCGCCGAAATAATCCCCAACGAAAACAGAACTGAAGTTGCGTCATATAGACCATTCAATATATTTAGTTTCTTGAGAGTAGAAACTAAATATGGTGATCTTGTTGGGTTCTTTTTCACCGATGAATTGATGACCGAGCCACTATTTTTACATCCGTGGCAGGTTATGCATCTAAGATTAATGTCATACGAAAACATATACGCGCCTTATGGACGATCCCTACTAGATGGCGCCCGTAAAGATTTCCGCAGATTGAGGTTGATGGAAGATGCTGCCCTAATATATAGAATCACGCGCGCACCTGAGAAGCGCATATTCACCATACCAGTTGGTAACATACCAACCAACCAGATCAACCAATACCTGCATCAAATTTCAGATCAATTTAAAAAGCAGAGATTTTTCGACCCATCCACCGGCGAGGTGAACTGGAGATATGCGCCGCTAATTCAGGAAGATGATTTCTGGATGCCACAGCGCCCAGATGGTACCGGTCCTAAAGTTGAAACAATGAAAGGTGCTGAGAACCTTGATCAGATCAAGGACATTGAATATTTCAAGAAGAAGATGGTTGCGCCGCTCAAGATTCCGTTCTCAAGAGTTGGTATAGGAGACGAGGCTGGAGCGAACGCAGATAAATCATTGTCATCGAGTCACACTGATTTTGCGAAAGCAGTCCAGTTTGTGCAACAAGAGGCTAGTGTTGGATTAAAGAAAATAGCTTTGGTGCACCTGTCTTTGAAGGGGTTCACAACCGATGATATGTCGTCATTTGATGTAATTATGACAGCTTCTTCAGCCATTGATGAATTATATAGAATCGAAACTTGGAATTCAAGGGCTGGGGTAATAGGGACTCTCAAAGAAACGCAAATGTTCACCGACAACTGGATATTATCGAGATTCACCGACATGACGGATGACGAAATAGAAGAATTGCAAGAACAAAAGCAGGAAGAAGCAGCAAAAAACCCACCAGCGGAGCCAGGCGCGGAACCGGGCGGAATGGCGTTGCCAGGACTGGAAGAAATCGACAAACTAGAAAGTAAAGTGCTTGTTGAATATGCTAAGATGGTCACCAGTAGGAAGAAGACCATAGAAGAAGCAAAATCAATCAGATATCCGAATTCCTGGCAAATTATGCTCAATGGTAACGAGTTAAATGGCCTGCCGGCGTCTGGTAAATCAAAGAAACAAGACGTAATTACAGAAGCCGTTGCGGTTGGGGATAAAGATCCATTCAGTAATCTTATACCCAAAGATGGCGGAACCGAAGAAGTAAAACAAGTTTTGGTCGAAGAAGACTATATAGTGCAACCTCTAGATGACGAAGACGCTGAGGAAGCAAAAAGTATAATTAAAAAGACATTAATCAACATTAATGGTCACAAAGACACGCAGAAAATGAGTTGTGCCATAATGAAGATATCAAATGCAATGGATAAATGAACAGCTAATTGGTGAATATGTTTTATCCGGCGATGCCATAGATGGCACTGTCAGATTAATCATTCATTTTCCTGGTGGAGAGAAAATATTGCGCGTGAAGCACATGACGCAGTCAGATCTCAATGACGCCACCGTAGACGACATTAGAAGACATTTCTCCAGAATAGTAGACAAGATTAAAGCCAAGTCGGAAGACCAGCTTAAGTTGCTATGTACTTAATGCCTGTGTTATAAACCGACCAGCAAACACAAAGACACCGTTGCTATAATACACATTCGGCCTTAGTTGATGAAGTGTCTATCGGCTAGTTCAACTCCCAACGTGGGACAAGCCGTCCGGTCTTAGTTGATGAATCAAGAAAAAATATTGACAAAAGCATCTTCTTGTGGTATAATAAAAGAAGATAGAGATCACATAGAGTCGTTAGAGTATACAACCCACAGTATTATCTCTGGCACACCAATTGCTACCATTATGGTAGGCCTTTGGTAAGGGGAGAACATGACAACGATCAGAAAAGATCTCGTCGAAGGTATCAGCTCCCATTTGGTTGGAGAAGGATTTGAAGTACCAAACGCACCTAGCTTCGGCGCGGAGCTAGAACGCGAATACATCACTAAGATGAAGGAGATAAGAAGCAGAGCCTTCGACGCGAATGGCAATAAGTATACCGATCAAGCTCATGCCCAGGCAGTGGCTGATTACGAAAATGAACGACATTCTCTTTCCGAGAAGTATGCTTTTGTACCATACACAATCGCAAGAGAACTGCACAAACAATGCCACCGTGGGATGGGGTTCGATGACCTCTTCAATGTTGGGTTCGCGGCTATTCTACATTCCATCGACAAATGGCCCCCTTTCCTTGGTGCCACAGACAAAGGATATAGATTTCTCACAACCGCGAAAACCGCAGTGCACAATGCTATTTGCAGGTTCCTAGATGACAACAATCGTCCGGTTAAGATCCCGGCCTTCAAAATTGAGCAGATCTCTGTAAAGCTCAAAGCCGCCAACCTCCTCTATGGCAAGAAAAAGCAGGTCAGTAAATGCAGATGCGCCAACTGCCCCTGCGATAAGTTGCACACCGATGGCTGTGGCAGGAAAAAACCAGGTGTTCATGAGCAGGATATCCTCACCTTTCTGAGGAAAGCCGAATTAACAGTTGAAGATGTCGATGGGAAGAAGTCTCTTGGTGATCTTGCTGTCGACACCAATGACTACAAATCTATAGCTGAAATAGTAAATCTCGATGTTTCTTCTTTCATCTCGATCATTCAACCGACTAGCTCAATCGATGTGCCAATGGGAGATGAAAGTGACGACACAATCGCTGACACTGTCATAGCCGAGAGTTATGACAGTGATAAACAGGCCTTCACCAGAGAAATCATCGAGAAAGCTCTTACTTACATTCCAGAAAGAAACGCAAATATAATCAGAGACCATTATTTCAAAGGTTTTAGCATCCAAGAGATTGCGTACCAAAATAAATATAGTGTCACCAGAGCCAACCAGATGATCAAGAAGTCAGTCAATCGGATCATGGCTAGCGGCGCCGCGATGAATATTCTGGGGCATATTCTGATGGGGAAAAATTCAGACTAGCAGACAAAACAGAACGTGGTATTTAACGGGCCAGGCATTTTGCCTGGCCCGTTTTAATTGGTTAAGGGGATAATATGGATTCTAATGAAGAAGGCAAAATATCATCAGTCTGGGGTTGTGGCTGCATCGTTGGGTTCGTAATTATGTCTGGCATCTTATGGGTATTATACCAATTAATCTTCAACCAGCCATCGTGAAGGAAATAAATGGATACTAATTCAGAACTAGGATTACTTACCAAAGACATTAATGATTTACTCAATACACTACTATTATATAAACTTGTGGCGGCGACTTTGAAACAGCATGAAATTGATAGTATATTAGATGAAGGTCAAAAATCAATTTGCGTGGTTTTGTCCAAAAATATTGATGGGTATTTTGGCAAAACCGCTCTTGAAAAAATTTCAGCTGATGTTGTAACTAAAATTAAAGAGACCATTAATTCTATTAATACACAACAATAATTATTATAAAATTATTATTCAATCTATACATAAGGGACAGGAGATCAATATGGAGACCGACAGGCTCAAGAATAGTATTGGCAATCATTTTGTGTTTAGACTTAACAAAGTATTAATGTCTGGGTGCTTCTGTGGTATAGGCGAAATCGACGAAACATATGGTATGGTTTTTATAAATGTCAAAGCAGCGGGTGTAGAAATGACAGAAAACATTGCGTTGGTTGTGGCCCCGTCCGCAATAAAATGTACTTTATATTCTGATATGCTTTGGCTCAGGAGCACTTGTAGGAAAATATTCAGAAATTTAAAACTTAAGGCTCTTACCCAAGAAAAAATTTATTATCCAACCTTCCAAATCCAAGAGGTCACATGAAACAGAACTTAAGACAAGAGGATAATATTTGCATAATTTGTAAGAAAGATCTTGGTAAATTTACGGCTGCCAGAGCATCACATCTTAGAACACACGTCAGAGATGGATCATTAAAAGAAATAAAAGAAGACGACAAGATTGCATGGATATCCACCGGCAATCCACCTCGAGTAATCGAAAACACACCAGTCACATATAGACAATTTCGGTCATTATCTAGTCTAGAATTTCATCCAAGGATTCCGGTGACTGCTAAAAGTGACAAAAAAGGTGATGTATATATTAAGTGTAGAAAATGCGGTCAGTTTAAATCCGCAATGAGAGAGGTCATCGTGGATGGGAAAAAATCAAAAACGGTATCGCTATTTGCTGACGATAGACTTATATCAATTACATGTTGCGAGTCGATATCCCCATTCCCCAAGAGACGCGTAGAGGCGTTGCTTATTAGTCCCGGACGTGAATTCACAGAATAAATCAAAAATATAATATGAATAACATAATTAGATTACCAGAAGATCATGTCATCAATTTTGCGACAGAAGTTGGTTTGACTGGGCAAGATCATGACAATTATGCTGAACCCGGATCATATCCGAGATATGACTGGATGAGAATGATCGTTCTTGGGTTGTTAGCTAACCAAACTTCAGACAAAACACCAACAGAATTTAGACCAGGAACTTTGTGGTATGATTTAACATCATTCTTTTTTAAGTGTTCTCAGGATGGTATCTTCGGTGATCTTTCAAAGAACATTCAAGTAAATATTGATTTAAAATCATGGTCTGAACATATTAATTATTTAATGAGATTATTTATTCCGACCGGAACATTTTCTGGGATAGCATATGGTCATTCAACATCAATTAATATCCCAAACAAACTGCAACCATTTGCTATACCTCCGAACAAGCCATATCTATTTAAACTTGGCAAAATGATTTCCCCAGATCTGATGCGATTCAACACTGGATGTCCAGTTTGTATTGAACTTACTGGTGATGCTATCCTGGCATCTGGCGATCATTTCACGGTATTTATACAATAATTATAATTTATGGTTAATATATAAATCACTTGGGTGAAGTGATTGGACCATTATTAGGACCGTTATAAGGAGAATATCATGTTCATTGCGACCACACCCACACCAAAACACGGACTCACAGAAGAAGATGCAACCAAGGATTTTTTGCATTTGCTTGGTAGGACATGTGAATACATTAAAAATTTAGAAGACCTTGGAAGAATCAAACCAGGTTCATACATGCCACTATACGAACAAATCATTGATTTGGCAAAGAAGTCGATCAAGGAAAATTGGAATGCATAATTTTCAACAGACTTATGATAAAATCGAGCGCGCGGAATTTGTTGGGTTCCGCACGTTTAAAAATGGTATTATATCTGAAGATGTTGGTGTGCAGGAAGATATATTTTCATTCTATGAAATAAATAATTTTCACCCAATAGATAAATATGATCAGTGTCCTTGGCTAGTGCTAGCAAATGAACAAGGATATTTAGTAATTGATTCATCAAACCATATATTAGATCGCGTAGATTTGAGTTTGTCCTATAAAGACAAACTCAAATTAGAAATTGCTAGAGATTCTATGTTG
>Ga0315284_10002177_pt1 | contig 28115 bp, 23 predicted proteins | sample YL17G09_16_MG_FD_203696 | JGI IMG/M metagenome (GOLD analysis project Ga0315284, IMG submission 203696) | Sediment microbial communities from Yellowstone Lake, YNP, Wyoming, USA - YL17G09_16 | ecosystem: Environmental > Aquatic > Freshwater > Lake > Sediment | place: USA: Wyoming | collected...
CTATGCAACGGGGCAAAAGTGAAACCGCTCTAGCCCGGATGTACTATAGGGACAGCGCAGGGCGTCAAGAACGGCGGGGCGGAGCGCAACCCCTTGCGTAACAACGAGGAGCGAGTTTTTTGCGGACCCCCCTTGCATACGCCATAATATAGTTTATATTAGTGAGCCGTACGAGGGCGAACGGTAGCGCCTCGGGGTGTGATTTTTTGTACCACCGCGGGGAAGAGCCCCTCTGGGTCGTGGAGAACAGCCGGCGCGCCGGGTTGTGCATGTGCGCCGGCCTGCCTTGTTTGTCAGTAACGGCGGCAGAAGCGCTGCCTGGACAGAACCGTGACCGAAGAAGGGAGCACGCAGATGCGTCGACCTGGAAGAACCCCTACGGCGCGGGTTTGCGCCGCGGGCGTGGTGCTGTTTACCACGATGGCGTGGGGGCTGGCCAACATCAATCTCGAGCTGCAGGGGGTTGCCGAGGAATGTGCCACGCGGACGCTGGGCATCAACCTCTACGCCGTGTCGGACAGCCAGGAAAGCCAGTCCATCTCTGCGATGGACGTAATCCTCTCCTGGGACCCGGCAGTGCTGCAACTGCGTGGCATCGACAGTAACGGCCCCTATCCGTACCAATGGATGTTCTCCGGGTTCACCAACGACCACGGGCTCGATGGCCTGAACGACACCTGGGCCGACGGGAACGCGCTGTACACCGCGATGGCCCAGCTCGGCGGTCCGCCGGCCTGGGCGCCGCCGGAGGGGCTGCTGGTGACGAGGTTCCTGTTCCGGAAGCTGCACGTCGGCGGCCCGACGTCCGTGACGATGCTCGCTGATTTCGGCAACTACACGCACACGGTCGTGTACGACGGCTTCATCCCCGGACTCGACGTCACCGGGACACTGACCGGGACCGAAGTGCTTCCGTTGGCGACCGGTGATGCCAACTGCGATGGCGTCATCGACTTCGGCGACATCAACCCCTTTGTGCTCGCGATGACCAGTCTGCAGGCGTGGCAGAACGCGTATCCCGCCTGCAACTGGCAGAACGTGGATATCAACTGTGACGGCAGTGTCGGTTTCGGCGACATCAACCCGTTTGTCGCCCTGCTGAGCAGTTGAGCGGGCCCAGCGCAGCGCCGGGTAGGGCGGGCGGCGTGCTTCCGCCTGGCTGCCCGGCGTATTGGAGCCGCGGGCCTCGGCCCGCGCGGAATACGTGCAGGTCGTGAGGGAAGAAGGAGGTCCGATCGTTGAAAATGGGGACTGGCTCCGAGGGCGACCCGTCTGGCACCCATGAGAATGTGTTTCCGCGAGGTGCCTGTCCCCTTTTTCAACGGATCAGGCGAAAAAGGAGGTGCGATAGCGCGGGCAAGGGAGACGAGAGCGTTGGGCAGTGGCCCGGGCGGTCATCGCCCGAGGCGGGACACTTGGGATGGTGGAGCTTCATGAGAGAGACACGTCAGAACAGGGGCGGGCAGCGCGCCCGTCCGTAGCGTCGGACCTCTGCGTCCGACGGGACCAACAAGGAGAGGCTGTAATGAGAAGAGTAATTGCGACAATTGCGGTATTGGCAGTCTGCCTGGGCGTAGCCTGGGCGGATCGACCACCGATCGTCTCGCCAACGAGTGACGATCAAGCGCTGTTCGACTACTCCGTCGGAAGCGGAGAAGTTCTCCGCGCCGTTGGGCCGGGGATGCAGGCCGGCGCCGATCATATCGTCGGCTTGCAGTGCGTTCCCGGGTGCGACGGCGAGCTCGACGGTCCTGATGACGCCGGTTGGAAATGGCCGCACGGCGGCTGCCCGGCGAACACCAACATCACGGGGCCGATCGGCTCGGGTGTGCTGTACGCGTATTCCTTCACCGGGGACCCGGATCATCTGACAAGCGCCACCCGCGCCGGGGAGCACATGCGCGAGTGCGTCAAGTTCGGCAACGGCACCCCCGCGTTCGCCACCTTTGACCCGTACTTTCTCATGAACCTGGGCGGGATCTACAGCACGCATGCGGAAGTGGGCTTCTTCGACGCCCTCACGGCGGGCACGTACCGCTTGCCGAACGAAGATACCGCAGGGTTTATTGCACGGGTTCAGGCCGGTCGGGCAGGCACGTACATCAACCTTCTGCCGTGGGAGTTCTCCACGCTTGTCACCACGGCGGCAACGATTGGCAACGCCGCCAGTGGGCCGGTTGATCTCGTAAGCCAGAGAGTGCGGTTCCGTGACGCCGTTCTCGCTGGATTGAACACCCTCGATTCAACGAAGACGTCGGATCTCCTTGGGCTGGCTGGCGCTGTCCGCGGCTTGGCCCTGGATGGCACAACCAGCTTCCCGGCCATCGTCAGCCCCAACCACTTGGCGATTACCGGCAAGACTACGCTGTGCCAGTTGGCCGACATCTTGGCGGCCTATCAGAACTCGGACGGTTCATGGAGCTGGCGCGGTGACCTCCAGAACCCCATCGATCCGACGGACAAGGACACCCAGACGACCGCCTACGCGGTGATGGCCCTGTTGAAAGCGGATGTGTACTGCACGGACTACTCCACCCAGATCGCCGCGGGCCGCGACTGGCTGAGCAGCATGCAACTGACGGACGGCGGGTTCCTGAGCTATCCGGGCGGCGGCGAGAACGTAGAGGTCGAGGGCGAGGCGCTCAACGCGCTCGCAACCGATGTCTCGTATACGGTGTCCGGTTGGGGGCCAACGCAGTATCCGGGTCCCTTTCCGCCACCGCCGGGCGCTCCTCACTCGAGCTACCCGGGTGACACGGTGCAGTTTCAGACGTACACAGGCACACTTAATCTTACGCCCGGCACCTACGTCCAGAAGATCAACACGCTTTTGTGGACAGTAGACTGGACCTATAATGGGACCAACTGCAGCTTGAGCGACGACGGCCCCCCCCCGGGGGATTGGCCTCAGTTGCTGTTCCCGATTAATGCGGCTCGCACGATGTCCTTCGGCGCTGGACCCGCAAGTTCTCTAAGCCAGACGGGCCTTCTTAAGACCACTTGGTTTGACGACTACATTACGGTCAACGCGGGATCAACAAGCACCTTCTTCGTATCTGGCTACGAGATTAAAGTCACGGCGGGTGCACTGCCGGAAAGGAATGTTTGGAACTCCTCCGGTAGCCCGCCGTGGATCCAGCCCAATCAAGACGTAATGGCGACATTCGAGGTCATCGCTCTGCCAAGCGGGGCGCTGGTCCTGGTGCCGAACAAAGCCTGTTACAATTCCGGCGATACGGTGACCGTCCAGCTATGGATGTACGACGTTCTTCAGGCGATCGTCGGCGGGCAGTTCTTCCTCCAGTACAACACCAGCGAGCTGACCTTCGTCAGTGCGACGGCCACGTCGCCGTTCGCCCTGATGTACTTGAACACTTCCACGCCGGGGTTGATCGACTACTCCGTACAAATCCCCCCGCCGGGCGCCGGTGTGACTGGTGACGCCCAGATGGCCGTGCTGACGTTCACGGCCAGCGCCCCGCTTTGCGCGCAGACGGATTTGATCACGTGGCGCGCGCACGATCCGCCGACACGGCTGAGCGATTATCAAGGGCAGGCGGTCTATCCGAATCTCGTGGACATGGACGTGATCGACACCGTGCCGCCGGTGATCAATTGCCCGGCAGATATCACGGTCGAGTGCGACGAATCCAAATTGCCGGTGCACACCGGCTCAGCCACTGCGACCGACAACTGCGACCCGGCGCCGGCGGTAACGTACAGCGACGGAGCGAACCTGTGCGGCTGTGGCCTCTACACCGGGAAGATCATGCGGACCTGGACGGCCACGGACGCCTGCGGCAACTCGAGCCACTGCGCGCAGGTTATCACGGTAGTGGACACCAAGCCGCCGACGGTCACACCGCCAGCCAGCATGACAGTCGAGTGCGACGGGCTGGGCAACGTGGCTGCCCTGAACGCCTGGAAGGCTGGCGCGACGGCCAATGACACGTGCACAGGCGCCCTGACGCCGGTCTACGTGCAAGAGAGCAATGTTCCAGGCTGCGGTGGCGAGTTGGTCATCACGGCACACTGGACCGCGACGGATGCCTGCGGGAACGTGGGCACTTCGGCGAGCCGGACTTTTACTATCGACGACACCACGCCGCCGGTTATCGACACGTGCCCTGGTAACATCACGGTCAACGCGGATGCCGGTCAGTGCAGCGCGTCCGTCACTTTTGGCGGCGCGACAGCTCACGACGTGTGCAATGGCATGCATCCGACGGAGCCGATCACGTACTGGATCGGCGCCACGCAGATCGCGAGCCCGCACGTTTTCCCGAGCGGACCGACGACGGTCACGGTGAAGGCGACGGACGCGTGTGGCAACGTCGACAGCAGTTGCAGCTTCGTCGTCACCGTCAACGCCTTCAACAACTTGGTCGTGACGGTCGAGCTCTCGCCGAACATCGCACCTCTCGGCACGCTGACCCGCTGCATCACGTTTGAGCTGTGGGACTGCGACCCGCTGACGGGACCGGTGACGGTGACGAAGGAGGTCGTGTTCAACGTGACGAATGCGGGCGGTTCGCCAACACCCCCGAATGTCGCCATCGGTACCGCCACCCTGACCAATGTGCCGTGTCGCGATGGCGGTTATGAGTGCATGACCGCTCGAGACAAGCTGCACACGCTGCGGCGGACGGCAACGCTGACCACCGGCGGCACCGAGCCGGTGCAGTACGTGGCGAACTTCACGGGCAACCCGCCCGGCGGCGACTGGCTCATCGGCGGCAACCTGAACGACGACTACTGGATCGACATCCTCGACTTCGGCGTGTTGTCGTGGAAGTACGGCACCGCGCCTGGCGCGGACACCACGTGCTCGACGACCTACCCGCACGCCGACATCAGCGGCGACGGGGTTGTCGGGCTCGCCGACTTCACGTTCATCCAGATCAACTTCCTCAAGAGCCACGAGGCCAATTGCTGTGGGCAGGGCGGCTTCCGTGGCGAGGCGACCGAGCCGATCACGAGCATCGCCGTGGCCGACCTCATCGCTCAAGGCTTGGGCGAGCTGGCCGCCGGCGATATCAACGGCGACGGCTGGCTGGATGAGGCCGACATGGCCGCGTTCGCGGCGGGTCTGCCGCCGCCGGTCCAGATCGGCGATCTGAACTGCGACGGCGCCGTGGACTTCGGCGACATCAACCCGTTCGTCATGGCGCTCAGCAACCCGGCGGCCTGGCAGCAGGCCTATCCGGAGTGCAACCTGCTGAACGCCGACGCGAACGCGGACGGGAATGTCGACTTCGGCGACATCAACCCGTTCATCGCCCTGCTGCAGCAGTAGGGCCCCGGCACCACCGCCGTTTGGCGGTGGCGGATTGACCTGCGTCGGTCGTGGGAGTTTGTGCGGCTGACGCAAACATAGACGCCGTGCGGCGGCGCGAGCCCTACGCGGACTCGTGCCGCCGCCGCGTTTGCCGCAGAAGGAGGTGTGAGGAGCGGAGCGCGAAGTTGCAGCTCGCGCAACTGGATTCGAAACGACCTGTAGCGTCGCAGCGGAGCACGGCCCCGGTCGGTGATCGCGCCGGAGAGCACCGAGCGCAACCGGCTAATCCTGCACCGGAGCAGCCCCCGCCGGGCGGCCCTGCTGCCGGCCAGATCGACGGGGCCCCCACACGCGTTCGAGGAGTCCGGTGCGGTACTTGGTGAGGCGGAGCCGGCGGCCGCCGCGCATCGGGCGGGCCGCGTCTATCCCGTGCTGAAGCGTATCGTGGACCTGGCGTTCGCCACCGCGGGGCTGGTGCTCTTGGCGCCGTTTCTCGCGGTGGTCGCTACGCTGATCAAGCTGACCTCACGCGGGCCGGTGCTCTTCGCGGATACGCGGGAGGGCACGGACGGACGCGAGTTCCGCTGCTGGAAGTTCCGCACGATGATCGACGGAGCGCATCGCCAGCAGCGGGAGCTGTACCGGCAGAACCAGGTGGACGGCCCGCAATTCAAGCTGCGCGGTGATCCGCGGATCACGCGGGTTGGTCCGTGGCTCCGCAGCACCAACATCGATGAGCTGCCCCAGCTTATCAACGTGGTGCTGGGCCAGATGAGCCTCATCGGTCCGCGCCCGTCACCTTTCCGCGAGAACCAGATCTGCGTACCGTGGCGTAACGCGCGGCTTGCCGTGCGACCGGGGATTACCGGGTTGTGGCAACTGTGCCGGTCCGACCGTTCGACGGGTGATTTTCACCAATGGATCTACCTGGACATGCTGTATGTCCGCCGCTGGTGTCTGAGTCTCGACCTCCGCATCTTTCTGGCGACCCTTTTGACGCTGGGCGGCCGCTGGAGCGTACCGCTCGACTGGATGATTCCCGGCCGAGAGCGCCGCGCGGGGCTGCCGGGCCGGGCGTTTGCGGCTCAGGCACTGCCCGCGATTCGCTACCGGGAGGGGGGCGTAGCCGAACGGGCGCGGGGCGTCGTGGCCAGCGCACAGGGATAGCAGAGCGTCTCTGGGAGACGGGTTGCGAGCTCACGGCCCGTACCTGCCGTGCGTCGCGAATCAATCCGGGCAGCGCCGGGGCGGAGTCCCGGAGGAAAGGAAGGATGTCATGAAAGGCGTGATTCTGGCGGGCGGATTGGGCAAGCGGCTTTGGCCGCTGACCAAGATCACCAACAAGCACCTCCTGCCGGTGTACGACAAGCCGATGGTCTTTTATCCCCTGCAGTGCCTGGTCAAGGCCGGTATTCGTGACATTCTGCTCGTGACCGGCGGCAACGATGCGGGGGATTTCCTGCGGCTGCTCGGAAACGGCAAGGAGCTTGGCCTCAAGGAACTTCATTACACGTATCAGGAAGGCGAGGGCGGAATTGCGGATGCGCTGCGGCTCGCCGACGACTTCGCCGACGGCGACCGGATCGTGGTCGTGCTGGGCGACAACATCATCGAGGGTAGCATTCGCCAGGGCGTGCTCAACTTCAGCCGCCAGCCGCGCGGGGCCCGCGTACTGCTCAAGGAGGTGCCCGATCCCGAGCGGTTCGGCGTACCGGCCTTCGAAGATGGACGGATCGCGCGGATCGAGGAGAAGCCGTCGGTGCCTGCGAGCAACTATGCCGTCATCGGCATCTATATGTACGACCCACAGGTCTTCGAATTCATCCGCTCGCTCAAGCCCTCGGCCCGCGGCGAGCTCGAGATCACGGACGTGAACAATTTCTACCTGAAGCAGGGCACGCTGCAGTACGAGATTCTGGAGGGCTGGTGGACCGACGCGGGCACGTTTGAATCCCTGCTGCGGGCCACCAACCTGGTCGCAAACGGTGGGGCGAACCACGACTGCCTGCCGCAGAGCGCCATGTCGGCCGCCGCGGCCGGGAGCGCCGCATGAAACGCCTGTTCGTTACGGGCGCGGCCGGCTTCATCGGCTCGAACTTCGTCCGCCGCGCGCTGCATCTCAAGACGGACTGGCACATCGTCGCACTGGACGCGCTGACCTATGCGGGAAACCTGGAGAACCTGCGCGGGCTTGCGGACACCGGGCGCTTCGAGTTCGTCCGGGGCGATATCTGCGACGCGGCGGCCGTGCGGGGGGCGCTCGCCGGGGGCGTCTGGGCGATCGTGCACTTCGCCGCCGAAAGCCACGTCGACCGCAGCATTCACGGCGGCGCGGAATTCGTCCGCACGAACGTGCTCGGCACGCAGGTGCTCCTGGAGCAGGCGCGGCAGATGGGCGTGAACCGGTTCCTGCAGGTTTCGACGGACGAGGTCTACGGCTCGCTCGGCCCCGTGGGCAGGTTCAGCGAGACCTCGCCGCTGGCGCCCAACAGCCCCTACAGCGCCTCCAAGGCCAGTGCCGACCTCCTGGCGCGGGCGTATCACCGGACGTACGAGCTGCCCGTGCTGATCACGCGCTGCTCGAACAATTATGGCCCGTATCAGTTCCCCGAGAAGGTCATCCCGCTCTTTATCACGAACCTGATGGAAGGCCAGCCCGTGCCGCTCTACGGCGACGGCCTCAACGTGCGCGACTGGGTCCACGTGTCCGATCATTGCGACGCGCTCCTGACCGTGCTCGAAAGCGGCGTGCCGGGCGAGGTCTACAACATCGGCGGCAACAACGAGCTTACGAACCTCCAGCTCACGCACACGATCCTGCGCGAATTGGGCCGCGACGAGTCGCTGATTCGACCGGTGCAGGACCGCCCGGCCCACGACCGCCGTTACGCGGTGGACTTCAGCAAGATCACCAGGGAGCTCGGCTGGTCGCCGCAGATCCGTTTCGCGGACGGCATTCGCGACACCGTGGGCTGGTATCGTGAGCACGAGATCTGGTGGCGGGCGATCAAGACCGGCGAGTACCTGCACTACTACGAACGGCAGTATGGTGCGGGTGGCGTGAACGCGCCGGTGTAAGCATGCGCATCCTGTTGATCGGCGGCAGCGGGCAGCTCGGAACCGACCTGCGGCGCATGGTTCCCGGTGAGTGCGTCCCGCTAGACTGGCCGGAACTGGACGTGCAGAACCAGGCGCAGGTGCGCGCGACCCTGGAGGCGTACGCGCCGGACGTCGTCGTGAACTGCGCTGCACAGACCAACGTGGACGGGTGCGAGGACGAGCCTGAGGCGGCGTTCTCCGTAAACGCGGTGGGCGCCCTGCATGTGGTGAAATGTGCGCAGGAAGTCGGTGCGGCCGTGGTTTACATTAGCACTGACTATGTCTTCGGCGCGGCGGGTGCCCGCGCAACCGCCTATATCGAAAGCGATACGCCCGGTCCGATTAACGTGTACGGAGCCAGCAAGCTGGCCGGCGAACACCTTACGCTGACCTACAACCGGCGTGCGCTGGTCGTACGGACTTGTGGTCTTTACGGGCATGCCGGGGCGCGCGGCAAGGGCGGCAACTTCGTCAATACCATGTTGCGGCTGGCCCGCGAGGGCAAGCCCATTCGCGTCGTCAGCGACCAGCGGCTCTCACCGACCTCCACGGTGGAGTGCGCCGGCAGGATCGTTGCGCTGATCGAGCGCGAGGCGGTCGGAATCTATCACGTGGCGGCCTCCGACAGTTGCACTTGGTACGAGTTCGCGCAGGCGATCTTTGAGGAAGACGGGCTAGAGGTCGACCTCCGGGCGGTGTCGTCCGACCAGTACTTGATGCGTGCCCGCCGGCCGGCGATGTCGGCCCTGCGCAGCACCCGGCTCAACGAAATCGGCGTCGCGCCGTGCCGGCCCTGGCGGGCGCTGCTCCGCGAGTACTTGCAGACGGGCGTGTGCGGTACAAGCCGCGCCGCGTTGCGATGTGCGGGGCAGCACACGGCCCTGAACACGAACTCGAATCGACATGAATAAACCTGTTCCAGTTGCCCGGTCGCAGGGTCATGTACTGACGGTTTATGTTGTGCTGGCCGCCTTGCTCGGGTGCGTGGTCTGGAGCTACTGGCCCACGCTCACCGAGCTCCGGGCTTTTTGGGCCGGGAACCAGGATTACTCCGTCGGCCAGCTCGTGCCCCTCGTGGCGCTCTACCTGGTTTGGCGGGAGCGGCGGGTGCTGCTCGCGGAGCGGGCCCAGCCTTGTTGGTGGGGTCTGGCAGTGCTGGCCTGGGCCGAGCTCATGCGGCAGGTGGCCCTGTACTACGGTGTCGCCTCCGGGGAGCGTTACGCGCTGGTCCTGGCGGTCGCCGGCGTTGTGCTGCTGGCCGCCGGCTGGCGCGTGTTGCGCTGCGTGGGGTGGATTCTCGTGTTCCTGCTGTTGATGGTGCCCCTGCCGGCGCGCATCCACGAGGCCATCGCCCTGCCGCTGCAGCGGCTGGCGACGATGGCCGCCGTGGCCGCGCTCGAGTTGCTTGGCTTCTTCGTCGTCCGCGAGGGACACGTGCTGCGCCTCGACGAGCAGACGAGCATCGGCATTGCCGAGGCCTGCAGCGGCCTGCGCATGCTGACGGCGTTCACCTTCGTGGCCGCAGTGCTGGCGTTTCTCATCCACCGTCCGCGCTGGCACAAGGTCGTGCTGCTCGCCGCGAGCATTCCGATCGCCGTGTTTTCCAACGCGCTCCGGAGCGTGCTGACGGCGCTGGTTGTGTACTACGCACAGAACCCGGCCCTGAGCGAGGCGTTTCACGACGGCGCGGGCCTGGCGATGATGCCGCTCGGGCTGCTGCTATCGCTCGGGCTACTGAAGTTCCTCGGCTGGTTGAGTGCGGACCAGCGTGCGACGTCGACGACGGCCGCGCGCGTATCGCCTCGCCGTGCCAACGGGAACAGACATCGCCCGCGCTCGACGCGGGCCGACCGGGGCCCGCGCTCGGCTCCCGCAGCCGGCGGGTGGTCATGGTGCTGGCCAGCCGTGTGGCAGTGGCTACCGCGGCTTCTGCAAGGGCGCGATCGGGTATGAGCAGCGTCGTGCAGCGCTGGTGGGGGTGCGTGCTGGCCGGCGTGGTCCTGCTGGCGGGCGGCTGGGGCTATCGTGTGACCGCGGCCGCCCTCAACGCTGAGCTGGAGGCGCCGATCCGGCTCGACCCGCCGCTGTCGTCGCTGCCGCTGGTGATCGGGTCGTGGCAGGGCGAGGACGTGCCGATCCGCGAGAGCGTGCAGAAGATCGCGCTGAATGACGACTACGTGAATCGTCATTATCGCAACGCGGAGACGGGCGCGGCGGTCAACCTGTATATTGGCTACACGGCCCGGCCGCGTACGATGTTGCGGCACCGCCCGACGGTGTGCTATCCGAGTGCCGGCTGGTCGCATCTCGGGACCCACGCGGTTGAGATTCCGCTGCGCGGGGCGCTGCCGTCATCCTCCGGCAGTAGTTCCTTGCTACCCGCGCTGCTTCACGTGTTCATGAGGCCGGGCGCTGACGAGTTGCGGACGGTCGTGTTGAACTACTACGTCCTCAGCGGCCGCGTGACGGTGGACGAGAACAGTTTCTGGGGCCTGCGCTGGCGCGACCCGAACCCGGGCCGCAATGCGTCCCGGTACGTTGCCCAGGTGCAGATCGCGGTGCCGGCCTTGTCCGGCACTGAGGCGGCCGAACGAGTGGCCCAGGCGTTCGCGGCGGATGCGGCGGGCGTGATCCTCGCGCTTCTGCCAGGTCCAGGCAGCTCAGCCGCGCCTTCACCGGGGCCCTGATGAGTGCCTGCTAGTGTAGTGCCTCATTGAAACCGCAACGTATCCGAGCCGCGACATTCATGTCGCGCGGCCGCTCCGCGCGGCCTGAAGGCCGCGGCTCAGCCCGCGATACGATCCCATATTTGCGAGGCAGCACACTAGCACTACAACGCTACTTCGCATTCTGAAAGGCAACCGCCAAGACGCCAAGGGCGCCAAGAACGCCGAGAAACTCAGAGCTGAACGATGGAGCAGGAAAGCGAACGACATGACCCGGCGGACCGACGCTTTGCCACGGGAGCGGCGCGCTGGCCGCTGGGCGCCGCGCAGGTGGAAGCGCCCGTAACTTCCGTACCTTGGCGTTCTTGGCGCCTTGGCGGTTTCTAGCGTTGTAGTGCTAGGGGGAGGGCAGGGAGAGGGTCGCGTATCGGCGCCGTCGGTGTAGCGGCCGCCGTCCTCGCCGGCCGTCCGAATCCTGTAGCGGCCGGCGGCTCGCCGGCCGAGGTATGTGGCACAGCCGCGCTCGCCTGTGTTCTCTGTGCCTCTGTGGTGAATTATATCGATCGAATCACCCGCGTTTTGCCTTCTTCTCCGTGTCCCGGCGCGCCGGGATGCCTCTGCGGTGAATCAGCCGGGTTAAGCGCCAGACCCGCCGACCGAGTTCCGCGCAGACCAGGCCCAGCAGCCCGGACGCGACATCGGCGAGGTCTCCCAGGTCTGGCGGGCGTGGGTGCCAGGGCTGGCGCACCGCAAAGCAGTCGAACGCCTCCTTGAGCAGCAACACAGCGATGCACACGACCGCGGATCGCCGGCGGCTCAGCCGCCGTTGCAGGATCAGATAGAGCCCACCCAGCACGACGAATCGCAGTGGCCAGTCGAGTGGCATGCCCCACAGCGTATGCTGCGAGAACAGCGCCTCGACATTCTTGACCGCGGGGACCGCCTCGACCAGCCATGGCGGCCAGCCGCCGATGGGCTGCATTGTTGGGTTCACCAGCGCATGTTCGCGCAGGTTCGCGCATCCGGCAAGGCCGGCCCGTCCCTTCGTGCCTCCGTGCCTTCTTCCCCCCCTCCCTTCGTGCCTCCGTGCCTTCGTGCCTTCTTCCCCTCGTCCCTTCTTCCCGCACGCGTCCCAAGCACGTAATGCTGCGCACGAGGGCGGCCGGCATTGCCGTGGGCCCATGACGTGACCAGCGTAAGTCCACTGCGGCTGTGTCTCTTCGGTGCCGCCCCGGACACCGGGAATCTCGGCGTCTCCGCGCTCTGCTACTCCGTCGTCGGTGGCCTAGCCCGCTGCGACCCGCGGACCGAGCTGACGGTTTTCGACGAGGGCAGGGGCGTCCGGCCCGCGACGCTCGAATTCGCTACGGGTCCGTTCCGCTTCGCGTTCTGCGGTGCGACCCAGACCCGCCGCGTCTGGCAACGCCGCAGCTTCTGGAATCTCCGGGTCTGCAATTGGTTGGGTGGCCTGGGCAACCCCGCAGTCGCCCGGCTGCGGGCCGCCGACGCCGTGCTCGATATCAGCGGCGGCGACAGTTTCACCGACCTGTACGGGCCGCGACGGTTCCACAGCGTGACCTTCTCCAAGCGCCTCGCGCTGGAGCACCATCGGCCGCTCGTCTTGCTGCCCCAGACTTACGGGCCCTATCGCGACCGGCGCTGTCGCGCGCTTGCGGCCGACATCGTGCGCCGGGCGGCCATGGCGTGGGCGCGCGATGCGCGCAGCTTCGAAGTGCTCAAGGACCTGCTGGGCCCGGACTTCGACCCGGTACGGCACCGCTGTGGTGTAGATGTGGCCTTCGCCTTGGAGTCCCGCCCGCCGCGCGCGCCGCTGCCCGAGCCGCTCGCCACGTGGCTCGGCGCGCGTAGCGTCGGCCCCCCGTGGCCGACGTCCACCCGTAGCGGCCGGGCTCTGCACCGGCCGTGGGAGGGCGAGGCTCCTGCCGAGCCGAATACGCCTCCGGCCGACACGTTCCCACCTTCCCACCTTCCCACGTTCCCACGTCCGGTCATCGGCTTCAACGTCAGCGGCCTGATCTGGCACGACCCCGATGGGGCACGGACGCGCTACGGCTTCCAAGCCGACTACCGCCAGTGCGTGCTGGGTTTCCTGCGGCGGGTCCTGCGCGAGACGGATGCGCGGATCGTGTTGGTGCCCCACGTGCTGACCTCGCCGGGCCACTACGAGTCCGACCCGGCAGCGAACGCGGCTGTCGCCGCCGCACTCGCGGACGAGCCGGGTGCGGCCGAGCGCGTGGCCGCTGTGCCCCCGGTTTACGACCCCATGGAGATGAAGTGGCTCATCGCCCGGCTGGACTGGTTTTGCGGCACGCGCATGCACGCGACGATCGCGGGGCTCTCGTCCGGCGTCCCCACGGCGGCGATCGCGTATAGCGTGAAGACGGCGGGCGTGTTTGAGACCTGCGGCCAGGGCGGCTGCGTGGCCGATCCGCGTGTGGCGGGGACGGCGGACGTGGTGGACCGCCTCTGGACGGCGTGGCAGGACCGGGCAGCGGCGCGCACAGCGCTGGCCGGGCCGGCGCGGGGCAACCGCGCGCGCGCCGCGCAGCAGATGGTGGCGATCCTGGCCCACGTGCGACCCGGAGTGGCGGCGGCGCTGGGCCGGGAGGTGCCGGCGTGAGCCTGCGCGGTCGCGTGCTCAAAGGGGCCGCCTTGCTGAGCGCCGGGCAGGGGCTCGGGCAGGCGCTGTCCTTCATCCGCAACATCATCGTCGCCCGGCTGGTTAGCCCGGACGACTTCGGCATTGCGGCAACGTTTGCGATCACCGTCTCGCTGCTGGAGATGATCAGCGACCTGGCGGCGGACAAGCTGCTCATCCAGGCGCGGGACGGCGACGACGAGAACCTGCAGGCTACCGCGCAGCTCTGGCAGTTCACGCGCGGGCTGGGCAGCGCGGTCCTGATCGCGCTGCTGGCGTGGCCGATGTCCCGGCTGTTCAAGGTGCCGCAGGCGCAGTGGGCGTTCTACTGGCTAGCGCTGGTGCCCCTCCTGCGCGGCTTCGTGCACCTGGACCTCAAGCGCCTGCAGCGCGGCATGAAGTTCACGCCGCAGGTCCTGACGGAGGTCGGTTCGCAGGCGCTGATCACGGCGGCCGTCTGGCCGCTGGCTTGGTGGTTGCGCGACTACTCTGCGGTATTGTGGCTGGTCATCGTCCAGGCCGCGGCGCTCGCCGTGCTCTCACACGTCGTGGCGGAACGGCGCTACCGGTGGCGCTACGACCGGGAGCAGGCGCAGCGGCTGCTGGGGTTCGGCTGGCCGCTACTCATCAACGGGTTGCTGATGTTCGGGATTTTCCAGGGTGACCGGCTGATCATTGGAACCGGCTATTCGATGTATGACCTGGGCATCTACTCCGCCGCGCTGACTCTGGCCATGGCTCCCTCGATGTTGCTGGGCGGGATTATTGCCAGCCTGATGCTACCCCTCTTGTCGGCCGCCCAGGACAATGCCCTCGAGTTCCGACGGCGCTACGCGCTGTCCATAGGTGCTCTGGCCATGTTGGCCGGTGCGCTTGCGATCGTCTTCGTATGCGTTGGCCCCCGGCTGCTCAGTGCTCTCTTCGGCTCCCGGTACGCGGCCGGCGGAGTATACCTTGCGTTCCTCGGGCTTGCCCAGAGCGCACGGCTCTTGCGCGTGGGCCCGACACTGGCAGCCCTCGCTCTGAGCGACACCCAGAACTCGCTTTGGGCCAACGTGTGGCGTTTGAGCGGCGTCGCGGCCGCGGTCGTCTTGGCCCTTGGGCATATGGCCCTGATTTGGATCCCGCTGGCTGCCCTGGCCGGCGAGTTGCTCGCTTTGGGGTATGCCCTATTACGCTTGGCCCGCCGCTATGACCTGCCGCCAATGATGTGTTTTCGGCCGGCGTGCAGTGCCGCGGTGCTGGTTGTTCCGGCCCTGGTACTCGCCGCCTGCGGCTGGCATCCGCACGATTGGTTGCGCTTGCTGCTGCTGGCCGTCGGCCTGGTGCTCGCCTGTGTCGTACTGGTTACGGCCACCTCGACGGCCCTGCGCGCCGAGTGCCGCGCGGCATGGGTCCAGGTGCGACGCCTCACGCCTTTGGCGGCTGCGAATTGAGTCGATGTCCCTGATGGGCCCAGCCAACACCGATTCATTCCACAAATGCGATTCGCGCGATTTGCGGAAATGCGCATTGTCCGATGCGCTTGTTAGGCTGTACCGCCATCGGCGCTGCCGGACCACTTGCGAGCGTCTCGCACTGCGCTGGGAGCGTGGTCAGTACTACTCGGCCACGCTGCGCCGGATTCTCGCCCAGTACCATGGGGTGTACGCGGGCGCCTACAGCTACGGCTCCGGACTGTGCCCGGGCGCCTTTCCGCCGGGTGTCGTAATCGGCCGCTATGTGTCGATCGCCGGCGACGTGCGTGTGTTCCTTCGCAATCATCCCTTGGAGCGGCTGTCGCTGCACCCCTTCTTCTACAACAGCGCCCTCGGATTCGTGGCGGAGGACAACATTCCCTCCGGTGCACTTGTCATCGAGGCGGACGCCTGGCTGGGGGACCGCGCGACGATCACGCCCGGCTGTCACCATATCGGCCTGGGCGCCGTTGTCGGCGCCGGAGCGGTCGTGACGAAGGACGTGCCCGACTTCGCGATCGTGGCCGGTAATCCAGCGCGTCTGGTGCGCTTCCGTTTTGCTGAGGCTACGTGCGCGCTTGTCCGCGCGAGCCGGTGGTGGGAGCTTCCCGTGCAGCAGTGCGTACAGCACCTGAGCGCGATGGTCATGCCATTGGGCGTCAGCGCGAGTCACCATCCGCTGCTGCGGGTTGCGGCCGAGCAGGGCAAAGCCGAGACTGTGCCGTGCGCCTGAACGTCCTGAACATCCGCGACGTCGCCGAGCGCCAATTCTGCTGCGGCTGTGGCGTATGCGCGTACCTCAGTCCGGACGAGATCAGGATGGTCGACACGTTGGACTACGGTCGCCGACCCCTCTTGCGGTCCGCTGTCCCGCGTGACCCGCGCACGGTCGACGCGCTGAAGGTCTGTCCGGGCATCGAACTAGCCCACTCGTTCGATCGACGAGATCCAAACCTGATTCGCCAATTGGTGGACGGCTGGGGACCGGTCCGCGAGGTGTGGGAAGGCTACGCGGCCGACCCGGAGACTCGGTTTGCCGGCTCGAGCGGCGGGGCCGCGAGCGCGCTAGCGCTATATTGCATCGAACGGCTCGGATTTCACGGCGTCTTGCACATCGCCGCCCGCCCGGACGTGCCGTACCTCAATTACACGGTCTTGAGCACGACGCGCGCCGAGATCCTCGCCGCCACCGGCTCGCGCTATGCACCCGCTAGTCCCTGCGATGGCCTCCAGATGATCGAGGACGCCCCGGCATCCTGTGTTTTCATCGGTAAGCCGTGTGACGTGGCTGCTGTGGCGAAGGCCCGGCACCTGCGGCCGGAGCTGGACCGCAAGCTGGGGTTGACTATCGCGATCTTCTGCGCTGCGACGCCCTCAACCCGCGGCACGCTCGAGCTGCTCAGGAAGGTGGGCGTGCAGGACCCCGCCTCGGTGGTTGGGCTACGGTACCGTGGCCGCGGCTGGCCCGGGCAGTTTGAAGTCGCCGTCAAGACCCGCGACGGCATCGAGCGGCGCGCCATGTCCTACGTAGCCGCGTGGGACCACCTGCAACGCTACCGCCAGTGGCGCTGCAGTCTTTGCCCCGATCACACCGGCGAATTCGCCGACATCTCTGTCGGCGATCCGTGGTATCGGACCCGCGGTGAGAAAGAGCTCGGCCATTCGATCGTGCTTGTGCGCACACACCGTGGGCAGCAGGTCGTCCGCGGAGCGATGAACGCGCGGCATCTGGAGCTGAAACGCATCACTGCGGAAGTGTTCGATGGGCTGTCACCGGTTCAGCCGAAGGTGCGCGGCATGCTGTGGGGACGCCTCCTGGCGCTTCGGCTGATGGGTGCGCCGACACCACGCTTTTGTGGGCTGCCGATGTTCCGATATTGGCTTGGGACGCTCACTGTGAAACAGAAACTCCAGTCGCTTTACGGAACGGCGAGACGCGTCTTCACCAAGCGCCTTTGGCGGCCGCATCGGGTGCAGGAGTACGTCCCATTGGCGAGCACTAAGCAACAGATGACAGCGATCGGCGAACAGCACGCGGCTGCCGCGGCCGCGCCGTTCGGGGAGTGACCCGCGATGCCCGAGTTCGACCCGGCGAATTTCGGAAACGGCCCCTGGAACAACACCACGACGCTGCACCCGCTTGCGGCACTGCTGATCGTGGTGCTTGGGCTGGCGCTGCTGCTGCTGCCGCGGCGCTGGGCGGTCGCGCCGATGATCGTGATGGCGTGCTTCGTCGCGCCCGCGCAGCGAATCGTCGTCTTTACGCTAGATTTCGATCTGCTGCGGATCATGGTGCTTTTCGGGTGGCTGCGCCTGGTGATACGGCGTGAGGCCGGCGGCTTCCGTTGGCAGACGATGGACACGGTGATTCTGTGCTGGGCCGCGAGCGCGACCATCATTAACACACTCCAGCACCAGAGTATCGAGGCCCTCATCAACCGGCTCGGCTTCTCGTTCGATATGCTGGGGATGTATTACCTGTTCCGGTGCTTGGTGCGGGACTGGTGCGATTTCGAGCACGTCGTGCTGGCGTTCGTGGTCGTCAGTGTGCCCGTCGCCGCGGTGTTCCTCATTGAGAACCAGACCGGCCACAATGCGTTCGCGTTCTTCGGCGGCGTGCCCGAAATAACGATGGTGCGCAACGGCCGCCCGCGATGCCAGGGTGCGTTCGCGCACCCGATTCTAGCCGGCTGTTTCTGGGCGTCGCTCGCGCCGCTGTTCGCCGCCCGCTGGTGGTACGGCGGACGGCAGCGCCTCGTGGCTGTCGTTGGGCTCGCGACGTCCGGCGTGATCATCCTCTGCTGTGCCTCCAGCACCCCCGTGACCGCGGTCCTTTTGGGCGTCGTCGCCGCGGCGTTCTTCCCGCTCCGTCGGCACATGCGTTGGGTTCGCTGGGCCCTCGTTGGCACGCTCGTTGGGCTGCACTTGGTAATGAAAACGCCCGTCTGGCACCTGCTCGCGCGCATCGACATCATCGGCGGATCGACCGGTTGGCACCGGTACTTCCTCGTGAATCTGATGGTTCAGCATTTTGGCGACTGGTGGCTGCTGGGGACTCACAACACCGAGGGCTGGCACCCGCGGGGGTTCGTGGACGTGACCAACCAGTATTTCTTGGAAGGGCTCAGTGGGGGCCTGCTGACACTCAGTATCTTCGTCGCCCTGATTGTGCTTTGCTTCCAAGCCGTCGGGCGCTGCTGGCGCCAAGCGGGACGCGATGCCCGGCACGCCATTATGGCCTGGGCGCTCGGTGTCTCGCTCTTCATACATTGCGTGAACTTCTTCGCCATTTCGTACTTTGGCCAGATCATCATGTTATTGTATCTGTCGTTGGCGATCATCGCAGGACTGGCACCCGCCGTGCGCCGCACCGCGCCCGTCCGACGTTCGCAGCTCGCGAGTGGTACACGGATGTTCCCTCCCACCGCGGCCACCTGTGTCCCAGCCGCGCTACGCCGCAATCGCTAGCGGTTACATCGCCCGCGGCACGTCGCGCGCGGGCTGCTCAGGCAACACTTGTGGAGAGTCCCGGATGAGACTGTCAGTGGTCATTATATGCTGGAACGACCGGAAGGTCATCGGCGACTGTCTGAAGTCGATCTGCGGCCAGCGGCACAAGATCGACCTCGAAGTGCTCGTTCCCGACAACGGCTCGACCGATGGCTCGGTCGAGTTCATCCGCGAGCACTACCCGCAGGCCCGCGTCCTGGAGAACAAGGCCAACCTCGGCTTTGGCAAGGGCAACAACGTCGGCATTCGGGCCGCGGTCGGCGAGTACGTCCTGATCCTCAACCCGGACACGATCGTCCACGCCGGCGCCTTCGACGCCTGGATCGAGTTCGCCGACCGGCATCCCGAGGCCGGCGCCTTCGGCTGCCGCGTGCTCAACCCGGATGGCTCGTTCCAGCACCCGGCCCAGCAGTTTCCGACAGTCAAACGCTACTGGCGAGAGGCGTTTTTTCTGCATCGGCTGGGGCGCTGGCTGCCTTTCCTGCAGGGTCAGGATTACGCCAAGTGGGACGGCCTCAATGAGCGCGAGATCGATCAGCAGTCCGGCTGCTGTGTGATGTTCCGCAACGAGCTGCTGCGGAAGCTCGGCGGGTTCGACGAGCGTTTCTTCTACCACTTCGAGGAAACGGACCTGTGCAAGCGGGTCTGGGACGCAGGCTACAAGATCCTGTACACTCCCGACCCGGTCGTCACGCACCTGGGCGGGACATCGGTCAGCCGCTTCCCAATCCGCTTCAACGTCGAGCGGTTGCGCAATCGCTATCGGTACTTCGAAAAGCACTTCGGCCGCGAATCTCTGGCCGACATGAAGCGCGTCATTACGGTGCACTTCCGCATGCGGCGACTGGCGTACCGGCTGCGTGGTTGGCTCATCAAGGACCCGGCACTCGCGGGTCGGCAGGCGATGTATCAGGCGGTTCTGGAGTGGAACCGGCACGTCGATCCGGTCCGCTTCGTCGAGACCGGCGAAGAGCCGCGGATCGACGAGCAGACCGGGCGCCTGCTCCCGGCTGTGCAGGGCTAGGCGGTCAACTTCGTTCAAATTGTCATGGACATTCAAGGAGACTGGGTATGTTTACTTCACTGGTCACGGGCGGCGCGGGCTTCATCGGCTCGCACCTGGCCGATCAGCTTCTGGCCCGCGGACACCGCGTCGTCGTGCTCGACGATCTCAGCGGCGGCTACGTCGAGAACGTGCCCGCGGCGGCGAAGTTCGTCGAAGGCTCGATCTGCGACCACGAGCTGATCAATCGGCTCTTCGCCGAGCACCGCTTCGACTACGTATATCACCTGGCGGCCTACGCGGCCGAGGGGCTCAGCCACTTCATCCGCCGCTTCAACTACACCAACAACCTGATCGGGTCGGTGAACCTGATCAACGCGTCGGTGAACCACGGCGTGAAGTGCTTCGTGTTCACCTCCTCGATCGCTGTCTACGGGGCCGGACAGTCGCCGATGACCGAGGACATGATTCCGATCCCCGAGGATCCGTACGGCATCGCCAAGCTGGCGGTCGAGCAGGAGCTGCGCGTCTCGCACGAGATGTTCGGGCTCGACTACGCGATCTTCCGCCCGCACAACGTCTACGGTCCGCGTCAGAACATCGCCGACCGCTACCGCAACGTCGTCGGCATCTTCATGAACCAGATCCTCAAGGGCGAGCCAATGACGATCTTCGGCGATGGCGAGCAGCAGCGGGCGTTCTCCGACGTCCGCGACGTTGCCCCCGTCATTGCTGAGTCGGTCGATGACCCCGCCGCCCGCGGACAGGTCTTCAACGTCGGTGCCGATGTGCCGTTCACGGTCAACGAACTCGCTCGCGTCGTGGCCGAGGAGATGGGTGCTCCCGTCAACAAGGTGCACCTGCCGCCGCGCAACGAGGTCAAGATCGCGTTCTCCGACCACAGTAAGGCGCGCAGGGTCTTCGGTGACCGGCCGCTGATCTCGCTGCGCGACGGTGTTCGGCACATGGCCGCGTGGGTGCGCGAGCACGGGGCCCGCGAAAGTGGCGTGTTCAAGGAGATCGAGATCCGCAAGAACATGCCGCCGAGCTGGGCCGCGGCTTTCGCGGAAGCGGCTTTCGTTGGATCCTGACCTCTCGCGCGCAGCCCAACGAGCCGGAATATGGTGCTAGAGATCGTCGTCGCCGCTCACTAGCTCGTTGTTCGGATGCGCCGACATATTGGTGCTCTCATGAAGCCCGCGACGGGCCAGAAGCCCGGATGTCAGCTCATGACGTACAGCACAGTGGGGCACGAGCCCCCCGCGTGGCTTATCCGGCGAAAGGTCCGCGGCCTCGTACGACGGCTACGTCGACTGGAAATCTCGTTCCGGCGTGCCGTCGCGCATGACCGGAGATCCGGGGTGAAGACCATTCCGCCTGTTGATTTGCTCGCCGGGGACTGGGTTGTGGTGCGGCCTTGGGAGGTGGTTGCGCAGACGCTGGATGGCTTTGGCCGGTGTCGTGGTTGCACGTTTGTTCGTTCCATGCGTCAGTTCTGCGGCCGCCAGTTCCGCGTACTGCGCCCTGTGCAGCACTTCTTCGACGAAGCGCGTTGGCGCATGGTGCGGTGTAGCCATGTGGTCTTGCTCGAGGGTGTGCACTGTGATGGATCCGGCAATTCGGACACGGTTGGCTGTGACCGGATGTGCTTCTATTTCTGGCGCACGGAGTGGCTGCGAAGAGTCGACCCGTCCGCCTCCTCCTGCTGAGACCGTCCGGATGGCGCGGGCTCCAACTCCAGTCGAAGAGCTCTCCAGAATGCGGCGGGGGCCCGATGTGATTCCATGTGCGTGTCTGTGGACGCTCTGCCAAGGGCGTGCGGGGCTGACGGAAGGTGGGCCCTGGGACGGGGGCACTCAGCGGAGCGCCGACGATCCACTCTGCCGGTACTGCTACCCGGCGTGCCAGAGGCTGGTCGGCGCGGCGCCCAGCGACTCAACCACATCGAGCGGCGCCCTGCTGCACACGGTTTTCACCTCGTTCTCCGCAGCGTGTACCGTCCGCGACGCTTGGGATGCCCTGGCAGCGGAATTCGGCGACATGTTCTGCTCGTTCGACTGGTGCGCCCTTTGGTGGGCCCATTACGGGCAACGGCGGCGACTCGAGATCCATGTGTTCTCCTGCGGCGCGAAACTGGTTGGCGTCGCCCCGTGCTTTCGTGAGACTCTCTGGTGTGGCCCGTTCCGGCTGACGGCCTTGCGCCTCGTCGGTTGCGACTCCATGCCAACGGTCTGCGGTCTCGTGTTGCACCCTGCGTGGGCCTTGCCGCTCCTTGAACAACTGGCTGAGCACTTGCTTGAGCAGCCCGCGGATGTTATTCAGCTAGGTCGTTTGCCGGGCTATTGCTGGTACGACGGACACTTGGTGGCGGCTTTGAGCCGAGAGCGCCGGCTGCAGAGCGTAACCCGCGTGACGACCGCGCTGCCTCACGCAGTGCTGGATCTGGCCGGTTCAGAGGAGTCCTACCTAGGACAGCTGTCGCACCGCGAACGGTACAACATCCGCCACGAGAACCGTCGGTTGGTCCAGCAACACGCGCTCTGCGTCGACGATGCTGGCGCTGTTGAGGATCCTTGCAGCGCGCTACGTGAGTTCATCGACTTCCATCAGCGGCAGTGGAGCGAGGTCGGACACCGTGGACATTACGCGGACTGGCCAGGAGCGTGTGACTTTCACCGCGACATGGCCTTCGTCGCCGGCCACAGTGCCCGGCTTCGCATCCGCCGTGTGCGCGTCGACGGGGCCCCGTTCTGCATGGAATACGCCGTTCGCTTCGGCTCGCGCCTGCACTGGCTGCAATCCGCGCGCTCGCTTGAGCGGCGGTGGAGCTTCTGTTTTCCGGGGCGGGTCGGGGCCGTTGACCTGTTCAAGCAAGCCATTCGCGAGGGTGTTCGGCAGGTCGACATGGGGATCGGGTTCTATGAATACAAGCTGAAGCTCGGAGCGCAGTTGCGGCCGGTCGCCGTTGTTACCGCGGTCCGCCGCGGTCTGTGGCCGACGCTTAGAGTGTGCGGCTTCCGCGCGATCGCCTTGCTGCACGAACTTCTCGGCCACCGGCTTTGGTACTTACAGGTTGCGCGCCGTTGGCGCGGTCTACGGCTGTCTATGAATCGGCGTTGGATCCGCACACAACTGTGGCCGGCGGACGCCCACTTGCTGCGGCTTGGGTGGGGGCTTGTCGTCTCATGGCCGGGTTGGCTCTGGCGCTCGCTCACATCGATGCGGCGTAATCACTGGCCCCGAATGCCGGCTCGGCGCCTCTCGGGGGCGGGCGCGCGCCAGGCCGGCGAATGGTGTGCCCTGGAAACGCGGCAGTGGCCAGAAGCGGACACGCGTGTGGTGCAGCCCGCCGACTTGCGCATTGCTGCGGCGCGCGTGGGCTGTGCCCTGGATGGCGAGTGCCAAACGGCGCTCCGCGCGTGGGGTGGGCGCTTCCTTTGGTACCGGGTTCTCTGGCGGCTCGCTCATGGCGATTACCTGTGGCTGGGGTACCGGACGCATGCACCGTTGCTGGCCTGTTGGGCCGTGCGACCGGAGCGGGCCGGCCCCGGTTGGGACGGACGAGCCGCAGATACGCGGCTTATCGACGTTGAGTGGTTCGCATGCGCGCCTGACCAGAGGGACGTGCTACGTGCCACGCTAAGCCACATGGTGCGCGATCTGGCGGCGGACGGCGTTGAGTGCGTGCTTGTCCCGCGTGCGGCCACGGAAATGTCCGTGTCGTGAAGGCCCACGGTGGAGACCGCGGCCCCGTGCAGAGTCGTTCACGAACCAAGCGCGTCTCTTCGGCCAGGCGATAGCGGTCGTAAACCAGAATCGCGATCACGCACGCTGCCGAATGCGTTGCAGCGCCGTGGTTGCGGCCTTTGCTCTCAATTGCGCCCCTCGAGCACTAACTGTCGGGGGTCGGGGTCAGCGATGCGCAGTCTTCCGCTTGGCAGACCCTTGGGCAGCGCAGCTCTGTGCGACCGGCTCAGGCGCGCGCGGCGCGAGGATACTGAGACCCAGCGTGGACCGTGCGGGCCGCGCGCGGCGCGCTGACCCCCGATGAGCCAGGCGACTAGGTCTTGATGACTCGGCTCGTACAACGCGCAAACGAATACCGTCGGCGGCACGGCCTGCTCGCCTTGCCGCGGGAGTTATGTCTCCGCACGTATCGACGACTGTTCCAGAACTGGCATTACGTGTTCGCTTGCGACGAGCCCCCAGCTCTCTGTACGCCGCCCACCGGCCTGCGCCTGCTGCACTGTCGTGAGCCGCACGGTCTGCCCGACGCGTACCGGGAGCAGATCGTCCGCGAGCTGAGCGTCGCGATGAATGCGACGCTAAACCACGACTTCGCCAACCGAGCAGAGCTGTTTGTCGCGCTGGACGGCGATCAGGTGGCAGCCATTCAGTGGGTTCGCTTCGGCTGCCATGTCCGTTCGTGGTTCGTCCCGTTGCGGGCGGACGACTTCGTGCTCTTCGGCGGTACCACACTGCCCCGGTTCCGTCGTCGCGGCATCATGACGTGGATGATCGTGGACCAGACACGGTACGCCTTGCAGCGGGGCGGGCGCGGGCATTCCGACGTGAAGGTTTGGAATACGCCGGCCATCCGGGCCGTCGAGTGTGCGGGTTATCGGCGGATCGCTTGCTTGCGACCACTGCGGGCAGAACCATGAGCAGTCGAACATTTACCCCGGTTCGCCTAATGTACCTGGCGGTGGCAATCCTCTGCTGGGTTGTGACTGGGTTCGGCCGGCTAGCGCGCCGTCGCGTCATCGTGCTGTGCTATCACGCGGTTGGTTCCGGGCAGCGCCAGCGATTCGTACGACAGATGCGAATGATCGCAGGGCGCGTGATCTCAACTTCGGAGATTGCTGCGGCCGCCACGGACTCGAAGCGCGGCCTGCCGTGTCTCTGCGTGACGTTTGACGACGGCTACGCAGGTTTGCTTGCACACGTTCTGCCCGCAACGGCCGCCCTTAAGACGCCCATTACGGTCTTCGTGGTCAGCGGCAATTTGGGACGGTCGCCAGCTTGGCTAACGACGCGCGCCGCTTCTGAGGTGAACGAGTCCCTAATGAGCGGCCCTGAGCTCTGCGCAGCCGTCCGCAACGGGCTTATTCGCATTGGCGCGCATTCGGTCACGCATCCGCACCTTTCGACGCTCTCGACGCCGGAGCGTCGGGCAGAACTCGCCAACTGCAAGACCGCGCTCGAGGCGCTCGTCCACGCGCCGGTGGACGAGCTGGCACTGCCGTACGGCGAGTACGACGAACAGACAATCGAATTGGCGCGGGCGTTGGGTTTCCAGCGGGTTTTTTCGCTTGATGCGTGTCCGCACCCCGGCCCCCTGCCAACTGGGGTGGTAGGCCGATACCTCGTGTCGCCGGACGTGTGGATGCTTGAATTCTATCTGACATGCGCCGGCGCGTATGCTTGGCTGCACGAAGTGCGCCAGCTTCTGAGGCGCTTCCGGCGGGGGCCGCGCGCGAGGGCGACGGCGGAAACGGCTGCCGCATGAACACGATCGTAGAGCCGGTCGACGCTGGGCGATGGCGCGAGCTAACGTGCCAGTTTCGTGATCACAATTATCGCCATCTCTGGGCCTTCGGCTGCGCGGCTGCGGCGCGCCTCGGCGCCCAGAGCGAGCACATCGCCATTCGCGAGCACGAGCGCCTGCTCGCCCTGGCCAACGTCCGCACCAGGCGTATTCCGATGATCGGCGGCGGCCTCGCCTATATCAGCGGCGGACCGCTTGTGCAACGCAACGAGCGCGGCGACACCGAGGCGCTACGGCTCTGTCTGGAGGCGCTGCAGCGCGAGTTCGTGCAGCGCCGCGGCTGCGTGCTTCGCGTCGCACCGCCGCTGGGGGCAGACGATTGGAACACCCTGGTGAGCGAGCAGTTCACGGCCGCGGGATTCGGGCGAGCCGAAAGGGCGCGCGTGTACCGCACGATCGTCGTCGATATCAGCGATTCGCCGGAGCGGATCCGCCAGCGCCTGCAGCAGAAATGGCGCAATTGCCTGAACGCCGCCGAGCGCAATGCGATCAACGTGCACTGCGGCGAGGGCGCCGAGTTGCTGGTGACGTTTCGCGGGCTCTTCGACGAGTTGACCGCACGAAAAGGGTTCGACGTGGAGTTGGACGCGGCGTTCTACGCCCGCGTGCAGGAACACCTCGAGCCGAACGAGCGTTTCACCGTGCTGATCGCCCGGGTCGCCGGTGCGCCCGCCGCGGGCATGCTCGTCTCGTTGCACGGCGACACCGCCGTCTATCTACTGGGCGCGAGCAACGAGCGCGGGCACCAGAGCAAGGCGGCTTATCTGCTGCAGTGGCGGAGCATCCTGGCGGCGAAAGAGCGGGGCTGTACGCGCTACGACCTGGGTGGTATCGACCCGGTAGGCAACCCCGGCGTATACCACTTCAAGTGCGGCCTGGGTGGCGCGGACATCACCGCCCCAGGACCGTTCGAGTGCGCTCCGTCCGGCCTGCGACGGCTCGTGACTCTCGGCGGCGAGCGGCTGTATCGACGCCTGCGGCAGCGTCATCGTACGGGCGCTGCGGCGACCGCTTCGACCTGACGCGGGTCACGACCAGCATGCAACATGGTGATTGAATTAGCCATCGCGACGGGGCTGCTCGGGGCGACGGCGGCCGGCGCGTACTTCTGGCCGCACGCCCTCAAGCCGCTCCAGATCCGGCGGCTGCGGGCCTATTGCCGACGCAAGCGCGTACTCGTGCTCAGTTACGACGACGGGCCGGGTGCGACGATCACGCCGGCGCTGCTTGAGCTGCTCGCCGGGGAGAAGGCACGGGCGACGTTCTTCCCGCTCGGTGAGCGAGCCGCTGCGGCCCCGCGCCTGCTCGACGCCGTCGCGGCCGAGGGACACGAGATCGGCTGTCACAGCCAGTGGCACCGGCATCCTTGGCGCACCTCGCCGCACCGCGCGATTGAGGACATCGCGAGAGGCTACCAGGCGCTCGCCCGTTGGCTGCCGAGCGACGCCCTCTTCCGCCCGCCCTGCGGGAAGCTGACGCTTCTGACGGCTTGGCACGTGCGGCGGCGCAGGGCGCCGCTGGCGTGGTGGACGATCGACTCGGGTGACGTGCATGATCCGCTGCCACGGCCCGGCGGAGCACTCGCAGCCCTGCGACGGGATGGCGGCGGCGTCGTGTTGCTCCACGACTTCGACCGCACAGACGCTGATGCAGACGAGCGGGTCAAGTTTGTCTTGGAGACGACCCAAGTGTTGCTCACCGAGGCCGCCCGGGCGGGCCTGAACGTACGCCGGCTGGGCGAGGTGCTCGGCGATCTGGCGTCCGTCAATCCGAATGGACATGCGTAGGGGCGAGGCGGTGCGTGCAGCAGCTCAGCGTCGACGTCGCGTCCTGGCGGTTTCCTCCGGCGGCGGGCACTGGGTCCAGCTACTGCGCCTGCGTCCGGCGTTTGCGGGGGCCGAGGTGACGTATGTCACCGTCGACCGGGCGTATGCGGCCGATGTGCCCGGCGCGCGGTTCCGCGCGATCGTCGACGCCACCCGCTGGAACAAGCTGAAACTGCTGTGGATGGCGCTACAAATCGCCTGGATTCTGCTCCGCCAGCGGCCGGATGTCGTCGTGTCGACCGGTGCCGCCCCCGGCTACTTCGCCCTCCGCTTGGGCAAATGGCTCGGCGCCCGCACCGTCTGGCTCGACAGCATTGCCAACGTCGAACGTCTCTCGCTTTCCGGCCAGCGCATCGGGCCCCATGCCGACCTTTGGCTTACGCAATGGCCCCATTTGGCGCAGCCGGGTGGGCCGCACTTCGCGGGGGGCGCGCTGTGATCTTCGTCACCGTCGGCGCCCAAATGCCCTTCGACCGCTTGGTCCGCGCGGTCGACGACTGGGCCGGTCGCGGCCGCGTCCCGGCTGAGATCTTCGCTCAGATTGGTCCCAGCCCGCTGCGGCCCCGGCACATGCGGTGGACCCGCTTTCTCACGCCTGGAGAGTTCCTTGCGCAGGTGGGCGCCGCCGACCTGCTGGTCGCGCACGCCGGGATGGGCTCGATCATCACGGCCCTCGAGCACGGCAAGCCGCTCCTGATCATGCCCCGCCGCGGCGAGCTCGGCGAGACCCGCAACGACCACCAGGTCGCCACCGCCCATCGGTTCCGCGGACTCGGTTCAGTGGATGTCGCCTTCGACGAGCAGGAGTTGGTCGTCCGGCTTGACCGGTTCGAGTCACGGCCGCTGTCTGAGCGGACGGTCGCCGTTCCCTGCCCGCACCGGTCCGCCGGCTGTGCCTGGGCCGCGGTCGCGCCCTGTGCGCCGCACCCGGGCACCGCCTGCCCGCACCTGCTCGCCTCCCTGCGCAACTTCATCCGCGTCGTCTCCCAGGTGTAGCGGCCCGCGCCCCTGCTGGCCGTCGGTGTACCGGCCGGGCTCCGCCCTGGCCGTAGGTGTAGCGGCCGCCGTC
>Ga0315284_10002178_pt1 | contig 28112 bp, 27 predicted proteins | sample YL17G09_16_MG_FD_203696 | JGI IMG/M metagenome (GOLD analysis project Ga0315284, IMG submission 203696) | Sediment microbial communities from Yellowstone Lake, YNP, Wyoming, USA - YL17G09_16 | ecosystem: Environmental > Aquatic > Freshwater > Lake > Sediment | place: USA: Wyoming | collected...
TCCCTATTACTCCTGATATGTAAAGTTAATCCGGGTGTCCTTTTTAATTTAACTGTTCTTTTCTGTCATTTCATGCATTTTTGCTGCCCGGAACTGCGTACAGCTGGGAAAATACTGTACATTTAGGCAAACACCTGTCAGCAGGATTGCAGAGCGCAAATCAGAAATATAAAAAAAATAAACATTCTTTATGAAATGCGTCTTAATTCTTGTAGTCGCACTTGGGCTTGTGATCTGTGCGCTCTCTGCCGGTTGTACCAGCCCGACACAGGTTGAGATAAAACCCCTGGAAACAACCGTTCCCACTCCCCCCCCTGCCACATCTACATCTACATCCACATCCTCCTCTACTGCTACGGTGATATCGACACCTGTTGCGGTGGAAACCCTTCCCGCCGGACAAAATATTGATATCCAAGTCGAAAAACAGCGTCCTGACGCCACTATCCACCTCCTCTATAATGGCGGTGAAGGAGAGATGTTTGTCCAGAATATCCTGATGCGTGTTACCCGTTCTGATGGACAGGTTGAAGAGCACTACTTAAACGACGGTACAGGAAAGCCAAGTCGTGGCGACGAGCTGGTTATGGCTGGTACCAGGGGCAGTGACCAGGTTGTTATTTTCCTTACCAGCGCTGGAAAAACCTACAGGATCTTTGATAAACCGCTTGTGTCACCCTACTACTAAAATATCATTTTTTTTAACCTGTTTGGTGAGTTTTCCCGATCTTTTCTGCATACCATTGCGTTATAAAACTGAGAAGAATGACAACGGCCAATGTAATACCGAGTACAATCCATTGCTCCCCGGCAGCTGTTCCTACAGCGAGCCGTGTCAGCAGGTTCAGGGGATTTGACGGGAGCGCAAGGGCAAACAGGATCACAACTACAAGCGCTGTGGAAAAGATGAACTGTGCCGCAGTACGTTCACGGTAATGCAGTGCAGTCAGGGCTCCAAGCAGGATCAGGATAAGCGATGTCACGGTAACCTGGAGCAGGATCAATCCTGCATTCAGGATCGCGATACCATTGATCATAAGAAGAACCAGCCACGCACCTGCCTGGATGGGCACAAGCACCTCGCAGGCAATAACTTTCCCCCAGACCATCTCCACAAAGGTTACTGGCGTTGATATGAGGGTTTCCAGCGTTTCGTGCTGGTATTCTTCTGTGATCAGGTCAATGACAAGTGCCGATGCGATGATCGCTGGCATGAAGACCAGGAGTGGGATCAGCAGGCCGTACACAAATTCGAAAAAGTCCGCGCCCCCGCCCGTTTTAGGGATTTGAATCTGGACAAATTCCTGCTTTAAACGGTCTCCACGGATCTCCCGCAAGCCCTGTTCATATTTCAGGAAAATGTCCCTGAGCTTTACTTCGACGATAGCCGTCTGGAGATCATTTTGCAGTGTATAGAGCGTTAACTTGACTGGCTCCTGTGCGTCTGGTTGGGTGTCGGGCACATAGATAACAGCAGCCAGTTTTCGCTCCTTAAGAGCTGCTACAGCCGTGGAAAGATCCATCTGGTAGACGCGGAAATCCGGGCTTGTCTGGAGATTGGTGAGTAACTGCGATTCATTCCCGGCATAGGCAATGCTGTACCGGGAACTGGAATATTTCGAGAGCGAGGACGGGTCATACATAGAGGTGAGCCCCACCATGAGGAACGATGAGAACATGGCGATGAAGAGCTGGAGCAGGACTGCAAGAAGGATCGTCCTCTCATTAATAAGCCCCCGGAACTCCTTTTTTGCAATGATAGACAGGTGTTTTTGTTTCATCCGATCCACCCCAGAATGAAATAGAGATTATACAGGCAGTGCACAACCACGGCGATGGCAATCCCGGGAAGATAACCTTTTTTTCCCCAGGTTTTCAGGCAAAAGGCAACAATAAGCACACAGACAAAGTGAAGGAGCAATGGCAGCCAGAGAGATCCTAATGATAAAAAGAGGATGCTGCCAAAGATCGAGTCTGAAATCTGAGCGAGTGTAGCAAAAAGGAGCAGTTTTTCCCCGACCAGAAATCCGATTGCGGTTGCTGCACAGGCCAGCAGAAGGTTTTTCCACGTGAGGAATTCAGGATCACGGGTATAGATCGTGTAAATCCCCACACTCTTTGCGACCTCCTCGATCAATGCCGAGAACAAAAGCAGGAACACCAGCGAGTACGGCATGGGGAGATTAAAAAAGAGTACGAGGCACATCATCTGCACCATGAAGATGAACGGGATAGAGAATCCGCTTAATAAAAAGAGCGAAATGAACGGATATTTCTCTGACAGGATCTCTGACAGGAATTCCCGCACACGGGATACAAGTCTCTTTTCGGAAAAAAGCCGTTCATCCTTGAAATTTCTGGCGGCGATATAAAAGAGTACAGCACCCGTCAGCCAGAAAAGTGAGGTAGAGTAGAGATAGTCGGTGATCGTCCAGGTGGAACCCTGAATGGTAAGAACAATAAGTGTGAGGGGGGAGATGAGGCTGATAACATGGACATTGGCAAAGATAGTTGGGAAGAAGAGGTAGGAGGTCGCAACCGTTGAGAAGAAGATTGAGAGAAACGAGAGTTCTTTGAAACTGCGTGAGACCATCCCGATGAGCAGGGCGTTGGCAAGGAAAAAGAAGATGACGGGGATAAGAGGGAGAATGATAACCGGTGATGCCTTGATATAAACCGTAAGTCCGGCGCATATGGCGACCATTCCGATAAAATACGGGAGTGCCTTTCCGATGATAATTGAGGATGTCCTGAGAGGTGTGGAGAGAAGGATCTCGCCCTTACGCTCGATGCGCTCGTTCATGATGCTCATCATAAAGAACTGTGATGTAAAGTAGAGCGGGAAGATGAAGATGAAGACGAGAATGATGGAATCAAACGGTAGCGGGGGGGAGAGCTGGGACGGCGTCTTGAAGTCGCCCATCACGCTGTCAGGAGTGGCTAGCACCTCAGTGTAGCGTGAGATCTGGGAGTTCTTTGCATTCGACTGGACCAGTTTCTGGCGGAGCTCCTCTTGTGAGATCGCGAGTGTTGGTGACGGAGTAGGAACATTCTTCACTTCGCCTTCCGGCACAGGAGCGACCCGACGCGGGGTAGCACTAATATACTGCCCGCTCTGGGTTGCCAGAAAGGTGAGTTCACTTTTTACACTCTGGGTATCGATCCACAGCGGGTATGCAGCAAAGAGATCATTTTCTGTATTGTAGATGCTATTGACGTATTTCGAATAATCGCGTTCGAGGGTTTTTTGTGCGGCTTTGGCCTTGTCAGTTGCACTGCTATACACTATCCCCTGGACAATGATGAGATCAAATGAGTTCCTGTTTGCATTCAGGAGTGGTGCATCAAGGAGGTAGACCGAGAACCTTGCATCGCTGGCAAGGAGCTGGGCAACCTGGGGGTCATCCACGCCCACTTCGTACATTCCGTCCTGCAGGTGCAATCCGGTCTGGGCGGAAAAACCTGTCACCAGAACGAGCAGGACAAAAAGGATGATAGAAACCGGCAGCACATCCCGGCTCATCATGGAGAAGGATTTCTTCACTTCCCAGCGTGCGATGGTGGCGATGTCGGTAAGCGAGCTCATGAGCGGTCCTTTCTCTGGTTGACGTTAACATCTGCGGTTCAGGTTATGGTATGAACACCTGCAGGGTAATGGTTGAGTACAGAGTTGTATCGGGTATTGGTCAAATAATCATCGGTGTTGACATAGCACACCACCTCCTTTCACGGTAGTGCCTGAACAAGGATTCTTGCATCTTCCCTGATCAAGTGCTCAACCCTCTGTCATCCCTTGCCCCGCTGAAACCTACCCCATCAAGGTCAACCTGTAGGGTATGCCCGAATCCCAAGGTATATGTTACACCCCGGGTAAGTCTGATCGATAAGGAAACTGCTCATGATCACTGCCCGTAACCTGACGAAAAAATTCGACTCCTTTACTGCACTGGACAATGTGAGTTTTGCGTTTGAAGATGGTGAGATCTTCGGGATAATCGGGCATAACGGGGCGGGCAAGACCACGCTCCTCAAGATCATATCCGGCCTGATCACGCCAACCTCAGGCGAACTGTATATCAACGATATGGATGTGGTAAAAAACCCGGTAGCCCTGAAGGAAACTCTTGGCTACCTGCCCGAAGAGTCACGGTTGTATGAAACAATGACTGCTGAGAACTACCTCGCGTTCTTCGGTGAGATCTACGGGCTTTCATCGCAGGAGATCCGGGTCCGGTCAAACCAGCTGTTTGCCGCGCTGTCGCTTGAGCCTGACGGGAAAAAGATCGGCGAGTTCAGCAAGGGTATGAAGCGGAAAGTGGCAATCGCCCGTTCGCTCATCCATGATCCGAAATTTCTCGTGTATGATGAAGCGACGAGCGGGCTTGATCCGATGACGTCGCGGTTCATTGCCGATTACCTGCGAACGCTTAAAAAGGATGGCAAAACGATCGTGCTCTCGGCACATAACCTCTACCAGGTCGAGGCAATCTGTGACAAGGTGATGATCCTCAAACGCGGCAAAATGGTCGCTTTTGGGAACATGAATCAGCTTCGCGACCAGTTTGGTTCATTGACCTATACAATCTTCTTCTCGATAGATGACCCGGGCAAACTGATCGGGCATTCAAAAACCTACCGGAAGGAAGAAGGGTTCTATATCTGCGATGCAGAGGACATAAGCGAGCTCAACGAATATACCGGGCTTGTTGCAGAAGCTGGGGGGAAAGTGGAAAAGATCGAGTCACGGTACCCCTCCTTAGAAGAGATACTCGTAAAAATCGGGAAATAAGCATTTTTTTGATCTGTGGAACACATAAGTCTTCGAACGATTGAAAAGCAACAGAACGTGTAAAAGGAGCACCTCCTGGGGAAGAAATAACTCTGATAAGCACTGGATGAATGGTATGAGATATTCAGGCATGGTTATCCCCATATTGATGGTGGGATTCATCATCGCATCGGGTTGTACAGGTTACGCACCAGAAAAGACAGCCGACTCAAAAAATTCTCCACAAATGGGTTCGCGTGTTCTTTCACCAAATGGGAATGACCCGTTATCTCTGGTCGGGCCATGGTATGTAAAAGCCTTGATTATCAATGCAACTTCCAAAGTACCTGTCCGGTTAACCGGCATCCAGCTGACATTCCATACTAACGGGAGTTTCAGCGGATTTGACAGCTGTAACCCCTACATAGGAATGTGGCAGGCCGATGAAAAACATATTACGATAAGCCGGATAATAAGCCCGATGACCTACTGCAATGAACCCCCGGGAGTAATGGAACAGGAATCGGAATACTTCGCACTCCTTAAAAACGCCAGCTTCTATGGGGTGACGGGTGAAGATATGGTACTATCCGATGATACAGGGAAAAACGGTCTTATTTTTAAGCGGGTCTATTTCTAATAACCTCATACTTTTCTCTTAATGTGGTTGCAGGAAACTGAATAAAAAATAATCACTTAGCATTCAATTCCGGTTTTTTCAATGAAGAACGAGAAGCAACACAGGTATGGGGAAGTGGTCATCCGCGAAGTCCGTGACAGTGATCGCGACACGATAATCGCGATTTTTAAATACTATGCTGCAACCAGCTATGCTGCATATCCTGAAATACCGGTAAGCGACCGGTTCTTTGCGTTTTTACATGAAGGGGCACTCGGGTTTTATGTTCTTGAGTATGAAGCACACATCGTGGGTTTTGGATTCATGAAGCCGCTCATGCCGTTTCCTGCTAGTATGACCCCAGGTATGCTGACCTACTTCATCCAGCCGGAGTACACCCGTATGAGTCTTGGGAAAAAACTTCTCGACCGCCTCACGGACGATGCGAAAAAAATGGGTATGACCTCGCTTGTGGCAAACATGGCCTCAACAAATAGAACGAGTATCCATTTTCATCTGCAAAATGAGTTTACTGAAGTGGGAAGCTTGCATAATGCAGGTAGTAAATTCGGTGAACCATTCGATATACTCTGGATGCAGAAGATGTTGTAATTTTTTCTGAGGCATTTCATGCGGATTGTTGCATCCCACCCTTAAAAAAATTAAGCAACCCTGACTGTTGCCCCTTTGTTCCGTGCAGAAGTGATCAGGGTTGATCCTCCGCCGTGATCGTTCATGAATGATTGGACCGCCTGTTCAATCCCCAGCATGTCGGTATCACCTATCGCGTAGACGGTGGGACCAAATGAACTCATACCTGCACATGCTGCTCCTGATGATCGCATTATTTCAATAAGCGCAGGGATCTCCTTTGGCTGCAGGCCAAGTTCGACTTTCTTGAACCCGAGACCCTGGATCGCATTGACAGAAGCACCGAACAGTTCAAGATCTTTTTCGATAATGCCGGGGAGCATCCGCATCAGAATCTCGTGGCAGAGCGCCTGCACCTCATCAAGCGGGACAGGGCAGTGGGTTTTGAAGATATCGGTCTCTTTCATCCCGCTGGCACCGGCAGGCAGGTTCGGCATCGCAAGCAGGATGCGCCAGTCAGCGGGAAACTCATGGTGCACAATGACGGAAGGTGGCCTAACTCCCCGTGAAGCTGCGGACGGTCGGAACTCGGATTTCTCACAGCCCTGCCCGAACGTGTGCCCCCCGTCGATAATAAACCCCCCGTGTTCGAACGCAGCAGTACCAATACCTGATGTCCCCCCGCGTCCGACGAGAAGACCAAGTTCTTTTATCGGAAGCGATCTGCCATAAATCTCAGCGATCCCCCGGGCAATTGCAAGCATAAGCTGTGATCCACTCCCGAGACCGATATGAGAAGGGTAGTATTCCCGCACCGTAATGGATACATTCCCTCCGGCGTGCAAACTTTTCAGGACCTGAAGGGCGGAATCCATGATACGCTCCCGCGTCACGTTGTCACAACCCTGCACTTCGAGTACCGGACTCCGGCGCACCTCAAGAAGGATGCTCGGTTCGTTCAGAGCAATCCCGACACTTCCGTCGACCCGCCCGGATCCACCGTGCATATCGATGAGCGTAAGATGGAGGCGTGACGGTGTCTGGACGATTATCCGGCGTTCCTCGAGAAACCTGTTGTAAGGAAACTGCTCTTCGATAAAGATCAGCGGTTCGCCGCCATGGATGATCCGGTACTGCCGGCTGAGCAGCGGTTCATGGCTGCAGATGGAAAATATCTTGCCAGCTTCCTCTGATGCGGGAAAAACCCGGGCATTCAGGATCTCGCGCCGTGCCTCAATCCGATGATTCTGGATAATCCTGCCGATGGGAATGTCTGCTCTCAACAGGTCGTTTTTGAATTCCGGGGAGAGCCGGGCAATGGGTGTATGTGATATCGCATAGATCAACACCTCACCGCTAGCCGCTGTCTTGATCTCGACAATCCGGTAATTGACCGGATCACCCTGGCTGATCCCGAGGCGTTCTGCGGTTGTGGGATCGGCTTCGATGATTTTTTGCACCTTTGTTTCGATAACGACCTGTTTTCCCGTGATTGCTTCCAGAATCTGCGTGACCGATCCATCTGTGCCAAGAAGGAATTTCTGCATAGGGGAGAGTCTTCCAACCTGTGTTTCGATCTCGTTCAGGCTATGTGCAATGTCCATCCAAACAACCTCATCACGCTGGATAATAAGAATACGAATATAAGTTGATACGATTATCGCAGGGATCGCGAACCTTTCGCTCCTTTTGCCTTTTCATTTTCGGGTATCATTGATTTTGGCACCCTTATCAAAATCGACGAAATAGACTCTTCGGTGAGATGTCCCCGTTTTCCTATGACCTCACCACTCCGGATCACACGAACCCGGGATGTCAGAACATAACTTTCGCCAAAAAGATCGAGGCCTCCTTCTGAAAAATCGTCCAGGGAAATCGGGACGCAGGGCGCATCGGATGGCGGCTTACTGCTGATGGGACACAGGTAGACTTCATGGGTCCGTCCCGTTGCAATAACCACGGCAGGGCGGGTCTTTGCCCCGCTCCGCTCTTCAAAAGCAACAGGGGCGATCACCACATCCCCCTTGGTAAAATACCCCATACCCTAAGTATTCCGGCACTCATCGGGCATAAGACGTTTGATACCCTGGACACGGGATTTTATGCGATAAAAGGTAACGATGCGGTATGGCACGGTGTGATCATTGCGGAAAAGAGGTCACGCTCCCGTTCTCCTGCTCGTAATCCAGGGGAAAATTCTGTGATGAATGCAGGTTGCCCCCAACCATACGTGTGAGAATATCGGGATATGGAAGAAAAAGCCCCCCCCTCTCTGCAGGGCTTTCGTACAGGAAAGGTGGTGGAGTGACTGCTACCGGTAGCGGATACCTGGCAGACTCACGTCGAGAAAAACAAGGGAAACCGTATGAGGGGATTCCCTGGTGAAAATTATGATCGCAATTGTGGTTATCATCATCCTGGTACTACTTTTCATGGTATTGAGCGGGTAATCGCATCGGAGGGATGGAATGGGAAGCAGGGTACATTGCATCACCGTATGCCGGTATCGATGGAGATATCGAGTCGAATCGTTTCACCTGCACGGATTGTGACCGTTTTTGGGAGTTCCGGGCTCCGGTCAATTCCCTGATGTTTGATATCAACAATATAGGTTCCGGGTTTGAGGACGAAGGAAAAGCCGGTGTACGGGTCCGGTACCGCTTGAGCAACAACCACGCCTCCCGGCATTGAAACCACAATCGTGCGTGCGGCATATGCAGCGGTAAGCCGGTCCGGTGTAACCGTGCAGGGTTCGACCGGGCACAAGGGTCCGATGGTGACATTGCCGGCAAGGGTTCCTGTGCCGCCACCGGAACCCGGGGCAGCGGTAATTGTGCTCAGGACTATTGCGACTGCGATGGTTATGATGATTAGGATGACGATGAGCAGGGAGCGGTCAAGACCGGGTTTTGGCATAATGGGTTGATTGCAGCGATCGGAAAAAAGAGTTGCGGTAGGTGTTGTCGTGAAGCCGGGTATTTTTTTTATACAGTTCCTGCAATCCGGGCAGGGCACGAAAAAAAGAATAATCCGGTTTTAGTAATTCTCTACCCACAACTCGAAATAACTCTGCGGGTGATCGCAGACCGGGCATTTCATTGCGGCCGCTTTGCCGTCATGGATATAGCCGCAGTTCCGGCAGTACCATTGTGCAGGAGTGTCCTTTTTGAAGACCTCGCCCTTTTCAAGATTTGCGAGCAGTTTTGCATACCGTCGTTCATGGCATGTCTCCACCTTGGCAACCAGTTTAAAGAGATTGGCAATGTCTTTGAACCCTTCTTCCTCTGCCGCCTTTGCAAACCCAGGATAGAGGGTGCCCCATTCCATCTTTTCACCCTTTGCTGCCGCCTTGAGGTTATCCCTGGTGGCACCGATCACACCCGCTGGATATGCTGCAGTAATCTCTGCGTCGCCTCCCTTCAGCTGTTTGAAAAACAGTTTGGCGTGTTCTTTTTCCTCATCTGATGTCTGCTGGAAGACCGAACCAATCTGCTCGTAGCCTTCCTTACGTGCTGCGCTTGCAAAGAAACTGTAGCGTGTGCGTGCCTGTGACTCGCCGGCAAATGCGGCAAGCACGTTCTTTTCCGTTCTGCTCCCTTTGAATTCCATCTGTTTTACACCTGTCTGATATGAGGTATTCTTTTTGTTCTCCTGCAAGGATTTATGTGCTGTGTTTGAAGATGTGACGGTTTATTTTGCCTTCATTCAATCACTCTCTGAACGATGGTAACACCTTTTCAGGTATGAGGAGGGATGCAGGGGTATCCAGCCTGATTCCCCATTCCATGATTTTATCACTCTTAAAGATCGACATTGGTAGCATGTCAAAGAAAGAAAAAGTGATGAAAGTGGTTGACGAATCGACGGGACTCATGGAATGCCTTGTGTGCGGTGCAAAGCATAACGCGGTCATGAAACCCGGGGCTGACGGGAAATACCTGCCAGAGAACTGGGAGTGCGTGAACATGTGCAAATTAATCCATCACGATGAAAAATCCACAAAAAAGAAATAAATCCTCTTTTTTCTCCCTTCAGTCTTCCAGAATTTCGGGGAAAAATTTAACATGAATTCAGGATTACTGTCAAACCCCGATTCCGGGAATATCGGAATAGGGAAGAACCCCCCTTCCGGAAGGATCTCATCAGCAAAGGTGGCAGTGTATATGCAGGGAAACGAAATAAATAATTACAGCTCTTGCACCGATCGTTAGTAGTTACTGTTTCACGTTTCGGAATATTTAACATCCTAAAAACTTACCAGAGGATAGAACATGCGAATCACGCGACTATATACCGGGAATGATAACCAGTCCCATTTTGATGAATTGGAGATTCAGCTGGAATCCCAAGGCCCCCTGGGCTTTTTTACCGAGCCAATTGGTGTAAAGGCCTTCTTCTTCAGGGAAGTCCCAGCGGATTTTCAGTATAACTGGCACAATGTTGTCTGCCGGGAGTATGTTATCACCCTTGAAGGAAGGGCTGAAATTGAGGTGAGCAGCGGCGATAAACGGCGGTTTGGTAAGGGGGATGTCCTGCTTGCCGAGGATATCTCCGGTCATGGCCATAAAACCCGGGTGATCGGTAAAAAACCATGGAGCCAGGCTTTCATCACCCTTGAATAACAGACAGTGTTCCTTTCAGATATCGAAATACCATTCCCGACAGCATTACAAACAAGGAAATGTCAGGGAGATTTGCCCGTCGCTACCCGGAACCTATTTAGTGGTTGGAGTGTGATATTCTGCTTTAAATCAGGTGTATTTACTTGTGGCTTGAACTGCTGAATTTCATCATTGGTATAGCATTTGGCTTTTTTCACCATGGGAAGGAAGATCTCATGGGCATTCTCAAAAACAGCGCGATCATAGGTATCGTTCTGGGTATTATTTTCGTGCTCGTCTCGTTGTTCCTTGTTCCTGTTGGCCTGAGTATTGATGTCGGTTTCCTGGGAGTGTTCGGTATTTTTATCGTGATTATAATCTTCGTGATCATCTTTATCGTGGGCGCCTTTATCGGTGACTGGCTCGAAGGCGTCCTGAAAAAATAACCATTAAAGAGATCTGCAGTGCAGTCCTCTGCCAATCTTTTTTACAAATGCCTGAATAGGAAAATTCCCCTTTCCCCCTCTCACCCCTGATAACCTCCGCCACCTAATCTCAATAGCAGGAAACCGGAAAAATCTTTAACCCGGATAAAAATTACACAAAAAACGGGCCTGAAGGGATTTGAACCCTTGACCTGCGGATTAAGAGTCCGCCGCTATGCCGAACTAAGCTACAGACCCACGCTCGTTAGACCTAGTAATGTGGTCTATAATGCCGAATAAATGTTTTGGAGATGATTGCATTGGAATCCCTTAATACGCTGGAATGATACATCTTTTGTAACATGCCACAGGAAGCCCCGTTTGAGCAGCCGGGAACGACCAAATACTGCATTTTCGGGTGCGGGACCAACGGTTACAATATCATTCTGGAACTTGCAAAAGAGAATGAGCGCGTGACCGTGGTTGACAAGGATGATACACGCGTGCGTAACCTCCGTGACCAGAAGTATGACGCGTACCTGCGGGACATCACCTCGCCGGACATGCTGAGTGGACTCCCTGTATTCGAGATCGCATTCGTGATGACAGGTAATGGTGATGCAAATCTCGCAGCAGTTCTCACCATTAAAAGACGGTACCCGGCCGTTCAGGTAGTCGTGCGTTCGATCGATCCGGTGAACGGGCAGATGCTCACCGCAGCCGGGGCGGAATTTGTGCTCTATCCCCAGGAAGTGGTTGCACGGTCCGCGATCCTGCAGATCAAAAAGCAGCACTCGAGCAGGATTTCCCAGCGGCTCTTTACCCTGCTTGCCGGCTGGGAGGGCACACTGGGTATCATCACCCACAAGAATCCGGATCCGGATGCGATCTCTTCTGCTATGGCCCTTGCCGAGATCGCAAAGCATGCCAACCCGAAATCACTTACAACACGGATTTTCTACGAAGGCAGTATAGGCCACCAGGAAAACCGGACGTTTGTCAACCTGCTCGATATCAAGATGGAGCATATGACTGCAGAAGCTCTCCAGAAATGCACCTATCTTGCTCTTGTTGACTGTTCGGCACCCGGTGCGAACAATGACGTACCTCCGCAGACCAGGATTAATATTATTATCGACCACCACAAGGAGGGCAGGCACATGGCGACGCAGAGCACGTTTGTCGATATCCGCCCTGGTGTAGGTGCAACCGCAAGCATCCTCACCCAGTACCTGCAGGAGCTCGATGTCCCGGTTGACAAGCGGGTTGCGACCGCACTTCTCTACGGTATCCGTACGGATACCAAGGAATTCAAGCGCAATGTAACGCCGCAGGATCTCAACTACGCAGGTTTCCTCCTGCCGCTCACGGATGCTGACCTGCTCGATAAGATCATGTCACCTTCCATGTCGCAGGAAACCCTTGACGTGATTGGCTCAGCTATTACCCGGCGCAAGGTGCAGAGCGGGTATCTCTTTGCCAATGTCGGCTATGTTATGAACCGTGATGCCCTACCCCAGGCTGCCGACCTTCTTATCACCCTCGAAGGAGTGAATACAGCGCTTGTTTATGGTATCACCGATAACGCGATCGTGATCTCTGCCCGCAACCGCGATATCAGGCTGCATATCGGCAATGCACTCTCAGAAGCATTCGGGGAGATGGGCGATGCGGGAGGTCACCCGAATATGGCTGCAGCCACCCTCCCCCTTCATTACTTTGGCAAGGTCGAGAACAAAGACCAGCTGCTTGAGTTTGTCATTGAGCCCATCCTGCAGAAGTTCAAGAACCTCGTCGGGCTGGAGAACGAGGGAAGGAAGAATGGAGTATAACCGGCAGCAAATACCGGAAAATTCAATCCGGAATACGGAAAAATTTTTGAGAACAGTGATGAACTATTGGAAGAGGGACCCTGGCATTCATCAGACCTGACTTCTGGAAAAGTTCAGAGTGAAGTGCTGAATCTGAATACAGGTGAAAAGCCTGTATCAGAAATTAAAGTTCATTAAAATGTCCGAGGTTAACGATGGATTTTGACGTGTGGGAGCCCTATTACTGCGAAATTCTGGAATATTTCGGGTTCGATCGTGCACAGGACGAGGAAGCGGCCCGGTTGCTCGCCTCACTTATGAACCGCGATAATCTTCTCTCCCTGACTGCGCTCACCTGCGGCAATGAAGTTACTGTCTGTGGAAACGCACCCTGCCTGAAAGATGAGCTTGCCAAAATTCAGGGTGTTATATTCGCGGCGGATGCAGCAGCTGAAGTGCTTGATGTTCACGATATCCGCCCGGATGCGGTTTTTACCGATCTTGACGGTGCTACAGACCGGCTCCTTGCGTTGAATGAATCGGGCACGATTGTCGTAATTCATGCACATGGCGATAACATGCCCCTGCTCCGACACTGGGTGCCGCTATTTAAAGGCCCGGTTGTTGCCACCACGCAGAGCTCACCGCTCCCGCATGTCCACAACTTTGGCGGATTTTCTGACGGTGACCGTGCAGTTTTTGCAGCTGATGAACTCGGTGCAGAACATATCACGCTTATCGGGTTTGACCTGGATGATAAAAATGTAGACCCGGTGAAGCGGGGCAAACTTTTCTGGGCGCGAAAACTCCTTGCCCTGATCGGCCATGCCTGCTGAAGCCTATATCCTTGACGGGTACGTGGACGAGCCAGCGTGCCTTGGCGTGCCGCCGTACGTGTCCCCCTATATTCGCACCGTTACCGGTGCGTTGATCGGGCACAAGTTCACGGTGCGGTATCTTACTATTGACCAGCTCCGGAAAGATCCGCACTTTATCAATAAGCTGGACCATGCAAACCTGCTGGTCATGATCGCCGGTGTTACCGTACCGGGAAAATATCTTGGCGGTACGCCAGCAACCCTCACCGAGATCCAGCAGGTCGGGCATATGCTCCGGGGACCAAAAAAACTGATCGGGGGGCCGATTGGGTTCGGCTACGCACCAGAAGGCGGGCAGCGGGCGATTAAACAGGTTATCAGTGGTTTTGACTCCCTGCTCAAGGGTGAGCCGGCTATTGCGCTGGACAATTATCTTGGGGGGAATGAACCTGCAGGGGCGCTCGATTACTCTCGCACGGACCCGTGGAGTGTTAACGGTAGCGGGATTATTGAGCAGCATCCGGATTATCCGAACGTGATGTGCGAGCTAGAGACCGCACGGGGCTGCCCGCATGGTACATCAGGTGGGTGCTCATTCTGCACCGAACCTTTCTACGGGAAGCCGAAGTATCGCAGCATTGCAGGTATTGTTAACGAAGTTGCATCACTGCATGCTCATGGGGCGAGGCATTTCAGGGTCGGGCGGCAGCCTGACATTCTCGCATATGGTACGGGTGCCGGAGAGTATCCCGCACCGCGCCCGGATCTCCTGGAGACCCTCTTTGCCTCGATCCGCACTGCAGCACCTGCATTAAAAACCCTGCATATTGACAATACGAACCCAGCGACAATTGCGAAGCACGAAGAGGAGAGCCGTGAGGCATTGCGGGCTATCATTCGGCATCACACTTCCGGTGATGTGGCTGCGTTTGGTATGGAAACTGCTGATCCGGCAGTAATAGCGGCTAACAACCTCAAGGCACAACCTGAAGAAGTTTTCCGGGCGATCCGGATCGTAAATGAAGAGGGCGGTATGCGGAGGGACAACGTACCCGAACTGCTGCCGGGGCTCAACTTCGTCTGCGGTCTGGCGGGAGAGACCGAAAAGACCTACGATCTGAACGAACGGTTCCTCGCCCGGGTGCTTGATGCCGGGCTCTCCATCCGGCGCGTGAACATCCGGCAGGTAATGCCGTTTGAGGGCACACCTGCGTACACAAACAATACTCTGGGAAAATTTGATCGCCGGTTCAGGCTTTTCAAGGAATTTGTTCGTCAGAAAATTGATCTACCGATGCTCCAGCGGGTGTTTCCCCTCGGTACTGTACTTCAGGATGTTCACATTGAAGTCTGCGGCGATCTCTCATTCGGGCGGCAGATGGGCTCGTATCCTATCCTTGTCGGCATTCCGGTCCGGCTTGCCGAACGGAGTACAATTGATGCAGTTGTGGTTGACTGGGGTATGCGGTCAGTGACAGCCCTGCCGGTCCCCCTCGAGATCAACACGCTTCCTGCACCAGCAATAAAATGGCTGCCGGGAGTCGGGAAGAAAAAAGTAGCGGCGGTGCTGGTGAAACGGCCATTCAAAACTCTCGAGGCTTACCGGAAAGTTGTGGGGTGTTCACCAATCGATCTGCTGCTGAAATTCTAGATCTGTTTCAGTTCCGTCACTTTGATGATATCTGTCCGGGTCACGATCCCGAGAATTTTGCCGTCCTGTACAACCGGGATCCTTCCGAAGTTGCGTGCCGACATGATCTTCAGCGCATCAATCAATGGCGCTGTAGGTGGGAGTGTAATCGGATCACGGGTCATGACGTCCCGGACCTGCATCGCCTCACGATCTATCGAAGTCATATGGTTTATATCAGCAAGTGTCACCATACCGATCAACGTATCCCGCTCGACTACAGGAAACCCGAGATGCTTGCTTGAGTACATCATGGTTATCACCTGGCTTACGGGAAGAGTTGGTGGAACGGTAGTCACCGGGTTGCTCATCATGTCGCCCACGGTCACATCCTGCAACAGGTAACTGTACTTTACCGCGGCCGACTCCATACTCGCGCCGATATAGATAAAGAACGCAATGAGGATTAAAAACGGGGAGAAGAAAAAGAGGCCGACAAGACCAAATACGATTGCAAAGCCTTTGCCTATGTCAGCTGCAATTTTTGTCGCACGGTGAAGTGGCATCCTTCCAGCCAGCCATGCACGAAGCACCCTGCCACCGTCCATCGGGAATGCGGGTAAGAGATTGAATGCAAAGAGGATGATGTTGAGCACCCCAAGGTACCCAAACACAAAGATCACTACACCGGCGAGGGGAGGGTTCTTTGTGACAGCGGGGACCGCATAGGCAATCCCCAGGCAGACCAGACCGACAACCAGACTGGCGATCGGTCCTACCAGCGCCATGGGCAGTTCGGCTTTCGGGTCCGGAACCCCTTCTTCCATGGTCGCGATGCCACCAAAGATCATGAGCGTGATGTTGTTGATTTTGATCCCTTTTTTGCGGGCGACCAGCGAGTGGGCGAGTTCGTGAATGAGGACTCCTGCAAAAAGGCCGAGGGCGACCACGGTGCCAAGAATCCAGGGCATGATACCCTCAGTGATGAGGGAGGTATCGATCGGGATGGAAAAGTATCCCTGAAGCATATCGGTGGTAACCGTAATCTGGCTTCCGATGATCCAGGCAAAGAGGGGAATGACCAGGATAAATGAATAGTGGATCAGGATTGGAATCCCAAAGACGCGTCCGATCCGAAATGATCCGTCCATAACAAAGGATTATCTTTTTAACTCTTAAGTATATACTTTCATCTGATAACGATGGAAACCCAGATTACGGAATTGTTCGGGCTTCAGATCTATACGGACAAGGGCATGTTTGTCGGCGAAGTCGATGATGTTCTCATCGATGTGGATCAGAAGAAGATAGATTCAATTGTAGTCAGCAAGGTCAACGACCAGATCTTTGAGATGAAAAATTTCAAAGGTCTCAAGATCCCCTACCGAATCATCAGTGCTATTGACGATATCGTCCTTATCCGCCACCTGCCGGGAGTCTTCACGGGCGGCAGTGTGGAAGAGTAAGAAAGGTATCAGGTTGCTTGAGGGAGAATCATTCATATTTTCTTTGCTCCCGCATGGTTGTTGTATGGAAAACCGGGAAATATTTTCAGCAATCACAACTATTCCCCCTGTTTTTGTCAGGCTTGACGGGCGTGCATTTCACCGGCTTGCAGAGAATCTTGCCCTGAAAAAACCGTTTGATGACCGGTTCAGCGATGCAATGGTACGCGTTTGCACAGCCCTCGTGGCTGACAGCGGGCTCTGTCCTGAGTTTGCGTTTACTTTCTCGGATGAGATCAGCCTCTATTTCACCCAACTCCCGTTCAATGGACGGGTGGAAAAGATTGACTCAGTGTCAGCCTCCTTTGCAGCAAGTTCCCTCACCCTTGCCCTCGGGGCACCAACTCCCCTCTCATTCGATGCACGGGTCATTCCTGCAACACGGGAATTTGCCCTCGAATACCTGACCAACCGGCAGAACGAGGCCTGGCGCAATCACTTAAACGGTTATTGCCAGCAGGCGCTGATTGAAGAAGGGATGAGTGCAAAAAAAGCCGCTGTGCAGCTTGAAGGTATGCCGGCAAAAAGCCTCCATGAAATGATGCATAAACGGGGTTTCAACCTTGCAATGACACCGGCATGGCAGCGGAGGGGTGTGCTGGTCTACAAGAAGATCACGGAAAAGGAAGGGTTCAATCCGATCACGCAACAGACAGTAGTGGCAGAGCGGAGTGCGGTTACGGTTGAGCGGGACCTTCCGCTGTTTACCAGCCCGGAAGGAAAGGAGTTTCTGGGAAAATTAGTTGCATGCCCGTGAGATCCCAATCGTTACACCGACTGTCTCAGTTGCCCCTTCAATATCCCAGTCCTTTATTGAGTCATGCGGTTTCAGTGTATCGCCTTGTTTGAGCAGGGCAAACAGGACTCCTTTGCCCGGAACTACTGCTAAAACCTCACCTGCAATAGCGTGTCCGCTGTTATTATTGAGAAGCTTGTAGACTCTCATGTCATTGACCAGCACTTCCACCGAGATGAATTCGCTGACGACAAGGTCCAGTTGTTTGCGCATTTCCTGGATCCGCCGGATGACCTCGCGCTCGTACCCCTCCCGCTCGAGATCGTCATCGAGTCTGACATCCACATACACCATTGCGTCCTGCATCGGGGCAGAAAATACCTCTGCGGGAAGTTTTTCGGTGAAGGTGACGTGCGATACCCCGATCTCGAACATGGCATCGCCTTCATTGAGTTGTACTGTCCTCCCTGCATCGATCTCTGCCTTGAGAACATCTCCATCCGCTGCCTCTATGAGGCCTTTTACCTTAAAGGAATTCTTGCCAAATCCCTTCCCGAGCGCCTTCATAATTGGTTCCGCATGCCAGCCAATCCTCTGCCAGCGGCCCATTACGACCCTGACGGCTTTTGCGTTAGCCCGGTCCATACAGACTGCATTCAGCCGTTCGATTGCGTCTTTCACCGGCTCTGAGTTCGTAACCACAACCACTTCTGATACCGGCCAGCGGAGTTTCCGCTTGCCCGCCTGCCGGGCATTTGCACATGCATCGTCAAACATTCGGACGATATCAACGCCACGTTCAAGGGATGGATCAACAAGTGCCTTGTCCCCGGCATCCCAGTCCAGCAGGTGAATGCTTGCGGGGTCATTCCCGCACCTGAGGTTCTGAAAGATCTCGTCGGTGAGATGGGGGCAGAACGGAGCAAGGAGCCCGGTGAGCCGGCGCATAACATAGTAGATCGTTTCATAGGCATGGCGTTTGTCAACTGATTCCCCCTCAGACCACATGCGGGGGCGGACGAGCTGAATGTACCAGCGGGAGAGATCTTCTAAGATAAAGTTCACCAGTTCACGGGTTGCCCGGTGGAGCTGGCATTCCTTCAACGCTGCATCAACGGTGGCAGCGATGGAGTTAATGCGGGATATGATGAAACGGTCCTCATCGGGTATATGACTGAGGTGAGCCCTGATGTACGCACCATCCCAGACGCCATTCCTGTTCGATGGTTCAAATTTGTCGAGGATCATATAGGGGAGCGGGAACCGGTACACGTTCCAGAGGATGTTCATTGCCCGGTTGGTGGTGCCAACCCCCTCCCAGTTAAATTTGAGATCGTCCCATGGAGCTGATGAGGAAAGCACGTAGAGCCGGAGCACATCGACACCGACTTTTGCGATGACCTCTTCGGGTGTTACGACATTGCCAAGGCTTTTTGACATCTTCTTGCCCTCAGCATCGAGTGCAAAGCCGTGCATGCAGACACTCTTGTAGGGTGACCTGCCAAACGCAATCGTACTGGCACCCAGCTGCGAATAGAACCAGCCCCGGGTCTGGTCCTGTCCTTCCGTGATGAAATCTGCCGGCCAGAGCTTATCGAACTCTTCTGTCTTTCCGGGAAAACCAAGGGTTGCCCAGGATGCGACCGCGGAATCGAACCAGACATCAAAGATATCTTCAACCCGCTTCATCGTGCCACCGCAGCTGCACGGGATCGTGACATCATCCACGTAGGGGCGGTGTGGATCCGCCAGCGGTCTGCCGCTGCGTTCTTCGAGTTCGCTGATGGTGCCTATCACACGATAGGCATCGCATTTCGGGCAGACCCAGACCGGGATCGGTATGCCCCAGTAGCGCTGGCGCGAGATGCACCAGTCGCGTGCTTCTTTAATCCAGTCGTAGAAGCGTGCGCTTCCCGCCCATTCCGGGTACCAGGTGACCTTTGCCACTTCCTTCAGCATCAGGTCCCGCATTTCGGAGATCTTTAAGAACCACTGTGAGGTGGCCCGGAAGATGATAGGCGTCTTGCAGCGCCAGCAGTGGCCATAGCGGTGGGTGACGGTCTCCTTTGCAAACAGGTGATCGCCGAGCGCCACCAGCACGTTCTCGTTGGAATCCCGCACGAACTGGCCGGCAAAGATCCCGGCTTCTTCCTTGAATTTCCCGGCACCATCCACCGGGCAGACAATGGCAAGCCCTTCCTTTGTACCGAGCACGAAGTCGTCCCAGCCATGGCCGGGCGCGATGTGTACCATACCGGTATTCTCGAGCGCAACGAAATCTGCGGAGAGAACCTTATGATCGATCTCGCGCTGGAGTGGCACGCAGGAGGCGAGCGGGGATTCAAATTCCCATCCTGTGAGATCGGCACCCTTCTTTGTCTCCAGAATGGCATAGTCCTTACAGCGTCCCTTCTTGAGCACCGCTTTTACCAATGGTTCAGCGATCCAGAGGAGCGTCTCCCTGTCGTCTTTTTTGGCGAGCACTTTTGCATAATCGAAATCCTTAGCCACGGCCACAGCAACGTTTGCCGGCAGCGTCCACGGGGTTGTCGTCCAGATAACAAGGAACTCGTTTATCTTTCCTTTGATGGGGAACTTGACGAAAACCGAGGGGTCGTTCTCGTCCCAGTATTCCACCTCAGCATCTGCAATCGCCGTCTCGCACCGGGGACACCAGTTGACCACACGGTACCCGCGTTCGAGCATGCCCTTTTCCTCTGCCCGTGCGAGTGTCCACCATGCCGCCTCAATGTATTCAGGCATAACCGTCTGGTACGCGCCGTGGAAGTCCAGCCAGACTCCGAGGTTTGCGAACTGGTCATCCATCAGGAGCTTGTTCCTGATCGCAAACTCCCGGCATTGCTCAATGAACTTCCGGATACCGTACTTCTCGATATCCTTTTTTGACTCAAAACCGAGCGCCTGCTCAACTTTTACTTCGATGGGCAGCCCGTGCATATCGTAGCCAGCCCGGTCAATCACGTGGCGGCCGTTCATGCGGTGGTAGCGCAGGATAGAGTCTTTTAGAATTTTGTTCCACGCGGTTCCAAGGTGAATGGTCCCTGTGGTATAGGGTGGACCGTCAACAAAAAAGAACGGTTTCCCTGCACTGCGGTGCTGTTTTACGGTTGCGTATGTATCGTTGGTGCGCCAGTGTTCCTGCACCGCACACTCGATCGACTGTGCATTGAAGTTTGCAGCGACTTCCTTCACAAAACCCCTCGTGTAGTAGTATCGGACGCAGATTGCGTGCGTGAAGGAATGTTGGCTTCCCTGCACAAAGTAGTTTTTCTCCCATCGCAGTATACAGGATTTCCGGCAAGCCTGCACTACGGAGTAGCTGGCGATCGGAATCGTAACGATTATAAGTGTGACTTATATATTGAACATCATGAGATTCGAACGATACTCTCTGCTTTTTGCAGTAATGGTAATCCTGCTTGTATGTGTTTGTGGTTGTACTACGACACCAAATACGGGCTCCGGGCCTGCGGCTACAACAGCTCCCATTGTTCCCTCGAGTCCAGTGTATACCCAGGCAACTTCTGCCTACCAGGCGGCAAAAAATACCGGCCTGGAAACCACCATCAACATCCATTTTAATGATTTTTTCTGCCTTGACATCCAGAAGGAACTCGGTGTTGATTACCTTTACCCCGATCAGAAGTATACCATATGGGCGACAACACCGGGGAGCGGGAACGTGAATGTGAATGTCCTGCTTCTTAGGGTCGATGACTATGAAAAGATCCAGACAGTCAGGCCGACCTGGGATGCGGTAAAGAAGACCTGGTTGTATGACGGGCTCTCTCCCCTAATCCAGCTCAATGACATCTCTATACCCCAGGAAAAGACCATCACCATAAAGAACCAGGGCAAGTATTTCCTGTGTGCTGATGACCGGAAGGAGTCCGGCGTCAATGATGCCATCCTTCGCGTACCGGTAAAAATAACCCGGCTTTGATGCCGGTAGATGGAAAAACTCCCCTCTTTTTTTAATGAGGCTGAATCGTTACATTCGGGAAGACCTATCTTTGGATCAGGAATATCTCTATGGATGAATTCTGATGCTGTACCATGAACAACTATGCATACCACAACGTACCTGCAGTGGTGCTTTGAGGAATTTAAAAGCGCAGAAGAAAAAACCGGAATGATCACTGATGGAGACATATCCCCTTATTCTAGGCGGTGTTAAGAAGCAGACCGGGGAAATCGCGAACGTGCGTTTTCCCTACACCGGCGAAATATATGCAAAGGTCTGCCAGGCGAGCGAGAACGATTTGAAGGAGGCAGTTGCTGCCGCAGTGCTGGGATTTGAAAAAACCCGCAGGCTTTCTTCTGGCACACGGTCGCGAATCCTTTCCTGTCTCGCCGATGAGATCCATATGCGATCAGACGAGCTTGTGGACGTAATGGTGATGGAGGGTGGCAAAACAAAAAAGTTTGCGGCTAATGAAGTATCCCGTGCAGAGGTAACAGTCCGGACATCTTCGGAGGAAGCAAAACGAATCTATGGGGAGATAATCCCGCTGGACTGGACAGATGACACGGAAGGGAGGGTTGGCTTTCTCCAGCGGTTCCCGCTTGGGCCGGTGGTGGGGATCGTCCCGTTTAATTTCCCGCTGAATCTTGCCTGTCACAAGCTCGCACCGGCTATTGCTGCAGGGAACTCCATCATTCTCAAGCCCGCATCCGCTACGCCCGTGTGCAGTTTACTTCTTGGCGAAATGGCGCTCGCTGCCGGTCTCCCCCCGGCAGCGATCAGTGTGGTGCCCTGTGCAAATGTCCGTGCGGAACAACTGGTTCGGGACCCCCGTATTGCATATCTCTCGTTCACCGGTAGTTGTGCGGTTGGCTGGCACCTTCGAGAAATCGCGGGACAGAAAAAAGTTGGATTGGAACTGGGAGGGAATGCGGCGGTGATCGTGCATGAAGACGCAAACCTCGATTTTGCTGCAAACCGGATTGTTACCGGGGGTTTTATCAACGCCGGGCAGGTCTGCATATCTGTCCAGCGGGTGCTGGTGCACCGCCCTGTCTACGATCGCACCCTTGAAAAAATTCTTTCATCAGTGAAGGCTCTGAAGGTTGGCGACCCCCGTGAACCTTCGACCGATATTGGTCCTATGATCGACCAGAAGAAGGCTGAGGAGGCACACCGGAAAGTCCAGGAAGCCGTAAAGCAGGGTGCACGAATCCTTGTGGGGGGGACACTTGAAGGAACACTGTTTGCGCCCACGGTAATTGTTGACACAAAACCGGACATGAGAGTGGTCCGCGAGGAAGTATTTGCTCCGGTCATCTCCGTAGCTCCCTATGATGATTTTTCCGAAGCACTACGGATGGCCAACGCGGGAGAGTTCGGTCTGCAGGTGGGAATATTCACCCAGAACATCAACCGGGTTATGCGTGCATTTGGAGAGATGGAAGTGGGTGGTGTGATCGTAAACGACATTCCCACCTTCCGGGTTGACCAGATGCCATACGGCGGTGCGAAGGGGTCAGGGATCGGGCGTGAAGGCCCACGCTACGCGATTGAGGAGATGACCGAGCTCCGGTTAATGGTGATCAACAGGAATGGCGGGTTGGACTAGCGGGGAGAGTGCCGAACTGATGGCAGTTCACGCCGCACTCCTGTCTCCCTGGTATCGTAGCCCCCAAGCCTGTCCAGGATCTCCTTAAATGCGGGCGAGCCAAGGGTATCGCAGAGTTCCGATACCCTTGGATCCTCAAGATGCTCGCGGCGGATCGCGATCTCGTAGCGTTCCGATGCCACCGGTATGAACCTGAGCCCGAGTGCCTTTGCTGCACTATAGACGCACATCCCCGCGTCAGCTTCTCCGGATTTCACGGCAAGGGCAACAGCAAGGTGCGTGGTCACTTCGCGCTCATACCCCCGGATCTTCAAATGGTCGATCAGGTCCTTCCTGAGCAGGTGATCGAGCAGCATCCGGGTGCCGGAACCCCGCTGCCTGTTTACAAACGTGTGGCTGGAGAGCGCATCGAATCCGATACCGTCCTTTGAGACGATCCCCTGTTGCCGCTCCGTGACACAAATAAGGACAATATCTTCTTCGGGCAGGTATTTTTTCAGGTACGGGATGTTGTAGTCCCCGTCATCGGCAAGCAGGTGCATCGGGGCTGCGTGGCACTCGTTCTTTTTCAGGGCAAGGATCCCGCCCATGCTTCCCACGTGGGTGGAGTGAAGTTCAACTTCCTTTTGCGAGAGGAGATCGGCAAGATAATCAACCAGAGGATCGTGGCTCCCGGTAATGAGGAGCGCCCGTTTCGCATCAGCCTGAGAAACCGTTAATCCTGCAGTCACCCGTGTTCCTGCTTCGTAGCCTTCGACACCGGCCGGAATTTTCAGGTATGCATTTGACCGCACCGCACTCATCTGGACCCCGGCACCTCGTGATAAGGGAGAGAGCACCCAGCGGTCACCCACGTGTCCCAGCGAGCACAGGACAAACTCATCACTCCCGATATCCTTGGAGACCGAAACGGTAAACCGGGCGTCGACCGTGCCAAACGAGGCTACAGGAAGTCCGAACTGGTGAACAAGCGGTGTTACGATCTCGCGGAGTACCGTCAGCGCTGAAAGGGGATATCCCGGCATGCCGATGACCGGTTTTTTATCGATCCTCCCGATGATCGCTGGTTTACCGGGTTTGATGGCAACCCCGTGGACCAGCACCTCCCCGAGATCTGCGATCACCTCTGCAGTGAAGTCTTTTGTACCGGCCGATGATCCCGCAGAGATGATTACGAGATCATTCTCCTCGACCGCACGCATCAGCGCTTTCCTGATCTGCACCGGGTCGTCTTTCACCATGGGGTAGCGTGTACAGCGTGCACCGAGCGTGCCCAGCATCGCTTCTGCCATCACGGTGTTGCTCTCTACTACCTGCCCGGGTGCCGGGAGATCCCCGTGGGGGACGAGCTCGCTTCCTGTCGGGATCAACCCGATCCGTACCGTGAGCACGGGCACTTCAGTGATACCATATGCGGCGAGAGCCCCGAGATCCGGCGGGCGGATCAGGTGGCGTGACGGCAGTGCCATCTCAGACTCTCCTATGTCCTCACCTGCAGGGCGTACATGCTGCCATGGCGGGGCTGCCCTGCGGATGGTAAACCGCTCATGATCGATATGAACATCCTCGATCATGATCACGGCATCATAGAGGGGTGGCACGACATTACCGGTGTTCACTCTCACTGCCTGTTTCAGTGTAACCGGGTGCTGCTCGCTTGCCCCCCGGGTCTCTGTGCTTTCGACGGCGATACCGTCCATCGCTGCAAGGTGCACCTCAGGCACCGAGTACCGGGCAAAGATGGGTTCTGCAGTTACCCGCCCGACAGATTTGAGCAACGGGACCATCTCGCGTGTCGGCGTGCAGGTGAACCCGGAGCGAAGGAGTGAGAGAGTTTCTGTCAGCGAAGTCACGGTTAGATAGCGTTTCACCACACAATCACCTCGACCGGTGTTCCGGTTTCCAGCCCCTCACTTTCGGCAGGAATCCGTACAACACCACTGCTTTTTACCAGCGTATTGAGCAGTCCGGATTTTCCGAACAGGGGTGTTGCAATCCCGTCACATACTACTACCCGCACATAGTCCTCCCTGCCCCTGGATGATGACACATTCTGACCAAGTGTAGCCTGTACTGATCGCACCCCGCTTTCGCTATCACCGGTCATTCCTGCAATCAGGTGCCGGACGATCACGATGAGCACGATGAATGCAGAGGCTGGATGACCGGGGAGCCCGATGATTGGTTTGCTATTGCACTTCCCGATGATGGTGGGTTTGCCGGGAGAAATTGCGATACCGTGGATCAGGACCTCTCCCTCCTCCCTGATTATAGCCGCTACCATGTCGCGGTCATCTTTGGAACTGCCCCCGGAGATAAGGACAGCATCGCATTCTGTGGTTGCATTGCTGATAGCAGAACGAAGTGCTTCCCGGTCATCCTGCACTATCCCATAGAGTATCGGTGTGCATCCCTGTTCACGTACAAACGAGGCAACCACGTACGAGTTGACATCCCGCACGTGTCCGGGCAGTGGCCGTACGTTCACGGGTACCAGTTCGTTCCCGGTCGAAAGTATCCCGATTTTCGGTATCCTGACAACCGGCACGTCAATGCACCCTGCAGCGGCAAGTACCCCAATGTCCTGTGGTGAAAGCCTTCGCCCTTTGTTGCAAACAACGTCTCCTGAGGAAAAATCCTCGTTAAAAAAGAGTACGTTTTCCCCATGAGCTACAGGTCTTTTTACGAGAATTTCCTTACCGATCTGCTCGGCATATTCAATCATGACCACTGCATCAGCACCTTCCGGGAGGATTCCTCCGGTAGGAACGTAGATGCATTCACCCGATTGGAGGTGTGCTCCTGCTGACGCTCCCATGGCAATCCTGCCACGAAGGGGAAACATCGAGGGGATCGTATCGCTTGAACCCGTGGTATCGGCAGCTCGTACTGCGTACCCGTCTACGACAGAGCGGGTGAAGCCGGGAATGTCCACATCAGCACGTATATCCTCTGCGAGAATGCGGTGGAGTGCCCCGATGAGCGGGACCGGTTCATCGCCGCAGCGTACGGCAAGATTCCTGATCTCTTCGATTGCCTTTGAAACTGAAACTACCTTTAAAAAAAGATTCATTTAAAGCAGCCCAGCTGACAGCCGCGGATCTTGATACCGTTTGCATTACAGTACTCGCTGATCTCCTTTTTAGGGATGTTGTACTTTGCAGCGATGGAGAATGCCTCCGGGCAGGTGATATTTTTCTCGATTCCTGCACTCTTGAATGCCTGTTCAATCTTATCTGCGTCCATGGTAACACTATGCTGTGTACTTCATCATAGTGTTTACCTTTCATTCACCATGAGACTCTTAATCGTGACGAACTGCTAATCTATACTTCAATGAAGGTCGCGCTTATCAACTCCAGGCAGGACAAGGCGGGAGTGAATATCCGGCACCACATCGAACAACTTCTTGACTCTGGTACCCCTGGCGGGGACTGGGACCCGAATCGTACGTATGATTTTTATGATGTGGCTGAGCGGCTGATCCATGCAGAACATATTGATACACAGATCAATGCAGATCTCCTTATCTTTCTCTCACGGCATTACAGTGCCAATCCCGTTCCGGTCCTCACCGTGCATGTGACCGGAAATTTTGGCACTGCAGAAGTCGGGGGTACTCCCCGCACGCTTGCACCTGCAGCTCCTGCGATGATGCAGGCAACGCTCCGTGCGCTCAGAAAGCACTGTCCTGAAGGATATCGGGTCTCCTATGAAGTCACCCACCATGGACCGACCGGACTTTCACACCCTTCATTCTTTGTCGAAATCGGGAGTACTGACAAGGAATGGACAGATCCTGTTGCCGCACGGGCTGTCGCTGAGAGCGTATTGTCTGCGTCTCCGGTGAATCCGGTGCCTCTTATAGGGTTTGGTGGTACTCACTATGCGACACGGGAGACTGAGATTGCCCTCACCTCCCGCGGGGCGTTCGGGCATATCGCCCATACCCGGGAAATCCCGATGCTTGATGAGGAGCTGGTACAGGCAATGATGGTAAAAAGCGGGGCTGTTGCTGCATATATTGACCGGAAAGCGCTGGATCGCGAAGAACTCAACAATCTCTCCGGTATGCTCAAACGGCTCTCCATTCTCCGGCTATCGGAAAGTGAGATCATGGCAATAGGGCACCTTTCCTGGGACACCTACCAGGAGGTCCGGGTGATGGCAGAGCAGGTTTCTTCAGGTGCACGGTGCTATATCCATCATCTGCAGGGCGAGGGGACACTTTGTACGGTCAGGGTAAATCCGGATTTAATGGGTGAAACAGTGAAATCTGACGAGACGGGCCTGATACAATCTCTTGATACCCTGCCGGTTGTTCACCTTTCCACGCACGATAACCGCCTTCTACCGGAATTTATCACGTATGAAGACCATTCTTCACAAATAATAAATGATTTAAATACATTGTGCGTAAAAATCATACGTAACAAAGAGATCACTGCAACGGAGAAAGATACCCTGATCATACATAAGGTAAGGTTCGATCCCCATAAAGCGCGCGAACTGGGGGTACCCTCAGGACCTTCCTACAAGCATTTGGTTGCGGGTCAGGAAGTCGTGATAAATGGCAGGGTGATTACTCCTGACATGGTGTCTTTCTGCAGTGAAATTAAAATCCATATCCCGGGGTTGGAGAAATTTTCATGAGGTCAATTGTTGAAGAGGCACTTACTAAGGCGAGGGACGAAACCGTTTCACCCTCGCAGAATAACGAAGACCTTGACCAGATCCTGGCCGAGCTCAAGACCGAGATCACTGTTATTGGTTGTGGTGGCGGGGGATCGAACACGATCTCCCGCATGATGGAGGAAGGCATCCACGGAGCAAAACTCATTGCCATCAATACAGATGCCCAGCACCTGATCCGCACCCAGGCGGATCAGCGCATCCTTGTCGGCAGGCAGCGAACCCGGGGTCTCGGTGCCGGTTCCATCCCCCAGATCGGGGAAGAGGCGGCGCTGGAAAACGAGCAGGAGATCCGGGCGGCTGTTTCTGGTTCCGATAT
>Ga0315284_10002179_pt1 | contig 28109 bp, 20 predicted proteins | sample YL17G09_16_MG_FD_203696 | JGI IMG/M metagenome (GOLD analysis project Ga0315284, IMG submission 203696) | Sediment microbial communities from Yellowstone Lake, YNP, Wyoming, USA - YL17G09_16 | ecosystem: Environmental > Aquatic > Freshwater > Lake > Sediment | place: USA: Wyoming | collected...
TTCAAGAACAAGTGGAACCCGACAATCCGTGAGAAACTTTACGGTCCTCAGCGCAGCGCCGACCTGGATGGCGAGTATATTGATTCAAGCGAAGGTTATGTGACCGATGAACTCGACTTCCGCCGCGACCATTTCGCAGCAGCTCAAACACCTCTAACCTTCTCGCTTGATAGTCGCAGGGTTGGCATTTTTCGCGGCTTGATAGCATTTGAGTATGTCCTCGCCATTTCCCACGATATTCACTCTATGGACAAACTTATGATGGCCAATTCCACGCCCATCAATTTGTGCTGGCTGGCGCCATTGCTGGATGTGATGGGTTCCGAAACTGATTGGAACCCAAGCAGAACGTGGCAGCCGATGTCCGACAGCGATTTGCTTTATCGCCGCACGCTGTGCAAAGGCAAACCTTACTGCTTCCTGATGAATACTGTGTTTGAAGAATTCTCCCGCGAGCGTGCGGAAAAATATATGAAGCGATGCCTTGCCTACGGGATGTTTCCCGGTTTTTTCAGCCACAACGCTTCTGAAGGCCATTACTTCGCCCGACCTGAAATTTACGAACGAGACCGAGACCTCTTCAGGAAGTTTGTTCCACTGTGCAAGCTGGTTGCCGAGGCGGGCTGGGAGCCGGTCACCCGTGCCTCCTCAAGCGACACCCGCGTTTATGTCGAGCGGTTTGGCCCGCTGAAGGCGGGATACCTTACAGTCTTCAACGATAGTCCCGAGCGCCGGACCATAACCATCACTGTACAAGAAAAAGTAACGGCAAGCCATGAACTGGTATATGGCCAAACCATCAATTGGGATAACGGACAAACTACCCTTACCCTCGCCGGCGAGGACGTTGCGGTCATTGAAATAAACCCCGTTAGAAAGCTCGGGTGGGGCTTTAGCATTAAAACCCACCCTCACTATAATATTTTTACCCCGCCTACGAAGGCAGGGCTTTTTTTCTAACGGGGTAAATTAACTTATTTTGGCCCCCGCTCTTGCTTCGCAAGAAGCTGCAGGGACAAGCAAGAAGCTGCGGGGGGAGCGTCAGCTTCTTGACGCCCATATATAAGACGGTACACTTGTCCAGGAGAGCGTCCTTGTAATATCGAACAACAAAGGATTCCAGCCAACTTGAGGATTCAGTTATGCAGTCTGTTCCGGCCCAAGAAGACTTATGCGCTTGATTGCGACCATTTGCACAACGCTGCTGAACTTCACTTTGCCCTGTCTGCTCGCGGTGATGCCACAGTTCGCCGCCCCCACCGGTCAGTGTTCAAATCCTACTGGGACAGCCCCCGTGCCAATATCAGCCGCGATGGCCGGTTCATTGTCTTCACAAGTAACTACGGAAGGCACGGGCCAGCGCGACGTCTTCATCCGAAAGAATGCCCCTGCAATTCTAATTGCCGCTGATGGCAGGCTTTTGTGATTTTTATCGAAAGGAAAAACGCTATGAACAGATGCATCGGTTATGTTCTGACAGCAACTGTTGTGGTTGTCGCTGTTTGTCCGGCTTCAGCCGACTGGCAGGTCTGGACGATTACGGAGAGCAGACGCGTACTCCGCGATGACCCGGCCGATACCGGCTGCACGGTGAAATTGGGCGCCGCGCGGAACGAATGGGAGAGCTTCCAAATCCTGATGCGGTCAGATATTCCAGTTAAAGGCGTGAATATCGAGGCCGGGGACCTGACGGGACCAGGCGGGTCCATTATGCCTGCCGGCGATGCACGACTCTACCGGCAGCACCAGTTTCATCTAACTACCGGGACCTACCGAAATGACCGGTTCAAGCCGGGGTGGTATCCTGACCCGCTGATACCGTTCAGACATCCAACCAGTCGGGAGGCGCTGACCGGCGCACGGTTGGCCGCCGTGCCATTCGACTTGCCTGCGGACGAGACGCACGGTTTCTGGGTTGATGTCAATGTCCCGTCCAATGCCAAAGCCGGGTTGTATCGCGGCAGGTATAAAGTCATCGCCCAGGGCGGACGTGTTGTGGAAATCCCTGTCGAGCTTACCGTGTGGGATTTCGAACTGCCGCGTGTCTCGACACTCGTGACTGCCTTAGGCTCGCCGGCGGAAAGGATGCGTTCATACTATCGCCGGCGTGCCAGAGACGGTAATGAGCCGGAACCCGCCGACTGGACGGGGGTAGATGCACAGTGTGCGCAAATGCTCACCGAGCATCGCATCAACGCCACCCCGCCGTCAGGCAGTCTCACCCTGGACATCCAGGACGATGGCAGCTTTCGGCTTTCCGCAGAACGAATCCGCGCTTTGAAGCAATTTATTGACAGGTATCACGTTAATGCCCTCGAAATTCCCCACCCGGACGGTGTGGTCAAGGACCCCGAGCAGGAGCGTGCCAAACTTCACGCATGGCTGGCGGGATGGGACCGTGCGGCAGCGGAACTCGCGCGGCCCGGAGTGGTCCTATTCATTTACCTGAAGGACGAACCCAACACTGAAGAAGACTACAAATATGTGCAGCGATGGGGCCGGGCCATTCGCGAGGCCAAGTCGGTGGTCAAGGTCATGGTTGTGGAACAACCCTGGACAGGGAAAGGCGGAGCGGACAGCGCCTGGGGCGACCTCTACGGTGCGGTAGATATTTGGTGTCCGTTATTCAGCTTGTTCCGGGCTGAAAGTGCCGCGCAGCGTCAGGCCCTCGGCGAGACCATTTGGACCTACACCGCATTGTGTCAGGGGGAACCGACTCCCTGGTGGCATATTGATTACCCGCTGCTCAACTACCGGGCGCCGGCCTGGATTTCCTGGCGGTATCGCATTCGGGGTCTGCTCTACTGGGGCGGCATGTCGTATTGGAATGCGGTGGAAGACCCGTGGAATAGCGGCGAGACCTATCGGGATGGCAATCTCATTTTCAACGGTGAAGGCACGCTCGTCTATCCTGCGCACGCCATAGGCTACGACGGCATCGCGTCCAGCCTGCGTCTGAAAGCCCTGCGGGATGGGATTGAGGACTACGAGTATCTGGCCATTCTGGAGCGGCTGGGCCTGGCAGCGGAGGCTGAGAAAGTGGTGCTTCCACTTGCGGGTTCCTGGTTCCAGTGGGAGAAGGACCCTTCGGCTTATGAGAAGGCGCGGGCCAGGTTAGCGGAAATGATTGTCGCCGCGAAGAAATCGTCCTCGGCCAAAACCGTCCAAGCCACCGGCACACTCCGGACGCATCCGACCAACCCGCACTATTTCCAGGACAGCCAGGGCAGGGACGTAGTTCTCATAGGAGACTATACGTGGGGCACGTTTTCAGAGGCAGACTATGACTTCGCGACGATGTTCGACACGCTCAAGGCGCATGGACTGAACTTCAACCGCGTGTGGCTGTTCTGGGGCTACGAGACCGATTCAGGGGACCGGACCAACGTGGTGCCCTGCCTGCGCACGGGACCAGGCAATGCCAACGACGGCAAGGCGAAATACGACCTGACTCAGTTCGACCCCAGCTTCTTCGAACGGCTGCGGACGCTGTGCATCGCTGCTCGCGAGCGGGGCATCCACCTTCAACTCATTCTCTTTGACGCCTGGATGCTGAAGCATCCGCACCTGTGGAAGCTGCACGCCTTCCACCGTGAAAACAACATCAACGGCGTGGACGGCGACCCCCGCAACACCGGCATGGGCACCGACGGCGAGGGCGGCTTTTGCTCGGTCGGCAACCCGAAGGCGCTGGAGGCGCAGCAGGCGTTCATTCGCCGCGTGGTGGACGCCGTAAACGAGTTTGACCATGTCCTTTTCGAGATTGCCAACGAGAACTACTACAACAAACCGTGGGAACTGCGGCTGTGCGATTTCATCCACGACTATGAGAAAACCAAACCCAGGCAGCACTTAGTGATGCCCAAAGACCTCCTCAACCACAGCAGCGTGGTGCAGACCTGGGACGTCAAGGCCGTCCACGCCGCGCTGATAGAGAAACGCAGCCGCCATCAGCCGCTCATATTCGACACAGACTGGACCATAACGCAGAACGACGACGAGGTGCGCAAGGCCATGTGGGCAGCGGTGCTCAGCGGTGGGCACTTCAACTATATGGACGACAGCCTGCAAATCGGCAGTGAGCACAAAGGCGACTTACAAGGCAGCCGCCGGGCGAACCTGCGCAAGCAAATCGGCTGCCTCGCTGTGTTTATGAGACAGATGAGGTTTTGCCAGATGCAGCCTGACGATACGCTGGTCAAGGAGGGCAACGCTTTCGCGATGGGTTCGAGCAACGAACTGGCCGCTTATCTGCCATCCGGCGGCAGCATCACGCTCGACCTGTCCGGGCTGGCGGGCCGATTGGAAGCGAGCTGGTTTGACCCGCTTGGAGGCGCGTGGGGCGAGAAGTTCACCGTGCAGGGCGGCAGGCCTGAAAAGTTCACAGCTCCGAACGCCAACGATTGGACGCTGTTCCTCCACAAATAAACAGATTCCAACCCCTCCTGCTTTCTTGCGAAAGCAAGAAGGGGGGAATTTGAGACCGTAGTTTTTGGTTTTTAGCTTTAAGTTTTAATTTATTCGCTGAGTCCTCTTGAGGCGCAACGGCAGTCCGTGCCTTTTTCAGTCATATCAATTTTCCAGATGTATTTCTGGGTTCTATACACGACGATGCATAAGACCGCAATCGATATGACCAGGACATACAGCAGGATTCGCTCAATCCAGGCGGTGCCGAACCAGATTATCAGGCAGTTCAATATGATGAAATATATCCGTATCTCAGTAGGACCGGCGCCCAGGTAGGTGATTTTGAACTCATTAGTCGCTCCGAAAGCCAGGTATGAATTTACCATAAAAGAGCCGAAGACAGGTATCAGGAGATATACAACCTGCCGGTTTGGTCCATAAGTCAGAAATGAGTAACCGATAAGCAGTGAGGCCATAAATACAAAGTCGAGGAGATGGTCCATAAAATAGCCCCACCTGGGGATGCCGGTGTTTCTGTATCTGCCGAGCGCTCCATCGAACGAATCAGTGAACCACTGCAAGCACAGCATCAATGATGAAGCCCATAACCAGGCGAGATTATTCCCTGCCAGCCAGCCGAAGATAATCAGTCCGGCCGACCAAAGTATGGTCATCAACGTCAGGTGGTAGCCCTCTATCCATTTTGGAAATCTGTGGACGTTGCTGTTGACCAGTTTGCGCTCATATTCGGCCAGCAGGGTCTTCATTGGCAGTTTCTTATCACCGCTAAACGCTTCCTTGGTCATTTTCCGCTCCATTTCTGTTTTGCGAGGTAATGCTCTCCTGAATGTTTCGGCTCGACTGAGCTCGCCGAAGTCTGTCGGGGGCTGCCGTTGCTCTAATCAGAGAGGGGCTTCAGAAAGACGTGGTGTCGCCGATGCTCTTTATGACCCAGAAGCGGTTCTTGAATCCGCGGTCTTTCAATTGAAGCTCAATCTTTTTGAGGAATTCGTACTCGCCTCGCAGGTGAATGGGCACGAGCAGTTTCGGCTGGAATGTAATCGCGAATATGCCCACTCCGCCGTCCCCCACGCCGTCGGCCTTCGGGTCGCACACCTGAAAAGCGATATCGATGGGCACCGTTCTATCCAGGCTCGCCAGGTCTTTGCTGATGTACTCGTCCTGCGGCCTTTTTCCCTCCCAGTTCCAGAATCCGTTATCGCCGGCAAAGTAGATATGTTTGCCATCGACATAGATTGAAAAGGCCACGCCGGCATCAGTTGAAGGATACGCTCGGACCTTCATATCGTCCACTTCAACGACCTGGCCGGGCGAAATCAACGTCGCCCCCTCGGGAAACCGTGTAAAGTCAGAGGAAAGGATGTATCTGATGTGAGGGATGTGGTTCTGCCAGCGGAGAATGCCGCTGTTGTAGTGGTCTCCGTGACCGTGTGAGACAAAGACATAGACCTTCTCATTTTTCAACTGGTTGGGGTCGAGGTAATACACCCATTCTGCGTTCGCCTCGCTACCATAAGGATAATCGAAGACGAGAATCCGCCCGCCGATTTTCAGCAGGTTAGCGCTATGGCCGAAATGCCAAATGGTATTGTCAGCAATTCGAGCGGCTGCCTGTTTAGCCGCAGGATGGTGGTCTGTCGGTTTGTTAACGTCCTTGCAGCTCATCTGGAGCAATTGCAGTGATAGTCCCATACAGACAAGCAAATTTCTTTTTGTCGGCATCTTCATTTCCACCTGCCCGCCGGCTGCATCGGATAGCTGGACGGTATATCAGGATAATGCTCAACCGACCCTGCCATCTCCGTCGATGTCGCTTCCGTGCATCTCCTCAAGCTTTTTCACAAGCTGACGCAGTGTGTTCTGTGTTAATGAAAGCTGGTCCTCAAGATACTGGACTCGGTCATCAATCGAATCGGATTTCCGCTTCTGACCATACATCAAACCGGTTTGCACTATTTCCCAAAGAATACCCATTTAACTCCTCGATTCATTGCCAATTACCACTTAATCCGTACGTATGCCGGACATCTCCTGTAATACGGCCAAATCCACTTAAAAAAACTACAACAGGATAAATTGCCGTGAGGATTATAATCTGTATAATTGTCCCGATACACTCCTAAACAGACAATTTCGCATATCGAACGTTTTAGTGAGCTCCTAATTCGCTCAACTCATTGAAATACTAAACTTACGATGAAATTGCAAACATTTTCAGTTTTCAGGCAGCTCCAGTACTATGGCTGGTGAGCCTGGCTCCGTAAAATTCGAGCTTAATTTGCCGTCAAAATTGAGCCTCGGAGCATTCCTGCGTGTTTCGCCCATCGGGGAGTCGGGACCCATAGGTTTTTTCACTCAATGCCCCAAACACCTCTCGAATATCTGGCTGCCGGTTGGTATAATTCACCAGGTATTTTATTTCACCCTGAATATAAAATAGACCGGCAATGAGCATAAAGAATGTAATAGAAGGAGCACAACAATGAAAAAAGTTTGTATGCTGTCTTCCTGTCTTATCCTGGTTGTTTCATCCGCTGCTTTTTGTTCAACAACCGCCACACAGAAACAACCATGGGTAGGCATACACATCCTTATGACCACGAAAGACAAAACGGAACAGCTTACTGAAGCGGTCACGGGTCTTGCTGAAATGGGAGTCAATTCCATAGTGGCGGAAATCAACTATGGATACGAATACCAGTCGCATCCGGAGCTAATATCCGAGAATGCAAGCAGCAAGGAACTGGTCAAAAAGCTGGTAAATGAATGTCGCAAGAACCACGTTCGGCTTATCCCGCAGTTTCAATGCCTTGGGCACCAGTCCTGGAAAGCAGCCACGTTCCCCCTGCTTAGTAAGTATCCACAATTCAACGAGACGCCGGGCAAGTATCCGAACAATGAAGGGATTTACTGTCGAAGCTGGTGCCCTCTGCATCCGGAGGTCAACACCATCATATTTCAACTGATGGATGAGCTGATTGAAGCATTTGAAGCAGATTCTCTTCACGCAGGAATGGATGAAGTATTCCTGATTGGCGAGGATGCCTGTCCACGGTGTAAAGGCAAAGAGAAGGCCGGACTTTTCGCCAAAGCGGTAAACGACTACCACAAACACATCGTTGAAAAGCGCAAGATAGAGATGCTCATGTGGGGAGACCGTCTGATTGACGCCGGTAAAATCAATTATGGCAAATGGGAAGCCAGTGACAACAACACAGCAGCAGCCATCGACCTTATCCCAAAGGACATCATCATTTGTGACTGGCATTATGAGTCAAGAGACGCCTACGAATCGATTCCGATGTTTTTGAACAAGGGATTTCGGGTCTGGCCGGCCAGTTGGCGTAAACCGGAAGCTGCCAAAGCTCTGATTGACTATTCCCGAACATTTGCCAATCCGAGAATGATTGGACATTTGAACACAAGCTGGGGAACAGTTCCAATAAAAGAATTGGCTGGTTTTAAGCCGTTGCAGTATTCGACAAGTGCATTCGGCACACGCACACAACTTAAAACTCAAAATGCTCCGTAGAAACCTGTCGGCTTGATACGGCGGCAGCCTTCAAGTCCCCGTAATCAGCTTCTATGAGCTACGTGACGTCATGCCAAATCCAGGCGAACAACCGCGTTTTCAGGCAGAAACCGCCGGTTTGCTGACCCTGTTCCAAAATGAGTGGTCGCGTGCACTTTTTTCTCTTGACAAATGCCGGACGAGTGATATAAGCTAATTGCTGTTGATGATGAGTGTATAAAGGAGTGTATCGGCTTAAACGTAATCTCTAAAAGGAGGAGCCAATGAAAAAAATTCTGCTGTTGGCTACATTGTGTTTTGTTACCATTTCAGTTCCGACCTTTGGAGCTATTGTCTATTCGGGCTCCCAGTTTACGCTTCAACTAAGCCCGATGAATCAGATGTCTATGTCTATGATGACTATTGACATTGCCGGCCAGAGCGACCACTGGGATGACTTTACGGTCAACCTATACATGATGGGAACGACGGGCATGTCACGTTTGGTTATCTATACGCCAGGTAGTATGATGGGAACAGCGATGGGAATGGGTGGGATAGTCGGGATTCAAAACATAGCATCTAACCTGCCGCCCGGAACCTCGATTGGCCCAAATTCTTCCTTTTCTTACGACCACGACTGGTCTCTTCTTTATGGCTCCGGCAACTTTGGCCCAGAAGGCGGCTACATCGGGCTTATGCTGGAAAGGGAGACGAATCCCGGGACGGATCTCATCCTGCCTCCTTACTATGGTTGGCTGCACCTGTCGGAGATATCCGGCATTGGTACAGTCAACCAGAGCGTCACATTCTACGGATGGGCGTATGAGAACGTAGCCGGCACGCCTATCGACGCTGGTGATACTGGTGTGATACCCGCGCCGGGTGCTCTTGTTTTGGGCGGTCTCGGCATAGGGCTTGTCACCTGGCTCCGCAGACGCCGAGCTATTTAGGCGCCTTTGTTAAGTAAAATACTATCAGGGCTGTGGGCAACCGCTTTCAGCCCTGTTTTTTTGTCAGCCGATATTCCAGATTTACTCAATGTAACGACGTAGAAGCTTGTCCACTGCAGGCAAGCTATTCCTAAATTTGTTGACGCCTCAGCATGGCAACCTGCTCACGCGTAACGGAACCGGCATTGTTCAGTTCCTCATGTATGCTGGGGTTTATGCCGAGTAGTCCAACAGCGCCTCCGGAGGCGTAAAGGTCAGGAGACCTGTGCTATGCGAAGCGCCATCATCGTTGTGATAGGGCTTGGGGTGTTGGTTGGCCAGTCCCCGACAGCAACGTTCGGGGGTCATGCCCTTCTTGGCGAGATGGATGCGGTGGTCTTTGCCCCGTCAGCCCCTGTCCTTTCGACCTCCGACGAGAATCTCCGCAAGGTTATCCTTCAGGCCGTGAAGGCGGCCTCGACGAGCGATAATCTGCTCCCGCTCACGGTTGACTACCCCCTGGATGAGGCCGTTTTCCCACCGGATATGGCCGCTCCGACATTCGTGTGGAGCGACCCGGCTGCGAAGGCCAATACCTGGTTGATTGACGTGGTCTCCGGCGACGGACGCGACCACCTTTACGCGCTTACGCAAGGTGCAATGCCGCCACCGGCACGCGACAGCGACCCCAGGACCGTCTCAGATGCCTCGGCCGCCTACAAGCCACCGGACCCACCGGTCCAGCCCCGACGATGGATGCCCAGCCCGGGCATCTGGGAACATATCAAAAGTCTATCGTCCGGGCAGGCCGTGACTGCCACTATCGTGGGCTTCCACAGCACAGAGCCAAACCAAATCCTCTCGCGCGGACGCACACGGCTCATCACCTCGAAGGACCCGGTCGGGGCGCCTATTTTCTATCGCGATGTGCCGTTGCCGTTTCGCCACGTCCTCAAGAATATCGAGTCTATTCGCTGGCATCTGGGAGAGGTCTCTTCATATAAGCCGCCCACCTTGTTGAAGGAGATGAAGGTGTGCGGCAATTGTCATTCCTTCACACCCGACGGCAAGACCATGGCGATGGACGTGGATTACGGAAGCGACAAGGGCTCCTACGTCATTGCAGAGATTGAGCCCCAGACCATCCTGGAAAAGAACAAGATAATTTCCTGGAGCGATTATCGCCGTGATGATAATGAACCGACCTTCGGGCTGCTGTCCCAGATATCTCCAGATGGGCGGTACGTCATAAGCACGGTCAAGGACCGGTCCGTGTTCGCTGCGGTGGACGAGCTGGATTACTCCCAGCGGTTCTTTCCTGTCGCGGGCATCCTGGTGGTGTATGACCGACACACGAGAGAGTTCTTTCCACTCAAAGGCGCCGATGACCGCCGGTACGTCCAGAGCAATCCTGTCTGGAGCCCCGACGGCAGGACCATCCTCTTTGCGCACAGCACGTCCTACACGCTTGCAGGTCTCAAAGACCCATCCTCAGCCCTGGTCGAAAGGGAGGAAGTCACTGAGTTTTTTGAAGGCGGCAAGAAATTCCGCTACGACATATACCGCGTCGATTTCAATGACGGTCAAGGCGGCAGCCCCACACCCCTGCCCGGGGCGTCCCACAACGAAAGGAGCAATTATTTCCCGCGATTCTCTCCCGATGGTAAGTGGATTGTTTTCTGCCAGAGCGATTCGTTCATGCTGCTCAGGCCCGACAGTACGCTCTACATCATGCCGTCGGTCGGCGGCACACCACGAAAGATGCGATGCAACTTTTCCGGCAAGATGAACTCCTGGCACAGCTGGTCCCCCAACGGCAAGTGGCTGGTCTTCGCATCCAAGGTTGGCGGCCCGTTCACGCAGCTTTGGCTGACCCACATTGACGCCGACGGTAACGACACGCCTGCCGTGCTTCTGGAGCATTTTACGGCAGCGGACCGCGCCGCAAACATCCCTGAATTTGTCAACGTCCGACCCGAGCAGTTCGCCGAAATCCGACAGGAGTTTGCAGACTACTACACCTACTACCGCGTTGGGGTCACTCACGAGCAACGCCACGAGTACGCCAAGGCCATTGAGGAGTTCCACAGAGCCTTGAACGAGCAGCCGAACCACGTTGAGTCGCTGTATCTGCTGGCTTCCTGCCTGGCCCGAGTCGATCGGCAGCAAGAGGCGATTCCCTACGCGAGCAAGGCGCTCCTGCTGGTTCCCAACAGCGCCGCGATTCACGGTCTGCTGGGAGCCCTGCTCAGCAGCACCGGTCAGTACGGCGAGGCCCTCGCCCACCTCGAGGCCGCATTTGCTGCCAACACCGGGGATGTAACTATCGCAAGCAATCTGGCCTGGGTGCTGGCGACCTCTCCTGAAACGATACACCGTGACGGGCCGCGGGCTGTGCGGTTAGCCGAGTTGGCGTGCAAGGCTACGGCCTACAAGTCGCCCCCCTTATTGGACACCCTGGCGGCGGCCTATGCTGAAGTGGGTCAATTCGACCAAGCCATCTGCACGACCCTGCAGGCCATAGATATCGTCCGGAACAACCCCAAGGCTTCCACGGCAACGCTGGAGTCCCGGCTGATGCTTTACAGGGCCGGCAAGCCCTACCGCGAATCAACCGGGCAATAGCTGCGAGAAAATCGCTAAACACCCCCCCGCCGTTTTGCTTCGCCTGCTGCATCCCCCTTTCTGTCTTCGACAGAAGACAAGGGGGGAGCGGATTCAGAATGACCCGCCCTGCACATCAGATACTCCACGGCGCACGCATCGCGCGGGAGCGCAAACGGTTCGCCGCCTCATCATCAAGAAATTCTTCCTTCGCCGGGTCCCACTTCAAGGACCGCTGCAGCTTGTGCGCAATAATCGTCAGATGTCCCAGCGACGCCGACCGATGACCGATCTCCTCGTCGCAGCTTGGCTGCCTCCGCGTCCGAATGCACTCGAACCAGTTTGCGTGGTGGTTGTTTTCCCCGATGTTCACCTGCCGAGTCCTTAACTTCATCTCCTCGAAGAGCTTCTCAGGGCCACCCTCAATGGGTCCGCCGGTTGACATCGACGTAACCCACCCCCGTTCTCCGACAAACACTCCTCCGAAATTTCCCTCTAATCGGGCCGCTGCAGGAACCGCCTTATAGACATCCTTCACCATTCCCCAGTGGTCAACTAAGTGCAGGAGCGTCCCATTGGCATACTTGCAGGTGAGCGTCGGATACACTCCGCTGCCGGGATGGATGATCTCCACCGGCCCGCTGTTCTCCATACCCAGCGCATACTGAATGACGTCCGCACTGTGAGAATGGTGCCAGGTTACCGAAGCCGCGCCGAAGTCCTCGCAGAACGACCACGGTACCACGCCCGGAGAGGGGTTGGTGTGGTAGAGACTGTTGTAGGGATACCAGGCGGCGGGGCCGACCCACAAGTCCCAGTCCAACCCTTCCGGCACGGGTTCTGCCGGCAGAGGAAAATCCAGCGGAACGTACGAACTGCCGAGCTTCTCGACATTCATCACTTGAGCATAAGGTTTGAAACGAGCGGCTCCGATGAAGCCGGCCAGATTGTTCCACAACGTGAAAACCGATTTGACCCTGCCGAGTCCCCCTGTTCGCACAAACTCGCAGACCTGACGGATAGTCGGAATAGAACGGTACTGGGTTCCGGTCTGGAAAATCCGGCCGTATCTGCGCACCGTCTCAACCAGCCGACGTCCCTCCTGAATTGTTATCGATATCGGCTTCTCGCAATAGATGTCCTTGCCCGCCTTGGCTGCGTCAATTGCCTGCAGCGAGTGCCAGTGGTCCGTCGTAACGATGACCACGGCATCGATATCCGACCGGGCCAGTAGCTCGCGATAGTCTCTATACGCGGCGCAGCCACTGTATGTGCCGCTGGAGCGGTCGGCGGCGTAGGTTTCCTCCACACGGTTCCTGCCGTCTTCGCAGCGCAGACGATCCACATCACAGACGGCCAACACTTGAACGTCTCGGTCGCCAACCAACCGGCTCAAGTGGCCGCCCCCCATCAGTCCTTTACCGACCAGACCCACCGTGATACGGTCGCTCGGCGCCACATTGCCGTCCGCACCTCTCGCCGAGGAGGGGACGAACCACGGCGCAGCGACAATCCCTGAAAGCGCAGCCGTGCAGCCCAGGAACTGGCGCCGCGTGATGCGGCAAGTGTCTGTTATTTTTGAATGCTCCATTCGTGTCATAACGCACCTCACTTTGCCAGTTGCACACTCACCTTGTTAAAGAACTCAATGCTCTGGATGATTTCAGGCATCAAGCCGGACCCATCCTGAGGGTATTCGATACCGAACATAATGGGGTTGAGACCGAGGCGGCGGATTTCCTCGAGCAGCGGGCCGATTTTCCCGGCACCGGTGCCCCAGGGCACATCGTGACCTTTCATAGTCAGCTCATTCAGGTCGTGGACCTGGAGGATAACCAGGCGGTCGCGGAGTATCCGAACGGCCTCAAGTGGCTCGATGCCGGAGCGCATCCAGGAAGCGATATTGCCGCAGGCACCTATCCGTTTGCTTCGGCCGCGGCAGACCTTCAAGAACTCCTGGGGACGCCAATAGTGCGGCGAGGTTTTCTCGTCTCGATTGGGGATGGCGAGATTGATTTCATACTCGTCGCAGAGTCTCTCAATGGTATCCAGCACATCGGGTGGCGGCTCGGCAATGAAGGTCTCAATGCCCATTTTCCGTCCGAACTCGAAGACCTTGCGCCAGTTGGCCTCATCGGACGGCACAGGGTGAATGCAATACGTCAGCAGACGAACGCCAGCCGTGTCCAGCTTCAACCGGACCTGCCTCAGCTCATCGCTGCTAAGCTGCCCATCGAAGTTCTTATGGATATCGCGGCTCACCGGCTGGAGATTCCAAGCGCCGATATACGACAGGCCGAGTTCAGCCGTCTTGTCGATGGCATTGAAGAGATTGAAATCACCGGAAGTGGTTTGAGGAGCGAGCGGTGTAAGCCCCAGACGCCAACCGAGCTGCTCCTGCGCCCGGACGGCCGGCGTCAATTTGCCGCTCGGAGTCATTGGGGCCGGCAGGTCACCCAGAGCGAACTGAACGGCCGCGAGATAGAACTGCAACATCTTCGGGTCCCAGAAGACGTAAGGGTTGTGCGCGATAGTGCTGTAAAAAACGCGCCCCCGGCCATACTGCCGCACCCACGCGAGGGCATAGTCGCCGTCCTCGCGGAAGCAGTTGCCAAGCGCTGGTCCCTGATTGATGCCGGTCTTTTCAATGTCGATGCTGAGAAGCACGCGGACCCTGTGCCTCGAATAAGGCTCGTGGACACGAAAGAACTCGTCCCGGTACTCAAAGCCCTTGCCGCCGAAAGGCCGATTGAGAGGGTGGCTGGGGTCATCGAGTTTGATGAAGATGTGTTCGTCACTCTCGCGGTGGTTGGCGCCGCGTGCGCCGAGCATTATGCCAAACTCCGGCCAGTCCTCATAAGCGCCGGGCCAGCGGGTGAAGGCCACCGAAGTCCCGTGAACACCGAGGAGTCCGCCGCCGCCGTAAACAAATTCGACCAGACTTTGCCTTAACCCAGGGTCTTCAAAGAGATTGCCCACCGTGTTGTTCAGGAAGACGGCATCAAACCGCTTCAGATTCTCTGGTTCGAAGATGGATGGGTCTCTGCTGGTCACCGTTTCAAAAGCGCCGGTCTTTGCGCCCATCAGCGTAAAAGCCAGATTGGCAGTCGGGATGGAACTGTGTCCGCCGTAGCCGACATTGAGGTCGAAAATCAGGAGCTTTCGATGCCTGCGGGGCGGAACGAAGGCGTTGGTTGGAATCGCCGCCTCAATTCGCTGCCGCTCATCGGGTTCGAGAACAACCTGTGTCTGTGCAGCGGCAAGGCCAGGCCACGGCGCCACGAGCATCCCGGTCGCCGCAGCCACGCTGCCCAGAAAATCGCGCCGCGTCATACCTTGCGTTTGCGCTGCAGCGCAAGTTTCCAAATCTGCGCAACTACGCGGCGGTTTCGACGCTCTTCGTTCTCTGCGTTCCTTCGGGGCTTCTTCGGCAAGGAAATCCGAGTTTGGACTCATTTGGTGTTTTCTCCTTTCGCCCTTACGGCTCCACACACGGCCCTTTGTTTTACGCCGCTACACCGCATCCCCCCTGCCCGTCAAATACGTTCTGCCGGACAAGAAGGGAGGGCAAAATCTATGGGGCGGCAGATTTAATTTCAATTTTGCCGATTTGATAGCGGCGGTGGTTATCGTCTTTCTCCAATGGAATCGCGATGACAGGAGTCCCATCCTGTGTGCCTACGGAGACAAAGAGGTCAAAGACGCCTGCAGGCGCGTTGCGAGGCAAGGTGAAAGTGGATGTCAAATCGCAAATCGGGGGTTTATCAGGCGGGCCGACGTCAAGCGAGCGGACGTTGAAGGTCTGGTCAACCAGAACGGCGACGATGCCGCCTTTAGCATCTTTTAGTGTAAGCGCCACACTGCCACCCGGGTAGCATGGGGCGACACCGGCATTGGCTAATTTCATCGAGACTGTGAAGGGGGTGTTGAGGGCGACTTTCATCGGCCAGGAGATTTCTTTTAGCTGGATGCGGTAGCCAAGCCGCAGGTTTATTTTTTTGATAAGGTCGGCCTGCTCTCGCAGAAACTCTCGCGGCCACCAGTGGATTGCAGCATAGGAGGCGTGGTAGTCCTCGACTGCCTGCAGATATTTTGAGCCATCGCCCCAGGCGCCGCGGTCGCGTGAGCCGCCGTAGTGCTCGCACTCGAGGACCACCGGCAACCTGGGCCAGACCGATTGGGCCATAGCGGCGTTGAAGTATTGGTAAGGCGGTGGCTGGACGAGGATGCTGTCATCACGCAATGTGAGGCCCGACTTGAAGGCGTAGTCAATAATCTTTTCTCCTTCGGGGTCGTCCTGGCTTGCGAGGTCATCGTTGGCGGCAAGCAGGGTCTTTTTGAAATGCCTGACGTGCAGGTCAATATGTTTCTTTATGACGGCGGCGGGATACTTGAGCTTGGTGCTGTGGAAGGTATGGCCCTCCCCCCAGACGCCGAAAGAGCCGACGTCGATAAATGCAACGTTGGGATTGCCATCGTATCGGGCGGCGGCTGCCGCCAGGAAATGGTCGAGCTTTTCGAGAAAGACAGGGTCGGCGTAGTTGGGTTCCCAATAGGGACCATCATCACGAAGCTTGCCGGGCGAGAAGTTATAACCATTGGCTCCGGCCTGCTCGACCCATTTCGGCGTGGCGTATCTCAGCCACGACTCCGCGCAGGAGAAACGAAAGGCCACCTGCTTTCCTTTATCAATCCATCGCTGCGCGGGCGTGTCAACGATTGACCAGTTGAAAACACCTTCATTGGGTTCGATGAACGACCAGGGCAGACGCAAATAAATGACCGATAGTCCCGGAAAATCATCCAGCGTGTCGGAGGGTTCCAGACGGCTGCCGTAATTGGTAATGACGTTGCTGTAATAATGAAACGTCCAGCCCATCTGCGGATTGACGAGTGCGGCTTCGGTGTCTATGGGCCGGACTATCCAGAGGTCATTTGCGTCTGAAGAAGCGGTCGAATTCAGGGCCAGCAATACTAAAGACACAATCGATGTCAGGGTGAACATCGTGTAATCCTTTCGAACTATTTTTTTGGACATTCGAAGGATAGTATAGCCGGTTAGAGCGGGCGGGCAACAAGATTTGCGATTTGCGATTTGAGGTGACAATCAAAAATCGAAAATCAGAGGCCGCTACAGGCGGTCGTATTTGGAGCCAAGCTTGTAACTATCTATGCGGATGGTCTGGTTGTCCAGGTTAATGTAAATGCCTAAAGAATATGGGCTGACATTTGTGCTTTCAAATAAAGACATCATTACGAAACCGCCTGAGCGAGAACGCACCGGTTTTGAGCCGACGCTCTTCAGGAAACGATATCACAATACCGAATACAGCCGGTTAAAGACTCTGTGATACCAAACTAAGCCACGGCGGTGTGGGGTCAGGGTATCCTTTTATCGGTGAGCCTGCTGGGCTCATCGAAGAGCAAGAGCCTGTCTATGTCGGACATAAGCTCGGACTTATTGACGCGGAGGACGCGGTCGTGTCTTCGACTGCCCTCGGCGGCAGTTTCACCGAGCTGCTCGCTGGAGCAGCCTAAAGGCAGGAAACTCAAAACACAGACGATAAAGGCCAAAAATATTTTGCAAATAGAACCACTTCTCATCATTTCCCCTTTTTCCAAGCCTAATAAACAGGCCGTAGTTATCGGACAATTGTCCTCGCCACCCACGGGGCAAATGTAGGGACAAGAACCATTATACTTTTTACTATTATAGCACCTGCCGGCCTTATTGTCAACATATCAAACCACTTTTTAGCGCCTGGCTGGTCCGCACAAGCAGGCTTTGGGCGTCTGTATAAGCAAAAAACGCAGGGACTTTGAACATCATCGAAATAGACGAGGAATTTTAGGACCGTTGGAAAAAGAGATTATTTGTTCTGAAACGACCCTTCCGGTCTGCCGATAATACTGCGCAGCTAAAGAAGTTAAACAAACTTTATGGGGGTCTTTCGAATTGGGGGTAAAAAAGGGTCAATAACATCCAGTTAGTCTAAATTTCTTCCAGAATTATCTTGTGAAGGCGAAAGCTATGGGGGCGAATGAAACGAAGTCCAAATCGAACAGGAGGACTACATAAGGAAGCCCGGAAATCTGCAGGAGCTCCGCGAGAAGATGCGAGAAGTGGAGGAGTACCGGTTTGCAGCGTGCGAACGAGTACAAGGATGACAATATGAATACCGAGAAGCTAAAAATTCTACCGATGGAAAACGACCCAGAGACAACCGGTTGGTGATGCTTAATCTCGACAAAGCGCCGCAGCCCATAGCGTTTGAAGTGGAAACGGCAGGCCGAGCTTCTCAAAAAACTCGATTGCGTGAACCGGAGACCGAAGGATTTTGCATACATAGTATCGCACGATAAGAATTGGTTGTGTCGAAGAGGACGGCTTCTGGAAGTTCAATGTCGCCGACAATGGACTTGGTATCGAAGAGAAACACTTTGAAAGAATTTTCCAGATGTTCCAGACATTAGCGCCTCGCGATAATGTTGAAAGCACCGGCACCGGGCTCACTGTAGCAAAGAAAATCGTAGAATTATACGGCGGCAGAATCCGGGTAGAGTCAAAGGTAGGGGAGGGAAGCACATTCTTGTTTACGCTACCAAAGCAGGAATCAAGGGTTAGAGATGCGAAACTCGAATCCAATATTGCTTGTTGAAGACGACCACATGGACGCAATGACAGTGGAACGTGCGATTAAAGACCTCAAGATTGCAAACCGACTTGTCCGGGCGAACAACGGAGAGGAATCGCTGGATTATTTGCGAAACGAGAGTAATGAAAAACCGTGCATTATCCTGCTGGATTTGAACATGCCGAAAATGAACGGCATTGAGTTTCCAAAAGCCATAAAGGCCGACGGAGAGCTGAAAAACATTCCGGTTATAGTCTTAACCACATCGGACGAGCAACACGATATTGTGGAAAGCTTTAATCTTCATGCCGCAGGTTATACGCTCAAATCTGTCGATTATAAACACTTTGCGGATATCGTAAGGGCGATCGACTTTTACCGGGCATTGAGCAAGTTACCAAATAGGGGGTAAGAATATGGAAGGTGAAAGCTATAAAATCCTGCTTGTCGAAGATAACGCAGTGGACCAGATGGCCTTTAAGCGGTTCGTGGAAAATAATGCCCTTCCGTATGACTGCACTGTCGCCGGGTCTGTTTCAGAAGCTCGTAGCGTATTAGGTTTTGAACAGTTTGATATTGTAATTTCCGATTACTCGCTCGGAGACGGCACGGCGTTCGATATTTTGGGTCTGGTGAAAGATACGCCCACCATCCTTGCCACAGGAGTCGGTGATGAGGAAATAGCAGTCAAGGCCTGGAAAGCCGGCGCTTATGATTATCTGGTAAAAGACCTCGAGCAAAACTACCTTAAGGCGGTTCCAATAACGGTTGAAAACGCCATTAGACACAAGGCAACGGAAAAGAAATTGAGATTGCTTTCAGGCGCCATTATGAACACCAACGACAGCGTCTATATTACCGATATGGACGACAAGACTATCTTCGTCAACAAGGCATTCTGTGAGACTTATGGGTACAAAGAGGAAGAGATTATTGGAAAAGGCAGCAATATCCTCTGGATAGGAAAACAGCAAAACACCGGCACCAGAAGCGTTTTCCAGACACGAACTGCCGGAAATACCTGGGAGGTTGGGTTTTACCATAAACGAAAAGATGACAGTATATTTCCGATTTCTCTGTCGAGGTCAATCATCAAAGACCTAAAAGGAAACGAGGTGGCGGTTGTCGGAGTAGTCCGTGACATATCGGAACAGATTCTTATAGAGGATGAGCTTAAAATGGTGAATCTGAAATTGAAAAAACGAAATCAGATGCAAAGCGAAATAGCTGTTACGGTAGCAGAATTTCTGGAGAAATTGTTGAGCGACGGGAATGTCGAAAGGGCAAAAAGGGTTATTAGTGACTTCCTTGAGATATCGAAAATCGACACAGGCAAAATGGAGCTGAAGCGGTCGGAATTCAGTTTTCAATCGCTCATCTCGCAAGTTACCAAAGAGATGTCACCTGTTGCTGCCGAGAAGAATGTTGAACTGAAAAGCCTTATGCCCGACCGTGAGCTTATTGTCGGCGCAGACTATAACAGGATATCAGAGGCGATAAAAAACCTTATCACAAGATCCATAAAGACCATTTCCACAGGTGGGCACATCAATGTGCAAGTAACGGATTCCAGCAACGAGATTACGGTGCAGATACAAGATGATGGCCCGGCCATCGACAGTAAAGAAATCCATAAGATTTTCAATCGTTGTGATTGGGTTAAAGAACAGCTCCACTGCCGGCAGGAGGACCTTGCTTTTGGCCTGCCGATAGCCAGGGAACTGGTGGAAATGCATGGCGGACGCGTATGGGCTAAAAGCGCAGAAGGGCAGGGAAATAATTTCTGTTTTACACTGCCGAAATTGGGGCAAGACAGGAATCTGCAATAGCAGCGGCTCCAGCAGACACAAAATAATTATTTGCAGGCCGCAGGTAACAAAAAAAAGATGAAGAGGTTGAACTTTATGGGGACAGGGTTTGGGTAGAATCCAAACCGGGAGAAGGGAGCACCTTCTTCTTTACATTGCCAAAACAGGAAATGGGGGTAAAAAATGCGAAGCTCAAAACCAATATTGCTTGTGGAAGATGACCGCTTGGATGCGATGATAGTCAAGCGTGCGCTCAACGACTTGAAAGTCACAAACGAGCTGGTTCACGCAGCCAACGGTCAAGAGGCTTTAGAATATCTGACGAATGAGCGCAATAAAAAGCCGTGCCTTGTCTTGCTTGATTTGAATATGTCGAAGACGAACGGCGTAGATTTCCTGAGAATCGTCAAGAAAGATGAATCACTAAAAAAGATTCCCGTAGTGGTTCTGACGGCCTCAACCGAAGAACAGAATGTCATTGCAACATTTAAACTTGGCGTAGCCGGCTATATTGTCAAACCGATGGATTATATGAAATTTGTGGAGGCAATAAAGACGGTGACCCTTTATTGGACACTGAGCGAATTGCCGGATGAGAAATAAGTAAGTTCGAAGTTCGTAGTTCATTGTAATGGGGCTTACGGGCGTTAAATCCTTTTCCGCAGACCCATCCGGAAGATTTTAGTCGCCTGGGGGACGGGTTGGGACATCAAGCTGACGCGGAGGGCTAACCAATCATTTCAATTGTCGCCAGAGCGGCGAATTTGTCTTCAGCAAGTTCAAAAACCTGGTCGAGACCGGTTACCGTAAGGACACCTCTGGTTGTGCCGGGGAGGCTGCAAAAAATCAGCCGACGCCCACACTCGACCAGCAGCTTGCGCAGCTCCAACAGTTTAGAGAGGCTTGAAGAAGTCACGGCATCAACGCTGGAAAAGTCCATCACTACACTGCAGTGGTCTTCGCCTGCAATCATTTCGACAAGACCCTCAATCTCCTCGACCAATTCGGGCTCCTCCGGCAAGTCCACTATAATAATATTATCCGACCAATGCTGAATTCCCATTCCAAATCTCCAATTCTTCCCAACACAGGTTTCTTGAGTTTTAAGTTGTGCATCGGCAAAACGTTGCACCAGGTTGAATAAAAAACAGCCGGAGCACAACAAGGGGTGGTGACACAAACACCCCCTTCGGTGTCAGGCTCCAACAGCGCTTTAATCTTAAAGGTCCGTCTTAAGTGGGCCTACTACAACCGGAATAATAGGCATTTGGCTACATCTGCCCGCTGCCGGCGAAGCTTGTCTGCAGGCGACAGAAGTGTCCTCCGTGAGCTTGCTATATTATACAAAAACGCAGTGGTGATGTCTACACTTTTCTGGTGCAGGATAAAGATTATTTTCTACACACCAGAACCTGCGGTCGGTCCAGGATTATGCGGGTCAACCTCATTACCGAGGAGGACAGATTTGAGCAGCGGCTTGATTGACTTGTAAAACAATCTTCGCAGCGAATAGATTGACGCTATCAGGCCTTTACGTATAATACGAACCTGTGGCTCAACACCATAGACAAAGAGGTAATTGTGACGTTTATGAGCCGACGCGGCGGAGGGCAAAACATACTATTTTACACAAGACAAATTGAGAAATACCAAAAGAAAAGGAGCTCATTATGAGAAACACGACAATCTCACTAATCGCAGCGTTACTACTGGCCACGGCGAGTTTCTGCCGAGCTGACACCGCCAGCGACATTGCCAAAGAAAACGCAGAACTGCGGCAAAGAATCGAGAAATTGGAGAAAGAATTAGAAGAGCTAAAGAAAATCGTCCTCCAGCAGGCCAAGACACCAGGCACCGAGACGGCAAAGGCAGAGATACCTAAAGCCGAGCCAAAACCAGAAACCACCGCAAAGCTCAGTGAGACCGAGCTGCAGAAAATCGCAGAAATGATCCAAAAGGAAAATGCGAGTAAGAGACCCATCTGGTCGAATCTTGACATTCAGGTATATGGCTACATAAAGGCCGACGCTTCTTACGACAGTTCCCGCACGACACCAGGCAATTACGCTCTGTATGTGGACTCTGAAAAAGACAACAAAAACGACAATGAGTTCAACCTGACGGCCAACCAGACCCGCTTTGGAGTAAGAATTACAGGACCCGAGCAGGATTTGGTAAAGACAAGCGGACTTGTCGAGGGCGATTTCTACGGCAACTATGCGGATGAGAACAAGGCCAAAATTCAACTTCGTCACGCGTATCTGAAATTGGATTGGCCGGAAGACCGCTTCAGCATTCTGGCGGGTCAGACGTCAGACACTATGTCACCCTTGTTTCCCGATACGCTGAACTACACCGTCTTGTGGGACGCCGGCAACATCGGTTACAGGCGCCCGCAAATCCGGCTGACAAAGGGACTGCCGGTCGGCAAAAACAGCGAGCTGCAATTAGAAGGCGCGGTGGCGAGAACCATCGGACGAAACAGCACATTGAGCACCACAGTGACATCAGAATCAGGCGAAGATGCCGGCTATCCGACTGTGCAGGGGCGGGTCAGCCTGACGCTGCCGTGGGTTGGCTATAAGCCGATGACGGTCGGTCTGTCGGGCCACTGGGGCAGGGAAGAATACGACCTCACACTCAGCGGCGGCAATAAAAAATTTGAGAGCTGGTCGATTAACATCGATTTGACCGGGCCGATTACCAGGTGGCTGAGCATCAAAGGCGAACTATTCACGGGCGAAAACTTGAACACTTATTTTGGCGGCATCGGCCAGGGAGTCAAGATAGATACCACCAAAGGTATCTATAATGAGATTGGCGCCAAAGGCGGGTGGGTCGGGGCGAGTTTGGGACCGTGGGACAAGTGGCGATTCAACTTTGGGGCCGGTATCGACAGCGCAGACAGAGACGATATCAAAACAGACGACCGGCTGCTGAACCGGTCTATATTCGGCAACGTGATTTATTCAATCACCAAAAACGCAGATGTGGGCTTTGAGCTTTCGGACTGGCGGACCGACTACAAAGGGGCAGGAGATGCCGACAGCGTGCGCGCCCAAACATCGCTGATATATAAATTTTAGGCAGGATTTTGTTTGACCTGCGACGGCAAAATAGGTATAATCCCACGGCTATTTTTACTTTGTGGAACAGCAGCCAATAACTCAACCCTGCCTGCCGGCAGGCAGGAATTTTGGTGCAGTCCTGAGCGCCAAATACGGCGTGCCGGAAAACGTGAACAAAGTTTATTAAGACATAATGGTTTTGAGCTAACCCAAATTAGGAGAACACTATGGGACAAACAAGAAAGGCTATCGACTCGTTAATGGTCGAGAAGCGGACATTTCCGCCGCCGGCAGCAATCAAGAAGAAGGCTTATATCAACGATATGAAGCAATACCAGCAGATGTGGGAGAAGTCGATTAACGACCCTGACGGCTTCTGGTTGGAGCAGGCAAATATTGTGAGCTGGTTCAAGAAGCCGACCCAGAGTCTGAGGTACACCTGGGACACGAAAAAACGCAAGATTGACCACACCTGGTTTGCCGACGGCGAACTGAACGTTACATACAACTGTCTTGACCGCCATCTGGGGACGCCAACCGCGAAGAAAACAGCATTAATCTGGCAGGGCGAGGCAGATAATGCGGTCAGGAAATTCACATACGAAGAACTGTACAGGGAAGTATGCAAGTTTGCGAACGTGCTGAAATCCAAGGGCATAAAGAAAGGCGACCGGGTGGCCATTTATCTGCCGATGGTGGCCGAGCTTCCGATAGTTATGCTCGCGTGCGCCCGCATCGGTGCGATTCACTCGGTGGTCTTCGGAGGATTCAGCGCCGAGTCGCTGGTGGACCGCATCAATGACTCAAGCTGCAAATTGCTTGTCACTTCCAATGTCTCCTATCGGGGCGGCAAGCACATTATGCTTAAGACCACTGCCGATGAAGCGTTGAAAAGGACGCCGACAATCGAAACTGTCATCGTGGTCAAGGTGGGCGATGACCCCTGTGATATGAAGGCAGGCAGGGACGCGTGGTACCACGACGTGATAGCCAAAGCCGACAGCAGATGTGAGCCGGAGCGAATGAAGGCGGAGGACCCGCTGTTTATTCTTTACACATCCGGTTCAACCGGCAAGCCTAAGGGCGTGGTCCATACTGCAGGCGGATACTTAGTGGAGGTTGCTCTCAGTCACAAAGTCATTTTCAATATTCACGATGATGACATTTATTGGTGCACCGCCGATATTGGCTGGGTGACAGGGCACAGCTACATTGTCTATGGCCCGCTTGCAAATGGTGCAACATCATTGATGTTCGAAGGGATTCCCACTTATCCTGACGCCGGCCGGTTCTGGCAAATTTGCGATAAGTTCGGCGTTACTGTGTTCTACACAGCGCCTACGGCTATTCGTTCGCTGATGCGGCTGGGCGACGAGTGGCCGGCCAAATACAAGCTGAATTCACTTAGGGTTCTTGGAACGGTCGGTGAGCCAATAAATCCCGAGGCGTGGATATGGTACTATGAGAAGATTGGCCGCACTCGATGTCCGATTGTTGATACGTGGTGGCAAACTGAAACCGGCGGCATTTTAATCACGCCGCTGCCCGGCGCCCACACGCTCAAACCGGGCAGCGCCAGCCGGCCGTTCTTCGGCGTTGACCCGGTGGTCCTGCGCGACGATGGGACCAAATGCGACGTCAACGAAGGCGGCAAGCTGTGCATACGCAAGCCGTGGCCCGGACTGATGCAGACGATGTGGGGCGACCACGACAGATTCATAGATACATACTTTACGATGTTCGACAACATTTACTTCACCGGTGACGGCTGCCGAATCGATGAGGACGGCGACTACTGGCTGATGGGCAGAATTGACGATGTGGTCAACGTTTCCGGCCACCGCATTGGGACTGCCGAGGTCGAAAGCGCTCTTGTCAGCCATCCGAAGGTCGCCGAGGCGGCTGTTACGCCGATGCCTCACGAGATTAAAGGACAGGGCCTCTACGCCTTCGTGACGCTCAAAGAGGGCATTCACGAAAGCGATGAATTGAAGAAAGAGCTTATAACGCACGTGCGAAAGGAAATTGGGCCTATCGCAATGCCCGAAGTTATTCAATTCGCCCCCGCACTTCCGAAGACCCGTTCGGGCAAGATTATGCGGCGAGTCCTTCGTAAGATTGCCGAGGGCGATGTATCCAACCTCGGTGACATTACAACGCTGGCAGACCCGAGCGTCGTTGAAGTTCTCGTCAAGGGACGCGGCAAGTAAAGAATGCTCAAATAGAAAATCGGGAGAAAAAATTTACTGGCCGGATGCACAATCTAATGTGCAGCCGGCCAGTTTTCAAATTGCAGGGAAAGGAGTCAGATATGGCCGAGCAAAAACTTATGAACCGCTGGATTGTGGTTATCGGGGCTTTGGTGATTCAGGTCAGCCTGGGAGCGGTATATATCTGGAGTGTTTTTCAGACGCCGCTCAAGGCGGTTTTCCCGAACTGGAGCGAGACGGTGGTCACCCTGCCTGCACAGATAGTCCTGGCGGCATTTGCCCTGGCGGTTATTTTCGGCGGGCGTTTCCAGGACCGGCTCGGACCGAGGAAGGTTGCAACCGTCGGCGGCATTATACTGGGCGCGGGCCTGATTTTAGCCCGCTTTACCGGAAACTTTTCGTCCGCAGGCGCACTTATGTGGCTGATACTCACTTTCTCAATTATGGGCGGGGTCGGGATAGGCGCGGCATACGTCTGCCCGATTGCGACCTGCGTGAAGTGGTTTCCCGACAAGCGGGGTCTTATTACAGGACTGGCGGTCGCCGGATTCGGAGCAGGTGCGTTCTTTTTCGCGCCGCTGGCCAAAGCATTGATTTCCGGCGGCAATTACCAGCTTCTCGGCGCGAGTTTTTTCGGTCTGCCCAAAATCGGCGTGTTCAATACTTTTATGACACTGGGTGTCATTTTCCTTGTGGCGGTCGTGGCGGGGGCGCAGCTTCTTCGCAACCCCCCTGCCGGATACATTCCTGCCGGCTGGACGCCGCTGAAACCGGCACAATCGCAGGCACCCGCAAAGGCGGATTTTGCACCGGGCGAAATGCTCAGGACAGGTGCATTCTGGGTGTTGTGGATTACGTATTTTGCAGGGTGCACGGCAGGGCTGCAGGTGATTATGAAGGCATCGCCCGTCTGGCAATCATTCAGGATTGGGCAAATTACGCCCCCGATAGCTGAAGGCGATTTCAACAAGATAGCAGCGGCGGGCGCAATGGCGGTTTCGATACTTGCGATATTCAACTCGCTGGGCAGGATTTTGTGGGGAAAGATTTCGGATAGTATCGGTCGTAAAGCTGCCTTGGCAGCTATGTTTGTGCTCTGTGCCGCCGCGATGCTGACGCTGGACTGGCTGCGCGCGTATCCATCGTATCTGGCGGGTATCTGTGTGGTGGGCTTGTGTTTCGGCGGGTATCTTGCGCTGTATCCTGCGGTGACGGCGGACTTCTTCGGCACAAAGCACTACGGAGTGAACTACGGATGGATGTTCTCGGCTTATGGCGCCGGCGGCATCCTCGGGCCGTATCTGGCTGCCGCACTGATGAAGGTTGTTTCGAAATCGCCATACCAGGTAACGGACACAGCAGGCAAGGTCGCTGAAAAGATTTTCACTGTGGGCAATTATCGGCCTGCATTTATTGTCTCAGGTATCGCGTGCTTGGTGGCGGCAGGCATTGTCTGGCTGGCACTGAAGCCTCCACAGGCAGCAAAATAAGCCGGGCGGACAGACTCTCTGCCTATACCTGATACTCAGTAACATGCGGTAAAGATGAGGGAAATACTCTAAAGTCCGTGGATTGGGAAGACGGTCGCCTCGATGGATTCTATCACGGCCTCTACCGCGGGCATCACGGCATCGTGCTGCTGGGTACTGACGGCAAGCACCCTATCCCGCAGGCCGCCCTGCCAATCGGTGCTTTCGAGCATAACGCCGCCGAGGGCCGCATTAGCGGCAGGGTCGATGTCGGCCCCGCAAAGAACCGTCCAGGCGAGCGCCCAGGCGCGAACGGTATTTGGGACATTGTAGCCGCCGCCACCTGTCATAAGGATGGGTTTATTGAAACTGAGCAAGTGATTTATGATGTCAACATAAACATTGTTGGTCAGGTACAGATGAGCAAGCGGGTCATTGGCGAGTGCATCGGCGCCCAATTCAAATACAATCACGTCAGGATTGTAAGCGGCCATTAGCGGGACGGCTATCTGGTTAAACGCCTTCATATACGCCTGGTCATAAGTGCCGACCGGCAGAGGGACATTGACGCAGTAACCCCTGCCCCGCCCGCTGCCGATTTCGTTCTCGAATCCTGTGCCGGGGAATAGCGTCCTGGGGCTTTCGTGAAACGATATGGTCATCACATCGCGGCGGTCGTAAAATGCGTACGCGACACCGTCGGCGAAATGAACATCAACGTCAAAATAGAGGACTTTCTTTTTTTCTTCGGCCAGGATAATACAGGCAAGGGCGACGTCATTTATGTAGCAGAAACCGGAAGCGGACTCCGGATGGGCGTGATGAAAGCCGCCTGATGGGTTGAACGCCACATCGGCTGAACCCGAAAGGATAAGCTTTGCGGCGGTAAGCGTCCCACCGACAGCAAGTACCGCGTAATCATACATTCCTTCAAACACAGGGCAATCGAGAGTGCCCAAGCCCATATTGAGGGCTTCAACGTCCCAGCGGCCTTCGGCGGCGGTTTTCAGCGCGTGCAGATAGCGGGCGGAATGAAACTTTTTCAAAGTCAATCTGTCGGCGGAAACCGGAGCAACTTCGCTTCGGCCGTCGCCGGAGAGCAGGCCCATGGAATTTAGAATTTTTCTCACCTGCCCTGCCCGGTCGGTATTAAACGGGACGTCCACAGGGTAATGGAACTTCTCAAGCTCAGGCGAGTGAATAAATGCAGATTTCCTCGCGGCCAAGATTACTCCTGTATTATTTTGTCAGGTCGTATGTAATACTATAGACATCGCCGTCGAATTCGGTGTTGACTTTGAAGCCTGAGTTGTGAAAGATGGCGAGCATCGGTTTATTGTTCGGCAGGACTTTTGCGTAGAAGCGTTTTACGCCGCGCTGCCTGGCGATTTTGGTAACATAATCCAGAAGGAAAGTTCCCATACCCTTCTGCTGCCATTCA
>Ga0315284_10002181_pt1 | contig 28103 bp, 38 predicted proteins | sample YL17G09_16_MG_FD_203696 | JGI IMG/M metagenome (GOLD analysis project Ga0315284, IMG submission 203696) | Sediment microbial communities from Yellowstone Lake, YNP, Wyoming, USA - YL17G09_16 | ecosystem: Environmental > Aquatic > Freshwater > Lake > Sediment | place: USA: Wyoming | collected...
CATAGCACTGCAGCCCGGCGACTATACCATCACAGAGTTTGTGCCTGCAGGCTGGTCGAACACATGCATCTGGGAAAACATCAGCAGCACAGGCTGGACCGACACAGGCAGCACCAACTCGTACACCATGACCATCCATGCCGGCGTGTGCTACGAGCTGATGTTCGGCAACGTCCCGGAGCCTGCATCTCTGGCTTTCCTGTTTTTCGGGTCGGCAGCAGTCATCCTACGCAGAAGGCGCAGATGAACTGCCACCATCTCCTGCCTACTTGTCGCAGCGTCAGCATAAGTCGCACACGGAGAGCAACTGGCCCCTTTGCTCTCCGTTTTCATCTGTCAACTTAAAGGTACAAGCTCACCTTAAGGAAGTTGCGCCGTTATGACTTCCATGGCTTCGGCCATGAAGTCCTTGCCCTGCTTATCCCAGGTCGCCAATGCGCTCATGCAGACTTCATGGCAGTGGGCGCCTTTGTCTGAGCGGCTGCCGCCGGTTATCTTGCGCATGACTACGCTCGGCCGCAGGCTGCGCTCTGCGGCATTGTTGGTGCAGTCGACGTCTGGAGTATCCATGAATGTGAACCATTCATGGCGATAGCGCTGTATGCGCTTGACGAGGCTCTTGCACCAATAATCATCGAAGCCCTGGTTGATTGTTGAATCGAGCATTGCAAGCATATCCTCCTTGCTGAACTCTCCGCTCTTGGCTAAGCCGAGGATATGCTTGAGCTCGGCAAGCAGCAGCTTGCCCTGCTCGCTCTTCATTCTCGTTGTTTCGCGTAGCAGATGCGCCCAGCACTTCTGCTTGGCGCATTTCATGCTGTCGTACGTCGGCAGGCAATCGGTCGTCAGCGTGCCTGCATAGTATTCGCCAAGGACTTCCTTCGGCACATCGGTGCCGCGGCTGTCTTTGATGAGCAGCAATGTATGCCACTTGCTTGTGAAAGTCCAGAGCCATCGGCCCTGGCCGTTGACTCTCCAGCTTGACTCGTCGGCATTGATTGCCGCCGCTTCGCGTATTTCCCTTTTTATCTGCGCAAACATTGGGCCAAGATAAGCAGCGAAGCGGCTTATTTCGTTGACGATTGTACCGTCGGAAACGTGCATGCCGTAGCAGACCTCCAGCTGCTTAGCTATCTTGTTTTGCGGCAGGTGAAGGCCGAAGCGAAGGAACGAAATGAGCAAAAGCATGTTGATGCCGAAGCCGCACTTCGGCACTTCCGGCGGCTTCGCGTTGACGAGCTTGCCGCAGTGTGCGCAGAAGTAACGATGGATGTTATACTTGCGGACTATAGGTTTTGACGGGACTATATCTTCGACGTAGCGTTCCCTTGTCTCGACGACCTTGCCCAATGCATGGTTGCATTGGGGGCAATGGGTGAGGGCAAGTTCTTTCACTTCGTCGACGTGGTTGGGCTTCGGCCTGTTGTTGCTTTGTGTCCTTCAGGCGGGCCAAGGTTGCTGGGCTTGTCCGGGTCTTTGGGCATGTTGGGCTTGAACATGCGCTCGTTGAGCGCATTGATGTGATGCTCGACGGCTTCAATGCGCTGTTGCAATTGTTCGTTCTGCTTGACGAGATGAGAAACGAAGACACGAACTTGGTGGTCTTCTTGCATGAGCTTCCTAAGCGAATCCGGTATGTCCATCAAGTAGTTTATTGTGGTTAAGCCGGAATATCGGCTTAACGGATAATCTTATAAGGAAACCACTTCCGTATCGTGAGTCTGTACACTTAAAGGTATATATTGGGGCGGGGCTCTGCACAATAGTCACCGGCACCATTGCCGAGGAAAGCCGCGGGAAGCTGAAGGGCATCATCGAAGCGGTGAAGGGCTAGTGCTCATTTTACCGGTGCGGATAGGTCAGAGGGTATGGTCTTCGTTGAAAGAATGCTCTGGAAGACTCTGGAAGAACTTGAACAACCCGTCGATGGATGCGCTGAAGCTGAAAAGCTTATATATTACTTATTGTAATAGTTATATTACATATAGTAATAGTTAGAGATTTAGGGATGCGAGAGGCAATGGCATGAAAAGCGAGATAAAGATACTCAAGCTCCTGCTGGACAGGAAAGAAGAGAAGTTCACCATAAAAAAGATAGCTGAGACGCTGGGAATTAACTACCGCATAGCTTACGACAGGGTGGCAATGCTCGAAAAAGAAGGCCTGCTCAAAGTAACCAGGGTGGGAAACTCGAAGATCTGCGAGTTCGCGAACAGATTCAGCAGCAGCGTCTTTGAGGCCGAGTATTCGAGGCTGGGAGCGCTGTTAAAAAACAAGGATTTTCTGATTCTTCGCAACAGGCTGGCAGAGCTTAAGTTTCCGTTCATTGCATTGTTGTTCGGGTCTTACGCCAGGGGCGCGGCAGACAAGCACTCCGATATTGATATACTGGCAATCGGAGGGGATGAAAATAAGATACGGACGGAAATCTCGCTGCTGCCTGACAAGATACATCTCACTGCGGTAAGCTACGAAAACTTCATAAGCATGGCAAAAAGCAGGGAGTTCACGGTAGTAAGCGAAGCCCTCAAAAACAACATTATATTGGTCGGGATAGAAGAATACTACAGGCTGTTATCAAATGCTGGACAAGAAAAGGATTAAGGAAGCAGAGGACAATGTACGGTCCTACCTGGAAGAGGGCCTGCTGAAGAGAACATCAATAAACAAGCAGATAATTGGCATACTGTTGGGAAATGCCAAGGAAAGTCTGGGGGTGGCGGAAGAAATCCACCAAAGAAGGTTATCGGATTTGTGGGTGATTGTGTGCTCCTACTACACCATGTATTATTATGCCAACGCTGTTCTTCTGAATCTCGGATATAAAGTAGGAGAAAAGATCGCCCATAAGGTGACCTCGGACTCACTGATCGTGTATGTCAGGGGAAAACTGAAGGAGTCACTGGTAGAAGAATACGAGGAGATGAAGGAAGAGGCATTGAACATCGCCGGGGTCAGGGCGGATTCTTTGATAGAGTCATTCGAATTTGAAAGGAACAAGCGGGGTTTGATACAATACAATACCATAGAGGTCGAAAAGCAATCAAAGGCGAATACGTCGCTGCAAAGGGCGAAGGAATTCGCAAAGGAAATGGACAAGCTTATTGCTGCGACGGCATAACCGATGACAACCGATCATCGTCACGGGCGCCATAGCCGAGCAGAGCCGCGGGAAGCTGAAGGAGATAATAGAAGCTGTGAAGGGCTGAGCTTCTTATTTTATTGGGGGATGGTTATCAAAAATGATAACCTTGATGCATGAAAATATGATATTTCAGTATTTCATTATATCATAATCATCAAATATGATTATCTTAGACTAATGAAATATTTATAAACCCCTGAATGCAATAATATGCATGAAAGCGATAGAAACGATAAAGATGCTGGAGAAATGCCCGATATTCACATTCAACGAGTTTGTGCGCATGACCGGAAGCAGCCAGGCATATGCCAGGACATGCCTCTACAGGCTGAAAAAGAAAGGCCTGATTCTCCAAGTCGAGAGGGGAAAATACACGGCCTTTGACGACCCCATGATATTTTCTTCCCGCATAGTTGTCCCGTCCTACATAAGCTTCTGGACCGCCATAAGATTCTACAACCTCACGGAACAGCTGCCCCGCGACATAATGCTGGCTTCGCCAAAATCAAGAAAAGCCCTGGAGTTCAAAGGGACAAAGATACGTTTCTTCAGGACCAGCAACATCTGGGGCTATGGCAAGCAAAGATACCGGGACTTCGACATATTTGTTGCCGAAAAGGAAAAATGCATAATAGACTCACTGGTGCTGAGAAACGTCCCGTTTGACGAGATTGCGAAAGCCATCGAAACCGGGGAGCTTGACAGGAATGTCCTTGCTGAGTATGCAAAAAAGGCCGGCAACAAGGCCGTGATTAAGCGCCTGGGTTATTTGATGGAAGCCTTCGGCATGGATGCTGGCGGGCTGGAAGAACGCATTGACAGCAATTACGTGCTGCTGGACTGGAATGGCCCGAAGACGGGCAAAAAGGACAGAAAATGGAAGATAATAGTGAACAGGCGGTTGCATGATATCCATTGAAAACCTAAGGCGCATAGCAAGGATAAAAGGCCTGAGTATGGGTAACGCCGAAAAGGATTACATTATTGACATAGCTCTGCTATCAATATCGCGGAATACCAAAGACGAGATGGTTTTCAAGGGCGGGACATGCCTGTCCAAATTTTACAAAATCAGCAGATTCAGTGAGGACATAGACTTCACCCTAAGGAAGGAGCTTGACATAGGCGGCCTTCTCAGGAAAATAATGTCTGACCTGTCCTCATTTGGCATAGAATCCGAAATAAGGCAGGAGAAAAGGGCTTTCAATTCAGTGATGGCTGCAATAAGGACGAAAGGCCCGCTCTATAGAGGCACCCCAAATTCGGTTTCGAGCCTGAAAATCGACATAAACCTGAAGTCGAGCATAGATCTGCATCCGTCAGTCGCAACCTACAGCCCGATTTATCCGGACATACCCTCATTCTCGCTGCCGGTAATGCAGGAGAAAGAAATCCTCGCCGAGAAGGTAAGGACGATAATCACAAGGGCAAAGGCCAGGGACGTCTATGACCTCTGGTTTCTCATCGAAAAGGGTGTGCCCTTCGACAAGAACCTCATAAAAAAGAAGCTCGAATACTACGGCGAGTCATGGAGCCCCGCCAGGTTCAGGAAGGGCCTGAACATGAAGGAAGCCGTCTGGAAGACCGAGCTCGAGCCCCTGATAGGCGGCGCAATCCCGGGCTTCAAAGAGGCCAGAAAGCTCATTCTGGGTGCAGTTCCGGGCGCAGCCAGCCAGAAAAGGAAAGCCAGCCAGAGAAAGGCGGCCAATCACAGAAAGACGGAGACAGAGACAGGGAAAAGGAAAGCCCCAGCAGGCTGAAGGGGGATAATGGGGGCCGTGGGGGGGTTGATTTTGCTACCTTTGCGGTCCAGGCCATTTTTCTTCCTGTTGCGAAGCTACATACATGCCGCCCATCATCACACCAACCGCAACCTGTGTCAAGAGTCCAGCACTGGCATATTCCAGTACTGCGCTAACAACAATAGACCCTGCGAATATTGCCGCTTGCTTCCATACCTGGGGCTTTGAGTAACAGAAATTATACTCGTCGTTGTATTTGTCCTTGTTCTCAACAGATACCGTGACGCTGTCTGTCTTGCACCATTCCATCATTATAGAGGAGAATTCTTTGTCATAGGTGAATGCATCTTTGTAGATATCGTTGGTGTCGGGGTCATAATAATCCCAGCTTCCGTCACCATCATTGTCCTGCAATCTTCTGCTGCCAAAAGTTACGGTATCAATGTTGCCATTCCTGTTTGTATCCATTATATTCAGGGTTGAACCGACTATTATCGTCTCTAAATGACACGTCTTCTTGTCTTCGCTAACATCCGCATATTTGATTGCTCCTATGCTTGTCCACGTTGTTCCATCATTTGGATAACCAGCGTAAAATACATATTCATCATAAAGGTTTCCGCCATCGGATGTACTTTCGCAAATTGGATCCTTGGCACCCTTCTCATATACATAGAGTTTAATCTTATCATCCACTGTCCGTATTGTAGAGAAATCCAATTCAGGTGACCCGTCCCCGTTTGTATCGATCTCGCCATATTTTGACATCGCCGAGCCGCTAGATTTTATTATCTTGCTGCCGGATATTATCTCATATCCTTCAAATTTCTTGTCGTTGTCGGCATCTATTATATTGAGCGCATCAATCTTCTGCGGAAGTATAAGATTCGAGAGCGTTACTTTGTGCCATGCACCATCATTGCCTTTGTTATCGAAAAGTTTGTTGTTTTCAAGTGTCTTCATGCTGATGTCGAACTCGCCGCACTGGGGTATTTGCTCTTCTGGAATGTCGGTCTTTGCCAATGGATTCTTGCTGCAAATTGGATCGCCTAAACAAAGAGCCGTTGTTTTATCAACAGGTTCACAGATTGCCGTCTTGTCCTTGTAGTTGAATATGTACTCTTTGCAGTAAGTTTCCCCGCCCAACTCAACCCTCAGATCGGCATGACAGGGTGAAGCAAGGTAGAACGTGCTTGAAGCTTCCGATATACCTGTCCTCTCAAGAATAACAGGATATACGATACCAAGTGGCTTCGAAAATCCGAAAAGCGTGTCTTCTGGGGATTTTGTGAGTTTAGATACATCGAACGTCTTTGGTTCCTTGTATGGGGTCTTTAGTACCATTTTTTCGGGTATTTTTTCATACTTATCATTTAAACTATCCATATAGGCTGCTACCCACGCAACAGTGGTTGACACACCAGCAACAGCCACCAGAGTTGAGAGTTTTGGCCCATAATGCTTCTCAGCTCCCCATATTAGCTCTTTAAACATTCCTTTGCCTGCGGCTGCTACCCACGCTGATAAACGTTGGGATTTTGTTAACCCAGTTTCAAACAACACCAGCTGTACTTGTTTCCCTACAAACTTTGACTTTATTGCATTCCAAAGCCCTGTTCCAGCACTTGTCAATGCTGTTGATGCCGTGGCTTTTACCGTAGCCTCTGTGCCCGTGATAAGGTACTTTCCGCCTTTCAATATCTTGCCAACCGGCAGTGCAAAAAGCACAACAGTCCCTACATTCTCCAGCCACGTGGCATACGACGTCCAAGCTGCATCCTCTCCCGCCGGGAAGTTCTGCCAATACATGAGGTACTGAGGATCGCCGTAGCCTGCTATATACTTCTCAAAAGACCCTGTTATCTTCTGGGGGAGATAGAATCCCTTCACGATGCATACGTCTGATTTTTTGGATTCCCCCGGCTTATAGTCCATAAGCACTGCGAGATTGACACTTGTTTGTTCGCCGCTGCTTATTATCTGCTTGCCTATCTCGGTCATATCCACATATAGGTCATTATTATAACCATGCCAATCGGTTTTACTGCCACCGGTCCTAATGACTCTTATTTCATCATCGTATACATTATCGACAACATTGTCGCCTAGGTCTATGGAACCGCTATTCGTGATATCAAGTGCATATGCAAACACCTTCAGCCCCTCTTCATAGCCGTTGGGTTTTGAGTTTGCATCCTTCAGCGCTTTCTGCATATAGTAATGCACACCTGTTGTTTTCTCTCCCAAATCACTAGAGATTTCATTGAAGTCTTTGTTCTTGCAGAACCTCCACATCCACCCGGTATTTCCAACATACTTATAACAAACATTATCCCATCCGCCTATCCCCCAAACTCCGCCGCCTTCTTCATATTCTATTACCGGTGATTCGCCCTGTACACTCGTTTTTGTTGAACACTCCACCCATGATTGGTCAGTTGTTGCAATATCCACATTCTCTTCGCCTTTACCGCCACCCACCACAGAAAACGGGTTGTCTGAAGAGGCAAAGCCTGTCAAGCCATTGTCTGCTATCATGCCTGGCCCCTTCCCTGACACCCAACCTGATATTATATTTGCTGTAAAAGCGGAAGGTTTCTTGTAGGCATCTGCACATGTATTGTCGCCGCTAGCTACTGCATTTATAGCGCAAACCAGCGCATCTGATGAGTGGGAAGCCACAGAAGTATCATAAGCGCTTACTGCACCCCCGCCACCCACCAGGGGACCCAGGATTTCACCGATCCACTGGAGATTGTTTGTCACGACAATGAAAAGTAAGAAAACAGCTAAAAATATTATAATGAGTTCAATGATATTAACCAGTGGATAATCTGACATCTATATACTTATTACATTTCTTGTTAAAATACTAAATTTGTAACAGCTACGACACCTTAGGCATTGTGGGTATAGTCTTTCCGGAAAGTATGTTCGAGAAGAACTCCTGCATGCCTTTGAACATCGCGTTCTCGCTGCCTGTCCAACCTGTTATAAGGGTTATGAGCACCACGGCTACAATGAGTAGGATGATCATAATTACAACCATTCGTAGAGAAAACTCCATGGTTATAATTGGCCCTAGGTGATATTAATTATTAAGCGAATACTATAATCATTATGGGGCATGCGAGGGGTGTTGTTGACCTGTTCACGATAGGCTCGATATTCGCAATAATAGTCGCAGCAATACTCCTAATGTATGCCGCAAACTACCTCTTGGGTGTAAAATGAAGAAAGCTCAAGCCGCTATCGGGTTCAGCGCCGAAGAATTGGTAAAGTTCCTATTAGCGGCTGCCATTATAATAATTTTCCTTGCTATCGTCTACTTTAAGCTCATCCAGGGTATCAACATTATTTAATCATAGAAGCCCAATATATGGTAATGGAGGGTTCTTCGTCTGTGGTATTATTTTTGGCTGCCGGGCTGGTTTGTGCAATATTCGCTCTCGTGATATTCGGATCAAAGATTACTGGATTATGGCAAACAGCTTGCTGGTCAAATACGGTCACGCCATTCAATGAAAAGCTCTTATACGGCTCAATGATGCAGACTGCACTCGGGAATATGGACAAGTTCTCGATTAATATCTACACCGAGGGTGACGATGATAAGGAATGCCTTGATAAGATATATCTTTTAAAAGCTGACCCCTCTTGGACATGCCCTAAGGCGTGCAGCCAATCTTCGCTGGATAGTGATACCATAAGATGGTGCCAAGAGGAATGCAGCAAGAAATGCGGTACAGACAAAGGCTACTGCATAATGCTTATGCCGAAGGCAACAGGATGGAAAGATGTTTTAGGGTGGTTTGCGACCAGAAATAAGCCTGTTATATACAGCAGTGGAAAGTACACACTTAATTTCCCAACAGATGTTGCTGGACTTGACAAAGGTATAACACCGAGTAGTGGAATCAAATGTATATTATTCGAGAAGGTAGAATCCAAAACGTACAATGTAGTTAAGAAGGACAGTGAGTGCAATGCCTAAAAAAGGCGATACTTATGCTTTTACCATGGTTATGTTGGCTATAATCATAGGCCTGATAGCCGTCACCGCAATAACTATTAGGTTAAGCCCGATATCCAGCGCCAAGGCCAGGGGGTTTGAGATAGCAACCACAACTGCGCTTTACCTTGATTCCTTGTTGTTGTCAGAGGAAGGCTCAGTGATTATGGATGCCGGGTCACATAAATATGATATTGAGGTGTGTTACGTAGACAGCACATGGACTGTTATAAAGGAAAAGGTGTTATCGCTTTTTATGAATACCTACGAAAAGGAGAAAGGTTTCTATGTTGTTGTGGTGCCTTACGATGACTCAGGAGAAAGAATTGAAGACGATTGGAGTGCATTTATCATCAAATCCTATGGGAAAGGCAGCGGATGCAAAGCTAAACTTAAAGAAGTGAGTAAGTTCTGCATAAACAAGGATGCCGATAGTAAGTTGGCTGAGGTGAAGACATGCTGAAAGGTCTCGGAGAACCTGAGATGACAATATCGGTTATTATGTTTGTTGGCGGTATATTGATAGCGACCGGCATCATAGCAACCAATTTCATACAAGTAAGCGCAGCACTCAAGGGAACCGAAGATCAGGCGCATATAGTCAATTATATACGAATGGCAGTGTCCTGTTTCTCAGATAAAGCTGGTGTTATGGATCCGGAAAAATTAACGCAAGCTTCAAAAAGTGCATGCGATTTAGAAGACATCAAAATCTGCGTGAAGGATGTTCTTGCCGACAAGGAATGGTTGGATTGTAAAAATATGGACGATTCAAAACCTGTTACAAAATCTTATGCTGCTCTGAAGTCAGTCTCTGATATACATATGGGTGAGGTAAGTGTCCAAAAAACTTAGGGCTATCGTGTTTACAAGTGATATGCTGATACTGGCAGTTGTAATTGCATTCACAATAGGCCTGCTTTTTTTGATATCCAGAATAGATGTTTTGAGGTACACTATTGCTATAACATCTGAAGTGCAGTTTATGGTTTTCAATAACGAGAAGGGTGGGGCTCTTGAGAGTTTGTTTGCATCAACTTCCAACGGTGTCCTCTATGAAGAGATATTAGGCAGTGTAACTGCAAAGGATTTTCCTGAGGGGATGGATACTGACATAAACAGGGTGGTAAACAAGCTAAATGGCGGACTTTCTGTTAATGCAGACGGCAAGAGCGTCAAAACATACGGAACCATGGGCGCGAGAACTGTCGCTTCAGATATTGCATTGCCAGGCGTCAATAAGGGGACGGTGACTGTTTCATGAAAGCTATGGCTCCATTCACACTCATAATATTCTGGGTAATAGGTCTCGCAATGATATTTGCTATGGGAAAGGTCGGCTTGAATATAGGTGGCGGGGCGGCCATGGATCTGCCTATTAAAATTGAAGCTTATTCCATACAGCACGCATTGGATATGTCCAAAACCTATATGGATACAGCATTGCAATTCTCTAATTACCAGGCATGCTATGACCTGATGAAGAAAGGTGGAAACTCCCAGCTTACCAACTCCAATAAGATTTCTTACAATGGTATTGAATATGGAATCATATCTGACAAGCAAGCATTCACAGATGAACTAAAAGACCAGATACTTGGTAACATCAATGGTTATGCGAATTTGGATTACTCTTTTACAGAAAAATACATCGTCAAGGTACCATCCTACAAATCATTGGATATGACAACTGATGGGACAGCATCTGCAGCAACCGACGGTAAGATGATTTTAGAAATGGATGTAGAAGGTGCGACACCAGGAGAAGGTTTGGAGGAAAACTACAAGGGTAAAATTATAGTTAAGAAAACCGCAAGCTTGGGTGCCTTGCTGCATTTAGACTGCCTCGCCATCTACGACCGTATGAAAGCAAAGTCTGATGATCTGGGCAGCAAGATTGGAGAACTTCTGAAAGCCGGGATTGATAAGATGACAGCAGGCATAACTTCAAGTTCATGCGACAATATTGCCAAAGATGAGGAACAGATTGTATCAGATGGCATCAAGGCACTTGAATCCGGCGATGTATTGGTTGATGTCGTAAGCATAAACCTCAACATGGATCTGATTACTGGCGTGACCAAAGACGAGAATGGCAATTTCTTATGCAGGTTCGAGAAGGCCGATATAAACCTAAAATCCAGTGCGATCGCAAAGGTTGAGATGACAAACACCGAGAACGTCCCAGTCGATAACGGCCAAGAAATCGCTTATGAGCCGATAAAATCCATATTCGCAGTAACAGCTGAATATTAATTCGTCTTCCCCTTCCCAGCCTTTATCGTCCCGCTGACCCTCAAAACTTGGATTACCACGCGTTCGTCGCCTATCTGGTGGACGAGGGCAAGGGCTACCTTGACCTGGTCAACATACTTGGGGCTGCATGAGATGAAGCCTGTATGCTTCCTCGAGTCCCAGAGGTTCATGATGAAGCTGACGTTGGCCTTGGCAAGCCCAGCCTCGCCCAGCCAGCTCTCCAGCGAGTTCCAGATTGCCCCGCGGATGTTAAGGAAGTCAAACATGCCTTCTCCAGCCTCGGCGTGCATTCTCCGGCTGCGGGCTGGAGCAGTCTCTCGGCTGGAGGTTTCTTCTGGTGATTCTGAATGCACCCTGAAGATGATGTAGCGCTTCTTGGCTCGCAGGGTCGAGGGTGACTTAAGGCGCTTCATGGTTTCACCATATCATATTTTGGCGTTCATATCGCCAAATATCTTCTGGCAGCTTTTGTTGGCGTGCAGGAAGGGCAGTATGACCTGAAGCTCTTCGGCGGTGTATTCTGAGCTGCTCAATGTCATGCGCTCTATGAACTTCCGGTAGGCTTCCTGTGACTTTCCAAAGGCGCTGCCGGAGCTTTCGCCTTTGGCTATCTGCTTCGGGGCTTCCAGCGCGGATTCCAAAATAGGCCTGGCCTTCGCGTCAGACAGCGGCCTTGAAACCTTGTTGCCGTCCATGTAAAGCCAGAATATGCCGTCGTATCCTATGAACGCCCTCGCCTTGCAGTTCCTGCCAAGCTCGGAAGCCGAGCTGCAGGTCAGGGCATGAACTATTTTCGAGTCAAGGAGCCTTTCGTTCTCGCCAAGCGTTATCAGCGGCTCGTTGTTTTGCCCTGCTATGCAGGTCTCCGAGCCGTGTCCGTTGAATGCCACGAAAGACGTGTTCTTGGACTCCATGTCGTTTGTCACATGGGACTTCGTCACGCCATTTCCCCTGATAGGTATGGCTTCCACGCCGTTCTTTTCCGCCACATCGATTATTTCCTCGCTCCATGCGCTCACGTAGGAAGTAGTTATGTCAAAATTCGGCAGCGTTATGAGCATAGATTTGGGCATATCAGGCCCTCCCTATAATTTTGTTACGAAAGGGTTCAAGTGTGGCTCAAACCCTCCCGACAGACCTCAGGTAAGACATATGGGCCTCGACTATCTTTCTGCCAATTTCATCCTTGCCGGCATTCTTTGCATGTTCTATTAGTGTTTCCCTGTTCATGACGCCTCCGCCCAATCCTGCCGATACCAGCGCATTGTCGGGCATGGCTCTCAGGCGCGCCACCACCAGCTCTATTTCAGAAGGGTTTGCCATAAATCTCGCCTAGATTATCTTCAGATCCTTCAGTTTCCTCAATATCTTTTTTCCAAGCTCTGTGTTCCCTTCTATTTCCCTGCGCGTCACATCCCAACTAAAAGGCTCGCCGTCAACCACTACTACTATTTCCCTTCTAGTCTTGACAGGAAGGTTGGAGTATATCTCCATGAACTTTCTAGCTTCTTCGCCTAGCATAATATCACTAAGATGCAATATACCTGCCATTATAAATCATCGCTTCTTCCCCCGGTATTCGGGCAATGAGCGGTGTCTTTCCAGGATACTTGTGCTTCACTTCGCTCAAGACTTCCTTTACGCTCTTTCCATGAGACACTATCTTCTGGTCGACTATGGCTATCCATTCATTCGTGAATCTGCTCACATCCGCCTCCATGAAATACTCGTAATTTTTGCTGTCCATGTTACCGCCTTCCATTGATTACTGCTGCAATATATCTTTATGAATTGCGCTTAATAAATGGTATTATGGATTATACCGAGCTGGAAAAAGAGATGCTGGCCCTGAACAGGAAATACGATTTCCTTGCGGTGGTGCTGAAGCCTTCAAGGAACCCGAACAGGGGCAGGCTGGCTGACATTGCCGTCTCCGTGAAGGACAACATCTGCGTTGAGGGCGTCCAGTCAGCCGCAGGTTCGCGCATACTCGAAGGCTATGAGCCTCCGTTTGACGCAACTGCGGTCGCAAGAGCCAGGGCTGAAGGTGCAGTCATAATAGGCAAGACCAATCAGGACGAGTTCGGCTTCGGCACATTCTCAACGAACTCAGGCTTCAAAGTTCCGAAGAATCCCCATGACCCGGCAAGGGCATGCGGAGGCAGCTCAGGCGGCGCGGCGGGTTTAACAGCATCAATATCAGCAGAATTTCGCCACATAGCGCTGGGTCAGTCAACAGGCGGCAGCATATCCTGCCCTGCAAGCTTCTGCGGAGTTGTAGGCTTGACTCCAACCTACGGGCTTGTCAGCAGGTACGGCCTGATTGACTATGCCAACTCGCTGGACAAGATAGGACCCATCGCTAAGTCTGTCAGCGACGCTGCGCTGATGCTCTCTGTGATTGCAGGCCATGATGACAAGGACAGCACCAGCCTGAAGGAGAATGGCCAGGACTACACAAAATTTCTCAAAAGGCCGCTGAAAGGCATGAAGATTGGCGTGCCCAAGGAATATTTTGGAAAAGGTGTTGACGGCAAGGTCTCTGATGAAGTCTGGAAGGGCATAAAGAAGCTGGAGTCTGAAGGCGCGAGCATAAAAGAGATTTCGCTGCCAATGACGAAGGCTGCGCTTTCTGTATACTACATAATTGCAAGCGCTGAAGCCAGCACTAACCTCGCGCGCTATTGCGGCATGCGCTACGGAGCGGCTGAGTCAGTTGAATCACGCGAGATGAACGAATACTTCTCCGATGTCAGGACGAAGTATCTCGGCGAGGAAGCCAAGCGGCGCATACTGCTGGGCACATATGGCCGCATGGCAGGCTACAGGGACCAGTATTACCTGAAGGCCATGAAGGCACGAACGCTCATAATCAATGAGTTCAAGGCTGCATTCAAAAAGTTCGACGCGCTGGCTGCGCCGACCATGCCTGTCATTGCCCCGAAGTTCAGCGAGATAGCCAAGATGTCGCCTGTCCAGCAGTACATGATGGACATCCTGACAGTCGCGCCAAACCTTGCAGGCATTCCCATGATATCGGTGCCGTGCGGTTCGGTCAAAGGCATGCCTGTCGGGCTGCACCTGATGGCAAATCATCTGGAAGAGGGGAAGCTGATAACAGCCGCTTCAGCTGTGGAGGGGAAGATATGAAGATGAAGCCACAAAAGCCCGGTTTTGTGGTTGAAGAGTTCGATGTTGAGAAGAACGGGAAGAAACATCACGTAGTCCTAAGATATCCGAGAATGGATGATGCGGATGGACTGCTGAAATACATAAACTCGCTTGTTGATGAGAAAGCATACATAGGCAAGCAGAAGAAGGTCACAAAAAAGGAAGAAATTACATTCTTGAAAAAAATAATCAAGGAAATGAATGAAGGTAAGAGCATTCATGTATGCGTTGTTGTAGGGGGCAAAGTTACAGGCCTTGGGGGGATTGGCAGGAAGCCCATGGATGCAAACAGGCATGTCGGCACCGTGGGAATAGGTTTGGCGAAAAAATACAGGGGGCTGAGGATAGGCAAGAGGCTGATGGAAACCCTTTGCAACGAAGGCAGGAAACGGCTGAGCCTCAGGGTCGTGGAGAGCTCATATTATGATGGCAACAAGGCATCGGAAAATCTGCACAAAAGCACTGGCTTCAGTAAAGCAGGCAGGATACCTGGCGGATGCAACTACTACGGTAAATACATAGACGAGATAATTGCGGTGAAAAAGCTATGAAAGTGATGATAGGTCTCGAAACCCACATCCAGCTGAACACGCATAGCAAGATGTTTTGCAGCTGTCGCAATCCAGCCACATTAACCTTCAATTCTGAAGAGCCGCAGCCCAATTCGCTGACGTGCCCCACCTGCATGGGCATGCCTGGCAGCAAGCCGCGGGCGAACGCTGCGGTGGTGGATATGGCCCTCAAGGTTGCGCTGGCCCTGAAATGCAGGGTTGAACCTGAAACTTATTTTTCGCGAAAGACCTACTTCTACCCTGACATGAGCAAGAACTTCCAGATAACGCAGTATGAGGCTCCCATTGCAACAAAAGGCTCTGTATCGGTTTCAGGAAATGATGGAAAAGCCATCCGCATCACACGCGTCCAGATGGAGGAGGACCCCGCGAAACTGGTGCATACCGGCGGGGTGGGCAAGGGCTATGTGCTCGTTGACTACAACCGCGCTGGGATTCCGCTGCTGGAGATTGTGACAGAGCCTGACTTTGAATCGCCGCAGCAGGCGCGCGAATACCTGCAGAAGCTCGAGGCCATATTCGAATACCTCGGCATCTACAGCCCTGCGACGAAGGCTGTGATGAAGACCGACGCCAATATCTCCATTGGCGGCGGGGGGAGGGTCGAGGTCAAGAATATCACAGGCAGCAGGGACATCGAGAAGGCCCTGGAATTCGAGGTGAGAAGACAGAACGGTGTGCTTGCCGAAGGCGGCGGGGTTGAAAGGGAGACGCGCATGTGGGATGCTGCCTCAGGCTCAACCCGCACGCTGCGGAGCAAAGAGTCAGAGGAAGATTACGGCTACATCTTCGAGCCTGACCTCACCAAAATTGGTATAACGCAGAAGCAGGTGACTGATGCAAGGAAGTCGCTGCCCGAGCTTCCCGACGACAAGAAGGCGAGGTTCATCAAATCCTATGGCTTGAATGAGGAGATAGCTGAAAGCATAGTAACTGAGCTTGACCTTGCCAACCTGTTCGAGTCTGTTGCAAAGAAGATAAGCCCGAAGATGGCAGGTTCGTGGATTGCAGGCTACCTGAAGAAGACTCTCAACTACAACAGCCTGACATTCGCAGAGTCAGGCCTCAGGCCCGAGTGGGTCATGCAGGTGATTGTGATGTTCGAGAATGGCAGGCTGACAAACAGGAACGCGGAGATGGTGATGAGGCTGATGGTGGAGCAGAAGCTGCCCCCTGAGCAGATAGTGAAAAAGCACAACCTTGAGACGGGCGGCGTCGACATCGAGGTCCTGGCAAGAAAGATTTTGAGCGAGAACAGGAAGGCCGCCGATGATTACAGGCGTGGCGACGAGAAGGCCATCCACTTCCTTGTCGGCCAGATCATGCGCGAGGCCAGGGGCAAGGCCGACGCCAGCGAGATAAAGAAGGTTTTATTAAACTTGATAAAATAAGATGCCTATGGAACTGATTGTATTGGGCTCCGGCACATACCAGCCTGAGCTGGACAGGCACGCATCCTGCCATCTGGTCAAGGTTTCGGGCAAGAACCTGGTTTTTGATTTCGGCAGGGGCGCGCTTGACGGCCTGATGAAGGCAGGCGTAAATTACTGGAACATAGACGCAATCTTCATTTCGCATACGCATGCGGACCATTGCGAGGAGCTTTCCCCGTTCCTGCATATAACCCTCGCCGAAGACGAGAAGTACGCGAAAAGGAAGAAGGATATGACCATATTCGGCCCGAAAGGCCTGGGCTCTACGGTGGAGCATATCCTGCGCGCGTTCAATCTGGAAAAGAAAACCCCCAGATTCAAGATATTCGTCAAGGAGCTTGATGACAGCGCTGAGGTGAAAGGCGAGGGCTGGCTTGTAAAATGTTATACGACCGAGCACGTGCCTGAACTCAACTCGCTTGCATACAGGCTTGAAGCGGATGGCAGGGTGTTCGCATATTCCGGCGACTGCATATACTGCGACGGCGTCTGGAAGGCGTGCAAGAACGCCGACCTTGCGTTGATAGAGGCAAGCTGGCCCGCGCATATCAAGAGCAATTCGCACATGACGGGGGTGGAAGCGGGGAAGGTGGCGCATGAGTCTGAAGCAAAAAAGCTGGTCATAACGCACATGGCGCCGTCGTACCTGAAGGACCACGACCCAAGGGATGAGGCAAGCAGGTATTTCGGGAAGAATGTTCTGGTCGCAAAGGATATGATGAGGGTAAAAGTATGAAAACAGACGCATCAGACCTAGCCACATTCGTCCCCAACAAGCAGCTCCCAATCTACAACTGGTTCTACTACAAAGAAGGTTACAGCCGCGAGCTTGTGATGATGTTGCTGGACAGGCATGCCAAGAGCGGCAATGCAAATGTATTAGACCCGTTTTGCGGCGTGGGGACAACCAACCTTGCCTGCAAGGAGCGCGGCATCGACAGCTACGGGTTTGATGTCAGCCCGCTGGCCATACTGGCTGCAAGGGCCAAGACAAACGATTATGACACTGGAGAGCTGAAGCAGGCAATCAAGCAGCTCCAGAAGTCCAAGTTCCAGAGGCAGGACATCAAGTCAGTGCCAGGGGAAGTCAGGCGCTACTTCAACCCGCACACGCTGGAGGATGTTTTGTTCTTCAGAAACCAGCTTGAGAATTTCGAAGGCAAGGCTCTCGATTTCATTAAGCTCGGCCTGATAACCAGCACAACGAGATGTTCGTGGATGTACAAGGACGGCGCAGTCCTTAAGGTCAGGAAGAAGCCTGTGCCTGTCTTCAGGAAGTTCTACATCAGGACGCTGTGGAAGATGCTGAATGACCTGCAGAAGGTAGAGCTCAAGCCATGCCAAACCTTTGTTGATGTTGGTGATGCGCGGAACCTGAAAATCGACTCAGAATTCATTGACATTGTCATCACGTCGCCGCCCTACCTGAACAAGATTGAATACACCAGAATATATTCCGTCGAAGAAGCGCTCTTTTTTGGCCAGCCGATTGAGAACAGGGGGATGAGGGCATTCATCGGCATGGATGCTGGAAAAGAGCCTGAAGCCATATTCCCGGAACTTCCTCCCATAGCCAACGCATACTTTGCTGACATGAAGCAGGTTCTGAAAAACCTGAGGAGGGTCTGCAAGCCGGAAGCTAAGGTGTGCATAATTGTAGGTGATGGCTGCTTCCCTGACTGGCCTGCAGCAGCAGGCGGACAAGCCGGTGGCGTAATCCATGTCGACAGCCTGCTGCCAGAGTTGGCTGGAAAGGAGGGCTTCTCCCTTGACGGCATCGAGATACTCGGGGTCAGGCAATGCACGCGCAACCGCGTCGAGAAGATAGGCCAGATGGAGGAATGCCTGATTACATTTTCAACGCTGTAACTGGCCTCCGCTGCTTGAGTGCCGCCAGGCTCACCACCTCGTCATCAGACAGGGGCTCAAAGCCGAGAGGCCCGAGATTGGCGACAGCGCAATGATTTTTGAAGTCCAGACTGCCGGAAGCGCAGAATATCGGTCTTAACGGATCAGCCTTCATCAACTCTATATAATCCGCATCGCCCATTGGTTCATGTCCCAGACCTATCCTGAAGCAGCCGGGCATTGCAGCATCCTGGCTGAAAGAGGCGGCATATAATTCGCCTTTGTATATGATGGTTGCATGGTAGCATCTAATGCCCAACCTTGAGAAAAGGGCGTCAGCCTTGCGTTCGCCTTCTATGAGTTCATTGACAGCTTCTCTGGTGCTCCCTGCGCTGTCCATATATATTATTACGCACAGGGACAAATACCTCACATGGGCCCGTAGCTCAGCTGGATAGAGCGTCCGTGTCATTTGCTCAGGCAGGTGGCGACGAAGCTTCGGACCGGAAGGTCGTGGGTTCGAATCCCTCCGGGCTCATTTAACCCTTTTAGCTGTACCTTTGGCGCAAAAGCGTTGACGGAAAATGACTCTAAAACAACTCAGAAGAACCCCGCCACATGCAGAACATATATCACCGCTGCAACCGCAAACAGGGCTATGCTTATGAAGAGTATTTCCTTCGGCCTGCTTGCTCTGTGATGCTCGGTATTGTTCTCATTTTTGATGGCGTATTCGCCGTCCTGCTTCAGAAGGAAGAATGCCTCGTCTACATCGGTCGCAGGCCAGCCGACGCCGAGCAGCTTCTGCCTTATCATGCCCTGCTCGCCGCCAGAGGCAAGGGCCTTCTTGATATAATTGATAAGCTCCTGCTCCGCCATACCTAGATTCTTGGCGGAAGAATTAATAAACGATTATCTGCAAACTCCTTTTTTATGTTCGATTGATTTGCTTCTGCCCATCAATATCTCATCAATCTCCTTGCAGGACATTCTGGTATCAGCGACAACGTATCTGCCTTCCCTTATATCGCGCTCTCCGCGCTCTATCCTTCTTAAAAGGTCAGCATCTTCTTTCTTCATGTAGAATATTATCTTGTAGAAATAAATATTCACTTCATCGTGTCTTTTATCGCCGCCTGCGCAGCAGCCAGCCGCGCGATTGGCACACGATAAGGACTGCACGAAACGTTGCTCAGGCCGATGCGGTGGCAGAACTCGACAGAAGCCGGCTCGCCGCCATGCTCCCCGCAGATGCCGATGTCTAAGTTGGGCTTGACAGAACGGCCCTTCTGCACTGCCATCTTCATGAGCGCGCCCACGCCCTCCTCATCAATCCTCTGGAACGGGTCGTATTCGAGCGCGCCCTTCTCGACGTAAATTGGTATGAACCTGCCCGCGTCATCGCGCGAGAAGCCCAGTATAGTCTGGGTGAGGTCGTTGGTGCCGAAGCTGAAGAAGTCAGCCTCCTTCGCAAGCTCGTCTGCAATCACAACAGCCCTCGGGAACTCTATCATTGTGCCGACTTTGTAGCGTATGCCTTTGCCGTGCATGTCGAGCTCCTTAGCCACTTTGTCAACAATGTTTTTGATGAGCCTGAACTCATTGACTGTTATGACGTTCGGCACCTCAATCTCAGGCACGGGGTTCGCGCCTTCCTTCTTGGCTTCTATGGCAGCCTCGAAAATAGCGCGCGCCTGCATCTCGCTTATCTCGGGGTAGACGACGCCCAGCCTGCATCCCCTGAAGCCTAGCATGGGGTTGAATTCATGCAGCGATTCTATCTTGGCCTTGATTGTGGAGGCAGGTATGCACAGCTCCTTTGCCAGCTCGTTTATCTCCCTGTCCTCCTTGGGCAGGAACTCGTGGAGCGGCGGGTCAAGGAAACGGATTATTATCGGCATGCCGCTCATGACCTTGAACAAGCCCTTGAAGTCGTTCTTCTGGAACGGAAGCAGCTTCGCGAGCGCCTTCTTCCTGCCCTCGGTGTCATCTGCAAGTATCATCTCGCGCATGGCCTTTATCCTGTCGCCCTCGAAGAACATATGCTCTGTCCTGCAGAGCCCGATGCCTTCTGCGCCGAACTTCTTCGCGACTTCCGCGTCATGCGGCGTATCGGCATTCGTCCTAACACCAATCTTCCTGAAACCGTCAGCCCATTTCATGAGCGTGGCAAAGTCTCCGGACATCTCGGGGTCAACAACCCTGAGGCTGCCTTTGAACACCTCGCCCATTGAGCCGTCAAGCGTTATCATGTCGCCCTCCATAACCTTGACCCCGCCGACCTCAAAGAACTTCTCCTTCTCGCTGACATGAATCTCGCCTGCGCCTGCGACGCAGCACTTGCCCATGCCGCGGGCTACAACGGCAGCATGACTTGTCATCCCGCCGCGCGCCGTCAGGATACCCTGCGCAGCATGCATGCCTTCGATGTCTTCAGGTGACGTCTCTGTCCTGACAAGGATTACCTTCTTGCCTTCTTCAGCCCAGGCCTTTGCAGCTTCTGCAGTGAAAACCGCTTCGCCGACGGCAGCGCCCGGTGAAGCAGGCAGGCCCCTCGTCAATAGCTCAGCTTCCTTCTTCGCGATGGGGTCAATCATCTTATGCAGCAGCTGGTCGAGCTGCGATGGCTGCACGCGCATGACAGCGGTCTTCTCGTCAATCAGCTTCTCCCTGACCATGTCGACCGCAATCTTGACAGCAGCTGCAGCCGTCCTCTTGCCGTTCCTCGTCTGCAGGATGTAGAGCCTGCCTTCCTGTATCGTGAACTCCATGTCCTGCATGTCCCTGTAGCTCTTCTCAAGGCTCTTGTAGATTTCCACCAGCTGGCCGTAGCAGTCGTGCATTATCCTGCCCAGCTCGCTGATGTCCCTGGGCGTCCTTATGCCCGCAACAACATCCTCGCCCTGCGCGTTCATCAGGAACTCGCCGTAGAACTTGTTCTCTCCTGTCGACGGGTTCCTAGTGAAGCATACGCCTGTGCCTGATGTCTCGCCCATGTTGCCGAACACCATGGACTGCACACTGACCGCTGTGCCCAGCAGGCCCTTTATGTCATTCAGCCTTCTGTAGGTCACTGCACGGTCATTGTTCCATGAGCCGAATACGGCATCAATCGACATCCTCAGCTGCTCGCGCGGGTCTGAAGGGAACAGCCTGCCTGTCGACTCTTTGACGGCTTTCTTGTATTTTTCTACCAGCCTTATCATGTCCTCAGCATTCAAATCAGTATCAAACTTGGCTCCCTTTGCTTTCTTTATCTCTTCCAGCGCATGCTCGAACTTGTCATGGTCAACGCCCATCACAACGTCGCCGAACATCTGTATGAACCTTCTGTAAGAATCCCATGCGAACCTTTCATTGCCTGTCTTCTTCGCGAGGCCGACAACGGACTCGTCGTTGAGGCCGAGGTTAAGGATGGTGTCCATCATGCCTGGCATGGATGCTGCGGCGCCTGAACGGACTGAAACGAGCAGGGGGTCGTCCTTTGCACCCAGCTTCCTGCCCATCTTCTTCTCCAGCGCCTGAAGGTGTTCTTCTATCTGACGGACTGCATCGGCAGGCATCTTCCTGCCGCTCTCGTAATACATGCGGCATGTTTCTGTTGTGATTATAAAACCAGGCGGCACAGGCAGCCCGAAGCCTACCATGTCGGCGAGGTTCGCGCCCTTGCCACCGAGAATCTCCTTGCCCAGACCCTTGCCTTCCTCGAAGGAATAAACATACTTTTTATCGGTCATTTCAATCATTAGTGCATTATAACCGGGCAATATTTATAAGATTTCAGTGCAAACGTGGGAAATGCTCCATCATACGTTCTTGAGGTATTTAATATGTAAACAGTGCAAATTTAGTTGAAAAAGCCCCGGTGGCAAGCCTGAGTCTGACGACTCAGTGGCCACTGACGGCTCAATTGCCCCAGTGGCTCAGTGGTTAGAGCACGGCGCTCATAGCTCATGGTTATGAGAACCTAACCGGAACATTCAGTTCTGGTGATGAGGAAGACACGCCGGGGTCGCGGGTTCGATTCCCGCCTGGGGCATGGCCAGATATCCCCACCTACCTGAAGGGGTTGCAAGGAGTGATGGTTATTTAATTCAGAAAAGCCATATTTACTATGGACGTTTTAATTACCGTCCTAGGTTGTACCATTGTAGTGTCCATGGCATATGGACTCTACTTGGTCGGGACCAGAAAAGATTAAATAGAGTCCCCATTTACCGGCATACAATCTTCTGTATGCCGCGTCACATAATTAGCCATTGCTTGCGCGAGAATGGGGGCGTCTCTAATTCTTCCACAATATTTTTGGCAGACCTTCCCATATGAATACCGCGTAGATTATAGCTATAACAACCGGTATAAGCAATGAGTGAACAAAAAATAATATAGAAAAAATGGGAAACATACCAATTATAGTCAGACCAGCCTGAATCCATTCATGTTTAGTTCCAAGCAACTCATGTTTCAAAGTTTTTTTCTTTTCTTTGTCCCTTTTCATCCCGGACCTAAAACCGAAATACATTACCGCCATCAAAACCATAATGTACGCAATCTGAACCTCTTCCATAATCTCTATTCATCTTCCTCACCTAATATAATCGCTTGGAACCTGCGAGAATATCTCGAGCCAGAACTCATAGCCGCCACTCAAGAGCGGATGAAGTTTATTTAATACAAGAAGCAAATAGAATTGTGGCAAATCACGACGAGCTATGGGAGCGCCTTCTCGAATGGGCGAAGCTAGAACAAGAGTTATAAGCAACCCGGCTAATAAAATCATATAGTTGGTGGGGATATCTAATTCTGCTCGCCTGGGGCAATGAACTCTCTATTTCTTCCAGCGGTGGCAATATCTTAGCATGGACAAGGAGGTTGTCGCAGCCATAATCATTCTCCTGGTGTTTGTCATCGCATTCGTTGCCGTGAGGTTCTTCATGGCCGGCGATTATGACGCCTGCATGGACAGCTGCTCGGCCAGCAGCACGCTTGAGCACCTGAAGTGCTCGGAATACTGCAGTGACATCGTAAACAGGGGCATAATCATCGTTGAGCCGCCCAAATAGCCTTTTTCTGGACAGTCTCAAGTTTTTAAAACCCCGAAACCATTACGAGATGGGAAATGTGGGATTTATGCAGCAGGCAAAAGGCGTAAGGGTTCTTGAAAGAGGCCAGGACTTCGTTATATTTTATTACAAAAATGGTGATGACAGGCTTAGTGGTGAGTATGAAGTCTATATCACCCATGTGGATGATGACACTGATCATATGTACAGGCACGGTATTGAAGTGCCCACATCGGTCGCAGAGCGCATAGCCCCTGCGCTAATCAGAACCGGCGTGATGAAGAGATACAGGCTCTAAGCATTCTGCCTTTCAAGCAGCTTTGTGAAAAGGCCTGTCCTCTGCCTTGGTTTTGCATAGCCGCTATCAACCTTTGCATTCAGCTCCTTCAGCGCCTCGAGAACGTCCTTCAGGCTCTCGTGGACTTCTGCCTGCGGAACCCTTATTTTCCTATCATTCAGGTACCAGTCCATCAGGTAGTCGTAGTGCTCCTTGTAGCCAAGATTGCCTTTCAGAAGGTCTGCCTTTTCCTTTATGGGGGATATTTTGCTTTCCATACAAAAGCTATGGAACAAGGGTTTATAAATGTTACTGTTAGGTGGTGACAACTACCTTTTACGCTTCTTTGCAGGTTCGGCTTTCTTCCTTTTCCAGGCAGCCCTGTTAAGCTGTGGATAGCTCTTCCTCAGGCTGCGCTCTATGGACACATAGGCTGCCGCATACACGCAGGCCAGTATGTATGAATATATTATCTGCGCCACGACTGCCAGCGAGTAGCTCGCGATAAGAACGTAGGGCAGGCTGTAGAAGACCTGCAGCGGGGGGACAGGATTCAGGATGCCTGACAGCGGCAGCAGCGCAAAGAACAGGAAGAGTATGAGCCTCCTGTACGTAGGGACGAATATGCGCAGGCACATGTGTTATTATTCATGCGCACTTATAATTAATAAAAATAGGGATACTATACCGAGCACCTATGCTGCAACTGAAATTCGACCCCAAGCAGGGCGTCTGGGCTGAGGACCCCGAAACGCTTGACAAGCTGCTGAAGAACAACTTCGGCAGCGAGCATGGCGGGAAGGTCTTCCTGGACGCCGAAGAAGTCCTGTATCTTGTCAGCTTCCAGAATGCGGTTTGTTTGGATAACGCCAATGGCGCTACAATAGGTTTCAACCAGCTGGCATCATACTTCTCAAGGACCGACGACCGCCTTCTTATCAAATACAGCTCCTACCGCGACTGGCGCGACCGCGGCCTGATAATGAGGCGCGCAGCAGGCTACAAGGGCGAGCGCAGGGAGAAGATTGAGCGCAGATACCCGTCAAAGGCGTTCAGGATGGATAAGCCTGTTGCAGGCGCTGTCTGGTATCCTGATTCGTTCTATGCGGTGATTGAGGATGAGGAACTGGGCAGGAAGCTGTTCAGCGAACACTGGATAGGCCAGCTCGGCGTCTACAAGCAGGAAAGGGGCAACCAGCTCGTGCTGGACTTCATGGAGACCATCTTCCTCGCGAAGCATGCGCACCTGAAGGTCGCGGATGCGAAGACAGGCAAGCCTGTAACCGCGGCAACAATGCTGAAGCATGCCGAGAAGGAACGCGAGTATGCGCGCCAGCTTTACGAGGTCTATGAGGACTGGCGCATGCGCGGCTACGTGGTCAAGACAGGCTTCAAGTTCGGCACGCATTTCAGGATTTACTTCCCGGGCGCGAGCCCTTCGCGCAGCGAGGATGACTGGATTCACTCGAAGCATGTGCTGCACGTCTTCCCGAAAGACCAGAAGCTTTTGATATCCGAGTGGGCCAGGGCAGTGAGGGTTGCGCATGGGGTCAAGAAGACGTTCATCCTCTGCATACCTGAGATGAAGCAGTCAGACTTCGTAGATTACCCTACAACATTCATCGCATACAGGCGCAAAAAGGTAGGCCAGAACTGGATACGCGAAACCATGGAGGACAGGCCGCGCTATCTTGTTGCCGAAGTTTCGGAGGATGAGCACATCGGCGGAGTTGAGCTGGCAAGCCTGCTGGAGAAGGCCAGAAACATGGGGCTTGAACTTCTGCTCAGCATCGGCGACAGGGAGACCTCAATAACCTACTATGTGCTGAAGCGCGTGCTGCTGCCTGACTCGGAATACGAGTACTACGAGATTGAATGGATGAGGCCGTGATATTCCATGAAGGGACTGATATTCCGCTGCAACAGGTTTGAGTTCAAGGATACAGAGAAGTCCACAAAACCCAAAGGCATAGGCAAGCTTGATGTCAAATTCTCACGTGGAAAATTCAAGGATGTCATACTCATTTTGCTTTGTGTGGAGAAAGATGATAGAGAAGAATATATAGGCAAGGCAGCGAAGCGCATAGAAGAGCTGGATGAGGATTTCTACAAACTCAGAAAGGTTGTTGTGGCACCATTTGTACATCTTTCGAGGGATATTGAGTCGCCGAAGCGTGCTTTGGATATTTGCAGGAAATTGTCAAAAAGGCTAAGAGAGCATGGTTTTGATGTAGATGAAGTTACGTTTGGTACTCACAAAAGCTCAATCATCGACTTTCGTGGTCACCCCGCTGCAGTTAGCTATTTTGAATTTCCATGATATGCTATTTTTCAAGTTGCTTGTACACTGGTTTGTTAGTGAAGCATAGATGGCAAATTGTCCTTTTCTTTGCTTCGTTAGTCACGTACCTTCTTAGTTTGAACGGATAGAAGATGGGTCTTATCAAATCATCTGACTTCTTGATTATGCCTTTTCTCTCTGCAATCCTTGCAATTCCTGTTGGCTTATATATCCTTATAGAGGTTTCTATATCAACATAATCTGGTTTCAATCTATCAATCAGACTAAAGGTTTCATCAATTGTGTGCTTCGTTTCGCCAGGGGCTCCGAACAAAACACTATAACCAACCTTAAGCCCCAACTTTTTGCAGAGTTTAGTAGCATGTTCTATATCATTTACTGTAAAATTCTTTTTGTATACCTTTAATATCCTCTCTGAACCGCTGTCGATACCCAATTGAGCAGCAACCAATCCAGATTTTATCATTATTCTAAGCAAATCTTCCGTGAAATATTTTCTTGATGGATTCAGAAAGGCGTACCATCTGAAGTGCAAATGCTTTCTTATTATTTGTTCGCAAATTTCCTTTGCGTGTTTTGGCGGTATATTAAAGACGCTGTCAGTAAAAAATATCCTTGTAATTCCTTGTTTTGATAGATTTTCAATTTCAGCAATAACCTTTCGCGGGTCTCTCAGGTACAGCTTATAGCCGCTTACCTTAGGATAGGTGCAATATATGCATCTCAACAGGCAGCCGCTTTTAGTATTCACTCCGATTGCAGCTCCTTGCCTGTAATACTTTTTTAAGGGCAATGTATTTCTCTTGAAGGTAACATCGAGATATGCATCAGAATCAAATCTGAAGACCGAGCCGGGTTTAATATTATTATTTTCTATTTTCTTCAGCAGGACTCTTAATCCTGGAATGCCGTAACCTTCAATGCCATAGTCAGCACCCAAATACTCTAATATCGCCTTGGGGGATATGCTGAATCCTGCACCTCCGATTATAATTGGTGTTTTTGTCATTTTCCTTATCTGACAAATCAACTTCCTAATTTCAGGCAGGAAGAAGTCTTGAACATGAATCAGAGTATCATCTATATTTCTAACATCTACCCCTATTGCAAAATATTGTTTATTTTTGATTTTCCTTCTAAGTGCCTTATTTGGAGTTTTTTCAACACCCAAATCGAGTATGTCTGCTTTATATCCGTTATTTCGTAAATCCTCAGCGATATACTCTAGACCTATCGGCGATATAGCTGGCTTGATGCAACAAGGATTTAACAACAATATCGATTTCATAAGCAATAGTTGATTCGTAACTTATATTTGATTGAGAGATTGAGTGGATGCGCCCCTAATTTTGATTACGCATCCACAACTCTCATGAACGGATATGTTGGCTTCATGAGATAGAGTGGATGAGGCCATAGACGCTTTTAAGCGCACAAACCAACTATTTTTATGAAATTGGAAGATGTTGTCAACAGCATAAAGGAAGAAAAAGGCGTGGAAGCCGTATACCTTTTCGGCTCACAGGCAACGAGAAAGCAGAAACCATATTCAGACACGGATATATGCGTAATAACAGGCAGGGGTGCCAAGAAGGAGAAGATACTTAGCAACTCATCCAAGAGCATAGACACCAGCATATTCTGGGACTTGCCGTTAAGCATCAGGTTCAGGGTAATAAAGGATGGCAAACCGCTCTATGTGAAAAACAGGATGAACATGCAGAGGGTGGAAGCTGATACGGTGCTGTCCTACTTGGACTTCAAACCTTTGCTGGAAAGGCACCTGTCAAGATTCTTGAGTTGATTGCATGTACGACAAGGAAAAGCTCGGCAAAATATTCAGCGACATCGACAGATACCTCAATGATTTGAAGTCATTCGGGATATCGGACCAAGGAGACCTTGGCGACAAAAAGACTTTTTACGCTGTTTCCATGGTTGTCTTCTCTGCGATAAACAGTGCTATTGACCTTGGCGAAGAGGTTATAAGTGCTAATAACATCGGAACTCCTGGAACATTCAAAGACATATTTTTCATGCTGATGAAAGGGGGATTTATCAGCAGAAAGATGAAAGAACAGCTTTCCGCTTTGTCTTCCTATCGAAACATGTTTTCCCATGAATATTCAACATACACCGTAGAGGATGTTTTCAAAGCATTCTGCGAGATTTCGGTGATAGGGGATTTCGCAAACCAGATGAGAAAAAAGATAAAGGCGTGATACCATGAGAAAAGCCAACATCTTCATCTTGGCGGTAATCGTGCTATCATTTGTTATCGG
>Ga0315284_10002182_pt1 | contig 28097 bp, 36 predicted proteins | sample YL17G09_16_MG_FD_203696 | JGI IMG/M metagenome (GOLD analysis project Ga0315284, IMG submission 203696) | Sediment microbial communities from Yellowstone Lake, YNP, Wyoming, USA - YL17G09_16 | ecosystem: Environmental > Aquatic > Freshwater > Lake > Sediment | place: USA: Wyoming | collected...
AAAAAAATTTCCAAAATATAAAACGGTTTTAATAAACATTTCTGAAGAAGGAAAAGATTCAGAAGTAGAAGAACAAGAAGAATTTGAAATCACTTCAGAAGACGAGAAAATTGATCGAAAAGATTTTGCCCTGTGGAAAAATTCGAAAGAAAACGAACCCTACTGGGAGAGCCCATGGGGAAACGGAAGGCCCGGGTGGCACGTTGAATGTTCGGCAATGGCCATAAAATTTTTAGGAGAAACGATTGATATCCACGGAGGTGGTCAAGATTTAAAATTTCCCCACCATAGAAACGAAATAGCTCAATCTGAAGCGTATACAGGAAAACAATTTGCAAAATACTTTCTTCATAATGGATTTGTTAAAATCAACAACGAAAAAATGTCCAAAAGCTTAAATAACTTCTTTTTAGTTTCCGATGTTATAAAAGAATACAATCCTATGATTTTACGTTTGTTTTTATTATCAAGTCAATATCGTAGTTCGTTAAATTACAGTGTAAACGCAATTAATCACGCGAGAAAACAATACGAAAAGATTATTAATTCTTTTAGAAAAATTAACGAAATTCCATCCGATAACAAAGAAAGCGAAGAAATTTCAGATTTAATAATGAAAATAGACGAATCGGAATTAAAAATAATTCAGGCAATGGACGACGATTTTAACACCCCTATTGCTATAGCAGTTGTTATGAAATTATTAAGGCAAATAAATGGCATTGTGATAGAAAAGAAAAAAATTCCATCAGAGAAATTTAAAGCTAAATTTTCTGAATTTTTTCAGATTTTAGAAAAAATATTTGGAATATTTCCTAATTTGGAAAAATTTTTTCAGTCTTGGATGCCTAATTCTTTTGACGATAGGGGCATATTAATAAATAAATTAATTGATATGTTTTCTGAAGTTCGTTCTAAATTACGAGAAAATAACGTGTTTGATTTAAGCGACAACATACGCAACTATTTAAACAACTTTTGGGAAAAAAAGGAACTTGATTTAAGTTTAGGAGGAAATTTTGACGAGCGCGGAAAAATAATATTGGATTTAATTCAAACATTAATAAAAATAAGAAATAAAATAAAAGAAAAAGATAATTACGATCAAATCAAATCAATAGACGACGAGATAAGTACTTCATTACACGAATTAGGGCTTGGGGAAGAGTTAGATTTAAAAATTGCAGGATCATTCGACGAGAGGGGAGAGTTAATAAATAAACTATTGACTATATTTGTTAATGTACGTTCTAGTTTAAGAAACCAAGGAGTATTCGATACTATCGACATTATTTGCGAAGATCTACGAGACTTCTGGATTAAAAAAGAACTTGATGTAGATATAGCTGGTTCATTTGATAAGCGTGGCGAACTAATCGAAGATTTATTGAACTTGATGATTAAAACCCGCGAGGAATTGAGAAAGCGAAAACTCTACAAAACCAGCGATTACATTCGAGATACGTTAAAAAGACTCAACATTTCAATTGAAGACAATTAATCTGAAATAAATTATTTAATTTTTATTACATGAAATATGTTTTCAAAAAAAACATATATTATTCAAGGTTCCTGTGATTTTAATTCCTGTGATTTTAATTCCTAGTCCTTTTCTAAAAATTCCCTGATTTGTTTTAACAATTCCACATTTTCGATGGTCATTGTTTGGACTTTTTCTAGCAGTTCGATTAATTCGGCTTTGGTGTATTTGCTATATGTTTTCGGATCGGCGATTAGTTTCGGTTTAAGCCCACATTACCTTAAGAATGTATTTTTCATATTCATTATATCTATAATAAAATAAAATCTACAATTTCAGGCAATAATATTTATTTTATTTAATGAAAAAATTGAAATTTTATAATGTTTTATATATTCTTATGATAACATTAGAAGAAGCCTTAGTTAATGCTAAAAGGTTTGTCGCTAAAATGAAGGGCCTGGATTTAGAATTGAGCGGTAGACCATTAATTGATTATTTAGATTTTACGCCATTAAAAACTGAGGAAACTCCGCAGAATTATTTATTATTTATTGATTTTATTTCAGGATTATTCAATCAAAACCGTGTAAAATTCAAGGTTAAAGTGAATAAAGAAACGGGGAATGTAGAAAATATTGAAAAAATTAACCAAGAATAAAATCGTTATTGATACAGGAGCATTATTAGAATACTTCAAATTAGTTGTAGATTCCCACCATAATAAATTAAACAAAGAAAATCATGATCGTCTCATTTTATTTTTAGAGCTTTTTAAAGGAAGAGAATTGATTATAGTCCCACAAGTATTAGCAGAAATCTATTCCTTATTGATAAGAGAAGCAAAAGGCTCCGAATCTAGAATACAACACTGGTTGGAAATTTTAGAAAACCCACATTTTAAAAACCTACTTGAAAAATATATACCGAAAGAAGAGATTTTAAAAGAAAATAAATACTTGGATTTTGGATTCACAGACATTGCCTTAATGAAGAGTATTAATGCAAATAATTTTCTTCTTACAATAGATTTTCCACTTATTCAATTTTGTAGACATAATGGATTAGAAGCATATCATGTAGAAGAAATTCTTTTTTAAAAAGAACTCTCACATTTTATAATTTTTGCATAGCACTTAGCAATAGCTACTATAAATGAAATGGATTATTAAATAAGCTGGAATTTTAGACACATTTTTCGAAGAAAGACGAAAGAAATTATACATATGGTTAATATATTAAATGAACTTAAAATTATTGAAATTTTAACCCCCGCAGAATTATTATGAGGTGATTTTTTGAAACTTCTATTAAGTGATAAAGAATTAAAAAAAATAAGAGAAGATGTGGAAAAGGAATTTCCTCACGATATGGCTCTCCAAGAAGTTCATATAGCGCGAAAAATTATTGCAAAGGAAGTGAAAGATTCTGGAGGTAGCTATTATAAATATATTCAGAAATGGAAAAAAGAACAAATGAAAATAGATTTTTAAAAATTATTTTTCACTTTTTATATCTCTATCAATTTCAAGGATAGTTGATGTTTTTAATAATGGCGCCGTCTCCAAACCTATTTCCTTTTTTGCTTCTGGTAATCTAATAAGTTCTCTTACCCATCTTTCAGTTAAACCTAATTTTTTTGCTAATTCTTCTGGAGAATTAGTTATTTCTCGATTAAAAAAAGGTTTTAAAGGTATTTAATGGATATAGTCAAAAAATTTTATATAAAAAAATCAATAAGGAAAATTTTTACCATACTTTTTCCAATAATTTAGAGTTTCTACAATGCAAGGAATAATTTGTTTAGGTTTTAGTGGATATTATTTAAAAATGGCACATTATAACGGATAAAACTAAAGTTTAATAGAAAATGATTTCCGAACACTTTTTTATTGTATTTGTAAAAATTGCAAAAAAAAATGGAATTTTGGGGGTGTTTTGAATTTTTTTACCAGTAAAATTTTAGTTATCAATAAAAAATACTAGCATTTTATGATAAATTACACCATTCGCTTTATATATCTATACATAATATAAATCTTAAAGACTTAAATTAAAAAGTCTATTATAAAGGGTTTACAAAAAACTCAATATTGAGGTTATATAAATGTATAAAAAACAGAACACAGTTTTTATATTTATTTTTGCATTTTTAATCGGAAACGCTTTACTTTTTATTACTCTCAATACCCAAGAAGCTAGAGGAAACGAGAATAACGAAGAAAGCGAAGTGAAAACACAAAATCCAAATTTAATAAATCAAGAAGATAACTCTACTTCTACTTCTGAGGATGATTCATCTACATCTACTTCTACTTCTGATGATTCAACGAATAGGCTTTTTACAATATTTTGGATTTTATTTATAATAATTTTCATCATTGTTTTCACTTATATAGCTTGGAAATATATAGCGAGTTCAAGCAATCCTGCAGAGGCTTTTGAAAGATTGAAAACTATACAAGGGGGATACCAAGATATAGCTAATTTAGGGAAAGCAGGTCTAACAGGGGATACTAAAGGAGTTATTGAAGCAAATAAAAATCTTAATAAAACCCAAGCTGAGATATTAAAAGATATGATGGATAATCAATAATTTATAAAACTTAATCTATATTTTTTTTCTATTCTATTTTTTACACATTTAATCTAATAAAAATTTAATCGATCTTTTTATATATCGGTATATAACTATATATAATAAAAATAACTTTATAAATTTAAAAAAAAATATGCAAAACTCAACCGATACGAATCTTAGCCTTAAAAACGTTAAAGATTCGACAATAAAAAAAGGTTTCCTCGTAGCAAACATTCTCTTTGGCGTGTTCCTAATTGCTTTGTACCTTTTATATGGAAGCGAAGCGGTTAAAATTTACACTAACACACCTGAATTAATGTGGACGACAATTATAATTTTGGTTAGGGTTGTAGTAATGTTTTCTTTCTGTTATTATATGTTTAATAAGTGGTATAAACAAGACAAAAGATATATAAAAAACATACCTTTCTTAGTCGGACTTTTCTTTTATTTCTCTGCAATTGGAAAATTCTTAGATGTCTTACTTTACATCCGCTATTTTGTACGTGAAGACACTACTTTCTTGTTGTTAGCAAAAATGAGGCAAGTCTTTTTTATAGTTACATTTATTCCGATGTTGTATCTCGGTCTAAAGCCGTTTCTTTACAGTCTAGGTATAAAACGAAAATGGGAAGAAACAAAAATAATGAATTTAAGAAGGAATATAGTAATCGCATATAGTATTACTTTCGGATCTCTCATTCTCGTTGCCACTAACTATTTCTTCATTCAAATATTGAACAAAACGATTAAAAAAAATCAAAAATCAAAATTAATAAACGAATGCTTAAGCTATAATGCAACTTCATTTAGCCCCAATGAAAAACTTTACTTGCTGGGCTTTTAGAGCTTCAATTCCAAGCGTTACAGATTCTTATACAGAGATGATAAACTTACAAGATTTGTTAAAAAATAAAGAACAAGCTTGGAACGTATTAGATACGTTTTACATTCAAAATCAGAGGCAATGGATTCAAATCCTTACTCATAACGAAAAAGAAATCGGTTTATTGCCAAACCGTTTAAAGCAATTTTTTAACGATTTTAAGGATAAATCTCACATTTACGGAGTTAACATCAACGCTGGGTGTCCTGATAACGCAATCATTGCAGCGGGGGACGGTGCCGCTTTGATTAAACGAACTAAACGATTAACCGATTTAATTAAAGCGTTTTTAGGGGAACCAGAATCGCATTTCTTACATGTTAGCGTAAAGTTTCGACTTGGTTTAAACGCTAAAGAAATGAGTTTCAAAAAGTTTTTAGATTTTTTAGAAACCGTTCGAACAATTGAAGATTCTCGTCTTGCACCTCCTATATTTCACTTTAAACACGCTCGAGAGTCTTCGCAGGAGGAACCTCACTGGGAATTTGTCGAAGAAATAATGGATACGAACGTACCAATAATTATTAATGGAAACATTGATTCTCCCCAATATATAAATAAAATTCAAGAGAAATTGTTAAAAAAAAGCAAAGAATCGTGGAAAAAGTCGATTTTGGGCGTTATGATAGGACGCGCTGCGTTGAAAAATCCCTATTGTTTTTCTCAATTTGATTTGTTTGATAAAAACAGCGAATTAATTCCTTGGGAAGAAATTTTTAAACAAAATCTCAAAATTCATCCGCCTCACGAAAGATACATTTCAAATTTCTCTAAATTATATCCTAAAATAATCAAAAATTAAAAAAAGGGAAATAAATAAAATAAAATTAAATAAAAAAAGGTGAGAATAATTTCGGATAAAAAAAAGTTAGAAGATATTTTGTCTTTTTTGAAACCAAAAAGAAATGATTCCCAAAATAACCTTACACCAGAAGAAAAATTAACGCATAGAATTCAAGAAGGCATATTTAAGGTATTTAGCGAAAGTTTAATGGAATACGGTGTAGAGAAAGCTAAGGAATATTATCCTATCTGGCAAGAAGAAGTGGACAAATGGAAAAATAAATTAAAAGATTTGTTCAAGAAAAAGTAAAAATTCTCTAAGCATTAAAACTCGTTTAAAACGATTTTCTGAATCATTTTTCCATCAATTGATTTTTAATCAACGATTATCTTCTCAAAGATAGCGTAAATTGACGTCTTAAATATTTGGTAAAATAAATTCGTATCCTTTATAATATCTTTTATTTTCTCCTTTAGATCGTTAATCATTTCTTTTGAGATATCTGGTCTACTTTCTTTCAGGTCGGGATCAGATTTATGCAAGAATATGGAGATCTCAATGTTTTTTAAATCACCATTATTTTTTATTAAATTTATCACTTTTTCAAAATAATCTAACGCTAAATTGTATCTTTTTGTGTTTTGAACGTCAATTACGTAAATAACTTTATTACATCTATGAATATATTCGTCAAAATCTTTTAAATACTTCTCTCGATACATTTCTTGGCCCCCAAGATCCCAAATATTAAATTCAGAATCAAACGCACGAAAATCTTCAATATTACGACCTTTTGTCGGACTTGTATTCTTAAAAGCAGGAAGATTCTTTTTCCCTTTTAAACTTTGAATTATAGAAGTCTTCCCAGAATCATCGAGGCCGATAAATAATATTTTCTTTTGAGGTATTAAATTTTCTTCTTTTGATGTATTGATTTTTTTCATAAAATGTGGGGCTATTTAAATTGAATTTTAATTATAATAACGTGTCTCGAATGTCTAATTCTGCTAACTTTTTTACCTTCTCTTTTTGTAAATTAATTACAAACGGTTTAATAAAATTCAAGATTTTAAACACGTAATCGAATTTAATAGAATAATAGTTCATAATTCCCTTCTTTTCCGACGTAATGAGCTCCGAATCAATTAACGTTTTTAATTGTTGAGAAATAGTAGATTGACTTTTATTTAATTCGTTTTGGATTTGTTCTGATGTTCTACTACCGTCTTTTAAAAAATCTAAAATGTCTAATCTGGTAGGATCTGATAATACCTTGAAAAACTCTGCAATTTTTTGCAATAACTCGTCCATCTTAGTATTAAATTAGAAAATTATGATTTTTAAAGATTTTACTAATAATTTATTTATTTTTACGGAAGAGTATATTAATTAAGAATAATCAAAATTAACCTACCACAAACTTTAAATATGAAGATATCAAAATATCTATTGATGAGTGAATCGGCATATAACCATATGACGATGGATTACAAAATTAAAAAAGTCATTGATTTCGACAAAGAAGAAGAAATGTTCTATACTAATTTTTATTTAGAAGATTGCAAATATGTTGTCAAAATTCCGTTGTTTAAAGTAAAGGAAAAATATTTTAACGTAAAGATTGAGAAATTCAATCTTTCAAAACATATTCTATTTAGTTAATTTTGAATAAAAAAGGTTTTTTGAAAAAGGTGAATATTTAATTGATAAGTGAAGTATTAAATATGGACGAAGTGGATCGACAAATCATTCAAATAATCCAAGAAAAGCCTCATTTAACCCACACGCAAATTGCAGAAAAGGTAAATCGCTCTCAACCTACTGTAGGGATGAGAATTCGCAAACTTGAAGAAATGGGCGTTTTACAATTTCAAGCAGGAATTAATATCAAGGCTACCGATATGTATTTAGCGAGAGTCGAGATTCAGTCGAATTCTCCGGAGGAAATCTTTAAAATCGCGAAAAGCTGTCCTTTTATTTTTAATTGCTTTAGAATAAGCGGAGACTTTAATTTTAGTCTTTTTGTAATGGGCTTTTCAATTAAAGAAATCGAAGATACGGTAAATTATCATTTTAGAAATAATCAGCTCGTTAATAAATTATTAATCGAGATAATAACAAATGTGTTAAACGATTTCGTTGTTCCGATTAAATTCAACTTAAATACGTGCGAATGCGACGCATCAAAAGGACATAAATCTAATATTGAATAAGAAATTAATTGTTTATTTTAAATTTTTTCCTTTCTTTTTATTTACTTTTTTAATAATCTTTTGGGGAACTTTAACGTGGAATATGGATTAAAGGTTTAATATTCTAGAACCATGCAATATCCTAATTATTTGAATTTTTTCTTCAAAAATTCGATAAATTAAACGATAATTTCTTAAGATTAGTTCTCTAAGATTAGGATCATCAAGTTCTGGAACCATTCTTCCCAATTTTGGAAATGAGTTTAAATTTTCAACTTTTTTTCTAATATGGTCGTAAAATAAAGATTTCAAATAAATCTTTTTCTGCAGTAGGAGCCCATTCTATTTCAACCATTTTTCCAATCTCTTCTTAGCATTATCCATAACTTGTTTGTGAGGAATTGATTTTCCTTGCTTAACTTCTTGAAGTCCTATTAATATCTTTTTTTTAACGTAAAGATGGTACATGATATCATCTAAAGTAGTGTCTTCTGGTAGTTTTCTTATCAAGGCTATAACCTCTTCTTTTAGATTTGATGTCATAAGTAATCAATATCTAAATGATCATTTTGACTTTTATAATTTCTGATTTTTCAAAATAAATTGTTTATTTTAAATTTTTTACTTATTTTTTTTACTTTTTAGATAATTGTTGGGCTATTTTACGAAATATTCTTCATTTAATATTGTATTTATAACCATAAATAATTTATAAGAAAAATTGTATATTTATATTGATGACAATTGTTAGAAACGAAGAAACTGAAGAAATTAAAGATAAAAACAAAGTGAAAATTGAAAAAAGCGATAAATACATTGAACATGTCAAATCTGACGATTTAATAACGAAGTTCTCTGAACTTTTAGAACAATTTCTAGCAAAATATTTTAAAAGAACAGCTTTTAAACCACTTATATACAAATTTTTGATGTTTATATTTCCTGGTGAAGAATATAAAGAACCGATGATAAAGATAATTTATCCCGATAAAGATACTTTTAATAATTTAGAGATTAGAGACGAAATCGAGGAAAAATTTAAACAATTTTTAGCAAATAATTCGACTAATCTTGAAGAATTCAAGGATTTTAGAAATATTCAGAAGAAATTTCGCTTCGTCGTACAACGGGAGTAATTTTAATGGAGCCAAATGACTACTTCAATATTGCTCATTTTTTGGCTAATGTAAAACAAGAAAAAATCTCTAAGGAACTATTTTATCGAACTGCTATTAACCGTTTATATTACGGTGTTTTTCATTTAGTTAAAATACAATTTAAAATTTTCATCTCCTGAATCAGAAATCACACGCTGTCACGCTTTTGTTAAAAAAAATATTTAAATTTATTTAAGTTTGAAAATTTATAAGTATCTTTTGTTATAAGTATAATAATAACAGGTATATCACAATTTCAATAAATTAAATTTAATGCCGGATATTAACACAATATTCATGAAAATCTCAGCTGGACACGGTAGCAAGGACGCTCAAAGCGCAATTGAGCAACATAAAGATAAAAATAAAGAAGTATTAAAAAGTTTAATCGAGTTTTTAGCTATTAGTTTGCAAGCCGAATTAGAACGTGTGTCGAGTTTTATGTTGGGTCAATTACAGACTAAAGAGATTGGTTTACAGTTAAATAATTTGATTGAACATAATATTAACAAAATTTTATATTTAATCGATATTGAAAAAGAATTTGGTCCGTATTTAGAAGCTTTTCTATCGGAAATGATGAATTATTTCGAATCCAAAATTAATATTAACGATAAAACGAAATGGATCCTGCAACAAATATCTGAACTGAATTTAATTCTCGATTTTACCCAAATTGCTGACAATTTAAAGTGTTTAGAGTTAATCGAAAAAGATCGCATTTTAACGTATCTAGTAATGCTTAATGTCCGAAGAAGATCATCCAGACGTCAATTTTTAACCAAATAAATTTGCTTATATTTATTAGGTTTTTAAATTTTTTAGCTTAACGAAGAAATTTTAAAAAGATTCCCAATATTTAGAGATTCTAATATTAATTTAAATTTCATAAAACTTATTTTATCTTAATAAAGTGCAATTTTTAAATTGGATAAAAGATGATAAGCGAAAAATTAAAGCTGGACGAAGTGGACCGACAAATTATATCGCTAGTGCAACAGGATCCTAATTTAACACACACGCAAATAGCTGAAAAGATTAGTCGCAGTCAACCAACCGTGGGAATGAGAATAAAAAAGCTCGAAAAAGCTGGCGTGCTTCGATTCCAACCCGGCATAAATTTTAAGAAAGTCGATCTATTTATGGCCACCGTTGAATTAAACACCAGAGATCCTGACTTAGTAATGGACATGGCAAGATGCTGCCCTTTCATGCTGAATGCGTTGCGTATGAGCGGCGATCATAACATTTGCGTTCTTTTAGCAAGTTCAAATCTTCACAAACTCGAAAATGTTGTGAATTTTCATTTTCGTGGAAAATCTGACGTCAGCAACGTGTCATTTGAGGTTGTGACAGATATAGCAAAAGATCTCATTTTACCAATAGATTTTGATTCGGAACTACACGAACCTACGGTAGAAAACGGGTGCGGAGATAAATGCAAATATCTTTTAGCTAAAAAAGAAGGTAAAATTTAATAAAGATTAGATTTTATACTCTATAAATTAAAATTTATTCTAATTCTTGGTTCTCTTCTTCTTGCGTCTCTTTTTCTTCCCCTTCTTCCTCATCCTCGATTTTTTTCGTAAATTTAAACTTAGGCGCTCCCTCTTTGAGATGGCAACCAGGTCCACAATGACGGCCGTCAAAACTTTCGATTCGGAAGTCTATTGGAATAACAAAATCGTGGATACTTTCAATTAAAATGTTTGTCTTGACATTTATTACGTTAGGGTCTTTTCTAAAACAAAGATCAATCAATCTTTCGATTGTTTGTAGATCAGAAGCGGCAATAAAACATAATACGTTGTATTCACCGCTAATTTTGAACGCGTGATTAATAAACGGGCAATCTTGAACCTTTTCAATTATTTGATCAACATCTTTAGTAGATATTGAAACTATAGCCGCTTTTATGTCTACCTTTTTAATATTAAACCCTATTTGTTTCAATAATAAGTTTTTTCTTTCTAATTTTATAATGCGAGCGCCTACGGCAGGTTGGGACTTGTCTATCTCTTTTGCGATATCGCTATGAGTAATACTAGGATTTTGCTCTATCATCTCGATAATTTTCTTATCTTCTTCGTCAATTCCCAATAAATCGTTAAATTTTTTCTTTTTCATGTTCATGATATCTCACCTTTTTTTTCGTTAAATTTTTTTCGTTAATGATTTGAAACATTTTTAAACGTAATAATGTAATTTAATAAACCAAATTTAAATTTTTATTTTAAAATATAAATTATTGAATAATTAATAAACTGTTTAGAAATTTTTTTCCAGCCAATTTTCGAACTTGGATTTTCGTAATTGTTCTGCCCACAATAATTTAAGATTAGGTTCTTCTGTACGTAATATTTTCTCTTTCTTCAGTGTTTCGTACAATTTCTCAACGATTTTTTCTATTAAAATTGCCAAATTATTTGGATCTTTTTCGACATTTTTAAGACATTTTTCCATTTCGGTTTTACTTTCTTGGATTATTTTTACCCAATTTTCGGCAATTTTAGATGTGTAGTTTTCCATATCGTTTGAATTTTCTAATTTAAACACAGGAAAGGTAATTTCGTATTTGTCGTTATTTTTTTTAATTAAATTATTCCATTCCATGTTGAGTAGATGGTTTTCTATAGTTTTATCTGCCCATTGATAGTTTATTTTACAATCGTACTCTTGTTTTTTAATTAATAGAGGTTTTGGAGAGAAATTAATGCTATTACAAATCTCTCTAAAACTCTTGGGACCATCTGAAAGTTTAATTAAAATCTCTCGTCTTACCTTGTTTTCTACAACCCAAGGAATCTCTCCTTCGTCCCAAGGTTTATTGGACGTAAAATCGAACCAAGGTTGAATTTCTTCGATATTATATTTTCCAACAAAGCGATAATCGTTGTATTTAGTATTTTCCTTTATTTTTTTTCACTTCTTCAATTTAAATCGTTTTTTCATAAGACTTCAAGAATTTTGTCAACTTCTAACCAACCTTTTTTTGCGTGAATTAGATTCCCACTCGTATCAATAACAAATTGCCCCGGACCTTGTTGTTCCCATCCTTCGTATTCGCCGTGTTGAATACCAGCTTTTATCGCTTCTTTAAACTTCGCTTTGACCTCTTTTGCTGCGTCGGCTGTCATCATTCCTAAGCCATATTCTTTGTATAGCTCGTCTTTATTACTTGAAATAACGGGAAAACTTATATTTTTCTGTTTGACGAATTCGTTTGCTACTTTATCTCCACTTTGGGTAATATATAATATTTTAACGCCTTTCTTTTCAATTTCGGACTGTCGTTTGAGAAGATTATTGAGGTCTAATTGACATATTGGACAGCCAAAATATCTGGAAAATATTAAGATTACATTTTGTTTTTTATAATATTCTTTTAAGTCAACGATCCCCTCGTTAAAAGACTTTAACTTGAATAGGGGCGCTTTATTTCCCATTTTTAATTCTCTTAATGCCATTTTTTTCAACTCAAATACTATTTTTATATTAATATTATATTACGTTAGATTTAAATTTAAATTATATTTTATTAAGATTCTTCTGCAAACATTGCTTCAATTAATACTTCTATTGCTTCGGCTTCTGTCAATCCTTTAGCCATAATTTCGTCAAGCCATTTTTGAGGAAATCGTCCTAAAGTTGCTTCGTGAGACACGCTAGAAGTAGGATCTGTTGCTCTAATAAATGGTCTAGCTCTACAAATCGAGCCTTTTCCAAGAACTATTTCGTTACATTCGACATGGCCGTTGCAATGAGGTGCGTTGCCTTCGGTTATACCGTACATTAAAACTTCTCCGCCGTCTTTTGCAGCAGCCTTCATTTTTAAAACGCTTCTTGAATTTTCACCTTCAAGAAATATAGCGTCTTTAACTCTAACAGAATCGTTTCTATTTTTTCCAAAAGCTTTTATATTTGATCGAATAACGCTATTCTTCATTGCGTATATATCTAGCATGATTTTTACTTTTCCGGGCGTTCCTTGCGTTAAATTAAAGTTATTTTCGAACACGCTATTTTCTCCAACGTACATGTAAGCAACAGGTGCTACTAATGCTCCGCTTTTTTCACCGTGGTAATGAGTTTCGCTGTAAGAGAAATTACAATTTTTTCCAATATAGAAATGCCCGTACATTTTATGAATCAAACCGTTAGCATTTGGGAAACTACAATGAGCTTGAATCTTAGCCGTTGTATTGTCTTCAGCTATAATTCTGGGAAATATCTCTTGTATTCCCGTTTCTTTATTCACGCCAAAACATAAATGAATTGGTTCGTCGATTTTTGTTCCTTCTTTAATTACGATGTCAGCTATAATTCCGTTTGCTATTTCTCGACCTTTAAGGATTACGCCTTCGTATTGCTCAACACCCTTAATTTTGTTAAAATCTAAGAGAAGTTTAGCGCCTTTTCCGTGTCCGGGTATGAAATCCCGTACATCAATGTTGTAATCCTCAAGACTTTGTAAAATCTCTTCTGGATAATCGCTTTTACTCATAATTATTTTTCCTCCTCATTAAAAATTCTATCAATGTAATCCTCTGGAAAGCAACCTTTTCCATTTTTATACAAAGTTCTTTTACAAAATTCTTTTAATCCTGCTTTTTTACAGTATGTTAACATTACATATGGAAAATTATCTGTAATTAAAGTGTCACCGTACCAGATTAGAGTGCCATAATCGGCTATCATCCCAATTTCTTCTCTATGGGTTATGAGTAAGATCGTCATTTTAAGAATTTTTATTTTATTGAAGATATTTAAAATATCTTCAGTTATTATGACATCTAATCGAGTTCTCTTAAGATTCTTTTAAGAGAATATCCCGAATCTGGCTCATCTAAGATAATCAATCTCGGTTTCATTGCTATCACGGCGGCTAATTCAATTCTTTTCCGTTCGCCTCCACTAAGCGTCTCGTCGACACATCTATTTACATATTTTTCTGGTGGTAAATTTACTATTTCTAAAGCTTCTTTTACTTTTTCTTTTAGGTTAACTTTTTCTTTTATTCCAAGAGAAATGTATTTTTTGACCGACAAACCTTCGATTCTTGCGGGTTCTTGCCACGCTAAAGTAATTCCTAATTTAGCTCGCTCCGTTATGCTCATTTCGGTTACATCGATGCCATCAAAATAAATTTTCCCTGAGGAAGGCTTATAATTATCTAATCCCATAATACAATACGCTAGAGTTGACTTGCCCGAACCATTAGGGCCTATAATTGCGTGTATTGATCCTTCCTTAACGCCAAAAGAGGTTTTATTTAAAATAAAACGCTTTCCATCTAATGTTGGAATCGTTAGATCTTTTATATCTAAAAGCAAAACAAAATCCTCAAATTATTTTTATAATTAATAAAAATAATGAACAAAATAAAATAAAATTAATGGATTTTTCGTTTATTCGAATTAATTAATATTAATTTTAACGGTCTATTAATTATTATAAATTAATTTTTATAGAAAAAAATTCAATAGAACATATAATAATCTAAATAATTCGTTAAATATAATGTATTGGAGATTATAATGGTACAAGTTGAATATATATGTCCGAAAGGAAAAAAATCCAGAGTGGTTATCGAAAATCTTACCATTGAAATAAAAGAAGGAGCAACTTTAATGTTAGGCTTTGCTGACATAGGCCTTATAGGGCCTTTAATTACAAATACGCTGGTTGAGCAAATACTGGACATTAAAGAAATTGGTTTTATAGTTTCAGATATGCTCCCCCCGATAAGTTTGTTTTATTCTGGAATACTTAGGCATCCTTTTAGAGTATCTTATTCAGCACAACATAATTTGATTATAGGTACTTGCGAAATACCGTTTCAATTAACTTCCGCATATAATGACCTTGCTAAAACGATTTGTAACTGGGCTTTATCTGAAGATGTGCGTGCAAAGGAGATCGTAATATTTCAAGGTATCTACAAACCAGGAGTAATAGACGATTTTCCGGTATATTTTGCTTCCGGAGAGAATGTAAACATCGAATTTGAAAAATTAGGTTTGATTAAATTTGAAAAAGGAATCATAACAGGTCCAGAAGCAACTATTATAAACGAAGTGTTGACTAACCGACTTAAACCAATCGCGTTTTTTACTCCCGTTTATCAGATTCCCACTCCAGAAGGCGCCGCAGCAATCATTGAAGTATTAAACAAACTCTATAATTTACAAATTGATACGAAAAAGTTAATCGAGGAAGGCAAAGAAATTAAAAAGAATATGTTAGAATTAGCAGAAAAATCTCAAGAATATCAAAGGCAACAATTACCCGAAGAACCAAAAAGCGGATATACTCAATATTTTCAATAAATTCTTTACAGATTTCGTTTTTAAAGGATGATTCACAAATAATCAATAATTCGATTATATTTTATACTTTTATACCAAATAATTAATACGAACAAAATTTTTTGAAGCAAGATTAAAAATAAAAAATTGACTGAATCATACTTATGGTTAAAAAAGAATACGTCTGCGATGCAGGGAAAAAAAGTAAAGTAGTAATTTACGACTTTTCTACTGAAATAAGAGAAGAAAATACGATTATATTGGGATTTGCGGGCATAGGATTAATTGGTCCTATTATCACAAATACATTAATCGAACAATTACCCGATATTAAAGAAATTGGTTTCATTACTTCAGACCTTTTGCCGCCAATTGCAGTATTTTACGACGGTGTACTTAAACATCCTTTTAGGATTTTTTATTCTCCTAAGAATAATCTTATTATAGGGATGTGCGAGGTTCCATTTCAAGTACCAGCAGCTTATAACGATTTATCTAAAACGATTTGTAATTGGGCTTTAAGCGAAGACGTAAGAGCTAAAGAAATTGTAATTTTCCAAGGCATTCCGCAACAAGGAGTAATCAACGATTTTCCCGTGTATTTCGCTTCTGAAGAGCATTTAGTCGATAAATTAGAAAAATACGGAATTAAAAAGGTCGAAAAAGGAATCATTGTCGGGCCAGAAGCTACTATTTTAAACGAATCGCTTACAAATAGATTAAATTCGTACGCGTTATTTACGCCTGTTTTAGAAATACCTACACCAGAAGGAGCAGCAGCAATTATCGAAGTTTTGAACGAAATGTACAATTTAAAGATCGACACAAAGAAATTAATTGAAGAAGGAAAAGAGATTAAAGCAAAAATGTTGGAACTTGCGCAAAAAGCTCAACAATATCAAAGACAGCAACAATTACCAGAAACGGGAAAAGAATACACCCAATATTTTCAATAAACATTTTTTTTTTGAATACAATTAATATTTAAAAAAAATTATTTTACAAAAAAAAAAATAAAAAATTAAGAGTATTATTTAGATGCGATATTTAAAATACTTCCAATAAGAATACCAAAAAATCCGATAAAGGGTACCACAAGAACACTAACTCCAATTCCAGCAGCAAAAACCGCTATTATTCCACCAAGGACGAACCACCAAATATAATAAATTACTATAAAAACTATTGATAGAATGCCAAAAACTTTCGTCTTACCAGCGTCTTTTGCAATACAAAGAATACTAAAAATAAGAATTAATATGAATATTGGTATACCTACAAAATCTGGAATGAATCCACGCCCAAATCCAGATCCAGCACTAGCAACCGCTAGACCAAACATCCAGATCATTACATAGGCTCCATCTATTAGCATTATAATTGCTGGTAGGAATAATGAGATTAGCATGAGGATACCCCCAATTTTATTTAATCCCATTCTTAAATCACTTTTTTTTTCGAATTTCGTTTTTTTTTAATTTTAAACTAAATTTTTTTATAATTTAGTAATTAATTTTACCTCCTTATTATTTTTAAAGGTTACTTTTTTTTTCCTTTAAATTAGGTCTTTGGAAAAAAAAAGTTGCATTTATCAAATAACAACAGGAATAAAGCACTTAGCTATTTATTTAATTAAAAAATCTCTTTTTATGTTATAAAAAATGAAAATATTTTCTGCTTTTTTTAATATTTTAACAAATGATTCGGTATAAGAAAAAATTCAATACGCTTAAATAGGTTTATAACTGATTAAATAACATCAAAATTTTTAATTATAACAAAAAAAAAACACAAATAATAGAGATAATACAAATGGGAAATGGAATAGGAATCGCAGGTATGATTTTAGGAATAATAGCATTGATCCTAGTTTGGTTCGTTTCTATCCTGATAGGTGTGGTTTTGGGATTTATAGGTATGATATTATCAATAGTGGGAATAGTCAAAAGCGACAAAAAAGCGTTCGGAATAGTAGGGCTTATTTTTTCACTAATTGCTATTGTTATTGGAATCATAATGATCGTAATTGTTGTAATGGCTGTCAGACAGGCATTGCAGCAGTAAAAAATTATTAATACTTTTTTTTTTAATTTTTACTTTATTTTAATTAAAAATTTATTCAATAACTTAATAGTTCTTTAATTTGAATTTTTACCCATATCCATTATTACAAATAAAATAACAAATTATAACGAAAAAATTAAATACACTTAAATAGGTTCTAAACTGATTAAATATCACCAATTATTTAATAATAATAAAAAAAAATAAATGGGATAATATATATGGGAAACATTAAAGGAATCGTAGGTATGATTTTTGGCATAATAGCATGCCTTTTTTCTTTATTCCCTCTCCTTTGTCTAATTAGTATGATTTTAGGAGGTATGTCTCTAATATTATCAATATTGGGCTTAAAAAAAGACGATAAAAAAGCATTTGGAATAATAGGACTTGTTTTTTCAATAATTGCTATTGCTTTCGGACTCTATTGGTTTATAATTATTATAATCTATAATTACGACTTTTTGTTTAAACATTAATGTCTTTAATAAATTTTAATTAAACGCTTAAAATTTGAATTAATGACTTTTAAGTATAAAAGATTATTAAGTATAAAAGATTATTAAAATTATTCTTTTAAAAGCCCATATCCAAAAAACAAATTAATTAAATAAATTAAATTTTAAAAATATCATGTTTTGCTCGTATTGTGGTGCGCAAATAATAAATCCAAATCAAAAATATTGTCATCAATGTGGAAAAGTAATTGAAAAAAATATTATTTCTAAGGTTCCACAATCAAATCCTGAAAAAACGCAGTATACACCAAGAGTCGCATCAGAATCGTCAAAGGGATCAATGAATCTTTCAGCTATTCAAAACGTAGCAATAAAAGAGGAAGGTCGTCCAGGGACACTTTCAATAAAAAGCTTCGTTTTTGCCTTAGTATCTATTGGTATAGTAATATTCTCTGTAATTTTAGGAGGAGGTGTTTTTTTGTCTTTTAGAATTTTTGGTGTTAGAGGACCAGTTTTTACTATTATGAGAATAATTATTTGGATTATAGTTATAGCTATACAATTTTTAGGATTAATGTTTAGCATACAATCCAGAAAAAATAGTAAGAAAGCTAAAAATATAGAACCTTATAATATTCTTGAAAGATTAGGAAGAGTTTTTGGGATAATAGGGATTGTCGTAAATGCAATTGCTATAGGAGCATCTCTATTAATTTTAATAATCGTTATCATTTTACTGCAATAAGTTCTAAAATCTCTTCTCGCTTAAAGAATCCAACATCCTTAACATAGAACGATAATCTTTAGCCATATTTCCCAATTTTTCTCGGCGATATTTACTTTTTAATGTTCTACTTGTTTGTTTTAACATAAATTTTGGTCTTGCTAACGAATAAAAAGTTTTATAAGTTCTTTTTATTATATTTGTCAAAAAATCTACATTATACTTATAGAAGGGAAGCTCCGCTACTCGAACACCCGTTTCCCAATATTTATTTTCATCAATTTTTTTTTGACTTACCAATTCTTCCCAGACTTTTATGCCCGGAAATACTTCAAATAAGTGAAACATCGCATAATCTATATCTATATTCAATGCGAATTTTATAGTTTTTTGGATATCGCTAATTTTTTCGATTGGTGAACCAAGAATAAAAGATGCCATTAAAATATCAATTCCGCCTTTTCGAGCTTTTTTTAAAGCCATTTTGCACTGATCCGGAGTTATTTTTTTATTATAATAATCTAATACTCGTTGACTACCGCTTTCCATACCAAAGAATATAGATTTAAAATTGGCTCTGTTCATGTATTCGTACATTTCTTTTGTACCCTCTATTCTGCCTTCGCAATGAAAAACTAAATCAATTTTGTTTTTAACAATATTTTTGCAGATTTCTATTACCCATTTAGGATTTAGAGTAAAATTATCGTCCATTACCATTATTTCCCGATATCCTTCCGATTCTAATAGTTCCAACTCTTCAATAATGTTTTTAACTGATCTATGACGCCAACTATTTTGGTTAACCGAACAGAATCTGCATTGAAAAGGGCATCCACGGCTCATAATTATTGTTCCAGATTTTTCAGTAGAAATTTCAATTCCGCCAATCGCCATTTTGTAATCACATCCCTCAAGCAATTTACGATCTGGAATGGGATATATATCTAAATTATTTTCTAATTCGCGAGGAGTTGTTGATTTTACAATTCCATTTTTTTTGTAATATATTCCTTTAATTTCGTCGTAATTAATATTTTTTTTTTCAATTGAAGGTAATAATTCTAAAATTGTATGTTCGCCCTCCCCTCGGACACAGAAATCTATAAAATCGTATTTTTTTAATATTCTTTCGGCACAGACTGTATGATAATTACCTAAGATTACTGTTAAATTCGGATTCCATTCTTTAGCTAACCTCGCTATTTCAATTCCAGAAAGATAAGATCGGGTTAAAACCGAAATACCTAAAACATCGGGATCCTTTTTTTTTATCCAATCTAAGACTTGAGAAAAAGTATAACCTTTTACTCCGTGATCTAATATTGATACTTCGTATCCTTTGTTTATTAAAATTCCTGCGATATATAATAATCCCAATGGTTCTGCAAAGCTCGAAAATTCGGGGCGAGAGTCTTTTTTAGCCAAATCCATAGGGATTGGATTAATTAAGGCAACTTTCATTTTTTTTCACGTAGATTTATCGATTTTTGATTTTTTATTCTTATCCTTACTCATCGTAAGTACCAAAACCACGGGGTTTTGAATTTCGAAACGTTGTTATTGCGTTCATTGCACCTTTAAAGTTTTTTGTTATATTATACGCCATATTAAGCATAAATCTACTTTTAATAGAACGAAGCAACATTTTTATAAGAAAAATTTTCTTGCGTTCCAAAGAGAAGAAATTTTGGTAGGCGGTTTGGATTTCGTTTAACATTCGATCCCTTTCTTCAGGAGATAATAAAAAGTCTATTACTCTGGTCATAGTTTCCCATCGTTCAACTTCGTATAATTCGTTCCCAACGTTAGTTTGTACTTTATCGTGCGAATTAATTATTTTTTTCGAAATATAATCGTCCCAAAATTTAGTTCCTGAAAATATTTCGACTACGTTAAAAAATGGTACATCAATATCGGAATTTACGGCAAATTTAATCGTATTTTTAACCTCGTCAAAAGTTTCCGTTGGAGCCCCAAGCATGAATAATCCAACGATAAGATCGATATTTGCTTTTCGCGCTTTTCGAATTGCTTCGTTAAATTGAGAAACTTTCGTTCTTTTGTTATAAAGATCTAAAATTCGTTGATTTGCGCTTTCAAATCCAAACCAAATCGATTTACAACCCGTTTTTCTCATCCAATTTAACATGTTTTGAGACGTTTGATCCACACGACCATCCGTGTGCCAATTGATATCTATTTTTTCTTTTTTTATTAATTCACATATTTTAATAGTTCTTTTGGGTTGTAAAGTGAAATTATCGTCGACAAAATTTAATTCCGTATATCCCTCTTGTTCTATTAATAGTAATTCTTTTATAATATTCTCAGGACTTCTTGGTCGAAATCTGCGCTTTGCAAATTTAGTACAAGCACAATACGAACAATTAAATGGACAACCTCTGGAAGATAAAATCGACGTAAGTTTAGATTTTGAAAACTCAAAATTGGAAAAATTCCATTTATAATCATAATCAATTAATTTTCTATCGGGAATAGGAAGTGCATCTAAATCTGTTATTAAAGGTGCTTCTGGAGTTAATATTATTTTCTTGTTAGAATCTCGAAAAGCAAGACCTTTAATATCGTAAGGTAATTTATCTTCGTTTTTACTTAGAAATTTACATAGATCTAAGAAAGTATATTCACCTTCTCCTCTCACACAATAATCAACATAATCGCCGTATTTTTGAAGTATGTTTTCTGCTTCTATTGTAGGATGATAATGGCCTAACACAATTTTAACGGAAGGGTTCCAACCTTTAATGAGCTTTACAAGATTTATTGTTGGAATAAATGCTACAGTAAATACGGATATGCCTACTATGTCCGGGTTAACCTTTTTTAGCCAATTCAAAACATCGGTTTTATCGTAAAATTTTGCTGCCGCATCCAATAACTCAACATTGTATCCATTTTCTTTCAAAATAGTTCCAAGGTATAAAATCCCTAGGGGGACCCAGGGCGTATATATTTTTGTTTCTAAACTTGGATTTATTAATGCAATTTTCATATTTTTTTTCACTCATTATTTTTGTTTTTAAAACAAATCTGGCGGATTATTGATCAATTTAACAAATTTTTCAATATCTTCGTGTTTAAGATGGCTAAAAATTATCTCTTGCCGATATTTACTTATCAATGTTCGTAAAAATGCTTTAACTAAATAATTGGGTTTAAAGAATTTTTTATGGAATTGTTCTTTGATTATTTTATAGACAATTTCACGCTTCATTTTTGCTTCGGGTAAATCAATAAGATCTACACCAGTTTCCCAATATTTATTTTCGTTAATCATATTATTTTGAATTAAATTGTTGAAAAGTTGGGTGCCAGGTAATGCTCTTGTAAAAATAATATGAGGAAAATCAATATCTAGTCTTGCAATAAATTTAAGCGTATTAATCGCTTCGCTATAAGTTTCGTCTAGAGCACCAATCATAAACGAACCAACAATTATATTAAAACCTGATTTACGCGCATTTTTAATAGCAAGTTCGCTCATTTGGGGCGTTATTTTCTTATTATAATTATTTAATATTCTCTGGGAACTGCTTTCAATCCCAAACATGAGAATCTCAAAATTTGAATTTTTCATAGTTCTCAATAAATCAATAGAACTATTGTTAACTCTTCCATCACATATAAATACCATATCCATCTTTTCTTTTTTGATTTTTTTACATAATTCGAATACTCTTTTTTTATTTAATGTAAAATTGTCATCAACAAATAGTATTTCCTGATAACCTTGACTTTCTAATTCAAAAATTTCTTCAAGGATATTGTCAACCGATCGAGTTCGCCAAACGCCTTGAGAAAATGCGGTACACCCACAAAAATTGCACGAAAATGGGCATCCTCGAGACGTAACCATTGTTGTAAATTTTCTTTTTGTTACATTAATTCCACCAATTCGATTTTTATAGACATCTGGTACTAATTTACGGTCAGGAAATGGTATTAAATCTAAATTTTTTATAAATTGACGATCTTTATTCTCTTTAATCTTACCATTAGATAGATACGTTATTCCATCAATCTCACTAAGATCATTTTTTGCCTCTAGTTTATCTACAAGCGCTTTAAATGTTATTTCACCTTCTCCTCTTACGCATATATCCACCCAATTATAGTTCTCTAAAATCTTTTGTGCGTAAAATGTTGCTAGATAATTTCCAAAGACGATTTTAAGATTAGGATTCCAAAACTTTAACGCTTTTGATATAATTTTTGCATTTTCAAATGATGCACATATTACCGAAAAACCTACAACGGCTGGATCTCCCTTTTTAACCCAATCAATTACGTCTTCGTTATTATATTTCACTGCTGCTTGATCTAAAATAGAGATTGTATGACCTGCATCTTTTAAACATGTTGCGAGATACATTAATCCTAAGGGCGGTGAAGAAGCATAAAATAACATTTCATTTTGATAGTCGTGTAATTTTGAAGGTGTGGGATTAATTAGAAAAATTTTCATTAATATATACTCCTATTATATCAAAAGATATTTTTTCTATGGATTTATTAATAATTTTAAGTCAATATTCTTTATTTCTTTTTCAATTTTTAAATTTTTTAACATTTTTAAAAATATTTTAATGTTGTAATTAATGTAGGAATTGTGGCTAAGAAAAACAATTTATTTGCTCTAAGAATAGATTTTCCAGAAAAATGTTTTTTATTGTAATTTATTACGTTATAAAAGAAAGATAATTTAGTTTTTTTAAATTCCTCTATTACCTCTAAAAGAGAATTAAATTTTAGTTCTACTCCAAAAGATTCAGGAGACTCGTGAGCTGGCGAACCGGGAAAGATGTAAAAAGATTCGTTCATAACTGAAATTGGTTTTAATAATTTAGCTTTTTCGTTTTTTAATATAACCTTAAATAATAACTTTAAATCATTGAAAATGTCAAGGCGCGTTTGAAACGGATAACCTAGCGTAAGCCAAATTCTTAATTGCGTATTAAACAAAAACGCATTTTTAATTAAGTCATTAATCTGATTTTGGGGAAATTTAAATGTGGGATCGCATATTTCAGCAATTTTACGATGGACCTTCGGTGACATTGTTCTAGGGGAAATACTTATTGAAGAATGTATGTGAGTAAATGTTTTCGAAAAACTTTTCATCATTTCTTTAGGAAACGGCAACCGCCATATCTCTAAATCTCCACTAATATTTAATTTCTCTTTTTGAATTAGCTCAAATAATCTTTTCCAATATTTTAAATTAGCAGGATAAGTACCGTGTCCAAAAAAGAAACCTGAAGCTTTGTATTTATTTACAAGTTCATGAATGTCTTCTATAACTTTTTCTGGACTTCTGAGACTTACCTCATTTCGACCTGCTAATCTTTGTTGAGCTTTCTGGCCTCCTCCACAAAATGGGCAATTGAATGGGCAACCTCGGCCAATGGAGAGATTATATGGAATTCCCATAATTTTTCTACTAAATTCAACGTATTTTTCTGCATTATTTAAGCACGATAAATTTGTAAAGTTTAATTCGTCTAAATTTTTAGCTACATAACCGAAGGAATTAATTTTTGTACGTTTAGAAGAGTCTTGATATGTTAAATTAGGAACATCGTCTAAGGGTTGTTTTTTTTTTATTCTTTTAACGTATTCCAAAAAGGGAAGCTCTCCCTCCCCTCTAACGATTCCATCCACAATTGAACTATAATATTTAAGAATTTGCTCGTGATAATAAGAAGCACTATAACCTCCGAGAATAACTTTAGCATTTGGATTCACATTTTTTACAATTTTTGCAACTTCAATTGCACCGTGTGCATTGTGTACCCAATGTAAGTCAATACCACAAACATCAAAATTAATACTTTTAAGAAAATCTTCTAATTTCCAATTTGGATTTAAATATGTTTCAAAAGGATAATTTATTATTTTAACACCAAAACCTTCTTTTTCTAAATAATCAGCAATAGAAAATAGGCCCATTGGCATAAATATGTATTCTCCTCGAATAAATCGTGAATTTTTGGTAGAAGGTGGTTTTAATAATCTTGGGGGATGAATTAAAATTACATCGTAATGTTTCAAAACATATACCCGAAATATTAATTAGAAATAAATGATAATTTATTTGTGGTTCAAGATTTATATTTATATTTCCTTTTATTTAAATAATTAATATCTGATTTGATTTTTTTGTTAATATAAAAATGTTTTTTTCTAATAATAATTCAAAAACCTTAAACAAAAGTTAAAATTACAAACTTAAAACATTTTATAAAAATACAACAAAAAACACGCATAATCTATGATTGAATTGCTCATTTTTGAAATTATATTTCCTTTAGTATTAGTTGGACTTCTAATAATTATTTTCATTAGCGGATTATTCAAAAAACGGCCCAAAAAAGATCTTATGAGTTTAGACGAATTTATCAAAGATTGGCTTAAAGATCACGGACAAGAACATAAAATAGATGTACAATTTGAAAAAATGAAAAAAGATCCAGCTGGATTAATATACATGCCTCTAACGTATAAAGGTGCAAAATGGTTAATCAAATGCGGTTTATCTCCTAATAAAGTATCTTGGATAACTCTAATTTTATCGTTCTTTATATTTTATGGTGTAATAATGCTAAGCAAAGGTCATACGCTTGATCTATTCTCTGAACAACCGTGGTACGGCTCGTGGTTTATTGGGCTTGCTTATTTGGTATTACTAACGGGATTTCTTGATGGAATTGATGGGTCAATAGCTAGATTATTAGACATACAGTCTAAAAGCGGTGCTTGGTTAGATAACATAATTGACAGAATTAGCGATATATTATTGCTAATATGTTTAATTCCAACCAACTTTTTAATTTTCTCGGAATACGGTCTTGATTTTACGTGGATAGTTTGGACAAACATATTTCTAATTTTTATTTACGAATATATGAGAGCACGACACGAAGGATTAGGTCTACATAAAACAAAGCCGTTTGTTGGCGAAAGGATAACAAGAATATTGGTTATGTTTACATTTTTTATGATTTACGGTATTTCAAGCCACCTTGTATTAATAACTAATTTGATAAATCCTGCTGCAACCAAAATGTGGACTTTCTCGCATACTGAAACTATGAAATGGAACATGCTAATTTTCCAAATTTGTTTGCTACTTATAATGATCTACTCGTCAATTGGTTTAGCTAAATATAGCTATAAGCAATTAAAGAACATGGATAAAACTAATAGAGGATAAATTGTAAATCGGATTTTTAATTTTATTCTTTTTTAAATTTCTTTATTTTATTTTTCTCCATATGTATCCATAACCATCAAAAAGAATAAAAATTGCTATTATAACGATTATAATGCAAAATAAAAGAAGATCTAAGTCAGTTGGGATGCGACCAAACAAAACTTCCAAATTAATCACAAAATTACTCATCCATGGCCAAGTTCCTGGAAGCGATTGTCCATTCAATAAAAAGTATAAAAAATCTTCCAATGTACTAAATTGGATTAATGTGCCTGCTATAAATATGTTCCAACTTTCTCTTCGTGTTCCACCGCCAAATTTCCAACCTATTGCAACGAATAGATAAATAAATACGGAAAATAATCCCCAAAATAACAAATAATACATCGTTTTATCCATTCTTGGATTTAACCAAAGATCCTCAATAACGAAATTCAATAGAATTGCTAATGGAACTAATATAGCTATAAAAAGGACGATTAAAATTAAAATTCGCGTTTTGATATTCTTAGGTTGTAATATAAAAGCAGGAATTAATCCAAATAAGCTTAATTGAACGAACAAAAAAAAACCTGGCGGTTGCTTAAGAATTAGATAAAAAATCATTGGAATTCCGTTAGCGATTGCGTATAAAATTAGAGAAATAATAAATAATTTTTTATCAGATTTTATTCTTTCTCGAATATTGTTTCCTGCGAGATATATAAACGCAATAGGTAATAAGAGACCTAAAAGCAATAAAACAAATAACCATCTATATCGAAAAAGCAAGCCCACTTCCGAATTCTCAGCGGCCCAATCCAGCTCTGCAGTCACAGCTACAATTCCAATAAATATACAAAAGAAGATTGATTTTTTCCACCTTTTATCTATAATTTCGGTCATGGGTAACGATCTCTTAATGTTTTTTTAATATATTATTGAATAAAATTTACATCATTTTTAAAGAAAAAATGTAAAATTTAAAGCAATAAATAATTTAAAAATCTTTATCTACCTCATCTTTTTCAAATTCAGTTAATGTACGCACAACTTTAGCAGGAGATCCGTGCGCTATAGAAAAGGGTGGAACATCTTCAGATACTACGGAACTGGCGCCTACAATAGAACCTTCTCCAATAGTCACTCCCGGCAATATTAGCGAATAGGCGCCTATTCTCGCGTTTTTACAAATTTTAATTGGTCCAAAACTGAAGCTACCGTGATTTATGTGCATCGCATTATGAGTTAAAAACTTTACACCAATCCCACAGCCGCTACCGTCTTCGAATTCAATTAATTCGGGCAATAGCGGATCAGGTATCGATTTTTGAGATATATGACAATTTCTTCCTATTTTCATTCCCATAAAACGAAATAATTTATTTCTAGCGCGTGGCCACCCCGCTAAATACGAAACAATTAGAGAGAACAAGTGATTAAACGCTCCTCTTATAAACCACGAAATGGAGAATCCTTGCGTTTGAAGATATTTTGCAATAATTAGCATCGGTACAGGCGTGAAAAGATGTTCGTCCGTTTTTATATTAATATACGTTATTTTACCTTTTATTTTGATCTCAAACTCTGGTCTTTTGTGCCTCCAAATTTTTCTGGCTTTAATTAAATCTTTTAAAAAAACATAAATATCAACACATACCACGAATAAGATTAGACTTAACGCAAAATCAATTGGAAGAAATAGTAAAATAAGCATTAATCTAGAATTTAGAGTTAAATCTTTATTAAATAAGATACAAACGTAAGCGTAATTAGTCATAGCAAAAGTAATTGAGACGAATCCTAATAAACTAAAAACGTATAGTATTGAACCTGTTAAATGTGCCGTTCTTGCTAGATTATATCCTAAGACATAAATTACGAGCAGAAGCATGTAAGCAATTAAAACTACCCCATACACTTGGATAGTGTATTTATAAAAGATTAAGGATAGCCAAAACATTAATAAATTATAAATTAACTCTATTGTTGGAATCGTAAAAAATATTCGATGAATAACGAATAATATAAAAAGTATCGCATTTAAGAGCAAAATACTAAAGGGAATTATAAATCCTTTTTTCATTTTAATCAATATTAGATTTATTTATTTTATAATATATCAGTACTTAATCACTCCGACAAAAATCAATCTTAGCATTTCCTCTTTCAAAACGCTAAATTGATATAGGAAAAAGAAGAATATTTATGTATTATGAATTACAAAAAATATTTACGGAAAGATCC
>Ga0315284_10002183_pt1 | contig 28083 bp, 21 predicted proteins | sample YL17G09_16_MG_FD_203696 | JGI IMG/M metagenome (GOLD analysis project Ga0315284, IMG submission 203696) | Sediment microbial communities from Yellowstone Lake, YNP, Wyoming, USA - YL17G09_16 | ecosystem: Environmental > Aquatic > Freshwater > Lake > Sediment | place: USA: Wyoming | collected...
GAAAGGGGGTGTTGCGCGCCCAGGCCGGAATCTCAGCCTCCGCAACCACCCTCTCCGCCCCCCATACCTCGTGCCGGGCCGCCGCCTAGCACTCATGAAATATGCGGGCTAAGTGCTTGCGTTGCAAGGACTTAGGAGGCCGCTGGGTCCGTATCCCCCCTCTCCGCCAGTCTTGCCCGTAAGACCGCGACTTTGGGCGAGTTGTCCATACCTCTCGGCAGCGTCCCGTTTCCGGCCCGCCAGGCATCGAACGCGAACGCGAAAGAGAACAGGCACCTTTTCCATGAGGCCGGAAAAGGAGCCGGTCCCCTTTCTTCCGGCGCGCCGTCTGCCACGTGGCCCTTCTTTAGGGGCCTGCTAGGCCGTCGCCGCCTCGCCGAGGAACCCCAGGGCGTTGTCCCACAGGACCCGCCGCTTCAGGGCCTGCGGCAGGTCGAGCGCCAGAAACTTCTCGACCTCCTCCTTCGGCACCGACCACGGCGCGTCGGTCCCGAACAGGAGATACTCATTCGGGTGTTTGTCGATGATTCGATGGACGAGGTCCGGCGGGCACCGGCCCAGCGTCATGCTTGTCTCCAGGTAGATCGGAAGCCCGGCCACTTCGTCGAGGGCTTCCTCCCACCGCTGCCATCCGCCCATGTGGCAGGCCATCATGCGAAGGCCCGGCACGGCCTTGTGGAGCCGGCGGACCCGCCGGGGGCTGGCCAGGTCCTCCTTCTCATAGGCCAGGTCGTATCCCGCGTGGCAGACCATCGCCAGGCCGGCGGCTGCGGCGGCCCGCGCGATCCGGACGGCCCGCGGGTCGTCGAGCGGGCAGGCCATGTACTCGGGATGGAACTTCAGGCCCTTCAGGCCCGCCGCCGCGATCCGCTCGGCCTCGGCCTCGACATCGGCGAAGTCCGGGTGGATCGAGGCGAACGGCGCGATCCGCTCCGAGGCGACCGACACCGACCAGTCGGTGATCTTCGGCACCTGCTGCGGCCGCGTGGCCACCGAACAGAGGATGGCCCGCTCAATGCCCGCCCGGTTCATGGCGGCCAGGAGCCCCGCCACCGTCCCGTCGTGCGACGCGCGGATAGGGAACCAGAGGGCCCCCTTCTCCAGTTGCGGGATGGCCGTCTGGGCCAATTTGTCCGGAAACGCGTGCGTGTGAACGTCGAAGACGCGCGGCCGACGGCCTTCCTTGCGACTCTTGCCGGCTGGGTCCATGGGTTCCTCCCGGGAAAGCATCCTCGGCCTGGCCGAGGCCGATCCATATATAACACGCGCGGCCGCTGCCGTGCCACAGGTTGAATCAAGGGGACTGGCTCCTTTCGCGGCTGTACGCGAAAGGTGCCTGTCCCCGTGGGTACAAACAGCCGGGAAAAGGGACAGTCCCCGCCATTGCCTGCCGGGCCGACCCTAATCAGTGCCCGTCCACACACGCGATCCACCGGTCCTCGGCCGTCCGGTGCGGGTCCACTTGGTGCATGCCGCGCGCGTTCCATCGCGAAGCGGACGCCTTGAGAATCGGGCTGCCTTCGGCCTCGTGTTCCTGGTAGTCGTCGGTCGTCAGGCGGGTGATGACGAACGCCCGGACCTGGTTGCCGTAGGTCGGAAAGTCGTCCTGCGCGAAGCGGAGCACCGTTTCGCCGAGGTCCACGGCCCGGCCGCCCGGCCGCGCCCTGTGCGGGTCACCCCGGACGACGGGGCTCTTGGGATGTTCGGTCCATGGGCCCTCCGGGCGGTCGGCCCAGAAGAGGTAGAGGTCGCCGTTGCCCTTGGACGCGAACATCCACCATCGGCCGCCGTGCTCCAGCACGGTCGGGTCGACGTAGTCGCCGTTGAGGAGCGTGGCAACTTGCGACCAGCGGTCGGGGAACCTGTCGGCCCTGTACAGGCGGACGGCGTGCGTCCTGCGCGTCTCGGGAACCATGTAGTAGCGGCCGTTGCACTTGAAGACGCACGGGTAGGAGAGGTGAAACGGTTCGTCGAGGACGACCTCGCGGTAGGTCCATCGCAGCCCGTCGTCGCTCGTGGCGAGGGCGATGTCGCCCTGGCCGGTGCGGGCGCTCGCGACCTCAAAGAACAGGTACCACGTCCCGCCTTCGCGGACCATGAACGGGTCGGCCACGTACGCCGCCGCCCGGTCGGTCACATCGGCGGCCGCGAGGACCGGGTTGGCTGCGCCCGGCGCGGGTGTAAGCGCCAGGGGCCCCGGCCCCTCGTAGATCCCGATGGACCAGACTGTTTTCTCCACGGCTGCGCACCCCGCCGATCCGCAGGCGCCCAGGGACGCTATCGCCGCGGCGAGCAGCAACCTATGGCACTCGGCCATGACGGGTTTCCTTTGCTGCCCCGCTCGACGGCGCGGGCCAGGACCACTTCGGTGTCGAGCACCTGCCGGTCCGTGTTGAATCGTTCCTTGACCTTGGCGATGGCCTGCTCGGCCATGCTCTGCCTCAAGGCCGGGACGTCGGCGATCAGCCGGACCGCCTCGGCGATCGCGCGGGCGCTCTCGGGCTCGACCAGCAGGCCGTCCGCCATGTGCGTGATGGCGTCGGTTGAACCTCCCCTTCGGCTCGCGATAACCGGCAACCCGCAAGCCATCGCTTCGATCATCGTCCGCCCGAACCCTTCCTCGCATACCGATGGAAAGAGGAGCAGGTCGTACCGCTCGTAGAGGGTCATGAGGTCTTCCCAGTCCCGTGGGCCAAGCAGCCGCAAGTCGTCCTGCACGCCCAGGCGCTGGGCGAGTTCCCTGACATGGGCCAGGTACTCGTCGGCGCCGGGCCCGACGACGTCCAGGGTGAACCGCCGCCGTCCTTCGGAGTTCAGGATCGCGAGCGCTTCGACGGCAAGGTCCACGCCCTTCTCCGGATGGACGCGGCCGGCCATGAGTAGCCGCGTGCCGGGCCCCGGTTTCGGGGGGGCCGGCGCAAGGTACTCTGGGTCCAGGCCCGAGGGGATGACGGTCATTTGCTCGGGCCGGAACCCGCCCTTGACGTAGTTGGCCTTGAGGTGGTCGCCGATGAGGATCATGTCGGTCTTGTCGAGTTCGCGTGCGAACGTCCGGAACAGGAGCGACTTGGCCGTCCGCCACAGCAGGCCCGCGTCCTCCCGCAGGATCTTCCCGAGGACGCACAGAAACAGGTCGGCCACGTCGAGCACCACCGGACAACCCCATCCCTGGAACCCCTGGACGACGTCGATCCCGAGTTCGTCGAACTGGTAGACGCATACGACGTCGGGCCGGAACCGCCGGGCGGTGCGGGCGGCCGCCCGCCAGTTCCCCAGAAACGCCGCGCGATCGCCGAGATAGGTGAAGACGTCTCGCGGACCGGGGTACTGGTAGCCCGCCACCGGCCGCCGCGCAAGAACCCTCAGGGCGCCATCGCCGCGCGCCGACCCGGCCGCCGGCGCCGCGGGGTCGCGGCTGGCGAGGACGAGCACCTGGTGGCCTCTCTGCCTGAGTTGGCCGGCGATTTCAGCGCACCGCATGCCGTAGCCGCCGATGAAGGGCGGATAATGCTGAGAGATCATCAGGATGCGCATGTTCGGGCTTCACCCCGGTCCTGCGAGGCGCCTCCGCATCGCAGCGAGGTCGGATGATAGCGTCGCGCTGGGCCGGAGGGACAGCAAATTGCGCCCCGCGGGCCGGCACTCGTGCCGGCGCCGGGCGATGGGTACTTCGCCGGCGTCCCCGGAAGCCGGCAATTGACCCCCGCACCAGGCGCGGGTAGACTCATGGGCGACCCTGTCGGCCAAGGAGGTCGTTCGCATGAAAGGCGTCATTCTGGCGGGTGGCCTCGGGACGCGGCTCTACCCCCTGACGAAGATCACCAACAAGCACCTGCTGCCGGTCTACTCGAAGCCGATGATCTATTACCCGATCGAGTGCCTGGTCGGGGCGGGCATCAAGGACATCATGATCGTGACGGGCGGGTCGAGCGCCGGCGACTTCATCCGGCTGCTGGAGAACGGCGAGGAGTTCGGCCTGAAGCGGCTCCACTACGCCTATCAGAAAGGGGAGGGCGGCATCGCCGAGGCGCTGGGGCTGGCGCGCGGCTTCGTCGAGGATGACAAGGTCTGCGTCGTCTTGGGCGACAACATCCTCGAGGAGTCCATCCGCCCGGCGGCCGAGGCGTTCGAGAAACAGCCCGAAGGCGCCAAGGTGCTCCTGAAGGAGGTGCCGAACCCGGCCTCGTACGGCATCGCCGAGATTGAGGGCGACCGCATCGTGCGGATCGTCGAGAAGCCCGCCAAGCCCCGCTCAAACCTCGCCGTCGTCGGCGTCTACATGTACGGGCCCGACGTCTTCGACATCATCCCCACGCTGATGCCGTCGGCCCGCGGCGAACTCGAAATCACCGACGTCAACAACCACTACGTCCGCGCCCGCACCCTCCGATACGAGATCGTCAAAGGCTGGTGGGCCGACGCCGGCGAGGGCATGGATTCCTGGATCGAGGCGAACAACCTGGTTGCCCGCTACGGAGCCAACCATCCCGCGTAGTCTTAAGGCGACCCACAGGCCATGGTGCGCGGCCTGGTCCCCCCGAAAGGCCATGGAGAGGGCGGAGTGAACAGACGCGCCATTGTTCTGATCCTGCTTGCCTTCGCGGCCCTGTACCTGGCGGCCGTGAACAACCACTGGTCGGTCCGGCGGGACTCGGCGCTCTACATGGGCCTCGGCCGGTCGCTGGCCGAGGGGCGGGCCATGGAGTTCGACGGGTCGCAATGGTGGGGCATCCCGGTAGGGGTCCCGCTCCTGGTGGCCGCTTGCCGCCTCGTCGCAGGCGACCAGGTCTGGTTGATCAACCTGGTGATGACGCTTCTCGGACTGGGTGTCGTGGCGCTGGCCTGGCCGATGGCCCGGGCCTTGACCGAGGATCTGCCCGACCGGTGGCGGACGGGCCTCGCGCTCGGCGTCCTGATCGTGATCGGCACGTCCGCGCGGCTCTACATGGATTCGGCGCGGGTCATGACGGATGTCCCGTTCACCTTCTTTGTCGTGCTGGGGCTTTACGCGTTCATTCGCGGGCGGCGGGGGCACTGGGCGTGGTGCCTGGCGGGTGCCCTGTCCATGGCCGTATCCACATACATCCGTCTGCCGGGTGTGGCGATCCTGGGCGGGGCGCTCGCCGCCGTGCTCCTGGACTCTCGGCGACCGGGCTACTTCGGCCGCGCCTTGGCGTCGGCCGCAGGGTCGCTCCTCGTTCTGGCCGGGTTCCTGGTCTGGCTCCTGGTCATCCGGTCGTGGGGCAACACCAGCCGGTTCGACTACATCGAGAGCCTTCGGATCGAGCGCCTCTTCTCGGTCGAGAGGCTCCGGGCGATGGGCGGCGTCCTGGCCGATTTCCCATCGGCCATCACGTCCTCCATAACCTATCAGAAACTCTCCGCGCTGCACTTCAACCTGCTGCCGACCGCCGTGGTCATTCTGGGCCTTGTCGCGGCGGCGCGCCGCCGGCAGTTCATTGTGGTCCTGCCGGCGCTCGCGTACGTTGCGATGCTGACGGTGCGCGGCGGGGGGTCGGCGGCGTCGCGGTACATGCTGCCGATGATGCCGATGATGGTGTACGCCCTGCTGCTCGGCGTCGAGACGCTCGCCGGCTGGGTGAGAACCCGACGGGGCGATGAGCACGTAGCGGCCCGGCGGCCGATCGCCCTTGCGGCGACCGTGGCGATCTGCGCGCTCCTGAGCCTGCCCAGGATCGGACGCGAAATCTACTGGATGCGCCAGCCCTCGGCCGAGGCATTCTACAAAAAATACGAGCACGGACAGTGGAAGGGATACGTGGACGTCAGCCGCACCCTTCAGGAGACGGGCGACATCAAGGCCGACCGCGTCCTGACCCCCTCGTACACCGTCGTGCACTACCTTTCGGGGCTCCGGACCCGCGAGAACCTCACGTGGGAAAAGAAGATCTATGAGAAGTGGACCAAGGCGCCGCCGGAGGCCCTGGCGGCCACGGCCTCCGAGGGCGATTGGCGATTCGTGATTGTTCCGGCCGACGCGGGAACATGGGGCGACACGGCGTGCCGCCAACTGGTCGCAACCGGCCTCTTCGCCGAGCCGCCTCGCCGTTTCGATAACCTGCTGCTGTACGATCGCAAGGCGCCGCCGATTCAGTCGCGCGAGGCGGGCGCCTCGGACAACCGGTAGGGCACGGGGTCGCCCTTGGGGTCCCGCACCGGCACCGGGCTCGTCGGCGGACGCGTCGTCCGCTTGATCTTCCCGAACGCCAGGCGCAGCATCCAGCCGAATGTCCGCCGCACGTTCTGAATCAGGCCCCACATGCCGATGACCTGTGGCACGCAGTCCATGAGGTAGAGGCAGCACTTCGGCCGGACGATCGACACTAGGAGCCGTAGCGGGTTGTAGAAGAAGAGGTAAGCCACCCACAGGTTGACCTGGATCCGCCAGGGCTTTTTTTTTCTGGAGGCGACGACGTAGTTTCCGTCGATCATGTACGGCTCGACCGGCCGCCCGCCGACGCTCTCGAAGACGAGGCCGGAGGAGTAGGCCTCGTCCTGCCACCGCGACCCCGGCGCGGGCACGACCGTCAGGAACTGCATGCTGCACGCCCCCGCCTTGCGCAGGATGTGGGCCTGGTTCAGCAGGCCGTACGGGACCGGTCCGCGGCTGATGAGCGGTTGCCCGTCGTAATGCATCATCATCGGCATCGGCACGATGCCGCGCTCCCGCAGCAGCCGGAACGCCTCGAGCGTCCGGTTCGCGCTTTGGCCCTTTTTGACGAGGGTAGCGGTCATGTCCTCGACGCCGATCCAGAGGGCCCTCAGGCCCGCCTTCCGCACCTCGCGCAGGTGGTCCTTCATCTGGAGCGTGTCGTGGACGGTGACTTCGGTCGCCCATCGCATCTTCTTGCGCAGCGGCACGCCGTCGCGCTCGGTCCGCACCAGCGCCTCGACGATGTCGAGCGTACGCCGCTTGTTGTTGAAGAAGTTGTCGTCCGCCCCGAAGAAGTGCCGGATGCGGTAGTGCTTGTAGATCTCGTACATCTCGTCGGCGATGCGGGCGCCGCTTTTGGTGCGGTACTGCCGCTGGTTGTAGCCCGGGATCGGACAATAGGCGCAGTGGAACTTGCAGCCCAGCGTCAGGACGAGCGACCCGAGTTTCGTGTACCGCCGGACCTGCTCGGGCGCAAGCGGCCGCGCCGCGAGCGCCGAGTGCCGGCCGGGCGGTTCGAGCATGGCGTACCCGTGGACGGGGTGCGGCAGTTCGTCGAGGTCCGAGACGAGCCGCTGGATGCCGGTGTCGATGAGTTCCTCAGCCACGCCCTCGCGCCCCCCGCGAGCGTACACCAGGCCCGGGATGCCGTCGAGCAGGCCGTGCCGGCGTGCGCGGCGGAAGGTCTCGCGGAGGGGTTCACGGCCGGCGCGCTCCTCCAGGAGCACCTCAAGGAGCGAAAGGAGCACGTACTCTTCGCCGGTCACGGCGACGTCGGCTCCCCACGGGTCGTCCGGGTCGGCGCTGAAGACGTCCCACGGCTCGTAGAAGACCTTCGGCCCGCCCGCGATGATGAGCGGCCGCTTCTTGGGATCGATCTTCCACGCATCGCGGATGAGGCCCTGGACCGCCGCGGTGTACGTCTGAACGCTCGAGAGCATCAAGAGGTCGGGCATCCGCCCGGCGAGCCTCATCTCGGACGGCCTGAACCTCGGCGTCCACTGCTGGAGCACGATGCGCGTCTTGGTGGCCCCGATGTCCGCCAGGGCGGACCCGACGGCCCGCGCCCCGGCCGGCACCACCCGCGTGTCCAACAGGACGAACGGCGGCAGCCGCGTCCGGAAGTCGAACGCGTTGGCGATGACCGTCACGAGGTCGTGCCCCGGGGCGATGGCGCGCAGACGCCGGCGAAGGTCCGTCAGTTCGCCGGACTTCAGCAAGACGTCGCCGCGATCGCGGGACGGAAGTTCCATGTCGGCGTTCCATGCTCTGAAGACGACGGTTGTTCGGCGGCCCGTTTCGCCGACCCGCTTGCGGGTCGCGCCACGTGCGCGGCGGGCAAGTTTACCCGCCCATGGAGGGCCCGCCGGCGAAACATTGTTTCAGGCCATCGTACAAAAAGCAACCGCCGGGCGGCCGGGTTACGAACCGCTCGTTTCACGAGTGACCAGCGCGCGGTACGCGTCGGCGAGTTTTCGCCAGACGGGGCCCGGGCGGCCCGCGCCGATTTCCCTGCGCTCGACCCGCGCGACCGGCAGGAGTTCCATGATCGAGTTCGTGAGGAAAACCTCGTCGGCGTCGAGGAAATCACGGACCGAGAGGGACTCCTGCTCGGCGGGCACGCCCGTCTCGGCCGCCAGGTCCAGGACGGCCGCCCGCGTGATGCCCGCCAGGAGCCCGTCCTCGACCGGCGGGGTCAGGAGCCGCCCGCCCTTGACGATGAAGACGTTCGAGACGGCCGCCTCGGCCAGGCGGTTCTTCGTGTTGAAAAGGATCGCCTCGGTCGCCCCGGCGCGGTGCGCGTCGCGAAGCGCCAGGAGGTTCGTCAGGTACCCGGTCGTCTTGTGATACGTGGCCGGGTCCGTCTCGTTGGCGCGGATGTCCGAGACGACGACGGTCGCGCCCTTGTCGTACAGGTGGGCGGGGTAGGGTGTCATCGGGCCCGCCATGATGATGAGGGTTGCGGGGGGCGCGGCATCGTCGTCGAGTTCGCCGGCCAGGGGTCCGCGCGTCGCCGTCAGGCGGACCCGTGCGTCGGCCAAGCCGCTCGTCTCGATGAGGCGGCCGACGATCCGGCGGATGTCGTCGTCCGATTCGCGGACGAGGACCCGGAGGAACCGGCCGCTCTCCCGCATCCGCGCCAGGTGCGCCTCGATCCGAAACGGCCGCCCGCCGTAGGTCCGGAGCGTCTCGAACAGGCCCACCCCCAGCAGGAGGCTCGCGTCGTTGGCCGCGACCGTCGCCTCGGCCGGCGCGATGAACCGCCCCGCCACGTACACCTCTTCCTCGTCGGGCATGGTGCGCTCCACCCGGGTTCCAGGTTCCAAGTTCCAGGTTCCAGGCCCGGTTGGCGGGTGCTGCCCAGCCGGGCTCCTCAACCTGGAACCTTCAACCTGGAACTTGGAACTCTATTCTGTCAGTCCGACCGCCGCGAGCATGGCGCGGGCCTTGTCGGCGGTCTCGTCGAACTCGGCCTCGGGCTCGGAGTCGGCCACGATGCCGCCGCCGACCTGGACGTGCACCTTGCCATCGGCGGCGATGGCCGTCCGGATGGCGATATTCAGCGCGCATCGGCCGGCCGGGTCACCGGGCGACGGCGGGCCGAGGTATCCGACGGCCCCCGTGTAGACGCTCCGGCGGGTCGGCTCGAGTTCGGCGATGATCTGCATCGCCCGGACCTTTGGCGCGCCGGTGATCGAGCCGCCGGGGAACGTCGCCTTCAAGAGGTCCACCAAGTCCCGCCCCGGGTGCAGCCGCCCCTCGACCGTCGCGACCGTGTGGTGGACGGCGGCGTAGGCCTCGACCGTGCGCGGCTCGGTGACGCGGACGGAGCCGTAGGTAGCGACGCGGCCGAGGTCGTTCCGCTCGAGGTCGATGATCATGACGAGTTCGGCCCGGTCCTTTTCGGACGCCTCGAGTTCGGCCCGCATGCGGTGGTTGAAATCGTCCTCGCCGGGGCGCAGGGGGCGCGTCCCCTTGATGGGGCGCGTCACGATGCGGCCGCCTGCCAGGTCGAGGAAGAGTTCCGGGCTGCTCGACAGGACCGCCCGGCCCTCGCCCAGGCCGACGTAGGCCGCATACGGCGCCGGGTTCGCCTCGCGAAGACGCAGGTACAGGTCCGGCGCCTGCACGGCGCCGCCCGGTCCCGGCTTGAATGTTACGGTCAGGCGCCGGCTGAGGTTCACCTGGAAGATGTCGCCGGCGGCGATGTACTCGCGAGCCCGGCCCACGGCCGCAAGGTACTCCTCGCGCGTGAGGTTCCACTCGGCCTTGCGTGCGGCCGGGAGCGGCGCGGGTCGCGGGGCCGACGACGACTGCGCGAGCGCTTGTTCGAGCCGGTCGCGTGCGACCGCATCGTCGCCCACCAGAAAGGCCCGCCGCTCCTCGTGGTCCAGCGCGAGCACCGTCCCGTAGAGGCCGAACCAGAGGTCGGGCAGCCCGATGTCGCGCACCGGCGAAAGCGGCGCCGTCGGCTCGACGTGCGGCCCGAGGTCGTAGGCCAGGTACCCGTAAAGGCCGGGCCCGAACGGGACGGCCGCATTCGCATCGGCGGCCGGCGGCGATGCCTGAAGCGCCTCGCGCAGGGCCTCGAAAGGCTTTCGCGCCCGCTCCATGAGCGTCCGGCCGTCGCGAGCGACGAGGCGGGTCCTGCCGCCCTCCGAGGAAAGGACCGCCGACGGCCTGCACGCAAGGACGCTCCATCGCGTCAGGCGCCGCGGACCGCCCGCGCTGTCGAGCCACACGCACCCCGGCTCCGCGGCCCCTCGACCACGCTCGGGGCCGCCCTGAGCCTGTCGAAGGGCGGCCAGCCGAAGGAACGCCCCGCAGAGGTCCGCCGGCCACGGAACGGCGCGGACGGTGGCCGCCGGCGCGCGGAACGGGATGGTCGAAGGGGGCGTCATGGGCGCTTGTGTTTCGGGTCGTCGATGTGGACGGCGCATCCGTCAATCCGCAGCCGCCCTTCGGCAAACAGGCGGATCGCCTCCGGATACGCGATGCACTCCTCCCGGAAGACACGGGCCGCAAGGTCGTCCGGCGTGTCCTCGGCCCAGACCGGGACGCACCGCTGGAGCACGATCGGCCCCTCGTCGTAGACGTTGTTGACGAAGTGGACGGTGCACCCCGAGACCTTGCACCCGCGGGCGAGCACCGCTTCGTGCACGTGGTGGCCGTACATGCCCTTGCCGCCGAACGAGGGCAGCAGCGCCGGGTGGATGTTCATGACGCGGCCGAGGTACCGGTCGGGCACGATCCAGTACGAAAGGAACCCGGCCAGGCACACCAGGCCCACCCGCGCCTCGTCCAGGACCGCGGTCATCGCGTCGGAGTAGGCCTCGACGGTGTCGAATTGGCGTCGGCGGATGATGCGGCAGGGGACGGCGGCGCCCTCGGCGACCGACAGGCCGCGGATGCCGTCGTGCGAGGCGATCACGGTGGCGACCTCGGCCTCCAAGCGGCCTTGGCGGATGTGTTTGAGGATGTTTTCAAGCGTCCGGCCGCTGCCCGACAGCAGGATGCCCAGCCGAAGCGGTTTCGTCATGCCGGTTGTCCTCCTGAGAACGATGCTAAGCCGCGAGCGGCCAAGCCGCAAGTGGGTTGGGCCGCAAGCGGCGCCTGCGGCGGCGCTAGGCCGTGCTCCGCTGTTGGATCGAGTCGAGGTACCCGACGGCGCCCGTGGCGAGTTCGGCCGCGTTCGCCTCGTCGGTGTCGATGTGCATGTCGAGGCGGAATTCCGGATAGACGCGGACGCAGACGTCGCCGAAGACGAGCGACCGTTCCCCGGGGACGCGGATGCGGACCATGTCGCGGTCGCGGACGGCGAACTCCATCGCGTCCTCCGGCTGCATGTGGATGTGCCGCATCGCGCAGATCACGCCCCGCTCCAGCCGCACCTTCGCGGCGGGCCCTTCGAGGGTGATGCCGGGGGTGCCGTCGAGGTCGCCCGAGAGGCGGATCGGGGCGTCGATGCCGAGTTTGAACTCCTCGGTCCGGGCGATCTCGACCTGGCTTTCCGGCCGGACCGGCCCGAGGACGCGGACGCGCTCGATCCGGCCCTTCGGCCCGACCAGCGTCACCATCTCCTTGCAGGCGAACTGGCCCGGCTGCGTCAGGTCCGCGTGCCACGTCAGCGTGCGCCCGGGGCCGAACAGGGCCTCCACGTGCTCCTGCGTCAGGTGGACGTGATGGGCCGAGACGCCGATCGGAATGGCGCGTTCCTTGCGGCGCATGAGGGCCGTGACGCGGGCGGCCGAGAGGGCGCGGACGGTGTGGCGGGCGATGGTCCGCTCCTCATCGCTTCCGACGACCAGGATCCTCGCCCGGGACTGGAGCGCCGAGATCTCGACGACCTGGCCCGCCTGGACGCGGGCGGCGCTGTTTCGCGCCTCGTCCAGGACGATGCCCATCCAGTCGAGGCCCTGGCAGATGCGGGCCCGGGCGCCGTGGCTGTTCTCGCCGACGCCGCCCGTAAAGACGATCGCGTCTGTGCCGCCCAACAGCGCGATGTAGGCGCCCAGGTACTTGCGGGCCCGCTGGCAGAACGCCTGGACGGCAAGCAGCGCGCGGGGGTTGCCTTGGCCCGCGGCCGCGGTCACCTCCAGAACGTCGCCCGAGACGCCCGAAAGGCCCAGCAGGCCCGACTCGGTGAACAGGCGCCGGTAGAGGTCGGCCGCCGCGATGCCGCGGTCCTTCACCAGGTGCAGCACGAGCCCGGGGTCCAGGTCGCCCGGCCGCGTCCCCATGACGAGGCCTTCCAGCGGCGTAAAGCCCATCGTGTTGTCCACCGAGCGGCCGTGGTCGATGGCGGCGATGGAAGCGCCCATGCCGAGGTGGCACGTGATGATCCGGAGGGCCTCGAAGTTTGTGCCGAGGAACGCCGCGGCGGCGCGGCCGGCGCCTTCGTGCGAGACCCCGTGACAGCCGAACCGCCGCAGGTCCGGGTCGTAGGCCAGGTCGTTGGGCAGGGCGTAGCGGGCGGCCGATTCCGGCATCGTCAGGTGGAACGCCGTGTCGAACACCGCGACCTGGGGGACACCGGCGGCGAGGCGCTCGCACGCCTCGATTCCCCGGAGGTTGTACGGGTTGTCGAGCGGCGCCAGGTCCGACAGGCGCCGGATCTCGTCCTTGGTCTTTGAGTCGATGACCGCCGGGCCGTTGAAGGCCGCGCCGCCGTGGCGGACCATGTGGCCGATCGCCGAGAGGTCCGCCGGCGACCGAAGGGGGGCGCCCTTGCCCGCGGTCAGGGCCTCAAGCGCCGCCTGGAGCGCCGCCTCGTGAGTCGGCTGGGCCAGGGCGAGTTCGCGCCGGCCCTTGGGGTCCGTGTGGATCAGCGTGGCCTTGGGGCCGCCCAGGCTGCTCGCCCGTCCATGGGCCAGGGCCGACTCGCTCGTCGTGTCGAAATAGGCGTACCGCAGGTCGCCCTGGCGGAGGCTGACGGCGAGGATGCGCATGGGTTCGGGCGCGCCGAGGCTGTAGCGGACCGCGCGAGCGGGCGCCGGCAGGGCCCGCTCAGGTTTCGGGGCCAGGCGGCGCGTGATGAGTTTCCCGAGGAACTGGATCGCCTCGCGGTTGGTCGCGATGATCGGGCTGATCGCCCGCTGCAGGAAGACGACCGCCTCGGACTCCTCGAGCGCCACGACCGACGCGTTGGTCGGGTCGCCCGTGAGCATCGACATCTCGCCGAAGCATTCGCCCGGCTCGATGAGGCCGAGGCGCTCGCGCGCGGCCGTCGCATAGCCTCGCACGGCTTCCAGGCGGCCGGAGGTGAGGACGCCGAACACTTCGCCGGCCTCGTCGCCGCGGATGCACACGTCGCCCGGACGGTACGTGACGGCCGTGCCGGCGCGGACGGCCTCGGCCAAGGCCTCCGGGGTGAACGTCGCAAACAGTGGGTGCGACGAGAGTTGTTCGAGGACCCCCATGGCCGACCCTCACCAGTGCGGAATGCGGAGTTCGGAGTGCGGAGTGAAAGACATCCAAGCGCCGGAGGCGTTGTCTCACTCCGCACTCCGCGCTCCGCACTCGGCACTTCTATTTGGCGGTCACGCGCTGGACGATGCGCTTGAACGCGTCGGGATCGATCGGTTTCTCGACGTAGGCGTCGGGCTCGCGGCCGAGGAACTCGCCCATGTCCTTGGCGTTGAACTGGATGCCGATTTTGTCAGCGACGCCCGTCAGCATGATGATCTTCGTGCCTTCGAGGCTCGGGTCCTGGATCAGTTCGCCGAATACGTCGAAGCCGCCCATCTTCGGCATCTGGACGTCCAGGACCACCAGGTCGGGCTTGAGGGCCTTGGCCTTCTGGAGGCCGGCCTGGCCGTCCTTGGCCTCGGTGATGTCCCACCCGTCCGGCTCCAGGATGGCCCGCACGAACTCGCGCGATTCGTATTCGTCGTCCACGATCAGTGCTTTTCTCATCGCTTCCCGGGCTCCTTTCAAGAGTCCAAAGTTCCAAGTTCCAGGTTCCAAGTTCCAAGTTGGCGCGCCGCGCACAGAACCTGGAACCTGGAACTTGAAACCTGGAACCTGCTATTCCGGCGGCCTCGCCGGAAGGACCATGATGAACTCGGTCCCGACGCCGGCCGTTGACTCGACGCGGATGGACCCGCCGTGCTCCTCCACGATCTTCTTGGTCACCGCGAGGCCAAGGCCCGTGCCCTTGCCGCCCTTGGTCGAGAAGAAGGCCTGGAAAATCTTCGCCCGCGTCTCCGGCGGCATGCCGCACCCGTTGTCGCAGACACGGATGGCGAAGTGGTCGCCCTTGCCGACGGGTTCGACCTTGATCTCGACGCGGCCGGGCTCCTTGTCGCAGGCGTCGATGGCGTTGCCCACCAGGTTGATGAGGCACCGCCGGATCCCCGCCTCGTCGATACAGACCTGCTCGACGGCGCTCCGGGCGGCCAGTTCGACCGTCTTCTCATGGGCCTCGCCCTCCAGCAGGTTCAGGATGTCCTGGCAGAGGTCGCCGATGCGGCACTCCTGGTACAGGGGCTTTCGGGTCTTGGAGTAACTGAGCATGTCCAGGACGATGCCGCTGAGGAGTTGCATGTTGCGCTTGACCATTTTCCAGCCGCGCGTGACGCCCGCGTCCGTGTCGGGCTTCATGTTCTGGTCGATGATATAGGAGCCGGCCCGGAGGCCGTTCAGGATGTTCTTGACGCAGTGGGCCATGCCGGCGATGGTCTGGCCGACGGTCGCGAGGCGTTCGGCCTCGACGCGGGCCCTGTGCTCCTCGGCATTGTGGATGGCCACCGCGATGAGGCTCGCCACGGCGCGGGCCAGTTCCAGGTCTTCGGCGTCGAACGACTCGCCGTCCAGGCGGTTCAGGAGTTGGATGACGCCGACCGGCTTGCCCTTTGCCACCAGCGGCGCCGAGATGATCGAGCGCGTCCGAAACCCCGTCTTCAGGTCGTACTCGCGGTTGAACCGCGAGTCCTGGTAGGCGTCGGGCACAAGCAGCGGTTCCTGGTGATTGGCCACCCAGCCGGCGATGCTCGCATCGTCGATCGGCACCGAGACCGCCGCCAGGCCCTGGGTCTGCGGGCCCTCGACGATGTGGAACTGGAGCGTGTTGGTCTCGCGGTTCAACATGAGGATCGAGCAGGCCTCGGCCCGCATCGCCGTCGCTGCCGCGCGCATCGCCGACCGGAGCACGGCCTCGACGTCGAGGTCGCCCGCGACCATCTGGCTGACCTCGGCGAGCGCCTCCAGGGCGCGGCGGCTCTCCGTTGCCGCGCTCGAAAGCGGCGGCCCGGCGGCCGGACCGGCGCCCTTGGGTTTTTCGCTTTCGGTCGACATCGAGGCACATCCTCCCGGGCCTCCAGCCGCCCGGACCGTGACTTGCGGACGACGACTCCCTATACAATAAGTCGGCAGCGCCCGGTGTCAACCGCTTTTCATGCCGGACGACATTTGATCGCCTCGCTTGCCATCGCCGCAAGGCGACAGGCCCGGTTGGGGCTGTCAAAGGCGTGCGGTCAGGATATATTGCCCCGGCCGCGCGGGGAGCGCGGCACGACAAAGGCCGTGAGGCGCGTCTGCGCCCGCCGCGCTGCATAGTTCGGATCGGGCAGGTTCCGGCCGAAGAACTCGTCGAGCATGGCGAGGTTCACGAGCGACTTGACGTTGTCCGCGCCCGAGGTGTGCCGGGTGATGCCCATGGAGTAGACGATGGCGGCCCGGTCGGCTTGTGCGTACAGGCGAGCGGCGGCTCAGGCTTCCTCGGCCAGACCGTCCAGCAGAGGTTCGACGCTGATGCACTGGCGGACGAGGTCCTTGGCGGCCTCGATCTTGTCGGTGTCCTCGGGGCGGATTTTGAACCGCATTTCGCGCAGACGCGACGCCACCGTGTAGGTGTCTTCGTTGCAGAGGATGACGGGGATGTCGGCCTCGGAGAGCAGCGAGAGGATGCTCTTGGGGGGCTCGAAGCCGCCGGTCAGCACGAGGCCGGCGATGGTGCCGGCCTGCTCGTTCTCGGTCGGACAGGTGATGGCCGAAATCAGGATGTTGTCGATGCGGTCGCCGGGGGTCACGACCAGCGTGTTCGGCCTCAGGTAAGCGCAGACGTGCTGGGGCGACATGGCGGCGACGACCGTATGCTCGATGAGGTTCTTCAGGCCGCGGTCGCCGCTCATGGCGCGGCCGTTGACTTCCGAGGCGATCTGCTCGATCCGCGGATGGACGAGTTGCGGCCGGTAGGGGATGGCGCCGAGCAAGCGGGTGCCGAGGTGCTTGAGGCCCTCGGCCACGGCGCGCTCGATCTTGGCCTGTTTCTCGGGCCACACCTTGTTCAGGATCACGCCGAGGACCCGGACCTCCTGCTTGGCGAACAGGTTGAGACTGAGGGCGACCTCGTCAATGGCGCTGCCGATGCCGCCGTCGGCGATCACGACGACCGGCGCGCCCAGGAGTTGGGCGGCGCGGGCGTTCGAGAGGTCGAAGCAGGAGCCGACGCCGGCGTGACCGGTGCCCTCGATCGTCAGGACGTCGTGGACCGCGCGGAGGCGGCCGAACGCCTCCATCATGCGCCACTCCAGGGGCAGAGGGTCACGATTGAAGATATAATGCTCTGTAAAGCCCCGCTCGATGGCGATCGGGCTCATGTCAGAGGGGTTGTCGTGGAAGTCGAAGGCGTGGCGCGCCAGGACTGCGTCCTCGTCGATGTTCTGCCCCTCGAACTTCACGTAGCGCTGGCCGACGGGCTTCATGTAGCCGACGTCGTGCCCGGCGTCGCGGAGGGCCTGGATGAGGCCGAGCATGATGGTGGTCTTGCCGGTGTCCTGCTTCGTGGCGCTGATGTAGAGCGGTTTCATGGGCATGCGCCCCGAATGACGAAATCCGGAATCCGAATGACGAATGAATGGCGAAACGGCAATGACGAACGCCCGGCTGCCAGCCATTCGTCATTCGGGTTTCGGGTTTGATTCGTCATTCGGGCCTCGTCATTCGTCATTGTCTTATCGCTGTGCGCCCGCCATGCTGCGGTACGCTTTGAGGAACGAGTCGGAGTAGATCTGCTTGTTCATGAGCATCTCGGCCGTGGCGACGCAGTCCACGAGCGGTTCGTCGAGGACGTCGATGATCGCCGAGTCGCAGCCGTGGCTGATAGCCATCGCCAGGAACACCCGGTTGATGAGGCTCCGCTGGGTGGTGCCCTGGCTGAGGTTCGACAGGCCCATCGTGATGTGCGGCGGGGGGTCCGACATCAGGCGGATCTGGTCGATGGCCGCCAGGATATTGCCGGGCTGGCCCTGGGCCCCCGGGACGTTGACCGGCAGGATGATCGGATCGATGAAGAGCCGTTCGGGCGTGAGGCCGAGTTCCATGGCCCTGGTGAGGATTTCGGCGGCGATCTCGACCCGCCGGTCGGTGTTCTGCGGCACGCCCTCGGCGTCCATCGTCAGGGCGATGAGGCTGCCGCCCGCCTCCAGGGCCATGCCGGCGTACTTCCCGAGGACCTCCGGGTCGCTCTTCTTGTTCAGGGGCGAGGAATTGAGGAGCACCCCGCGGCCCGTGTCGCACACCGCCAGGCCCGCCTTGATGACGGCCGGTTTCTGGCTGTCGAGGCACAAGGGCGTCGCGACCGCCTCCTGGGCCGTCTCGACGAGCCACTTCATCGTGCCTTCCTGGTCGGCGGCGGCCGTCCCGACGTTGATGTCGAGGTAGGCGGCCCCGGCCTCGGTCTGGCGGCGCGCCAGGTCCACGACGGGGGCCGGATCGTGGTCGGCGATGGCCTGTTTGACGTCCGAGAACATCCCGTTGATGCGTTCACCGATAGCGATCATGAAGGACCTCCCGTATCAGGTGTCCGGTTGTTCTGAGCCGTTTCAGCCCCTGCTTGGGGCGATGCCCGAGGCGAATGACGAAATCCGAAATCCGAGTTCCGAATCAAGGACGAGGCCCGAATGACAAAGGGCCAGTGCCCGCGCGGCCGGTGTCACTCGGGTTTCGGATCTCACTCGAGACTCGGACCTCGTCATTCGGATCTCGTCTTTGGGATACGCACTTACGCGCCCCAAACGCTTTCAATGTAGGTCTTGACCGTGGCGATGGCCGCCGGGTGTCGCATGCGGATGATATCCACGCCCGACTGGAGAAGCGAGACGGCGGTGGTGGCCTCCCAGAGGGGCCCGCGCTTGGCGGCGTCGCCCCACTCGGGCGCGTCCTGGGTCGGCAGTTTGGCCTCCTTGGCCCGCCACGATTCGTACCCCACGTCGCAGATGACCGGCATGGCCATCAGTTTGTCGCCGGCCAGTGCCGCCAGGCGCTCGCGCTCCTGGATCGAGTAGGCGTACTCCATCCCGTAGCCGAGCGCCCCGGTCGTCTGGAACATGACGAGCCGCTCCAGCGGGAACCCCATGTCCGAGACGAGGATGTTGACCTGCTTGGCGATGTTGATGTCGAGAGGGGCCTCGGCGATCAGGAAGTGGTTGTCCGCCAGGGCCATCGCCGTCAGGTTCTTGTAGTTGTCCTGGCTGACGGTCCCGAGGAGGGCCATCTCGCCCTTGGCCGCCCCCGACACCTTCGGCATGACCGCGTTGTCCTTTTCATCATTGCCGCAGCCCCAGAGGACCAGCGGGACGCCCACCGCGCCGAGGACCGCCCGCGTGACCTCGACGGCGTGATCGGCGGGGAGGTTCCCCTTGTCGGGATGGACGCCGTCGAACTTCAGGCACACGAGGTCGGCGCCGACCTCCTCGACGGCCTTCCTGGCCCATGCGGCCGGGTCGCCGAGGACGCCGCCCCAGGCCTCGGCCAGGGCAGGGGGCCACTCCGGGGGGGCCGCGTCGAGGACGTCCACGGCGATGACCGGGCGATGGCCGGTATTCTCGCCGCCGTAGACGGCCGTCTTTGCGCCGCCGATGGTCACGGTGATCTTGCGGGTTCCGCCGCCCAGGGTGATCTCGTTCACGGCGCCCGAGTAAGTCTCCTGATACGCCGGTAAAGCCATCGCCGCTCCTTTCATTAGAGTTCCAAGTTCAAAGTTCCAGGTTCAAGGTTCGCCAGATGAACCGGCAGCGTTGCACAGTCGTTGCTTACAACTTGGAACCTGGAACTTGCAACTTGGAACCGATCAGTTTCGTCGTCACGTCGCCGACCGCCCGGAAGGCCGGGTTGTCGGTGGGAATTTCCCCAATCGTCCCGCCGCGCGTCGAGAGATCCATGACGCGCTGGTCGAACGGGACCTCGCCGAGGACGGGCAGGTCCAGTGCGGAATGCTGCGAGTGCGGAGTGCGGAGTGCGGAGTGCGGAGTGAAAGGCACAGAATCGCCGGAGGCGCCGTTGTTTTCTTCACTTCGCATTCCGCATTCCGCACTCCGCACTTCGGTGACTTTGTTCCACAGGACGCTGCGATGGCCGACCGTGATGGGGAGGCGCTCGGAGAGGCCGAGGATCCGGCGGGCGGTCCGCGCGCCGATGGCCGTCGGCTCGGTCACGACGACCAGGTGGTCCACCGAGTCGGTCGTCCGCCGCGACAGGTGTTCCATGCCCGCCTCGTTGTCGATGACGACGAACGCGTAATCCGTCGTCGCCTGGTCGAGGTACTTGCGGAGGAGGTTGTTCACGGCGCAATAACACTTGGCGCCCTCGGGGTGGCCCATCACAAGGAGGTCGAACCCTCGGGCCTCGGCCACGGCGCGGTGAAGGGCGTACTCGAAGGCGCGTTCGCGGCTCATGCCGGGCGAGACATCAAGTTTGCGCTCGAGGGTCTGCTCGCGGATCTCGGCGACCGTCGTCTCGGGCTCCAGCCCCAGCGTCAGGCCCAGGCACGAGTTCGGGTCGGCGTCCACCGCCAGGACGGTCCCAGCCTTGCGCTCGACGAGGTGGCGGACGATCATCGCGGCGACCGTGGTCTTGCCGCTTCCGCCCTTGCCGGAGATGGCGATCGAGACGCTCACGGTGCCGCTCCCTGTCGGTCGCGGCTCGGTTGGATCGCCGAGTCCTCCCGGGCCAACCGCTTGGCGACGCTCGGGAACCGCGAGAGGTCCGTGTGAGGCAGGAAATTGGCCTGGATGAACGCGTCCATGTATCCGGGATAGTTCATGAGGTCGAAGTAGGTCATGCGGCCGGCGATTTCCTCGGCCTTGGCGAGGGCGTAGCGGCTCATGACGGCCATCTTGGCCCCGGCGACCGAGGAATTGCCCACGAAGCGGATGCGGTCAATCGGAACGTCCGGCAGCATGCCGACGGTGATGGCCTTTCGGACGTCCAGGTAGTTGCCGAACCCGCCGGCCACGTAGATGGCCTGGAGCCCGTCGGCCCGGGTGTCGGTGGCCTCCAGGAGGGCCTGAACGGCCGCGTAGACGCCGGCCTTGGATCGGACGAGGTTCGAGATGTCGGCCTGGGTGATGACGATGGCCTCGCGGCCGTCGGCGGCCGGGACGATCGTGAACTCCGGCCCGTCGGGGCCTTTGCCGAGCCGCGGATCGTCCCGCATGATGAAGCGGCCGGTCCGGTCGATGATGCCCGCCTCCAGGAGGCCCGCCAGCGTGTCCAGGAGCCCCGACCCGCACAGGCCCCTCGGGGGCTCGCCGCCGACCGTCTGGTACCGGAACTGGCCGTCCCGCTCGACGGTCAGGCGTTCGATGGCGCCGCGTGCGGCGCGCATGCCGTGCTTGACGCCGGAACCCTCGAATGCCGGGCCGGCGCTCGAGGAGGCGCAGACCATCCACTCCTTCGACCCGAGGACGACCTCGCCGTTGGTGCCGATGTCGATGAAGAGCGTCAGGCTCGGGGCCTCGTAGACGCGCGTCGCCAGGACCCCGGCCACGATGTCGCTGCCGACGTACGCGCCGACTGCCGGGAGCGTGTAGAGGAGCCCTCGGCGGTTGATGCGGATCCCCGCCTCGGCCGCGCGGATCGGCGGCACCCAGGCGGCCGTCGGAATGTACGGCGACCGCCGGATCCGCCGCGGGTCCAGGTTCAGGAGGAAATGGATCATCGCCGTGTTGCCCGAGCAGATCACGCACGTGATGCACGCGAGTTCGATGCCCTGCCGGATGGCCATCGTCTGGATGAGGTCGTTGACGTCGTGGACGATCCGACGCTGCATCTCGTCGAACGCGTTGTGCTGCTCGGCGTAGATGATGCGGCGGATGTAATCCTCGCCGAAGTGCATCTGCGAGTTGTAGGTGGCCTCGGCGTCAACGGTCGAGGCGGTCGAGAGATTCACGAGGTGCGCCACCACCGTCGTCGTTCCGACGTCCACGACGATGGCGTAGTTGCAGCCGCTCGTGTCGCCGGGCTCGACGTCCACCACTTCCATCGTCCCGCCGCGCTGCGCCACGATGGCCGTCACGCGGTACCCGGTTTCCTGGAGGATCGCCGGGAGGCTTTGGAGGACGCGGTACCCGGTCTGCATGAGGGGGGCGTCGAGCCCCGCGCGGATGGCCATGTAGAGCCGCTCGTGGTCGGCCTGCTGGTCCTCCTCGCTGGGGCAAGGCATTTCGAGGTAGTGCTTCTGGACAAGCGGATCGTACGGGAACGCGCCTTCGCCGAGGTCCTCGCTCGGCAGTTCGCTGAACCGATGGGCGTCGCTGTCGACGAGGATGCGGCCGGTGTCGAGCAGGTGGTTCTTCGGGACGGTGACGGTCGTGTCCGAAAGGATGCGTGCCTGGCACGCCAGGACGATGCGCTCGCGGATCTCCTGGGGCGAAAGGAGCGTCGTCGGCGGCGATTCGATCTCGCCTTCGTCAACGACGACTTTGCACTTGCCGCAGTATCCGTCACCGCCGCAGATGCTCGTGAGGTAGACGCCCGCCAGCCGCGCCGCCTCCAGGAGGGTCGCGCCGCAGGCGACCTCGGTCTTGAGGCCCGCGGGCTCAAACCGGACCCTGCACGTCTTCGCCTTTTTCACCGGCTTCGGCTGCTCTGGCATCGGCATCCTTACGGATCAGGTTCCAAGTTCCAGGTTCCAGGTTCAAAGTTGCCAAGCCGCGTGCCAACCTGAAACTTGGAACCTGGAACTTCCTTCACGACGTCCAGACCTCCTGCAGGTAGCGCGGGATGATGCTCGACTCGCGCGGCCCGACGAGGATTTCCCAGCCGGTCGCCTCTTCGAGTTTACCGCTCATGACGGCCACGTAGCCGGGGATTATGAGTTTCCGGTGCTTGACGACGGTTTCGACCTGGGCGTCCTTCATGGCCTTGGCGACGACCTGCTCGTTGAGTTTGTCGCCGGAGTAGGCCGTCAGGACGCTCGTGCCCTCAGTGTCCACGCACAGGATCCAGGAAGGGATGCGGCTGGCCTCGACGTCGCTCTCGACCGTGTAATAGGTCAGCGAGAAGTTCGTCGTGAAGAGCAGGGGGCTCCCGGGCCCGGCCTCGCCGACCGCGTAGAGTTTCGGCTCGACCTGGACGGGCTTCTGCGGGTCGGTGTAGATGTTCTGCCGCGCCGTCAGGATCGGGAGCAAGGCCCACGGCTCGACCGTCTCGACGACGACAATGCCGGCGTACTTGCAGATTAGCGATGCGGCCCGGACGGCCTGCTCGGCGGGCGTGCCCCGGCTCGCCCAAGCGATCATCGGGAACCCGAGAGGCCGGAAGGCCTTCTTCAGGGCCAGGCGCCTGATGTGCGTCAGGCCGGTCATCTCGGCGCGGCCGTCGGGCGAGTCAAGCCAGAGGACCACGTCCTGGCACCCGGCCTTGACGATCTTCTCCGAGAGGCCGGCCAGGGCTTCGGGATCGGCGGCCCGTGCGATGAGCGGGCACTTGGCGGCCGCAGCGGCCTTGGCCATCGCCTCGGCCGTTGCATTGGTGGCGGCCCCGAGGAGGGGCTTTGAGTCCTTCGTCTTTTCGAGCGCGGCCGCGGCGGCCTCGGCGCTCTCGGTCACGAGGACGAGGGCCTTGCCGGTCGAGCGGGCGATCTCGGCGGCGGCGGCGAACTTGGCCGCGTCGCCCGAAGCATTCATCACGGCCACCGCGCCGACGGGCATCGGCTGGCCGATCCGTTCGAACGCGAAGCCTTTGATCGTCTCGGCCCGGGCCTTAAGGTCCCCTGCCGGAAGGTCGTCCCGGAGGGCGATGGCCACCACGGTCGGGCTGTGGAACTTCTCTTCGTGCCGAAAGAGAACCGTCTCGCCGCCGATCTTGCAGGCGGCCTCGCCGGCGCCGAAGGTGATGGACTTCATCGGGGGCGCCGCGGCCGCCGCGAGGGCCTCGCGGGCCTGGTCGCTCGCATCGGGGCACTGGTCCAGGCTCACCTTCTTCTGGGCCAGGGCCATGGCGAACGCCAGGCAGGTCGGCATGCCGCACTTTTTGCAGTTGGTCTTCGGCAGGAGTTTGAAGATGTCGAGTCCGCTGAGGGCCATGGGCGAGTCGGTCCTTTCCTGAGCGTTATTTCCTTTACGTGGCGCGGATGGCTAAGCCGCAAGCGGTTAGAACATCGGTTCCATCGCCAGGGCCGGATGCTCGACCTTGGCCAGGTGCGCGGCAACCTCCTCCTCGGTGTTGGCGACGGTCTCGTCGGCGACCTTCGCGAGGAACGCTTCGCCGCCCAGGCCGAGTTCCTCGGCTCGGGCCACCAGCGCGTCCTTCAGCGACTCCTTGAGCATCTTGGGCATCCAGACGATCCGCTGGAACCCGCCGTCGGCGCTGATGAACTTCGGGCTGACGATGTATTGGCGCGAATGGCCGATGAACCCCGGCGTCTGCCGCCCGCCGCCCACCGTCCCGGCCAGCGTCGAGAACTTCATGCCGCACGGCGTCATCTCGGAGTACTCGCGCGGCACGATCATGATGCCGCCCGTCGAGGGGAGGAGGGCCGAGATGCACTCGAAGCACCCGCACGAGGTCATCGGGTCGGCGATCATCGAGTAGGCGCTCATCCGCTCGATCGAGCCGTTCGATTTCTCGAAGATGAACTGGTTGACCCTCTCCCATTGGCCGAGTCGGGCGTCGACGGCCTGCCCCTTCTGGACCGGCTGGTTCGGCCCGGCCGGATTGATCTCGTAGGCGGCCCGGCCGTCGAGCCAGTTGTACGCCCCGCACAGGCCAGGGTGCTGCGGCGTGATGATGCACAGGTGGTTCGGGGCGAACGACTGGCACAGGGCGCACGAGTAAAAGACTTCGACGGCCTCGTCGGTCAGGCCCGCCATCCGCGCGTCGCGTTCGTCGAAGGCCTTGCGGGCCTGCTCGTGGAGTTTTTTGACCTTGGCCTCCTCGGTGTAGATCTTGACCTGGACCTTGTCGACGATGCTCGAGAAGTCCTCGTGGAGCATGGCGTGGAGGATCTTGCCGATGTGCTCGAGGCGGAAGCCTGCCTTGAAAGCGGCCTTCGAGATGCGGATCCAGTTGATGTCGCGCTGGCCCATGTGCCACAGGCCCTGCGCGTGGTTCAGGAACGTGTGGATCTGCCGTTCGAGGACGGGCTCGAAGTCGGGCTGCATCTTCCGGCCGGAGACCTCGGCGACGATGGCCAGGGGGAGTCGCCCGCCCGCCTGGACCGTGTCGATGTCCGGGCCGATGACGTCAACCTTGCCGTCCTCGACCTGGTCGGATGGCCGGGTGGTCAGCCACTCGAACGAGGAGGTCCGCTGGCCGCCGAACTCGATGTGCATGTCTTCCTTGCGGATCCGCTCGCCCTCGAAGGCCGGGCTGTACGCCACGGGGATCGGCACCTCCGAAATCTTGATCTTCAGGCCCCGGACCTCGATGGCCTTCTCGACGATCTCGGCGTGCGGGACGTTCGAGACGACGTGCTCGTAGGTGCAGACGCCGGTGGGCAGGATCTGGGGGATGTCGGAGTCGGCGATCGTGGGGAATCCGAAGTTGATGGCGCCGGCGGCGGTGGCGTACCACTCGTCGGTGACTTCGCCGAGCGCCAGGACGAACGCGAAGACGCGGGCCTTGTTGTAGAGGAGATTGCGTCGGAAATCGCCGGGCTGGACGCCGCCGAAACTCATCGCCGCCCGGGCCGCGAACCCGAGGGCGTAGATCGCCGCCGTGATGTCCGGCCCGAACGGCACGAGCCGCGTGTCCCACCCGAGTTGGATGCCCGCCTTGCTGAGTTGCTGGGCGAAGGACGTGCCGTTGTGGCTTGCGGCCATGAAGACGTAGAGGCTGCGCTCCTGGCACTTTTGCGCGATCTCGACGGCCGTCTCAACATCAGGGGCCGCGCCCACCACCGCTGCAAAGCCGGGCGCGCTGCCGTCCACGAACTGGATGCCGCGCTCACGCAGGATCACGTCGTCGGCCGCGCCGAGCCAGAGGTCGCGGGCCGGGTTCGGGCCGACCAGGTATCGGCAGGCCTCAATGATCTCCTCGGCAAAGAGGGTGGCCATGCCGGCGTCGAGGGTCGGCCCGAGGTACGGCAGCCACAGGTGGTCGTCAACCAGCGGCGGTAGGAGCCCCCGGATCTCGTCCATGACGGGTAGGAAGTCGGAGAGTTTGGCGACCTCGCGGCCGGTCATGGCGTAGATGATCGGGATGAAGTACCCGGTGTTGGGGAACTCGACGGCCGCGTCTTTGCCCTTCTCCTTCATGGCCCGGGCAAGGATTTCCTCGGCCTGCTTGGCGATCTTGTGGGCGCCGCGAATGGCGGCGGCAGCAATCTTCCTCGACATGCGTTCGCTCCTTGCCCTGTGGGTTGTGGCTAAGCCGCAAGCGGCTGCGCCATGCCGCAAGCGGCTGCGCCATGCCGCAAGCGGGAAAGCGGTTAAACTTCCAACTTTTGCCGGTCTTCCATGCTGAAGAGTTTGCGCTCGCGCTCCTGGTTGATGCCCAGGGCGTCGCGCTTCGACTCGATGTGGGCGTGGATGATCTCGGCGGCCTTGATCGGGTCGTCCTCGACGGCCCACTTGCCGCCCAGTTCCTCCGCGATGCCCTCGAACAGGTACTTCGCGACCTTCGTGCCCGGCATGACCGGGAAGAGTTTCTTCGAGAACATGACCAGGGCGCCCGAGGCCACGAAGTACTGGCCGATCGAGATGGCCTTCTCGGTGATGTGTTCGAGGCACGCCCCCGCCACCGGCAGGTCCGAGAGGTCCGTGCCCAGGCCGCCCTCGCGGACCATCTCGGCGCACGCGACGAGGATGCGGCTGTTGTCAACGCACGACCCGACCGACAGGACCGGCGGGATGCCGACCGTCTCGCAGACCTCGCGGAGGCCCGGCCCCGCCTCGGCGGCGGCTTCGGGCGTCAAGAGGCCCTGCTTGCCACACGCGATCTGCGCGCACCCGGTCGTCACGATGAGGATGTCGCGCCGGATGAGTTCCCGGACGAGGGCCGTGTGGCCGAAGTCGTTCAGAACCTTGGGGTTCGAGCAGCCGACGACGCCGACGACGCCGCGTATGCGGCCGTTGATGATGTTGTCGTTCAGGGGGCGGTAGGAGGCGCGGAACCGGCCGCCCAGCATGTAGTTGATGGTCTCGTGGCTGAAGCCGACGACGGCCTCGCCCTTGTCGGCAGGGATGAAGACGTCGCAGCCCTTTCGGCGGCCGAACGCCTCGATGGCCTTGCGGACGATCTTCTTGCCGACGTCGAGGGCCTTGGCCTCGTCCATCTGGACGTGCTCAACGCCCTCCATCCGGGCCTTCTCGCTCGTTGTGATGAGTTTCGTGTGGTAGCACTTCACAAGTTCTGAGAGGCCCTGCATGATGCACTGGACGTCGACGCACAGAACGTCCACGGCGCCGGTCGAGACGGCCAGTTCCTGCGTCAGGAAGTTGCCGGCGATCGGAATCCCGTGCCGCATCAGCAGTTCGTTGGCCGTGCAGCAGATGCCGGCGACGTTAATGCCGCTGGCGCCGGCCTTCTTGGCCTCGGCGACGAGTTCGGGCATGGACGCCGCCGCCGCGACCATCTCCGACAGCAGGGGCTCGTGGCCGTGGACGACGAGGTTGACGGCGTCCTTCTTGAGGACCCCCAGGTTGATCTCGCCCCGGGCGGGGACGGGCGTCCCGAACATGATGTCCTGGAGTTCGGTCGCGAGCATCGACCCGCCCCAGCCGTCGGCCAGCGAGCACCGGCTCGCGTGACGCAGGATGTTCTTATAGTCCTGATCCACGCCCATCGTGCTGCGATGGAGGGCCTCGACGACCTCGCGGTCGACGGCGCGCGGCATAATGTCGAACTTTTTCCAGAGGGCCTTCCGGGGTTCGGGTGCCCGCTCGGCCATCCGCTGGTACCCGTGTGGCTTGCCGAACTCCGCCAGGGCGAGTTCGCCGAGTTCCTGGGCGATGTCCTTGTCGGTGCGGCCGTCGATCTTGATGCCGAGTTCCTTGGCCAGCCTGTGGAGTTTGGCCGGGTCCTTGATGCCGTAATCGGGGGCCTCGCCCCGGGCCATCGCCAGGAACGTGTGCGCCACGCCGCGCCCGTGGTCCGAATGGGCGCTCGTGCCGGCGGCGGCGGCCCGCAGGAAGTTCCGCGCGATGATCGTGTCGGCGTCGGCGCCGCAGACGCCGCACTTGGGCCCCTCGCCGAAGGGGTCGATGCGGCAGGGCCCCATGTTGCAGATGCGGCAGCAGACGCCGAGTTGGCCGAAGCCGCACTGCGGCTCCTGGGCCGCCAGGCGGTCCCAGGCCGTCTCGATGCCCGCCTCGGTCATGTGCTCGAGCATCTTCTGCGTCGCAGGGTCAACGGACTTGGACCTTGGACCTTGGACTTTGGACTTTGGACTTTGGACTTTGGACTTATTCTTCGGGGCCATCCTCATTCTCCTCAAAGGGGATGCGTAATCTCAAATCTCAAATTCAATCCCCAAACAGCCCGTTACCGTTCGGCCTTGGCCGCCGGATCGATTACGAGTTCGCCCCATTCGGCCTGCTCGGCCGCCTGGGCCGCGCGCCGCCGCGGCGACGACCATCGCGCCAGGAAGTCCTTCCGCTTCTCCCCCAGCAGCACCGCCTTGTACAACTGCCACGCGTACTGCGAGCCGTGGTGGTAAGCCACGGCCTGCGCCCCGACGATGCGGT
>Ga0315284_10002184_pt1 | contig 28076 bp, 34 predicted proteins | sample YL17G09_16_MG_FD_203696 | JGI IMG/M metagenome (GOLD analysis project Ga0315284, IMG submission 203696) | Sediment microbial communities from Yellowstone Lake, YNP, Wyoming, USA - YL17G09_16 | ecosystem: Environmental > Aquatic > Freshwater > Lake > Sediment | place: USA: Wyoming | collected...
TAACGCTAATCGTGTTTGCCTCAAAATCGGTTAAGCCGTGTTCGGGGTCATTAACTCCGGTGACAGTGAACGCTCTAAGTCCGATTGTGGAATAGACCGGGTAAAGGGTGCTTGCTGTCGTGTTCAATGTGATAGAACCCGTAAAGGGATCACCACTCGGCTCATAGTGTCCGGTCCAAGAGATTGTTACGTTATAGAGAATCACTATCCAACCGTAGTTTACCGAAAGTACAATATGGATAGAAGTATCACCGCCCCCGCCCCCGACCCAAGTAACGTTTAGCGTAAAGCCGTTCATATTCCAGACACTAACCCCGTATAGTGTGGACGTCCCGGTTACTGTGTCGTAAATCATAGAAACCACATAATCTCTATGATCGGTTGCTTCCCAGACACCCAAGCCCGAATTCCACGCTAGGGTTATGTTCTCAAGTAAGAACGAAGTCCCGGCGGTAATCGCGGTGTTGTCATACTCATAAACGGCAGTCAGATTGAAGAGAACATAGAATCCAACTGTCGGGCTTGTTGTGTTGGCATAGAGGCCCATAACCTTGTTTCTGTCATAGATTTCAAACTGAGATTTGCCATTCAAGTTAAGCGCCGTTATGCCATAAGTGGCCTCGCTTGTGCTATTCACGAAGTAAGACCAACCGCCAACACTTGACTTGGTAACGCTTAGGTCGAACCAAGCGTTAACGCTATCCCATGTCATAGAAACCCCGTTAAGCGTGATTGTGTCGCCCGAGCCTAATCCGTGACCATCTAACTCAAGCTGCGCCGTAACCCGGATTTCTGCATAGCCGTTAATCGAAATCCGGCTATCATCAACAGTCGTAGTAAGAACCTTAACACGGTCCCATTTCTGCGCTAGGCTCTGGCCGTTTTGATTGACTATGTTAATACCGTGCGTGTCAGTCCCGCTAGTGCTAACGGTGTTGTAAGTCCTTGTCTGACAGATTGAGCTAGACTGCCCGAAATTCCAAATGCCCCCAGCGCCGCTATATGTGGTTGTGTTGCTGTTCACTATAACGGTTCCGGTTGACACTATGGCCGAATCATATTCATACTGTAAGATGACATGATCGCCCGCCGTGCTTCCTACATTTATACGGCTGTCGTCTGAGCTGTAGCTTATCACCTTAACCCGATCTGCTATGTAGCTGTGCGCCCCATCATAGGCCAGATGTGAACCGCCGCTTCCAGCTCCTACTAGAACCGCATAGAATGAATACTGGCTAAGAGTCGGGGAAACGTCCGGGATTGTCCGAGCGGCCACTGTCGCGCTATAAACTCCGGTTCCTTCGGTGTAGCTTGAAACGGTCCAAGGCGAACCCGTCACACCCGTACAAGAGACATAGAGGTCGGTTTCGTTGTTCAACGGGTGAACGCCGGAATAACCATCATAATACAATGTGCCACTTGCCGTTATCGAACCTGAGACCGGCCCCCGGTCCGTTGTGCCGCTTCCATCGTTCAGCTCTGCGCTATGTTGCAGATTCTTGTAAACGTTGAATGTATCCCCGAATAGATATTCGTCTGTGTCTGAGCCGCCGTGTTCGTCTATGACGTATTGATGTAAGTGGATAGAGACCGCTTGAGTATGGCTGAAGCTAACCTTCAATTGAAAGCCTACATCGAGATCAGGGCCAGACTTAGCGTATGTGGACCAAGAAGCAACCGACATATAGCTAGACCCTACGGGAACCGAAAATACGTTAGTGTCTTCGTCAAATCTGACAGTCCAAGGTGTGCCAACGTCCGGCGAATAAACTTCTATATAGTCAATGTCGGAGTAACCATCTGTGTCTTGTACCGAGCAAGAGATAGAATAGAAAGCATAACGGGCGAACCAACCGGAACTAGGTACATCCGGCGCAACGTCATTAGCGGGTGCATTGTTGCTTCTCCAAAGGTGCAATAGGACGCTATCTATATTGATAGTGTCTTGTGCCGTGTCGCTTGATTCAGTCGCACCAATGAAGAGAATATAGAACGTCGAAGCCGTCAGATATGCCCCAACGCTGACGTTGTTCCAAGCCGACCAAGTAAGACCCGTTATGACAGTGGTCCAAGCCCCATTCCACACTTGAACATTGAACGACTCGGAGCCGCTGGCATGGGTCCCTGTCTTGATACAGAGCTGCTCGTTGGTCTGTGAGTAATCGACTGATGTGAAACTCCCTTCCAAGTTCAGCTCGTAGTTAGGAGTTGGGGTGACCGTGATATAGCACATTCGCCATAGATAGGTCCCGTGTGCGTGGTCTGTGGGACTTGAGGGAGAGGTATAAGAGTTAGTCGTATCGGACACACTGGAACCGCTCGTCATATCATAGTAATAGAGTCGAATCGAGCTTGAGGCTGCAATCACCCAGACCATATAACTCAGGGTAGCCGTTATCGTTGGCGGGGTCGCCCAAGTGAAGGACTTATCGCCCGCAGTCGTTGAGATTCCAACAGCATTACTGATTCCGTTGGTTATGATTGTGCCGCCCGAGTCCGTGATAAACATCTTGGCGTTTATGGTGCCAGTAGAAGACCTGCCGTAGAACACGCCGCCCGTGACGGTCCCCGTAGTGCTAGCTGTGGCCGTCGTACAACCGTAAGCATAGTTAGCAGAGATTGATTGATAGTTGCTTCCCGTCCCGCCCTGCGCACCCAAAACATAAGGTGCGGCTCCGGTGTTGGCCTCACTCATCAGGTCCATTACTGTATCTGTCGCTGTCAGATCAGCAAAGACGTCATGGGTTCCGTGATCGGCATGACTATCGATATTACTAGCTGCGTCTATGTAATCTTGAACATCTAAGGTATGTGTCAAGGTGTATTCTTTATTCTCCGGGACCGCCGGGAGCTCAGAGAGATTCCAAGAAACGGGCGGTGCAATCGCCAGAGCTAAAGCACCAATGACCATAAGCCCAAGGAGTGAAACGGAGATCAGCTTTAGTTTACTTTTCGTCATTCGACCACCACAGAGAAGCTATGATTTGTCGCCATTCATAGATAAACGGCAGGAGTAAAAAAACATATGACCCAAAGAAGGGAATTAGGGCAATTTCTCCTTTTTGGGTCCACAGGTCAAACAATGGTCCATAAATTACCAAAATCCAGAGACCCGCCCATAACATAACAAACCCGACAATCAGAACCAAGACTGCCTTAACGGGATCGGGCAGATATATTCTCTTCAATCTATGCACTTCCCCATTTCCAATTACCGCACGTATTACAACAACAACAGAACCAAGGCAGAATTAGGATTAGGAGCGTTAAGAAGAGAATTCCAAGATAAGTTTCAAATGAAGGCGGCGGAGTCGGGTCAGCGTCCGTAACTTCCGCAAAGGGAATCACGGGATCAGAAACAAGCGAATCATTGACGTAAAGCCAGCGCTCATATAGTCCCTCTCCGGCAGTCTCCATTCTGATCTTTACCCAACCCAAGACCCAGAAGCTTGTATTCAATGGGACCGTGAAAGGTCCGGTGTATGGCTCTGTGGCGTTGGGCATGAAATATCCCATATGGCTAGTATTCATCATGTAGCCCCAATACTGCGTAGCATTGCCAAGGTCGAACGTAAGGTTCCACAGTCCCGCCGGGGTCTGATTCGTGATCGGCGGCGCATAGGTCGGTATGTTGTATTCATTCAACAGGGAAGGGTCTTCCCAAGTCCGATTCTCAAAGAAGAACCATCCAGGACATTGAGTCTCAAGACTACAAGTGATATTTCCTTCATACCAGCCATCAGGGGAAGCACACGCAAACGCGGGAAGCATAAACAGAATTACCACTAAGGCGCTTATTGCTCTCATTTGAATCTCATTCCTTACGTCCAGCTCTGCGATACAAGATCAGGAGAACTAGAACGCCAATGATGAATAGACCCGCCCCGGCTAGATTTAGACCGAGAGCTGCGAGCTTTGATTCCAACCACTTTAGAAAGTCGCCCAACGGATCGGTTGCATTCGCTGAAATCTTCGGCTTAACTAGCTTGTCGTCTTGGTCTCCTTGATAGAAGGTGTATTTCGCAGAAGTGAGAACATCAACACGAATACGATAATTGGCATAGACCGCATAGGTTCCCACGCTTCCAAAGAGCGGCCACCACCAACCGGGCTCTAGACTTGTCCCGCCAACCTCAAGGATCAGCTTGGAAGGAATACCTGCAATCAGAGACGGGTTTGCTTGTGCCGAGTCGGGGTTAGTTATCGGTTGTAGATTCTCAGCCACAGTAAACATATTGACGGGACCGATATTCGTAATAGACCAAGCACCGGGCAGACCCGCGAACCCTTGAGGCAATGGTTCAACATAGGCCGCAGTCGCACTAAAGACCGAAGCCGACATTACCCCGGTCCAAACGCCGCTATTGACATAAACGGATTCGTTGTTTGGTCCTTGAATCCGAGAAAGGACTTTCCATAGTCCCGCATCAAAGACAAAGCGGACGTTGATCTGTGCTTTCTCGGCCTCATACATACCGCGAGCTTCGCCGTGACAAGTCGTACCCCATACGAAGTAATCCGCTTCTGCGACTATCTGAAGCTCGACAAAGAAGACATGGTGATAAAGGACATAGGTCTCTTGGCCGATCACTTTAGGCTCAAGCTGTTTGTAAGTCTCGCCCCACCGGGCCTTTATCCATTCGCCGCCCTCATTGATGTATTCAACGGGATAGCCTAGTTGGAAAGATAGAGTGGGAAAGCCTATTTGGGCGTTGTCTATGTCAAACTTCGCGTAATTCCCGCCCCATGAATAGTTACCCCCGGCGGGAAGATTGTTCTGCATGAATGTTTGTCCGTTGATTATAGTGGAATTGAGACCGTCTTTGGCTTCCCAACCTGAAAGCTGAATATTGCCCTCGATTGAGCTATAGGTTACGCTCCCGACTAGACCGAGAACGATAACGGCAGCTATGACAATCCTTTGATTCTTACTAAGTTCCGGTATTTTGAGATTCAGCTTCATAGTTTGACCTTCATTATGATATAGAAGACGATTGCGATAACGATAACGCCTATGCCAAGCGGTGATAGGATCAGGGAATAGAGAAAGGGTTTCAGATTGTTGATAGCATGGGAGATCATGCTAGTTAGAATGTTCTTCGTGATTAGAAACACGATTTGTAACACAATCCCGCCCGCAATCAGACAGATGAAATAACCCAAATCTGAGCCCAACAGGTCGGCAACCCAAGAATGATATATCGCAAAGAAGATAGCTTGAACGACTGTCGCCTTTTCTACGCCCATGATTCGCAGAAGAGTAAGGAAGACCCCGCCCCGGAAGAGCAATTCTTCAAAGACTGCGGGCAGAGCTATTACAAGTATCCCTTGAGCTGTAACCGTGCTTTCGGGCTTTGTCCAAACGGTGTTTGTCACTAACGTAACAATGCCAATAATCGCCGCTCCGATCAGCCCCCAAGTCATAACGCCCTTTATGTCCGGCTCATTTCCCCAACGTTGGAGACCGGAACTAAAGCCTAAGACAATGCTCAGCGTAATCATACCCGCTATTCTCATGTCGAAGAACTCGGATTGTGGGTCAATGAAGATAGCGAATGCAACAAGTCCACAGATCACGACTAGAAGCATACCAAGCGGGGAAATGCCTAAGTCCTGTTCTTCTGTGTCTAGCACTTCCCCGTATTCTTCCACTAATGCGGCCCCCTAGTTACTGCCTCTTCTACGTAAGGCAATCACAAGGAGAGCAATGCCACCAGCCCCTAGGAGATAGGGCAAGTAGTCTGTGCCGGGTTCTGCGGGATCACCGCCCGCATTTGTGAACTTGGCGATCATAGAGAACATTGTCGTACTTCCGCCACCAGTGGCTGCCGTATATACCGCCACGATTGTTAGGAAGTAGTCGCCGTTTGGAACCTCGTTAGTATTCCAAGCACAGCTATAGAGAACTTGGGCGGTCTCTACTGTGAAAGTGTGCGATTTAGCAAGAGTACCCGCGCCACCTGTGAGCAGCATATTATAGACATTGAGAGTAACGCTTTCAATTGTCTTTAGCCCGGCTGCGGTTGGATTTGTCACTGTTGCCTTATAGGTCACAATGCCCGCTAGAACAAGATCGTCTCTGTTCCAATCTTCGGCAGTATCCCCTATGTAAACGCCGTTTCCATTCCATGCCTCTATCTTCCAAGTGGGTGTTACGCCTGTTACGCCTGTGTTCTGTACTATCACAAACAAGCTGTTAGCTGTTGCGCTGAAAATGAGAGCGGCAGCTAGGACTAAGAGAACTTTCTTTCCGGTGTCCATATGCACACACTCCAAAAAATCACAAAGGGGCAGTAGCCCCTAAGCGATTGTAATTGCTATGGTTGTTCCGAATTGATAGGAAGCTAGAGTGAAACCTGCGGGAGCGTTACCAGCTAGATACTTCTCAATCTGTGCCTCATTCGTGTAGCTATACAGGTAAGCCTCACAGGTATAGGAAGCCGCAGAAGTGAATTGTAGGCTGAGACTCCGAGAAGAACCGCCAGAAGCTGAACCAGCAATTGCGGGACTCCAAGCAAGGACAAATATCTTCCCTGACGCGGTGTTATGTGTCGCCAAAGCTTCCGGGCAGACTACGTTGGAAGTGTTGAAGGTCAGGACGATATAGTTACCGACTGATTCCCGCCCCGGATAGTTGATAGTGGCAGGGATTCCGAAGGAGCTGTAATCGTCACTGTCGGAGACCGTCAGCGTGTAAGTGTGTTGTGTGATTCCTTCCTTCCAATCTAGGTCAGTCTGTGCGGCATTGGTCTTTGACGCGATCACAGTGGTTTCATTTGAGAATGTTATACTGTAAGTCGCGGCTACTGGATAGACACCATGAGACCCCGCGTTGTACGTCCGGGTTCCTGAGATTTCACTTGGCACACTGATAGACCAAGTGCTAACATAGTAGTTTGCAGCCTCAAAGACACAGACATAGTCTCCGGGGTTTAGCTGCGCGTCCCAAGCGCCCGAAGAAACTGTATCCGTAGCTACGGGACTGTTGCCAGAGAAGACAGAAACCGTGCCAGTATTTACGGCGGTGCTATTGCCAGCATTAGAGATATTTCCATACACGCCAACCGCGCCTTGGTCAACGTCTGGCGGTGTTGCAATAAACGTTTGGTAGGCCCAAACGCCTGATACAATGAGAGCCAGAACGATTATTACGTTCCTTGTGTTTTTGTCCAAGTTTCCCATTCCTCAAGAGGATCAGATCGGGACGAAGCCCTTTCTAATTTCAAATAGCACATACTACTTAATAATATTACAGTGTTACCACCCCCCCCTCTGTTTCTTGTGGAAATGGAAAAGAAGGCTGCAAATCACCGCGTTGCGCTCGCGCGTCTGTCTTCTTGCGCTAAATAGCTCTCCCACTAGCGCGAGCGCCATTTGCTTTAGCGCCCCTAAGCGCGGGGGTGTTAGGGGGAGAGAACCCAAACACAGAGACCGGGGCCGCTTTGGTCTGCGTCTCGCGTTGCCGCAGAAGTTCCCCGATCACCCCAAGAGTGCGGACATAGGAACCAGCCCGTAGCCCCGTAATGGAAGCTACTTTAGACTGAGTATTATATCTCTAGAGTGTCCTGATGTGGACGAGCTCTTTTCTGTCCGTCAATTATTGACAGACCCCGTTCTGTTAGTTGCCTGATGATCTCTCTCTGTGATTCGCATTCTTTGATTGTCGTGATTCGGACTTGGTTACCGGTTTGGACGTCCCGCAGAATACGGCGTAAACTGATTAGTGTCTTGTCTTCCATAGTTTCACCTACTGCATAGTCTAAGCTCTGTCTGATACACGGCATCCACATCAACGCCCAGCTTCCGCGCATAACGGACCGAAGCTAAGAACCGGGTCGGTTCTGCCTTCGCCATCTGCGGGAACAATACGAGAATTGGGCAGATACTACAACCGCTATGCTTTGTTCCTTGGAAACCATGTTCGCTTAGGATCATCGCAACATCCGATTGTTTACAATCGCGTAAGGGATAATAGTAAAGAAAACCGTTGAACCTCAGAGCTTGGAAGGTCTTTTCTCTCCTGAGCTTTGCTAGGATTATGCGGCGGTTCTTGTTGCCTTCTCCCGATCTCAGACCCAATATCAGAATGTCTTTCTCCTTGTCGGCCAATGTCTTCAATGCTACATTCATGGCCCGCCGCTTCACGATATGACAACAGGGAAATGTGTTCTTGTCGTAGCGCTTTTCCTTGACGAGCTGGGCCACATCTGGCAGCTTTCGAAATGACTCTTCTATAATTGCGGCCAGGCTTCGCTTTCCCTCATATTTCACTAGGACCAGCTCGTAGCCCGTATAATCCCTTAGTTTCTCTAGGGTCTCGCGGGCTGTCGGCAGTGTCAATACATCATTGCAAAGCATGATTCCCTTGATTCCCTCAGCATATGCCTCTAGGATCATGGCAGTAGAGTCTCGACCACCTGAAGCTAAGAACAACGCCCGGCGGTCCTTCGGGAATTCTGAATAGTTGGGACGGTGTATCATATCAAAACCTTCTGCTCTTTATCTATCCAAGCATTACATCTGATACAGAGAAGGCCCAATTGCCGGATTCGCACCGGGGCATTTCCGCAGACCGAACAGCGGCCCTTTATCAGAGCCCGGGTTTTCTTCTTGTTCTTCATAATTGCACTTGCCCCCCTTCCTTCTCGCACCCCTCAGCCAGAGCCAAAGAGAATCTAAGCGGGATCAGCGCCCTTAGCTCTTCCGCCCGCGGCTCAATCTTCGAAAACTGATCTGCGTTTTTCGCGTTTCTCGTTGGTAAATGACCTATCGCCCAAGTCGTGACCAGCTCCGGCGGATAGAACCGCTTAAGCTTTCTTCGGACTTGGCCGTTAGTCTCTGCAACTCCCTGATGTGAGCCTTGGGGGGCTGGTTCCCACATCGTAGGTTTGGGCCAAACCATGTCTGGCAATAGCCCCCACAAGTGGGTTGGTTTGTAATAGGGCATACCCCAAGCTGCCCAATATGTTATCTTGCTCGGCGGTCCAAGAAACCAACGCAGTCTGCCAACCGGGTTTTCAATCACCCAATACCGGGGTCTCGCTGCATGAATCAGCTTTAATGTATGTTTGATAAGTCTGATCGCGGTCTCTGTCGCCTCAAGTTTCGGTCTTCGACCTTCCCAATAATGACCACCTGCCGCACTAGAGAAACACTGACAGGGCGGGCTCGCTAGGATCACATCAGCATTTCTCAAGCTCCTGATCTTCAAATCAAAGACGTCTCTGATGATCGTATCAGGCACAGCTTCAAAGCGCGGATTGTTGTCGTAACGGATGATTTCATGTCCACGTTGAAGGAAGCCCTCGCTGAAACCACCAAGCCCGGAGAACAAATCCACGACTTTCATTCTATCACCCATTACAAAATTGCGTTAGGTCTGTTTGATTTGTCCCATAAAACTCAATACCGAGCTTCCGCGCATAAGTGACGGACCGAAGCCAAGCGATGGGGTCTTTCTTCCGCCATTTAGGAAATAGACAGAAGATCGGGCATTTGACACAACCCGAGCTTTTCACATCTCCAAAACCGAAATCTTCCAGGATTGCCGTTATATCTTCGTTTTGACAATCCCTTAGAGGATAATAATAGAGCAATCCGGTTTTCACTAAGCGGCGATAATGGGTCTTTCGATATTGTAGCTCTCGCATTCTATAACCGCGATTGATAGCCCCATCGCCTACTTTCAGACCTAAGATAAGTTGGCAGTCCTTGTAGTTTTTCTTGACATAGCGATTCATTGGGCCATGCTTCAATAAAGAACAACACTGAAACACATTTCGGACGTAAGCCCTTTTCTCTTTCATTTTCGCTGCTGCAATTGGTACTTGCCGAAATGCCTCTTCTATGATCTCCGAAACCACCCTTTCACCATCATAACGGATGTGCTTAAGTTCGAATCCGGTTTTTTCGGCCAGTCTATCAAGTACCTCTAAGCTGCTTATTCTCTCAAAACCAGTATCCCCATGTAACATAACACCATTGAGACCGAATTGCCAAGCCTCTAATACCATCGCGGAACTATCTCGCCCACCACTAACAAGAAAAACGATCTCCTTACTTCTATCAAGCTCTGAATAATCCGGGCGTTTCATTGTTCTATCACCTTATGGTCGACAAGTACGCGGCGCTGCAGGTACGCCGCGCTCGAGTGGCGTTTTTCTCCAAATCACTATCATAGAAGCAAATGTAGGAATTCCGGGCGTTCCTTTCGGGCCTATGAATCGGACTCTTCCCTTGAGAAAGCGAATCTCGGCTTTTCCTACTATGAAGTCGTGAAACCATTTTGTGTCCGTCCGCACCGGGAGCAATGCCACAACAACCTTAGCACGGTCTCTCTCAAAATAGGCTTTGGCTATCCAATTGCCCGCACCATTTCCATAGGGGGGATTCATAAACACAGCTTCGTTCTCCCAGCTCTGCGCTAGGCCATCTTGCTCTTTCGTATAGAACCGGGCACACTTGGCGTTTTGAGCTGTAGCGCATGGGTCTAGAGTAAAATGGAATTCGGCATTTAAAGCCGCAAAGAGATCATGGGGCGTTTCCCATTCTACGCTTTGAGCCTTTGGCATATACCCGCGTTCACTCTTCATAATCTCCAAGCTCCTTTTGTTCGTCCGGTTTCTGATTCTCATTCGGTCTATTGGCGCTGTCAGCGTCAACTAATAGGATTCTCATTGTTCGGACCTCTGTTTTTGTGTCACTCGTGCCGCATGAAATGAAAGAAAAGGGGCGGGGAGAAACCGCCCTATTCTTGAAGTTTAGACTGCTTGGCCTTTGAGCTGATCTTAACGGTAACGTGGTTCCCGTTCTCTTCGCCAATGATCTCTAGGTATTCGGGCGGAAGTTTCCGCCCCTCAGTCTTTAGAGTAAGAATCCAATCTATCTCTGAAACTGAGTCTCGCCCTTCAAGCTTGAAGGCTAGAGTCCGAGTATCCCCGCGTTTCAATAGAGCCTTTACATCGCCCTGTCGTTTCAGCTCAAGCTCGCATTCAATGATAGCCGTGATGATCTCCTTCCTCTTCCTCTGGTCCGGTTGGTTCTAGGTCTTCGTCCTCAATTGGCGCTCTTTGCTTCTCGTCATAGGTCGGGACGAGAATATCATAGAGTCGGCGGCAGGTTCTCTGCCTAAGCTTTCCCTCATTCTCCAACGTATAGGCTGCTTGCTGTACTTCCTGTTCTGTGGCGTTCAAGACCCCGGCCAGATCAGAGAGCCCGGTCTCAGGTGTACGTTGTAGAATCTCCAAGACCTTAGCCGCGAGCTTCCGCCTATGTGCTTCGGCCCTCAAAGCTCGATTGCGGTCCTCAAGCCTAACGATCTCTTGGGTTCGCTGTATCATGGCCCGGTGATTCGCTCTCGTTGCTAGCTCGATTTTGTTTAGAGCTTCCATCAGGTCATTTTGGTTTTCCACTAGTTCGCTAAGCTTAAGATCGGCACTTGTCGTCTTGGCTACGTTGAAGTCTTCGTTCTCTCTCTCTTCGGCAAATGAGATTAGACGCTTCCTCGTCATAAGGAAGCTTCTCTCTATTGGTTCTGATTCCTTTTTGTCTGTCATTGTTCCACCTTCTCAAGGGGTTTCTTGTTCGTGGTCAAATCGGCCACAATCAAGCCCGTTTCTGATTTGGCGAGAAATTATCGCTGTCCGCATAGTCGGGACAAGGACAAGCCTGTATTGAGTCAACGCTACAGCTGCCTTTGTCATGGTCATACCAAACGCAAAATTCGGGGTGAATATGATAGTTCGCTTCTAGCTTACCTAAACGCATTTCTCGGTATTCTTCGATAAGCTTCTCTTGCCAATCGCCCGGCTTATAGATAAACAGAAGTCTCTCTTTGGTTCTTTCATTTCTCCAAAACAAAGATTCGTCAAACCTGAAGACAAGTTCTCCTTGATAGTGAACCCGAATATAGCGGCCGAATATGCCGCCTTCCTTTGAGATCATCAAATCTTTGTGTTTGTATTCTCGCCGTTTACGGAAGAGAAACCCTTTCGACCCGCCCCGGCCATCAATAACCCAAGTTGCTACTTGGGCCAATGGTTGTAAGCTTTCCTCAAGCTTACGAATGATAGCCGTATTTCTCCTGTTGATTTCTTCGATTTGTTCCTTGTAGCTCTCTGTCTTCTTCTTTGTCATGCTTTCACCTTGTCTGTTTCCTTCCTTCCCAACCGTCACAACTTGAAACCGTTTCAAACTGATAGACGTAAATCTTAGACCTTCGCGTTATATGGCCGGAAGCGATCTCAAGAAATCCCTTTATGAATTGGGCCGGGGTCAGCGCGGGGAGTCCTGGACTTGGAAAACCCTCTGCCTTTACCCCTTCGGGCGTTATGTCTGATACTAGTTCTATCCACACATCCTTAACCCGGATTATGGCGAATGGTTTTCCGAACAGCGTAGTTCTGCATTGTTGCAGACTGCCGACTTTACAGCGCGGTTTCTTGTGGTTGCGCCGTGTTTCTGTTTTATCACCGTTCCGAATCGCCGGAACAAATTGTTCCATGAAGAGTAACATTAGTTCTTAGTCTCCCGTTTACTGTAACGACATTCGTAACCCCCCCTGCCGTAGTGAAAGCAAGCTTCCGGCCAGCTTGAGTTACAGCCGCGAAGCTCAGGATTCAGGTCTTTATCCTGCCTGTTGTGTCGGCAAGTCTTACATGAATGGTCATAACAAGACCGGGGGGGCATTCTTGAAGAATGCATAGGCCGAAATGGTTTCATCAATTCTTCCGCGCTTCCTTGTCAATCTTGGCAGCTAGTTCCTCAAACTTCTTAGCTCTCTTACTATGTTCCTGAGCCATAGACCTGTAAAGGTCCGCCTCTTCTCTCTGGTCTATGATCTGCGCGGCCTTCGCACGGTTTCTTTTGTTCCTGGCCTCTTCTCGGAGTCTCTTAGCTTGTGCGTTCACTTCTGCCGCCCTTCCAATGCCTTTACAATCTTGAGCCGTGTATCAGGATCAGCTAAGAGCTTTTGTCCGGTCTCTGTAATGAAGTATTGATTGCTGTGCATTTGTAGCAGATTAGGGCAACAAGTGACAAGGCGGCTTGTCTGCAATCTAAACAGCGCGTGATTGATAGTCGTATATGGGACACTGAGCCGCCGGGCTATCTCGCGGGCATTGAGACCGCCTTCCCTATTCAATAGCGTTAAAATACCCGCAGTCGTTTTCAGTGTTGTTAATATGCGGTCTTTCATTGCTCTAACTTTCTCGTCTTCTGTCATTCTTCATACCTCTTAATGAGAACCGCGAGAATCAGGATCAGCCCGGAACCTAGCCCGGTTGCTCCGAGAAACTTAGGCAATAGGTCCACATAGAAAATACCAAATGTCCAGCCATAAGTATCAAACATGAAATGCGCGTGAATCCCTAGCCATAGAACGAGAATTCCCCCTATACAAGCGCAGAATATAGCGAAAGAGAAAACTAGGATACAATCCATATGTTCGTTTTCCAGTTTTTCCCCGCACTTCTTACACTTCATTTACCTAGCCCCCACTTGCACTTAGGACAAAACGCATATGTGACGCTATGACCCTTTGAAACATGGGTTCGCCAGCCCACCGAATGAGCCCCACAGATCGGGCAAGTATCCCATTCTGGCATAGGGTGATCGGGACGGTCTCTCTGTTGTGCTTGGTTATCTCCCGGCGGTCTTGTTGGGTCTTCCCCACCTAAGAAACCGCCCCGATCTTGTTTCAAGTGTCTTAGGACGTCCGTTCCGACTGGTTGGGAACAGCAATCGTGATTAGGGAGACCACAGACTTTACACATATAATTCGGATACTCCCTCAATTTCTCTAATGCTTCCGTGCCGCAGAATTTACAATACCGGGGGATTGGTGTATCATAGAAGTCCGTCCGCACTATTCGATTATTTGGAAGCAAGATAACCCGGCTCTTTCCGAGTGAAACAATATCGCTCATTTGGTCTGCTCCCTTGAGACCTGATATATCCGGTCTGCCCAAGTGTTCTGCCTGTGGGTGCTATCGCTACTGCGACCAATCCCCCAAAGCTGAGCGCCCCGTTTCTCTAGAGTCTCGGCTATGTATCTATGAAGGGCTGCATTCGGTCCGCGATAATCTAGCTCCCGTTTGTCGCCAAGCCTTCTATTGAAGACTTGACGTATTAGCGCTCGTGCCACATTACGGACGGACACCAAATAGAGATCACCGGAGACCTTCGCCCGGTGTTCTAATAGTTCGTCTATCTCTGAGCGTGTCTGATCATCAATCGTTATAGCTCTCATTATTTCTTATCTCCCCTTTCTGTCTTGGGCAGCAACCTTTCGACCCCGGCGAATCTTTGACACAACCGTTTCCTGTTATCCGAGCCACAGACCGGAGCCAATGCGGGCAACCGTCACAGAGCTTAGGACAGCGAATCGTTGGAAGTCGTTTCCCGGCTTGTCCACAGATCGGGCAAGGCTGATCTTCTAATCTCATACCACGCCGGGCATAGTAATGATATTCATGCCTCGCCGGGCAGATTGCGGTGCCGCCCATCAGTCTGCCCCCTTTGGTTTCACTAAGCGTAGGACCGTCCGAGTGTCGCCCTTGTGTGGATAGAGAACAAGATCGGACCGCCGACTGAGCCGCCGGGTAAGCGTCTTTATTGTGATAGACCCATTACCTAGCGCTTCCAGAACTAAGCGGTCTCCTTCCGTTAGTGTGATCTCCAAATCACTAAGGAACTTGTCGGACTTGAGCGCGAAATCAAAAGCCTTACGCACTAGCTCGCTTCTATTTATCTTGAGCTTTCGGGCTGTCCTTGTCAGCAAAGCGAAAAGCTCCAAATCCACTTTTACGGGAAGTTGGACAAGTCTGTTAGTCATTGCTTCTTGCTCCAAGGAAATTTTCCGCCGTTCAAGAATCTTCGATATGACAGCTCTTCAAGTCCACAACCGAGAAAGACAATTCCCCACACAACACACCAAAACAGAAAATCCTCGATTGTCATTTGTTAGCCACCTTTGGAAACTCCTGCCGCTTCTCCGGCCAATTCAGCCTAGACTTGAGAAAAACGGGAATATTCAGGTCTTCGCAGTCATTCAAGAGATTTAGAATCCATTGTTGCTCTGGCAGTATTGCATTAGGTCCGGTTTGCGCCCCGATAATGACCCAATCAATATTAGCTAGTGAACCGTAGAATGGTCCTAAGAGTGGTTCGAATGAAACAAAACGCACGGAAGGGAAGAAAGCGTTTCTTATGTGGTCTATGTCGTCCGAGTTAGTTGTGTCGCAGTCCTGAGAACAGCCGAGCCAAACGTTACTTGGGAAAATCCATTTCTCTGCCCGGTCCGGTCTCTTGGTCAGAATTTGGAAGGTGTGCCTTGGGTTCTTCGCTATCTCTTTGAGAACTAAGTCCGTTGCGATCTCGCTAAGCTTCGGGTCGAACAGCTCCCCCATTGAACAGACAAAGATTCGGGCGGATTTTTTGATTAGCTCCGGCTCATTGAGTCGGTCCGGGTGAAACGTGGGAACGAAGGGAGTATCCTTCGGATAGCCAGCTCTGCCTTGGAGTCTTACTGCCATTCGTCTAGCGAAACAATAAGGACAACCGCGCGAGCAGCCGCTAACCGGGTTCCAAGTGTATGTTGTCCACTCGATACTTGTTCGATTCATCTTTCAATACCCCAAGACCAGATAGATTAGGTCTCCAAGATAGTAAGCGAGACCCAACGTACACAAGAAGACCACCGGATAATAGAGAATGTTTAGCACCCGTTCCCACAAAGGGGGCGGGGTTGCTTTCGTCTCTCGTATGAATTCGTCCTGTGTGTATTCTTTCATTTGCTCGGTCCCGCCCTTCCATCGGGATAGTAGAAAATTAGGCACGTGCCGCACCAATAGCCGATCAGCTCATAGCGCGGTTTTCGTTCCGGCTGATTTTTCTTCGGTCTTCCCTTCCGCGGCTTGGGTTTCTTCTGTTGGCCCCGGTCAATTCGGACGGCATAGACCGGGCTCTTACATTTGGCACATAGCGGCCTTGGTCTCTGTTTCTTCTCTCGGTTCTTTAAACGGTATATCTGGCCCAGCTCTCTAACGAGACCCGGAGTGCCTTGTTTCGACATTTTATCATTCTCCCGTAGTTAGGGTTAGGTCACTTATGACCCACTCCCCATATTTGCCAGTCTTGGCCTTGTTAGCAGATAACGATTCCGGTAACTTGGGGCCATTACCGTAGTTAACACCATAGCACAAGCGGAAATAAGGATAGACCTGCCTCAGAATAGGCGAACAAAGCCCGCGTAGGATATAGCGTGTTAATTGTCTGCAACATAGGGTAAACCGTGTTACAATCCTATGCAATGTTCGATTCATTTTCCCTAGCTGGAAGAGCAGAAGTCTATCAAAGATTGCCGCCGCTATCACTCCCTTTAATCTGCTCTGCGAAATAAACGCGCTTCGTGCCAATCGTTCTGCCGCCGATCTCCCTAGCTGCAAACATCCGCGCTATCAAGTTGCGAACCGCAATCGGATTATATTTTAGATGATTGAAAATCAGAACTTCTATGATCTCGGCTTGTGTGATTCCGCCATGCTTCTTTACATAATCACTGCCGAGTATCCGAATGATTAGCTCCTTGGTAACAAGTGTTCTTTCATCAATCACTAACATAAAGTCTGTCTGTCCCGAAAAGACAGGCTGCAAAATCGGCTCTTCTCTAAGCGGCCTTGAGATCACCTTTCGCTCTTGAGCCGGACGAACCCGGAAAGCTCGCGGCTCTTTCTCGCGTATTGATTCAGAGAGATCATCAGGGACGCCCTCGCCCCTTTCAATTTCGACCTTGAATCCTTTTTCATAGATTGAAAAGAGACGCTTCCGATATGCTAAGTATTCGTCAATGGTCATAAGGACGCAATGAATACCCCGGAAGTCTGCATGAAATAGACGGCCCAAGCGCTGTAATTCCTGAGTGCGACTTCCGAAGAGGAAATCATACTCGATTACTCTTTGTAAGTCCTTGATAGAAACGCCCAAGTCTCCAACGCGAGAGACTAGCACTTGCTGTTTCTCTCGTATGATCTGCAATCGTTCTGCCGGGGGCGTGTTTCCAGCTACAAACGGGATATTGAACCGCTTGGAGAGTCGGCCCCCAATCTCCAAGCTGTCGCAGAATATGATTGTCTTCTTGTGGTCAGTAAGTAGAATATCAAGACGGTCTCTCTTGTGGTCTGCGTCTTTCTCAAGATAGACCGTTATCTTAGGTTGAACGATCAGCTTGTTCTCCAAGAAATAACTCCAATCCAAACCTAGCGGAAACCGGGCCAAAGCGAAAATCAAATCTATGCGGCCGTCCTCGCGGTATGGTGTGGCTGTTAGAAAGAGCTGATGTTTCGTCCGTAGTGCCGCAAATTGGAGATAGGTGTTTGCGGGGAGTCGGTGCATTTCATCATAGGTTACTAATACCCACTCTTCCAACATGAGCCGGGCGACATTGTTCTTATGATAGATTGCGACCTCGTATTCTTTCGGGTCTAGCGTTGTATGTTCCTTGATATGCTCTAGCCATTGCTCGCGTAGTGTTGCACTCGGAACAAGTACAAGCTTCCTTCCTTTCAGACGGCACATAGCCTCTAAGCCGAAAATGGTTTTGCCTTGGCCCATTGGATAGAAGACACCGACAGCGCCATATTCTAGAAACTTGGCGAAGTCCCGCGCTTGATAGGGTCTCAGCTTGAAAGAACAATGACGCTCTAGCAGATCAGCTTTGGCAATAGGACGAGCCGGGAAGGGAAGAATGCCGTCTCTAATGACGGCCGCGATAAGCGCGAACTCTTGGCCTCTCTTTATCTGAATCGTCTTCTCGTCTATTGCTTTACCGACATAGCGGGAATAATGCTTTTGCACTTTAGCGATAGGGTCTTTGTCCGGTCTCGCAATGCTCAGCTGCCCGTCCTGAATCGTCAGACCATCAAAGGGCCGCGAAAGATTGAGTGCTTCTCTGAGCTGTGCCGGAACGGGCTGTATCAGATCGTAGTAGCGGTTCACGACAAACAGATTATACGCCCCTTCCTCGCGCTCAAGCCAGCCGAAATGTAGCTTAAAACACTTGGGAACAAGTAAGTACCATTCGCCCGGTTTCTTCGGGATTATCGCATAGGGTCTCTTGGTCCAAGTCAGAATAAAGTCGTCTAGCTTGTCTAGGTCAATGGCGGAAGATTGCATATGCCCCATTGCTTCAATGAAAGCTTGTTTCAGCTTGGCTTCTTGTGCCAAGAGCTGAGTTTGCAGATCAGCTATAGCTTGGCCCGATTCGTCCAGCTTCGCTTTCACTAAATCTAACTTCTTCTCAAGTGCCAAGGAATCAGTCTCCATTCAATGAGTAGCCCGAAGTTGTCAGAACATCAACCCGGATTCTGAAAGACTTAGGAATTTTAACAAGACAGTCCAACCAAACCTGCCGTTTGGTTTCCGCGATTTCTCTTCCAATCTGGCAACAATCAACCAACCAGCTAGACCATACCCAAATCTGCCAAAGGAAACGTTCAATTCTCGATAGTTCTCTAAGTCCTGTTCTCCAAAAAGATAGCCATGTCAGGAAATGAAAGAAGCTAAGCTTCAATGTGAAACTCCCCCTTCGCTGGTCTTCGCTTTCGCCCATGTCTTACGCGCGAAGTAATCCGTCTGAATCTTCAAGAGCCAAGCCTTGAGCCCCGGAAGTTCCTCTGTGTGCTTGGGGTCTATCCAATGGTATTTCTCAGGATTGCCGCTAATTTGCACATCATAGGGGCGGGCATGGCCCTGTAAGATTTCGCCGCGCAAGAAACGTATTTTGTTGTTGCGATAGAACAGAACATAGCCAATGGGATAAGAAGCCGCTAACATGAATTGCAGCTTGTGACTAGCAACCCATACGATACAAGGGAAGTTTACCCTTTCACTGCCCGTTACTTCTATCCCGGCGATTACTTGGCCGTTGTCCGAGATCAGAATATCGGGTTCGCTCTTGTTGTGTTGGCTGTTATCTGGCTGATCTGAAACAGCGGCAAAGCCTAATGTTGTTGTCAGCGGCGGTCTCAAGCATTCTGCCACCAGCCGAGAAATGCATTTCACATTCTTAGCGGCCTTTGCCCAAGTGTCCGCATACACATCCTTGTAGTCTGTCACTCATTCTGCCCCCTCGTCCACATCTGCCGGGAGAACTTATACCAACCGAGATTAGACAATGCCTGCCCAATGACGATCAGGTTTCCGTGCGTTGGTGCAATTCCGAGCTTCCTAGCTAGTGTTCTCGGCTTTGCATAGTCGGCATTGAAAATAACCTGTTCTAACTCTGAGATTTGGAGAACTTGGCGTTTGCGGGTTGTCAACTTGCTAATTCACCCCGCCCGAAGGGACGGGATCAGACGCCCCGCCATTTGGACCGCCTTTTCTGTAGATGGCTTTTCTTCTATGCTCGATTTCCTTTCTTAGCTCAGTCTGAAGCTTGGGAATTGCTCCTTTCAAAGACACAAAGGTATAGTAGAAAAAACCTAGACCAATGAAGCTATACCCAACCCGCGTAAAGGGATCACCCCACAACCATAGCAGATAACACCCCACGAATTCGGTTAGACTTGGAACGAGCATAAGATAGATTCCAAGTGCTAAGAAAGTATTAGCCAAGTGTCGAAAGAACTTCCTTTCCGGTATGAGTCCAAAAACCGTTATGAATACGCATCCAAAGTTGAAAGGAAAGAACCAAACAATCATAGAGCGCGGTAATGTGTCTATCAATAAACCAAGTAACACAGAAGTGGCCAGAAATGCGAAAATGGTTGAAATGATGAAACGATCATCTGTTCTCATTGACCGCCCCCCTTTACTTGCCCTCATTCAAAGCGAAGGTTCGGGACAAGCTATCATATAGCTCGTTATCCAAGACATAGACCTTAATGGTTCGGTCCCAGTAGTAAAGGTCTCTTCGAGCATTCAGCAAGAGCCACTTCTTGAATTTCCCGATTGTTCTATCATCCAAATAGACTATGAAACAGTCCTGAGCTTGGGACTTCTCGATTCTGAGCCCCGGCTTTGTTGTTACCATTAGTCCCACCTTCCCCAAGTTGCGTTTGGCCAGGATTCTTTTACAATCTTTGCTGCCTTCTCCATCATTTCGTTGTAAGCAGGCGTTCCTACAATGGTTTCCCCAACACGGATTCCCGTCTTGAGAATGTGCGTTTCGAAATGATCTCCCTTCAGCTCTCGCATAGTGCTAGTTAACGAAACCACGATCTCGCGTATTGGCGAAACCCGTTTCTCTTGGCCGACCATATAGGTGTAAGGTTCGTTCAAGACGAACCAATGAACCCTAGAATCCTTGTCTCTCAGGGCATCAAACTCTTCTCGTCCCAAAACTTCAATCATCATTCTTAGTTTCACCTGCCCCCGAAGATTTAGGATCAGAAATCGCTTCGCGGGCTGTATTTCGTAGGGTGTGGTTCTATTTAAACTAAGCGAGAATGAAGAGAGCGCCGGGGACAAAGCCCGCGAAGGCTCCCCGGCGGGTTCTAAGTCCTATCCATGAGAGCCGACTTTCGAACCGACAAGCGCTAGGGAGTGAAAGAAGAAAAAGGAGACGGTTAGACCTTATACAAAGGTCCAACCTCAAACTAGACGGAAGTAAGCCTTACCGTACTTGAGAGCTACAGCCTTTCGAACCGCGCGTTTCATTGTGTCACTGAGGATATAGGCGGCCTGAATCACGCTCTGCCAAGGGCTCAGTCCATACTTGATTTCTGCTTGGACTGCTCGGACTGTGTTCTCTTTTACATCAACGCGGAAGAATACCCGTTTAATGGATTGGGTCTCCCCGCGTTCCGGGCTGTATCCCTGCCATGTTGTAACGCATAGCTCGTTTAGCTTATTTTCTAGCCAAGTGATCTCTGTTCCATTCGTTGTCTTGAATTCCATTCGTTCACGCTCCTTAGTACATTCGCCCGCATTTCGGACACTTGAGAGACCAACACTTAACGGGCAACATTGGTCTGCCACAGATGGGGCAGGTGTTACTGCCTAGTATTATGGTGTCATAGTTATGTTTGCAGATTGGACACCGGGCAGCGTCCGGCTCATTGTAGTAATACCGGACGAGCTTCTGCCCAACGCCCAAGGCTGCATTGGGTGAACACTCCGGGTTAGAACACATCAAGTAAGTCTTGAGCCCGCCAATCTTCGGAAATTTACTCATTGACTGGCCCCCATCATTCGCGCCGCAGCGAAGACTTGTTCCCAGTCCTTGAGCGTCAGCAATCCAAGGAAGGCAGTAGCGAACTCATGCGGCAGGTAAGATGTGGATTCATCAAACCAAGTTTCGATATTCTCTTTGAGCTTTCGAACCGCCTTCCCTAGCGTCACATATTCCTTCTCGCAAGCTATGATCTCGTCCCGCAGCTCAGGACAAGTTTTAACAATCTGCCCCATAGCCTGAGCTGCCCGACTTTCTAGAAGTATCTCTCCAGTTGGCATTATCAACGCCTCAGCTTTCGTAATCAATCCATCTATGATCTTCGTCGGTTCCTTCATGTACGCGCATAGTCCCAGAAGGAAGGTTATCTCTTCTCTTCGGCTCTTCCTCATAGTTTCCGCCAATCCAGATCAGGAAGGTTTCGATTTCATCGGTTCCAAATCGTAATTGGATTGTGGCGGCCTTTGGATATTGGGCAGTCGTTTCTATACTGTCCAATATCTTCATAGCTTCGTTAACAAGCGCGATAGCTTTCTGAGCCTTCTGCCTATTCTCTTGTTGCCAAGTTAGTTTTGTTTCGTTTGTCAATGTTCGATCCCCCAATCAGAAGCTTCCCCAGCTAGGATCATCTGCTTCTTCGTCGTCCGTGCCTTCGGCTATTTCTTCGTCTATATCCCTTTCAGATTGCCACTCCCAAAAGCGGCCTATGTCATCTTGGGCAGATTGAATGAAACACCGGGCGTTGTCAATATTGCAGCAAGTTGTTTTCATCTTCTCAAGTGCGGCTAATGCTGTTCGCACAGCCGCTTCCGCTTCCTCTAGGTTGCGGATGTTCTCGGTTCGTATTTCGGTTTCCATTGTTCAAAACTCCAAGAAGTTTACGCCATGCTTGGCGGCAACCTGTGCAAGGTCGCTAAAATTGAGACCGAGCTGAGGCCGGAAATATGCCCAATAAATAGCGGTCTTACCATTCACATCAACCCACCCCGCGTAACGGCGGTTCTTTGGAGTGATGTATATTCGGGCATTCTGCCAAATCCTCAGCGTCACATCAGCGCCCCGGGTCCACTCCCGGATGATTGCTTCCAAGGTTGTTATTTCGGTTCTCATGGTTAATTACTCAAGTTGTATATGTCCACAAGTTACTATTAAAGGTTGTGCGTGTCCACAACTAAATAGGCTTCCCTTATGGCTGTCAACCCCCGCCCTTCTGTGCGAAAAAGGGGCGCGGCGCGGTGTGTGACGGCGCTATGACAGTGTGTTACCATGCGTGGGCAGTCAGATCGTCTTCTATGAGAGACCGTTGCGTGTTGGGGGCGATAAAGGGGGGTTGACGGCGCAAACGTCCGCAAAGAACCTAAGCAAAGCTATTAGGAATTCATAGCGTATTTGGCGCTCTTTGCGTTATCTATGGCCTTATAGTCTATGGAGAGAAAAGCCTAGTATGGCAGGGGAAAATCACCACTCGAGCGCCGCGTACTTGTCGACCAATCAACGCCCGCCCCACTTCAGGCGGACGTCCGAATTCTTCCGGCAGTGTAATTGTTCTTCCCTGTCCCATTTCTTACAGAACCCGCGGCGTCTCTGAGAGCCCGGCTTGAGATAGCCCCCGCAGATATGGCAGAATCGGTATTCCGTCTTTACTCGCGTTAGTCCTCTAAATCCTTTGGCGCTCATTCTGTCCCGGCCTTCCTGAAGCTGAAGCGCTCCTGATCTCCGACTTCTGCAATAAAGAGCTTATCCGTCACGAAATCATAATAGACCAGTGTTAGGGGAATCCCATTATCGAGATATACCAGCTCAGTCTTTGCCAACTCGCCGCGCGGAATTGTTGTAACGTCTTTCTTGTCAAAATAGCACTTGGCACTAAATACCTTGACAACTTCGCCCTTGTCATTCAAGATCAGAATATCAGGCTCCGGTGTATTCTTCCCCTGTTGTTTCATCTTGAAACCGTCTTGTTTGAGTTTTGCCGCATAAACGTCTTCGAATGCATAGCCCAAAAGCTTCTCTCTGATCGGTGTCAACGCGTCCGATACGTCGGGCTGGCTCATATTGTGTCTCTTACCAATGTCGGCTTGGGTCTCTCCCTGCGCGTATTCCATCAGCATTTTCATAGATTCGGAAGCAACGCCGTAGTTTTCTATCAGACAATCAGAGACCGCCTTCCGAAGGTCGGCAGTCTGCCCAATGTAAGGTTTGCCCGATATGACTACTTGGGTCTCTCTCCTGATCTTGTCTGCTTCTAGAGTAATGAGAGCCGCGAGCTTAACTTCCGTGTCGTAATTAATATCCCAATCTTCCTCTTTTGCTACAAGATAGAGCAATCCCCGCGCTTGGGTCATATTCCGCACAACCCAACCGCGCGTTTGAGCTTCCTTAAGCACCGTCAGAGCTGCGCTTGGGAAATCGAGTTTCTCAGCTATTACCTTCTTGCCTCTTGTGGCAATGAGATTAGCAACCCTAGCCTTCTTTCGTGTTAGATATTTGGTCCTGATGTTCTGATCGTTATGTAATGGAATAAGAGCGTTGCCTATCCATACATCCTTTTCGGGTAATGGAACAGTGATTCGGACTAGGTTCTGTCTGTCTTCCCAATTCTGTAAGTAGGTCTCCGCCACAAATGTTAGGAAAGCCATTCGCGGGAGACTGTGATTACACAGACATATGCAAACTTGGTCTATCCTAATTGTACTAACCAAGTTCCAAAACCTACGGATTGCCTGAATCTTTCCCGGTCCTTCCGGGATAATCCATTCATCAAGTATTCCAAAATCCCCGGTGTTAAAGATCGGCGTTTCATCAACATCGAAAAATATTTCTAACTTCCCGCCCGTTAGAGCAGTCCACAAGAGGCCGAAGCGTTGGGCGTCTTCGCTCTTTCCTTCTCCGAAACCGCCCTTAACTCCGATTGTCGCATTCATGCCGTACTTTTTGGCATATTGGAAGTCTTGGATTACGCCGTGTGTCACTTCGGGAACCGTGAACCGTCTTCCGCCTCTTTCGTACAACATAGCCCACGCCATACGCTTAAGCGGCCTAGCGGTCCATTTCGAAGCTTGGAATTGCTGAGAAGCCCTAGACTTCCCCAGACTTTCTATCGGAGCGTCACTCCTCGTTGCCGCCGTTTTCACCCCATCCGGTAGCTATGTCTCTAGCCGTAGAAGTGTCAACAGCCATTATGCCAGCCCCTTTAGAGAAGTCTTCCATCTGATGAATTATTGCTGTCCCCGTCAGCTTAAACATTTCATCGGCGTATATCTCAAAAGTTTCAAACCAACGTTGGATTAGTTGTCCATGTACGTCCGTTATATGCCAACATTCGCGCACATACATAAGCTCAAAGGGGCAAGCATTTTCTACTTGTTCCCTTCTGATCTCCCTTCCTTGTCTGTCAAAGATGATCTTTGCATAATACTTTTGCGGGTCGAAGGCAGGATAACGGAAGAGTAGGCTATTTCTAACGGTCTGATTGAGTCTCAATCTTCGGAGCAAGAACCCGTAAAGCTCGGTTATCGCTAGAGTAAGCTGAGTTTGCATCTTTGGGTCAGAAGCGTTTAGGAGCTGGAGAAAACGAACAAAACGGTTTCTGATTAGAGCCACAGTAGCAACGAACATATTTCCTAATCGGTTGCGTTCTTCGGCTCTGATTCGTTCTCGTTCTTTCGACCCTAGGGTTTCCTTCGGTGTTTCACTTGTTCCTTCCATAGTTGCCATTTACGGAAACAGCCCCCTGATAATCCAACCAATGACAAAGGCCAAACCTGCAACAATAGCTAAACCCGTTACGTCTAGCTGGGTATTTCTGATTCGGGGCATATTACGCATAACGGACTTTTCGTTATCGTCCTTTATCTCTTCTAGTTGTTTCTGAGTCAATAGGCGATCATAGCTCTCTGTCGCGCTGTTCCGTTCTTCCTCAAGAACACGAAATAGTTTCTCGGTCTGGTGATGATCGGTTTCTCTCTTTACAAAAGTAGCAAATTGGACAAGCTCCTTAGTTGGCAAAAACCAAGCTGTTGTTTGTAGCCAAGTCTCTAGTGCTTGAGTAGTAAAGAACGGAATAAAGAGCGCTATTTGCACATCCACGATAACGCCTTTGATCTCTAAGCTCGTATCGATTGGCGAGCATTCAAGCGCGTAGATATGGGCATAACGAACTTTGTATTGTCCCCAACCTGCCCGAACTACTCCCCTTGTCGCTCTAAGGCACTTTTCGGGAACATCAGGTAAGGCCCATAAAAACGGAACATTATTCCCACGTGCGAGAACGGGATAGATTTTCCATCCGTTATTTTCACACATGGTTAGCGCTTTTTCTGCCTGTTCCTTGTTTATACCTTTGACGATCTCTGGCAGATTGAGAATCGGGAAAAGGTGCTTCCTGAATTTGGTTTTGTTCAATGTGATAAACTCGTTTAGCTTCTCTGTGGACTCTAGGGCGGTTCCGAATTCACATCCTATAAGAAGACAGGGTCTCGGTCTTACCTTTTCCGGGTTGTTCGCTACTATGTCCATTGTGACGGTTGTAAGCCGTGATAGGCTAACTTCATCAACGAATTTTAGAAAGATCGGGATAAGGACGACAATAAGGAAGATGATTCCACTAAGCGCGGTAAGGATCGGCTTATTGAATATGGCTCCTAAGATTGGCGCTCCTACATAGATAATTAGACCGCCAATCAGAAAGCTGTCTTCTCTCGATTTGTCGGGCTTGTTTCGTTTAATGAAGGAATCAATAGAGTAAGTATATTGGCTCTTCACTTTCCTTACAAGTCGGTTTCTCCGATAGTCTGGTATTGGGTTAGTTGGGATTTTCATTCAGTCTGCCTCTTGTGATTTATCCAGCATTCGAATTAGGAGAATGATACTAAAGACAAAGGCGAAGGCTTGGGCCAGATCATCTAGCAGACCCAGGCCGAATATGATTATTCCTGCTCCTATTGCACTAAGTAAGATAGCTCTCAATATGCCGATCATGGGATCACCTTTGCCCCGAAAGGGCAGCATGGTATTCTCTGCGGCTCTCTCCCCTGCCTGTCCAAGCATATAGGACACCGCCCGCGAAGAGACCGAGTCCTATCATAATAGCGACAGAGATAACAAACTCTGTCGGGTCATATGGAACCGGAATTAAGACTTTACCCGGCAGCTCGTCTATCTGTTCTATGAGAAAATCTAACATATCAAGAATACCGCTTTCTATGTCTGTGAGCTGTGCATATGTGACATTGACCGTTACCGAGCTGGACGCAGTATAGAAGTACATAGTAGCCAGAATGTCGCCGCTCCCGATTGACCTGTTCCACCAGAGCGAGAAATATCCGGTTTGGCCAATCTCAGCCGAAGCAACAGCTACGCCCGATTCTGAGACTGTCACATTACAAGCCTGATTTGTTCTGGCGTTGAATGTGACAATCCTTTCTTGTGCTATGGCAACGCCTGCCGTAATATCCAAGTCCGGGGAAATTGAAATAATGGCACTATCGGCACAGAAGATCAGGTTTGCCTCTAAGGTCTGCCAGACTGAAACGGTGAACGAAACCGTTTCCGTCAGAATGTCGGGAAGATAGATTGAACCAATATCACTCGTGCCGCTATAGCTGTGGGCAACGCCTGAAATGGTCCCGGTCACTGTCCAAAGATAAGCTCCGGGAATACCGGATACTGTCGCATAGCTATATCTCGTATTATTGACGGTCAAATAGGCATATGCCGGGTCAATCACAATATAGACCCCGCCGCTGTTTGCCTTTCCGCTTATGATCGGAGACCACCACTTGAGGCAGACATATTGGCCGACCTCTTGACCACTCGCATAGACCACTATGTAGGGACTGTATGCATATGGTCCCGCATTACAAAGCAAATCTGCGAAGGTGCTATCAATCGTCCAATACAAACGCCCGAAGGGGTCAGTAGTTCGCCATTCTTCGTATATGTCCCATTCGCACCACATACCCATTATCAGATAATCCGGATCATCCCAATAGCCTGCCGGGACGTAATAGCGCACTATTGTAACATTGATTTCAAGGCGCGGGCCAACCACAGTTAACGGGTTTAATTGATGATATAGTTGTATCTCAAGAATGTTAGGACTGCCTAGCTCATTTCTGATAACGCTTTCACCAAAGAAAGACCCCGAAGCTAGCGGGGTATTGTATGGATAGTTTATCCACAACCAAAAATCAGATTGAACGAAGTTCTTTGTTTGTTGGCTTTGGTGTCCGCCCCCATCAGTGGCGTTTACAAGAATCGTTAGGTTGTGGAGACCCGCGACTGCAAACTCTTTAGGAATCCAGAAGTAGCCTTCTGTTTCCTGATATTTAACTAAAGTGTTGCCGTCCCAAATTGTGATTGTACTATTGCCCCAAATTGTGAAAACCCCAAAGATTACGCGTTCTTCCGTTTCGGTGATCTGCATACTAGCTATATGGATACTATGTTCAATGGGAACCGGAAGAACATCACTCCAAACCTCAGTTGTGAATTCTCGGTCTCCAACCGTTACGCCTTCGGCTTGGATAGTGACATTAGCGTAATACCAATCACTGTTAAAGGTTCCAATCCAGAGATCATTTATAGACCCGTAGGCGTCAGTATAGGCATAATCTGAATCTGTCCCATTCGCATAGGAAGCGATCTTTTCCCCGGCGCTTAAATCTGTGTCATTGATAGCCCAATGAAAGACGCCCGAATTCCAGATCAGCCATATACTAGACAAATCGGCTTGCTCCCACACCCAAGCGGCCGAAGAGACCTCTATCGCGTCCCAAGTAACGCTAATCGTGTTTGCCTCAAAATCGGTTAAGCCGTGTTCGGGGTCATTAACTCCGGTGACAGTGAACGCTCTAAGTCCGATTGTGGAATAGACCGGGTAAAGGGTGCTTGCTGTCGTGTTCAA
>Ga0315284_10002185_pt1 | contig 28073 bp, 11 predicted proteins | sample YL17G09_16_MG_FD_203696 | JGI IMG/M metagenome (GOLD analysis project Ga0315284, IMG submission 203696) | Sediment microbial communities from Yellowstone Lake, YNP, Wyoming, USA - YL17G09_16 | ecosystem: Environmental > Aquatic > Freshwater > Lake > Sediment | place: USA: Wyoming | collected...
TTTATAGGTATACCGGCCGGGAGATACATTGACCGGTAGATATTGGAAACGGTTTGGGATGTCTGGAATGGTGTGAACTTCGGAACTTGAATGAAACTGATATGCGGTAGAGAGAGTACCCCCCCATTGATGAGTCGCCAAAAGGTACCGAGATTCCTGCAATAATATATTCGGGTATTATTTAAAAAAAAGCATGTTGTTCGAGAAAGAATATTGACTGACTCCGCTCAATGGGCAGTTCTGGATGCTCACAAATTTCTAAAATAATAATGTCTTGTACTATCCAATAAATTCTGACACAAACTGACACAGTCTTGTCTTACTTCATGAAAAGCATCTTCCCGGTCACTCTTGCATAGCCCGCATCGACCCGGTAGAAATAAATTCCGGAGGTGAGGTTTTTCGCATCGAACACAACCTCGTGGATACCGGGTTCTTTACGGCCGACCGAATAGACCGCTACCTGCTGACCGACCATGTTGTAGACAGTGATGTTAATGGCAGCTGCCGTCGATATCTCGTACTGTATGGTGGTCTGCGGGTTGAACGGATTCGGGTAGCAGCGAGCTATAATAAACTTCTCAGGTCTTGAAGTATACTCATCTTCGGGCTCCTGGGAATTGGTTACAACCAGACGGAAGTGACGTTCTGTGAAATCGTTCCCGGAAACAAAACCAAATGAGGTCGCGCCGCCGTTGATCACCTGTCCCATATCCAGATCAAAAATCTTATGAGAATACTCGGAGGGTAGTTTTTCAGTCCCCATGAGTTGCACAGCGACTGTCTCATGGGGGATATTCGTCTTTACGGTAAAGTCCCAGACAAGGGTGTTCCCGGGCGGCCTGATATCGACAGTGTAATCATACGGGTAGGTTTTCCAGTCACGGTGCGGGAAAGTTACAGTCACATAGTCACCGACAGGAGGCGGTTCCACATGGTCGTTCTGATCCCATTCCGGTTTGGCACCTTCTGTGACTCCCACATGGTTTGCAACATCGCTCGCACCACCTGCATGAGCCTGCACTGTCATCATCCAGAGAAATTTATTTTCGTCTGCAGCAGGTTTTCCGGTACTCACCGCCGGTTCCGGATTCAGCTTGATGGCCACATTCATGTTTGAAAAATTGAAGACGGCACTGCCTTTCCATGGCTCGAGTACGAGTGGAGGTTCCATCGGATCGGACCAATTCCCCCCGTAGGTATATGGTACACTGAGGTTTGCGCCCGAGGGATTTTCCACATCGTCCCATGAAATATCAAACATCCATGGACTGGCAATATCGTTCCAGCCAGGCTTAAGTGTCAGGTTAAATCGTTCGGATGTACTGACTGTTTTCCCCTCCGGTGTTATTTGATTAAAGGTATTTCCTTCTTTAATAATCAGCCAGTATGCTTTGCCAGGAGTAAATCCATCAATAGCAGGATATTCTTTATATCCTTCCGCATCACTTAAGTACTGGAACAAACGCCAGTCAGTACCGGATTTACCTGCAGGCAGTCTTCCCTGGAGCTGCTCCTCTATCGTAGTCGCCGTGAGACTGAGCGGAACCGATATCATGCGGTATGCTGTGACACTCGATCCGCCCATGATTTGATAAGTCGATGCCAATTCGGGAATTCTTGCAGATATACTGTAAAAATCCGAAGCTGATGGCGTCCGTATCTCGTTTCCCTGCGTGTCCTCTGCGATGACATAGTATTCCATCCCCAGCCCGGAGAATATCCCGCTTTCCAGCATAGCTGAATATTCATTTCCACCCATTGATGTCATCGACACTGACCTGTCAAAAATCCTCCTTCCCGAAACATCATAGTACAGGGTAACATGCTCGAGTTCCGTACTGCTGGTTACCGTTGCGGTGAAGATCAATTCATCCAGTTCACGGGCCTCAAGAATTGGATTATGGCTTATACTTATCTCCGGAATCATAATGCGGAATGTATTGTCGCTCACGTCAAAGAGAGCCGTGAGAGACACATCGGTAATCCGTATCAGCGATGTATACGATTCACTATCGGGAATTGTCCATATATATGAAGCGTTCTGTGCGGACTGATCAACTGCAATCGTCTGCCATGTCGTACCGCCATCGGCTGAATAGTCGATGGTAACGGCAGTGACACCACGGTAATTCCAGGTTATTTCATACGAACTGCCGGCTTTCAATTCCTCGCCGCCATTGGGAGCGGTCACCAGTACCCCTATCCCATCACCTTCCACCGATACTGAAAGAGCGCTGTTCACGGCATCATTGCTCTGAATTGACAATGAAGCATTCTGTATCCCCAGCGAATCGGGTGTAAAGGTAACGCTGACTGTCTCGCTTCCATCGGGAGCAATAACTGCGGATGACGGTGTCAGGGCAAACATGGTATTCTCAACCGATATCCGGCTGACAATTAAATCTTCATCACCCGTGTTCGAGATTGTTATCGTTACCGAACCTCGACCATTGAGCGCCACCTGCCCGACTGAAAGCACACTGCCCGAGAGTTCGATTTTCGGGCCCACACCCGTTACGGGACCGATATCGATCTGCTCAAAAGCTGATGACGTCAGTTCTGTTTCAAATGACCCATCCGCATCGTTGTCAATCTTCAACCGGGGGGGTGTTTCTTCGATGACGGTCACGTTTTCAATGACTGCGACTGTTCTCGGTTCAATCGCAACGTCCTCATACCGTACCTCTGCCGCTTCCGTCTCCGATGTCGGTGTTATGACATCCACAAACATCGTGCCGCTTTCGAGGCCATAAAACGTCACATCGTACGAGGGCCCCCGGGGAACGTAGAACGCATATCCCATTCCTTCATCATACGCGATCTCGATGATGCGGGCGGCATCAATCTCATTCACCAGCGTGGTGCCGTTCTCAAACCCGACACGTCTGCCGTTGTCTTTATTGGTCACAAGCATCCGTGCCGGGCTGGCATGACCGAAGAAGTTCTCCCCTGTATCCCAGAGCTCCCTGACGAATTTACGGTTGAACGGCCTGAAGATTCTTTCGGTGATGCTGTACCCGGGAGCAATGGAACTCTGGACGAGTATTCCCGCGCGGTCATACCCTTCATATGAAAATGTGTTGTCCCCCAGTGAAATACTGGCAAAACGGGGAATGCCGTCATCATAGGCGCTGTCATACACCACCAGCACCGCTTCCTCTGCGGTTTTGTCCTCGATCACCTTGTACACACTGACCGCATGGGCAAACGAAATGATATGTCTTTCATCTCTTATGACCAGCACACACGGCCTGTTCTGCGAGAGGTATCCCCTGGCATCGCTGAGGAGCAGGGTCATATCGGAATACATCGGGTCGGTAAGCGACAGGTATTTCCAGAGCATGCTGAGGCTGTATATGAATATATTGTTTATGACACCACTATCCTCCGGGTTCATCTGTGAGGTGGGGAGATCGACCGGCTTCATGGACGGGTCCTCGAAGTAGATGTTGCTCGAGGCGGCCATGCCAAGACACCGCCCTTTCCACTGCGCTGTCATGCTGAAAAACGGGAATACTGTATTGAACTGAGTTCCAAAGCCCGGGTCGCTTGTGCTGCATTCCTCTAAAAACCTCCGCCACGACCACCCCGGCGGGTTCGCAAAGTGATAGCCGTCCTGTGATGGATGGTATGGCACATCAGTATCATGTACGGCATAGGTACATCCGAGTGACGCGGAAAAGACCACAGCATAGTCGGTTCCATCGATGGTCATGCTCCTCACTGTCAGGGTATGCGCATTGACATCCGACAAAATCCCGGTCCTGGCAACGAGCGCCCGGACTGTTTCGCCCGCCTCAATACGGTCGATATCCCCATCTCCATCATTATCATGGTCGCCATAATCCGGTGGAAGCCCGGTATCGTCCAGAAAGCATGACAGGGTGATATTCGACAGGGCTTCGTTACTTTCATTGCGCACCTCGAGGACAACATCGAGCATGCCGGTTACCGTATTCAATGAATTCTCCGTAGCAAGGACGAACCGCACGATGGTTATCGGAGCCGCAGTTCCCCTGCCTCTCACCGGAACTGTGATGTGAGCCTCGTCGCTGTCATTGCTGATGATGGTTATGGTGCCCATAATTTCACCAAGCTGGGCGGGTGTAAAGGTCACCGTCACCGTTACCGATTCTCCGGCCCGCACGGTCGCCGATGCAATGTCAATCGTAAAGAGACCGGTATCGCTCTGTATGCTCTCGATGGTTAAATCAACATTCCCCTCGTTCGTGATGGTAAAGGTTCCCGTGGAACTCTCTCCCGGGCTTGCCGAACCGGCATCGATCTCTCCGGGAGCCACTGTTATCTCCGCGCCGAGACCCGTTCCCCTGACGGGGACCGTATAGACGGCGCCGCCGCTGATATCAGACTGAATGGTGATGGTTCCGCTCTGCTCCCCTATCAGGGAGGGTATAAATCCGACGGTGACCTGCTGTTCTTGCCCTCCGGCAAGCGCCACGGATGACGGGCTGACAGTAAATGCTTCGTTGTCACAGGCAATGGAGCTTATTCCGACATCGGCATTGCCTTCGTTCCTGATAAGGAATGCGGCGCTCGCGGTGTTCCCGAGCAGGACATCCCCGCAATCGAGTTCCTGCGGCGATATGCTCAATGCCGCCGACATCCCGGTGCTGGTCACCGTTACCGTGAGGGTTCCTTCATCACTGTCGCTGCTCAAAACGGTCAGCTGTGCCGTCTGCCCGCCCGCCACTCCGGGGCTGAATGTCACTGTCACTTCTTCGCTTTCCCCGGCATTGAGCGTCATTGCGGTCTGATCGACTGTAAATGCATCGTTATCGCTCGATATACTGCCCACCGTGAGCGGCGAGTTGCCTTCGTTTGTGATGGTAAACGTCCCGGTACCGCTTGAGCCGACATCCACATCGCCGATGATCACCGTAATGATAGATAGCGCTATTTCAGGAGCGCGGCCGATTCCGTTCACCTGCACGGTGAGCGTCCTTTCCCCGCTCACGACCGTGATGACGCCGCTCCGCTCCCCCATGCTCACGGGGCTGAAGGTGACTGTAACCGTAACACTCTCGCCCGCAGTCACCGAGGCCGATGAAGGGGTCACAGTAAACTCGGGATGGGAGCTGATGATACTCGTCACCTGAAGTGTGTCGTTCCCGTTGTTCGTGATCATGAACGTGCGCTGCGAGCTGCTTCCCGCATCCACATCCCCGAAGGCGATGCTGGCGCTCGACACCGTCATGTCCGACAGGCGCCCTGTGCCGCTCACCTGCACGGTAAGTGAGGGTTCATCGGCGTCATTGCTCAGAATGGTAATTGTCGCGCTCTGTTCGCCCCGCACCACAGGTGAGAAGGTCACATCCACCGGGGCGCTTGTATCCGCTTCCACCGTGAGCGTTTGAGGACTGACCGTGAACACCTCGTTGTCACTCGTTATGCTGCTCACGATGAGCGGCGCATTTCCTTCATTGACAATGGTGAACATGCCGCTGACAACGCCCGGAACATTCACATCGCCGAGGGAAAGATTCACGGTCGGGAGGGTGATTTCGGGACTGAGTCCCGTGCCGCTCGTCTCGACAATCAGGGTGGCTTCGTCGCTGTCATTGCTCGTTACGGTTATCACGACACTCTGATTGCCACGCTCAGCGGGAGTGAAGGTCACCGTGACCGTCCTGCTCTCACCCGCCGGTATCGAAGCCGACTGCGGGGATACGGTAAACCGGGCATTATCGGATGTGATGCCCGAGACAGTGAGGGTACTGTTCCCCTCGTTGGTGATGACAAAGCTCCACGAGGCGCTCGCGCCTACATTGACACCTCCGACCGGGACACTGGCGGGCGAGACAGCGATTTCAGGGGACAGGCCGGTCCCGGTCACACCGACTGTCAGCGACGGTTCATCGCTGTCGTTGCTTGACACCGTGATTGTGGCGCTCTGCGAACCCCGCTGGACAGGGGTGAAGGCAACCGTAACCGTCGTGCTCTGCCCCGCTCCCACCGATGCCGATGTCGGAGTGACGGTGAATGACGGGTTATTGCTGCTGATACCGCTCACCACAAGCGGCCCATTTCCTTCGTTGATAATCGTGAATGTCCTAATTGTGCTGCTTCCCACATTCACATCGCCGAACGCGAGCGTTGTTGTGGATAACGCAATCTCAGGCGCGAGCCCGGTCCCGGTTGCCGTGACTGTCAGCGAGGGTTCATCGCTGTCATTGCTGGCAATGGTTATCGTTGCGCTCTGAGAACCCCGCTGGACAGGGGTGAAGGTGACAGTGACCGTCACAGGGCTCTGGCCCGCAGCACCCACCGATGCCGATGCCGGAGTGACGGTGAATGCATTGCTGCTGCTGGTAATGCTGCTCACGGTCAGCGTTGTGTTCCCCTCGTTCGTTATGACAAATGTCCCTGAGTTGCTGCTGCCGACATTGACATTGCCGAGCGCAATGCTGGTAACGGACAGAGCGATCTCCGGGGACACGCCGGTGCCGGTCACATTTATTGTGAGCGTTCGTTCGTCGACATCGTTGCACGAAAGCGTTATCGCCGCGCTCTGCTGTCCACGCGCAACCGGGCTGAAGGTCACTGTCACCGACAGGTTCTGACCCGATGTCACAGTGGCCGATGCGGGTGAAACACTGAACAGGGCGCTGTTACAGGTCATTCCGCTCACTGTAAGCGCGGCGGCGCCGGAATTGGAAATCATGAAGGTGAGCGCCCTGCTCGTCGAGACATCCACATCCCCGAATGCCAGGGTATTCGATGACAGTTCGATCTCCGGCGATACGATGCTGAACGAGTTCCCGCTCATACCGGTCACCGTGTTATTGGCGGTATCGGTGATCCGCACAAGGCACGACGCTGATGAAAGTCCCGGCACTGTCCACGAGTAAGTGCCGGACAACGCGCTCGCATTGGAGATGATGGGCGTCCAGGTCGACCCCAGGTCCCTTGAATACTCTATCCTCACCGTGGTGACACCGCTGCTCGTCCAGGTGATGGTCTGTGCCGTTCCACCCGACCACACCTCCCCGCCCACAGGAGCAGTCAATCGCACTGTGGCTGCCGCCTGTATGGTGAATACGGCATTCGATTGGTCGGTCACACTCGCATTGGCTGTGTCGGTGATCCGCACCAGGCAGTTTGTTGACGAAGAAACGTTCGGGACAGTCCATGAATATGAATTGGCAGATGCCGCTGTGCTGGCGATAATCTGTGTCCACGATGAGCCACCGTTGGTCGAATACTCTATCTTGATATTCGTGACATTCGAACTCGTCCAGGTGATGGTGCGTGATGAACCAGTCGTCCATGTTTCGCCGCCGTTGGGGGATATGACGGCTACTGTTCCCGGCTGGACGATGGTAAAGACCGCATTCGATTGGTCGGTCACTGTTGCATTGGCTGTGTCGGTGATTTTCACCAGGCAGGTTGCAGACGATACGTTCGGTACAGTCCAGGAATATGAACCGGAAGATGCCGCAGTGCTTGCGGTTATCTGCGTCCACCCTCCACCGTTGTTCGTCGAGTAAAGGAGCGTCACATTGGTCACGCCAGAGTATGTCCAGGTGATGTTATGGGATGACGAGGCTGTCCATGATTCGCCGCCGTTGGGGGAGGTAACAGCTACTGTTCCCGGCTGGACGATGGTAAAGACCGCATTCGACTGGTCGGTCACAGTTGCATTGGCTGTATCGGTGATTTTTACCAGGCAGTTTGTAGACGATACGTTCGGTACTGTCCAGGAATATGAATTGGCAGACGCCGGTGTGCTGGCAATAATCGTTGTCCAGCTCGTTCCGTTGTCGGTGGTGTATTCTAACTTGACATTGGTCACGCCGGAGGATGTCCAGGTGATGGCGCGGGATGAGGAGGCGGTCCAGGATTCGGAGCCGTTGGGGGAGGCGAGGGTGAAGGAGCCTGATAAAACAAATTTTGCGACGTTTGAATCGGTCCCGCCGAGAATGAACTCCCCGGAAGGGTTTTTTAATATTTCAATTATCCGAATTCTTGCAAATGTAGAAAATATCATGGTACTTAAAGAGGAATTCATTATCGATAATACACCACTTCCATTGGCATTCGTGGGGTATAACGCATCAGGTGTTACGGGATAATCCGATGCGCCGTCGCCTCCGATATAAATATCGCCATTGGTATTACAATAGATAGGTACTGAATAATCGGTACTTGCCTTTTTCCCAAGATATGTTGAGTTAAGGAGAGCATTCCCTGAAGAACTCAGTTTTACAATAGCGCTATTCCAGTCTCCATTGTAAGAAGTGTCAAAAGCACCCTGTGTTGTGGGAAAATTTGACGAATTTGTCATACATCCCACAAATATATTCCCTGATGAATCAAGAGCGATATTGTTGGCACGTTCATCACCGGAACTGCCGATGAACGTGGAAAACAGTAAACTTGATGCATCTGAATTGAATTTTGCCACGAAACAATCCCATGGTGCTCCATTGTATGAAGTATCATATGCGCCGGAAGTAACCGGGAAGTTCGTTGAAGATGTCACACCGCAGAGGTAGATATTTCCGGAGTTGTCAAGCGTTAGGTCTAAAGAAAAATCTGTGCCGTTGCTGCCGCCAAGATATGTCGAAAATATAAGACCACTGCCTGTGTTGTTGAGTTTTGATAAAAAGGCATCATCACCCCATTCCCCACCGTTCCATGTGGTATCGTACGCGCCGCTCGTCACGGGAAAATTAGACGAACGTGTGCCCCCTTGGATATAGAAATTTCCCAAGTTGTCAACGACACCTTTATAAGCCCTATCTTGTCCTTTCCCTTGTCCACTCCCACCAATAAATGTAGAATACACCAGTCCAGATCCTGCAGGGTTGAGTTTAAGAGCAATTATATCTGTTCCCTCAACACCAATAGAGCCGTCGTAAATTCTATCAAAAGCGCCTGGGGTTGTGGGAAAATCCGACGACCACGTGTAGCCGGTAACATACGCATAACCATTAGCGTCGACGCCAATGCCCATCCCTTGATCCAATTCGGAACCACCGATGTATGTAGCATAAACAATACTTGTCAGTAATGGATTAATTTTCATTACGTAAATATCACTTTTGTTGTTATAAGTTGCATCATAAGCACCGGTAGTCACGGGAAAATCTGAAGAAGAGATAGCGCCTGTTAAATAGACATTTCCGTTACTATCCATTGCTATATTTTCCGTAAAAGCACCAGGGCTACCTGTATAAAACGTCGACCACACCATCTCCGGGTCGATCACGAGCACCATCCCCCGGTCATACTCTCCCGGTATGAACGCATAAATATTCCGTTCCGCATCCACGATCTCATATTTCACCGGCACCTCGACAATGTCGCCCTTAATTCGCTGGTAGGCGAAGGGTTTCCGCTCAATAATATCACCCAGCGGTGTCGAAACGACCATCTCGCCGTTCTCATTGATCGATAGCGCCCCGCCATGTGCATCATCGCCGAGATCATAGGTGAGCAATATCCGCGAGGGGTCCTCGCCAGACTTGACCAAGAAATCATATTTGACACTTTTCCCGTTGCCATAGTAGACGAGATCGATGCCATCGTAAAGATTCTTAAGACGTACTTTTTCGTAGGTGGCGACGTCGGTCTGCCACTTCGTGGGGTCATTCCCGCTGAAGTAGTTACTTTTCCCGGGAAGAGGATTTTCACCAACAACATCAGGGTCGGGATTGGCATTGAGGAATTTCACCTTGAGAGCGAACTGCTCTCGTTCGATGTCGATATCCGATGGATCACCGATGTAGACAACGCTTCTTTGCGCATTTCTTTTTGCGATGGATTCTTCTGTCTCACGGCTCAGGAGGAATGTCGTTCCCTCCTGCGTGAAGAACATCGTACAGCCGCTGCCGCGTGTGACAAACTTCACCTGCGGATCGTACTGGCCGTTATTTATGGTGAATGAAAGCGGAATTTTTCCGTAGTTCTCGATTATTCGGGCCTGGTCGGCGGACGCCGATATTCGACAGAAAAGAAGAAGAGAGACAAGGACGGAACTGAATAATAAAGCCTTCATGTGCAATCCCTCCCCGGTGAGACACCATGAAAGCATGGTGTTCTTGTATAATGATAATCCGTTTACAAATAAAAGCAAGACATATTGTATGGGAATAATGAGCTGTTTTGATTGAGGTGTGAGGTAATTTATTCAATTCTGGAGTCGTACGCCCTTCGCACCTTCTTCCATTACATCCTGCAACTTCTGGAGCGCGCCCTTGTTTCGGGTGATGAGCAGCAAACTCCTGTGGGCAACTGTAGCGGAACGCCCGCCAAACTACCCTTTACCGCTTCAAAGTTGGCGCTATGATGGGAAGGGATACGGGAAGAGAAACAGGAATATTCATCTTTTCGGGTTATACTAGCTACTTGCCTTCCTGTCCGTGACCATATATATTATTCTTTTGAAAAGGATAATATGTTTGGTCACTTCTCTCTTTTCAAATGTGAAAGCAACACCCTAAGTCATCCCCAGCGCTTTCATCGCCGCTGTCATGGGGTCCGAAAAGAAGATTGGATCAACCCGTTCAACGATGTCTCCTGACACTTCAAGGAAGTTCCGCTTGTTCTCCAGCGGGACCAGCGCGCGCCGCGCGCCGTTATCCATGCCGACTTGGAGCGGCTCCGCCATAGATCGCATCGACTTAATGTTGCCCTGGATGCTTAGGTCTCCGAGTATCACAAGCCCTGCCAGCACCGACTGTTTCTTGATGGCGGAGTACACCGCGATGATGAGGGCGATGCCTGCTTCACATGGCACGTGGTTACTGAGGAGATCAATGCCTTCAACATGGAAATCGGTTGTGTCCACTTGTTGCGAGATGCCTATCTTGACCTTCTGGGCTGCTAAGTAGGCGAAGGCTCGCTGGATAGACTCTTTCATCGTACCGTCGATGCCCCCAGCTATTTTCAGTTTTCCCGTCCCAGGAGAGCAACCGACCTCGAGACGGTACAGACCAACCTTACCTTGGTCATCAACGGAGGCGGTGTATACCGAACCAGGGGCAAGCGGGTCAGAGGAGATCATGGCCCGGCCGCCTTGTTCCGGGACCCCCACAAATCTCTCCTCGCGCGTTTCGTTGTCGATGTATGAGAAGGATGTTTGGTGGTATTCAAAGGACCCCAGTTTTTTAAGCTGCTCTTTAACCCGTCGCCGCCCCTCCAAGGCCAGTTCGACGAGTTCAGCGAGTTCTTCATGACTCATTTCGCCATGGGGATAGATGAGCTTAACCAATCCTGAAACTGTCTTTCGAACCGCCTTCACATCCCTGGCGTTGAGGTGATACCCCAGGGAGAAGTGGCGATCTATCGATTCAGTAAAATTGTGTTTTCGCAGCTCACGGAGTGCTTCGGCAAGGTAGTCAACCACAAAACCGTAATGGTCGGTGAAGTGCTCAACACGCATCTTGGGGATTTCCCAGCCGGGGATATAGAAATGGAGGCGGTCGAGAAACGCCATGTCCTCGCGGATGACCTCTGGCATGGGCATGAATAGGTGCGAGGAGCGCACCATCACGTCGACTGCCTGGTTTGTGTTGCCGAACATGGATATAGAGGCCATGCCGGTGAGGGTGTCTTTCCCGCGGGCGAACATGCCGGATTCGCAATAGGTCTTAAGGGTTGTGACCACCTCTTTTGGCATCTTCTGGAGGTCGGCCACCTCATCAAATGCCACAGCATCCCAGATGCCTACCAGTCCCATCTTTCCGGTTGCCATGTTGTAAAAGAGATTGGCAACGGTTGTGGGGCCGGTCAGGAGGATTGTATATGGTGAAAGCTCCTGATAGGCATAACTTTTGCCCGTTCCTCTAGGTCCCAGCTCCACGAGATTGTAATTATGCTCGCACAGCGGGATCATTCGCGTGAGGAACAACATCTTAAGGCGTCGATCAAAGTTGTTGGGCTCAAGACCGATCGTTCGAAGAAGGAGGTCAAGCCACTCATCCTCTGAAAACTCACATCGACAATTCCGGAATTCCGCCAGGTCAAAGGTTGCGATCTGAATTGGCTTCAGGTTATCAATCCAGAAAGGGCTGCGCTTGCCCTTGGCGTCTTCGTCGTATTGATGTCGGATATCGATTTGGGCCCAGATGCCACCCATGAGGAGACGGTCGTACTCATGTAGGAAGTGTTCCGGTACATGGACGAACTTGTGGCCAAAGTTTACAAGTTCCGCCCAGTACTTATCATCTTCAGAAAGATAACGGACTTTCACCTTATCAATAAATGTATGTCTACCTTTTTCTTTTACCTTCGATTGTGCTTTATTCGCCTCATCTGGCCTTACAAAATTCTCGCTGATCGTTGTATTCACAACTCGAAGACCTGCCTCTATAGAGGTCGGGTCGTCAGTGGCGCAGTACTTGCCGAGAAGATACTCCAGAACGAAGACCGGAACGTTTACTCCGACCTTTACCTTGCGGACGAGGTCCTTTCGAACCACCTTCCCGGCAAAAACTCTTGTGGCTTTACGGTCAAGTTCAGACATTGTTCAATCCGGTTATGCTATTAGTTCAGCATAGGTGTAAGGATGATTCAAAATGCACCTATCGAGCAACTTATCAAAGATGTTTTCCAGTTTCCAGCGACGATTGAATCTAAAAGTGAATTCATCCAAGTACTTCTGTAAGTGTTTAGACGGAAGGCAATTATATGTACCTCGTAGCCACATTTTAAGATTTGCGATGACGATATGTACCTTCGGTAATGTTCCGGTATCTGGGGCTTGATGGGAACTGACAACAGGGTTATGCACGTAATCCTGTCCAAGAAATGCGTAAGATTTGAACGCGTCGGATGTCACGGTTACGCCAGGACTAACATGTGCCGTGACAAATGATTTCAGGGAATCCATGGAGGCATCATCCATCGTTCTCAGGTAAGCCCGTCCCATAGAACGTCCGGTAGTCTCTACCACGGCACCGACGAGCGACTTCCCTTCTGCACCTCGACCACGTTTTCCTGGACGACGGCCGCCGATATATGTTTCATCGATTTCAACAGTCCCAGTAAGCGGAAAATCATGGGAGGAAGCCATAGCAGACCGTATCTTCTGTAAAAGCGTCCATGCCGTTCGGTATGATAGGATACCAAGTTTCCGTTGCAGTTCCATGGCCGATAAACCTTTCTTGGAGGTGGCAATCAGGTAGACAGCCCAGAAGAGGGTCACAAGAGGGTAACGCAATTTGTGAAATACTGTGCCTGCCGTCAGAGATGTTTGGCGCCGACATTTTTTACATTGATACCGTTTGTAAGTGCTGAGATAATATGCGGCATCGTGCCCACATTTAGGACAGCGGAAACCGTTGGGCCATCGTTTCTTCGCAAGATATTGATAGCACTCATCTTCCGAAGGAAAACGTTGAAGGAATTCTGAAAGCGATAATACCGATACCATGACAGACCTCCCGTAAAAGAGCTGTAATTAATTACACTTTTACGGATAATATAAACATTTTCATCTCTTGTCAAGAGAAAAGCTTAACAAAATACATAACCAGATTGTTCAATCCTTACATTGAGATTGCCACTTCGATCTTTTCTATCCGTGACAATTCAGACCCAGTTGCGGCATCAAGCAAGTACAAGCTAACGTTCTTCTGATCAGTCTCCTCCACAACCATAAGGGTGATCGTGTTGGGAGCGATGACTTTGGAGTTTGCCTCTTCGTTCAGGAGACTCACATCACCAGAGTCCACGTCGAATCCATAAGAGGCACTTACAGCACGTGAAATGGTCTTCCCTTTTGCGCGCAGTTCAACACGGGCCTTTGGTGGGGTGATATCGAACAATCCCGTGTTCACGCCGGTGATCTGAACGGAGAAGAACCGAGTTGTGAGTTTCTGGCTCCCAGGAATGAGAGTCCATGCAATCCCAGTCGGCGGACCAGTCGAAGGTTTCATCGATGGAGTCAGGATCATAAACGGTATAAGCAATTCTTGCGGTGAAAGACCTCCATGGAAATAGGCCCTCGCGCCGCCTTTGCACTTGAAACAGGCAAATGTCCACGGCGTAGCCAAGTCGAACTCACCCTGCATGCCGAGCGCGCTGAGAGGCATACGCAGGAAGGCGTCGTCCGCCTTGCCCCCATGACCTACCCAGACGCGACGATGAAGGTCCACGGTTTCGCCGCCAGGGGCATCAACCTTCATGTCTTCACTCAACTCATCACCGAAGAGATGACCATGGTCAGCGGTCAAAACAATGCGCTGAACGCCCAGATCAAAGAGCACTCGCACCCCTCGCCGCAGGTCGTTCAGGACTCCATCCATCTGTCTGCGTGCCTGCGTTATGTTGTCCTGCTCGCAGAGCTCATCGATCTCTTGGGATGTCACGAGTATTAGCTGAGCGTCTGCGATGCCCTCCCGAACCTTCTTTGCGGGCTTGGGCAGGAGGTTGTCCAACTTGGTGTCGAAGACTTCGACACCTGCATGCTCCCTCAGAAATGCCACGCGGTCTTTGCGGTCTTTGACGACCATTCCGCCGATTTCCAGCGCCAGCTTACCATCGCCCGCTGTTACGACTTTGGCTGAGCTGTGCGCGCCGGGCAGAAGCGCCGCCATACCGATTTCGGTTACTGTAGGAACCGCTGCAAGGGCGGCCTGGAGATCAACCTCAAAGTCTTCCTTGAGCAAGCGCGCGAGTTCCCGGCCCATCTCAAATCGAAGCGCATCCACCAGCATGTAGGCGATCTTTTCCTTGCCCAGTGAAGGCTTCACATGCTTTTCGAAAACCTCTCGCTGGCGCGGGATGATCTTGTCCGGGACCTTCTCTTGAAGCTGGGTCAGGAATTGCCGGGAAACTTCGGAGCCTACTTCCACGTAACGCTGTCTGGCCCTTATCACCAGTTTCTCGATGCTGTCGTGGTCATCGCCTTGGGGCTCGAAATTGTGCCAGCGGCTCTCCATGTGACGGTGATGTGTGTCCAGTATGCACCACGGTTCAGCGCCCTCGGCGTACTCCTTGATCATGCCGGTGACGGATGCCGGAGCCTTCTTCAGCGCCTGTTCGACGCGATCAGCTTCCAGTAGTACCTCGGCGGCGGAGGCGACAAGCGCCCAGCGAGCCTGGAGCCTTGGCTCCACTTCGCACCAGAAACGAGACAAACGGGACTCGGCTAAGGTAAAGATTTCGCCGTCTGTTTTCTCCAAGAGTCGATCCTCGGCATGATGCAACAGCGCTTTCTCGATTGCTGGGAAGGTTTCGATCTCCACAATTTTTTTCGGATCAAATGTCAAGGCGGCCAGGCCGAACTCTTGCTCAACCTGCCGGGCGGCGGCCACGTAGCTTTCCCGCGTATCCCGGCGCAAACGCCACGCCCGGGCCAGGGCTATACACTCGGCAGCGCTACCCGGCGTGGAGGCGACCGGAACTGAGGCCAGTTTCGACGGTACAGCGTCGCCAAGTCCCGAAATGAGATCGGTCAACAGAATATGTCGGGCCAGACGCTGTCGGAGATCGTCCAGTTCCGCTCCATCAGGGGTGTCGAAGCCGAAGTCACACCGCAGAAGCTCCACAAGCTCACCCTTTGCATCCTTCTGAGTGATGCTTTCGTCAAGGCGGTCGCTGTCGAGAAAGGATAGGGTAACCTCCTGCGGATTGCCGGTGCCGAAAATGAGGGCAATCACCCCCCTGGATATCTCGCCGCCCTTGTCTGCCAGAGCATTAAGGTCGGCCAAGGTCAGTTTTCCCGCCTCGGTTTGCTTTTCCACGTGAGCAGCGGTCTCGTCGCACAGGACGCCTTTCAGGGCTTTGCGGGCCACGACGGCCAGACGTGTGTTCCGCGCCGGGGGCTGCTGGCCGGGCTGCATGATCACACCTGCAGCTTCCAGCTCGATGAGGGCATGAAGGGTCTGGTCCTGAGCCTTCGGCACATAAACCACCAGACGCGGGGCCTCCTCGCCGTCCATGAGATGCTTTTGGTCTATTTCCCAACGGAGACGAAAAAAGCTGCCCGCATAGCGAAGCACGGTGGTTTCGGGCAGGTCCAGCGCCTCGACCACCTCTGCATAAGCGCCGTCAGGATCGTACCAGACAACGAGACCAATGTCGTCGACCTGTTTGGAGATTAAAGTGCAAATGTATTCTGAGACAATACCCATTAGTCTGTTTCTCTCCTAATCTGTTTCATACCTGGGGGGAATAATTCCTGCAAGGTTGACATGAAATCATCAAGCTGCAATTCGGGTCGACAATACCGGCTTTCCCTCAATCGGATTATTCCCCATTGGTCATAAGCGGAAAAGTGTTTTTTTATCAACTTCCCAGCTTCTATTATGAAGTGCTCCTCTGAGTATAGATCACGGAATTCGAGGGCCTGTTTCCACTCTATCTCCGTTGTTGTCGCAAGGATGGTATACATATCTATGGCATGATAACGTCCAAATTCTTTTTTCTCATCTTCGAATCTATCCTTGAATGCAAAAAGCTTCATCATCAGAAATGTATAAGAATGCGGTAGAAAAACTTCAGCTTCCCATGGTTCGCCAGAGCTGAGCTTTCCTTTGAACATAATTTGCAGCAGTCCTTTTTCTAATGTCAATGCTTCGTTAGTGGGATGGGCGTGTAAACCGATGGAAGGTTTGGGCCGGGCACGGCGACCATCCACCCTCACTCTTGTGCCCTGAAAACGGCTTTCCGGACCAGTAAGGATATCTATCTTAAAACTGCTTGCCTCCGTACCTCCCAGTCCAGGTTTTACGAATTGGTAGTTCTCCGCTCCGGGAACAGGACGGTAGCCCAGTTTATCGAGGGCATCTGATAGTGGTTTCAATTTTTCTGAGTCAATAAGCAGTTCTGGTCTTAGATAGAGATCGAGATCATTAGTAGAACGCACCTCAGGCCATTCTTCAAGGAGTGTTCGCACACCCAACCGACGCACGTGCTCGGTCCTGAGATATATGCCGTATCCTCCACCGATGATGAGCTTAACATTAGTGCCTTGCACCTCATGAAGCAAGTCGAGCAACGCTGTTTGCAGATCGGGTAGCACGATTACTGTTACTCCCGTTAAAGATTCTTCAGAATGAATGACTTAACTTGTTCCGCCGTTTCTTGGTCCCGCTTGTCTCCGGCCATTAATTCCAAGTAGACCTGTACGGGAGAAGCCCACCAGAAATTTTGCTGCTCTCGGGCATCAAAGAAAACTGTTTCGTCTTCTGTTTCAATAAGCTCCAGATTCGGGAAACGATCCGACTGGCTTCCGGGTATCATTTCTATTATTTTTTCAATACGTGGACAATATACGGATAACATACCACCTCGTTGCATCACCGCATATTGCGTAACGGATGATGTACCGGTAGTTACAAAGGGCAATCCAGTTTTCCGCGATAATCTCCAGAGTATTTGTGTTATCGGTTCATTTTCATCCGTGAGTTTTATACGTACTTTCTTCTCGGTAATCACAGGAGAATAGTATTCACTTAGTTTCTCCAGAAGCTTATCGGTCTGTAAAAGGCGAATAGTATTTTTACGTTCAATAATTAAATCATCTTCCAATGTTTTCAGTGACTTCGATACCGTCGAAAGGCTCATGGGTTTTTTACCCCATCGGTTTACCAGCATATTTAGCCGGTTTACCTCATCACAAATCTCCTGAACAGTTTTATAGCTGGAACGAGTGAGAAAAGCCCTGCCGACCATCGAACTGTTTTTACGATAGATATTCTTTATCGGAGCCGAGGAAGGGAAGCGGTTCTTCCCACCGCTACGGTATACAGCGAACACGCCGGGCACAATAACCACTCCGTTGCCGCATAAATCGATGCCACTGATCCCTTCACGCTCTAACTCTTGCAACTGCTTATCGTTAAGAAAAGGCATAATGAGCATTAGCCCGAAGTTTTTCTGGGGGAACAAGAATTTCAGTTGGTTGAGAGCGGATTGGAAGGCCTTTGGGGTTGAAATTGATTTAAATTCAACAGCAAACTTTGCCTTTTTCTCTCCCCATAAAACCTCAATCAGTGCATCAGCACGACGACTTTCTTTGATGACTGGCTGGACTTGCAATAAGCAAATAAACAGAGGGGGAAACGAAAATTTTCCTCTTTCTATCTGTTCGATGATTTCTTTTTCAGTTGGCATTTTCCTAAATCCTTTCATTTTCTTAAACAAGAAAATAGGCTTTTTTAGGAAAACATGCAAGTGCAATTTTTATGGATTATTTCACCCATCCCTTTTCCCTCAGGTATTTCCCTATACTCGACCACTCATACTTCCCCTCAACAAGCTCCTCCCAATATTCCTTCGCTTCTTTCCAGGGCACGAGTTCCCAGAGCGGGGCGATGTTGAGAACCACGCCGTCGTTAAGGTCAGGTTCAAGGTGGAGGTCAGCGGCGCGTCGGAGTTTGTCCTTGAAATCGTGCAGCTCGGAGACAAACTGCTCCTGGCGGTCCATGTCCATTTCGATCTGCTTGGCCTCACGACCGGAATTTCCCGCCGCTTCCTTCCGGCCACGCAACGTCTTCAGGCGGTTTTCCTCCAGGCGAATCTTGGGCTCCACATAGTTCAACAGTGCCTTGAAGAGGATGTCTTTGTCCAGGCGGTGGTAGTAGAGCCAGAGGCCATAGTTGCCCTTGGCCGAGCGCAGATACCAGTAGATCGGGGCCTTGCGGCGGCTCTTGGAGTACCGCTTGACATGATCCACCCAGAAACCGCCATTGCCGGGCTTCCGGAAATAGTCGCGCAGTTCCCGCACACCCAGGATTTCACAGGCCTCTTTCTCGATGGCCTCGGCGCGCTCCTTCCAAATTACCTCCAGCACCTCGCGAACGCGACGGACGATATCGTCCTCATGCCCAGGGTCGTCTACCAGGATGCCGTTCCAGTCGATGCGGATTGGGTAATCGGTGTCGGTAACAATCGGGTTTTCCACTGAACCTTCCGGGGGGAGGGTGTTCGCGTCCGGTCGGGTGCGGAGCCACTCCTTACTCACAATGCGGCCTGGTTCGGCGGGTAAGCCTTCCGGGCTGACCAGCATCCCTGGTTGGCAGACAGGTAGGGGGTCGAACGGATCGGACAGCTTCGGCGCGAGCGACGGGTCTTGGGCGAAGCGGACGTCCCAGCGGCCTAAGGGAATCCCGACACCGTACATGAATAATCCGACAGCTTTCTCTTCGGGTGTCTCGGAGATAAGCTCGATTTTGAGTTCCTGCTCGTCGTCATTCGACTCATCACCGGTATCTTCGGACTCAACATCATCCGATAAGCCTCGGATTGAAACGGCCTCTCGGATATCCCGCTCCAATTCATTCAATTGATCTGAGCTGAGTCCGAACGCTCCAGCTATACTGGTCTCCAAGCCCCTGCCAAACAGTGAGTAAAGGTTCCAAGACGTATCACCCCCACCAGTGGGTTGAATCCATGCAGGCAATGTAAACTCTTGAAATGGCTCATAATGTTGCGCAACGGCGCGACGCCTATTAACCTCGGCGTCCACATGTTCCTTGATGCCATTCAGCGTCTCCTCAGGGAAATCACAGGCTGGCAATCCTTGAACCATGCTGGCCTGGAACTTTGGCCATGCAAACTTTTCCCCACTGAACCTCGCGATGGCGCTTCCAACGTTCGAAGCGCAGATTCCGAGAACCGTGTACTCCTGGCCCTGATCGGGGAATATCTGGGCTCTTCCCGCTGTCGGCATGACACCGGCCGGAACGAGGTAAGGGACCAGCCTCGTGGAGCGGAGCATGTAGCTGAAACCGGGCTTGAAATACTCCTGCTCACTTCGAAGAGCCGAACGGAGTTTTCCAGCCTTGTTGGTGAAGTTACGCAACTCGGCTCCATTAGCAGCCCATTTTGCGACCAAGGTAATCGGTGAGAACCAAGGCGAAGCGGTTTCTGTTTTCGAGAAGGGAACCCATGCCTTATTGGAAGACAATTCTCTGAGGCACCGTTGTCTTGGTGATTCTGTGCCGGTTAATTCCTGTGGAGATGGGGCCACAAGTCGCGAACTCACTTCCCACAGACACCTTAGGAACCGGAAATCATCCCCCGTTTGCATTCCAACACGTATTGCACACTTGTTACCCTCGATGCGGGGATGTTCGCCGAGGGCCTTTATAGTAGGTTGGGAAACCCAGTAAGCGTAAGGTATACCGTTTAGATGGTCGAAATTTGCCGGATTAATAATAAAGGTCTTCTCCGACACAAAGCCGTTGAAACAATCCGTGGTGAGTTGCTTAAGCGCATCTCCCTTTTCAGTGTCAATCAGCAGACGAAAAAAGACCGACTCGGGTTCGCCTCTTCTGGTTCTGGATAACACATAAACGGCTGTTTCCACCATGGCCTCTAAAACCCCTTCGCCAAGGTCGGCTAACAGACGGACATGGCCGACCTTTCCCAAAACTTTATTTCTGAACGATTCGAAAGAGCCCAGGAAAAAAGGCGTTCTGCTCGAGATTGCGCCGATTCGACCCTGGTTGTCAGCCAAGTCAAGTGTTCTCTCAACGAAATTAACGAGGACGTCCCCTTTGGTGTTCGGATATCGATCCTCGATGTAGTTCTTCGATTCCAAACTTGAAGCCCCGAAAGGCGGATTCATAAGAATTGCGTCGTAGTGGTTGCGGCAAATATCTATAAAAGCGAATCCACGCGCTGCATCTTCTGCAAACAGCCTCCGCCGAAATGCTCTACCATTCGCTGCGTGTTCTGCGTACTTACGTAAAGCAGTGACGATTTCCTCATCGGCTCGATCCAGGAACGCCTCGTCGGTGAGATCCGCGAAGTCAAAAAGGTTGGGCTGCTCGCGCGTTATCATCTCTGGAAACAAGAATCCTTTTACCTTTTCTTGATGTTTTTTCCATTCGATGTATTCGTACTTGGCCTTTCGGGCTGCCTCTTGTATTTCTTTCTCTATCTTGAGCAGACTTCCGGCCTCACCCGCCAGCTTCATCTTTTCGAACACCACCTCAACAAGTTGGCCGAGAACCTTGGGTTGCAAAGTGGCCGTGAACTCCTTCAACAGGTCCGTTTCACCCGGCATGGGTTCGGCGCAAGCGATGTTAGAGCGGGTGATTGTGGGCCGCTCACCATTATTCAAGCCCAGTTCCTGGTAGGCCCGCTGACATCGCAGCCACAGGGCCAACGCTGCGATCTGCGTGGCCCTCAGGTCGATGTCGATGCCGTGCAGGTTGTGCTTGAGGATCAGCCCGGGCAGAGCATGTCGGAGATCTTCAATCGCCGGGTAGTCTCTCCTCAGCGCCGCGCTCAGGTTCGGATCGTCGTAGGCTTCCTCGTAAATAATCTGGAGCAGGTCGAAGCAGTAGAGCAGGAAGTGGCCGCTGCCGCAGGCTGGGTCGAGGACCTTGATCGCGCGCGGGTCTTTCTTTGGCCGATGCGGGATGTGAACCGGCAGCTTGAGTAGTTTTTCCTGCGACAGGTCTTCACGCGCCTCTTTCGATTCCGCTGGAAGCTCTGCTCCTTCCTTCAAGAATATCTCAGTAGGCCGTCGCACAAGATACCGGCAATGGTCTTTGAGGACGGTCTTGCCCTTGCGCATCTCGTACCAGATGCGGCCAAGGGTGTTATCAGTGAGAAACTCCACCACGTACCGAGGGGTGAAGAACTGATTGCGGAAGGCGAGTTCGTAAGAATTGCGAGGAGACCGGCTTTCCTTGCGAGCCTTGTCGCGCAGCTCCTTGGGCGTGAAGTACTGGTAAACCCAGCCAATGGTCTCATCCAGGGACCAGATTCCAGAGAGTTCCCCATCGTTTATCAATGCCAACACATCGTCCAGCACGCGCTGCGGCGGATAGATGCGGTTGGCCGGGTCATTGGGATTAAAGAGGACGCCGATTTCCTGCGAAAGCGTTCCGCCAAGCCAGTCGAGGAAATTGCGGTAGGCCACATCCTGCTGACCGCTGTTATGAAGCTTCTCGTCTTCGGGGTGGTCGGATAGATAGAAGAAAAACCCTTGGGATTTCAGACCTCGGCTCACGGCCTCGCGGATGAGACCCCGCGTCTCCATCATCTTATAGGCGCACAGGCGGTTGAGGTGTGTGAAGGCGATTTCGCGGACAAGCTGCTCCAGCGTCTCGCTCGGCTTGTACCCGATGGCATGGATGTGCTCCAGGTGGTCAAGAAGGTCCTGGCGACAGGCGCGGTCCTCGTCGGTGAGATGTGCCATGCGCTCGTCGTCTTCGACGACGATGTCCTTGGCCCTCGGTCCAGTGTCCCTTGAGGGATAGATTCCAAATCGCCCTTGCAGTTCTTTCGATGTCGCTTCTTCCAGCAGCTTCCGGCACTGGGTCACGACGTTGCGCAACTTGTTTCGAATGGCCTGGTCCATGGTTTACTCCACGACGATCTTCACGCCCTCATCAAGCAGCTTGAGCAAATGGTCCTGCAGTCGAGCCACCGCTTCTTTGATTTGTTCTACTGAATCGAATGATCCTGATAAGTACTCAGAAACCCGCACCCGCTCGATCTTGACCTCCGGAGGTGTAGTCAGCCGCTGGACTTCGGAGATGATTTTGGCAAACAGGCCGCCGAGGGCTTCGATATCCGATTCCATCTGGCTTACACCAGCGTGGCATGCGTTGCAGACGAGGCTCGTCTCCGGGAAATCGGTTTCGGTGCAGCACCGTAACGTCAATGGAGCGAGAACCGGCTCTTGCATGGTTTCGGGTACCTGCTTCCATTCTTGGCGGCCCTTGATTTTCTCTACGGCATCCTGGTACTGACCGGCTCGTTCGGTGTGAGCCTTTTCATAGAGCGCACGATATGCGGCCACGATTTCCTGCGCAGTCGATTCGATCTGCGTCATGGACTCGAAGAAGGTTTCGGACTGAAGCAACTCGTGTAGCTGCTTGCCCTTGTCTGCAATCCCAGTCTGACCGTTAGACTCAAGCTGGAATCTCATCTCACCAGCCGCAAGACGGGCCTTCTGCAGGATCGTCAGGCCATGTTCGTTCAGGCATTCGGCTATCTTGTGGATGCGATCCCGCCCCTCCTTCAGCGAGGTCGCCCCACCTGCCAGGATATTCACGCGGTCGTCAGCCGAACCGTTCTCGATGCCCATGAGGGCCTCGCGGTACTCTTCGATGGCCTCGATGATTGGTAAGTGATGAGCCTTGGCGCGCTCCTCAACGGGAAGGAACCGCATCAGCTCATCCTTGGCGAACTCCTTGGCGGCCTCAGAGATGGCGTTCTTTTCGACGTCCACGGTCTTTCCCGTCAGACTCTCGTAACCTTGGACCGCCTGGGTAAGCGTCCTGAGGTCAATTGGCTTGACCGGGGTAAAGACAGCGGACTTGAACTTGGTGTTGTTGACGAACGGGTCGCGGCTCCGTGGGTCGGCGTGGGAATCGAATTTCTGTCCGCCGAACGAGACTTCGATAACCCCAGCACGGAAGAGCACTGCCAAGACAAGTCGGAGCATGTCACGTTCCCAACCGTAAGGCGTGCCGTTGAACTTATTCTCGAGTGCCTTGCCAAGGCAGGCATCGCGGTTTCCGCATTCATGCTGGCTGGTGAGGTAATCGCGCACTTCCCTGGCCACGTCCGCATTCGGATTAGGCACATACTGTGAACCTTCCTTGGTGACCAAGCCCAGGCCTCGTTCACTAGCGTAGAAGATATGTGGGAGTGCCTTGAGATCAGCCGCCTTCAGGAAGGTCTCGGGATCATCTTTACTCATGGGACGTGATCCCATCTCCAACTTGGGATAGAGTTCGGGAACGATCTGCACCAAGAATTTCTTGATGATCTCACCAAGGCTCTTGCCCAGCGACGAGGCATCCCGCGTCACGCCTCGAAACATGCCTGTCCCTCGCTCGAGGGCCTCCGTAATCTTGTCCCGCAAACGTGATTCGTAATTCAGGACAAGGTTTTTCTCGTCCTGGAGGCAGGTAGCTTCGTCCGGGGTGATATGGCTCTGCGCTCGGAGTTGGTCGTACTTCTCAACCATCTTCCTGGACGCGAAAAGCTGGGCGACCAGTTCGTCGATCTCCGGCGCGAGCGAGAAGACCCAGTAGAGGTGGTTTTCGTGAGTTTTCTGGCGGCTTTCGTCCCGTGTCTCATTGATACGGTTGGACATCTCGCCGTCGTCTTCGGCCATGGACAAGGACACCATGATATCGCCCTCATCGCCCACCGTAGTACCATCGACACTGATGCCGATTCGGAACGTGCGGTAATCCTTGTGCCGGTAGGTCCGAAGCGTAGGCTCGCCAAAAACCGCCCACAGGGCGTTGCGGACGATCTCATTCCGATCACGGGGTTTGGGGTCGAGGGCTTTCTTTTCGATCTCCCAGTTTTTCTCTTGGGCGGTCTGGAGCTTCCAGCCGTCTTCTGTGTTGCGGATGAACTGCGCATCGTAGAGTTTCTTGATAGCTGCCTCGACTTGAGCAACCGGTGCCGGGTCACCAACCTTGTCGATCAGGAAAGCAGCGATGTTTGCCTCCGTTCGAGGCAGATCGCGGACGAACTCCAGAAGGCAGATTGTCTTGGAGACACGAAGCACCCATTGTTTATCTGGGTCACCCTTAAACCGTTCGCTTATCTCATGGATGTCGGTACGCCTCTCGTTCGATAGGTTGCCCTCTACGAGCTCGTACACGCGATCCAACGTGACCAAGGTGCCAATCGGACACTCGGCAAGGTTTGTCCGAGGGGACACAAGCATCTCATAGGCCTGCTTGATAATCGTCCGGTTGCTTCCTCCCAAATGCCTGGGTGCTCCTGGCTGAAGCCGAATTCCCGACATGATGCTGATTCCGATGTCGATGTAATGCGGCGGGTAGGGGTAGAACTGGATAAAATCCTCTTCGCTGACGTCCGTTCGGCGAGAGGTGCGCTCAAGTCGTAGCGCAGCATTCAGAGCGCCTTGGCTCCCGTTGTAAAGCTTCCGGAGAATCGGGAATGCTTCATCTTTCTTGGCCAGGACCCGCCGCGTGGCCACCTCGCGGATGTCCGATGGCGCGAGATCGACATGATAGCGGAACCGGTCTTGTAGCTTTGCTAGTTCAACGCGTTTCGAATCGATGGCAGCTACCACCTCGTCCAGTTTCTCCTGAGAAGTCACGACGATCCAGCACGGCGCTGGTATCTTTCTTGCCTTCAGCAGATTTCTGCCGACCTTGCCGAACTCTTCGATTGTAGCGCGCAGATCTTCGATCTTATCGCTGCTCCGGGCCACGTGCTGTCCAACTTCGTCGATAACGAGAACAAGGGCTTTCCCGGGGCGTCTGCGCCCAAAAAGTTCAAAGGTACGGTGTACGACCTTGCTGACGCTGATCGCAGCGTCACGACTGCGCTGGGTATGCGCCCAGGTGTCGGCGGCTGGATATGTTACAGGATCAAGGGCGTGCAGGACAGCACTTGCTCGGGACCAACGTTGGGAACCCTTACGAACAATGCGCCACTCCTGGTCGTGAATCTCTTTGCATTTGGCGATGAAATGTTCCAATTTTCCTTCTGCTTCGAGCTCGACCTCTAGTTCAGCGATGTCGAAATCTTCTGCGTAATCGAGTTCCCTCAAAAGGACCGTGTAGATTAACTCAGCGATACGTTGCGTGACGCGGCGGGTGTCCTGCTCCTTGGCAATGTCGAAGAGGATGACCTCGGTTGGGAAACGTGTATTGATGAGGTCTACCAGATTGCTTACCTGCTCATTGCCAATCTGTTGTTTGAACAATATTGCGAAGTTCTGTCCCAGAACCTTTCTGTTTTCCAGGGCGTACCCAAAGTTTTTCGCAAACGAACTCTTGCCTGAACCAAAGAAACCCGAAATCCACACACCCACGCTCTCATGGGGCTCCGACGGAGCATCCGCAACTGCCTTCAGGAGAGCAAGGTACTGATCGCGGATGCTGTCCGTGGCAATGTATTCCGTGATTTCCGAATACACTGACTGCTCGTCGGTTTGATCGACCTTGATGATCTCCTCGATTTTCCGACTCAGATCACGCGAAAGGAGATTGCCGATTGTTGTCATGTGCTGTCCTCGGTCTTATCCGTAAATTTTGACCCGGTAGTTGCCCAAAGCTTCACGATCCTTTATATCCATGAACCGTAGACCGGTTGTTCCCTCAATAGAGCCGGGATAGAAAAGAATTGTTGTGAAGGATGTCTTCCCCTGCATCTGATCGAGCAACTTAGACATGTGATAGATACCGGGGGCCATTGCCGCCGCTCGCATTAAAAAGACAATTTTCGTTGACTCATTCAACTCTTGAAGACGTTCTGCCAGGAGACCGGCCAAAGGTCGCCAATCCCGGTCAGACAGGTAGGTTGTCACTTGCTCATGAGCTGCAAGGAATCCTCGATCCATTTCGAGGTCAACAACTGCATCGATGCCTTCGGTATCCTCAATGGCTTTCCAGAGAAGGTCTGACATGTGTATTATACCTGTATTTTTTCCCGCTTCTCCCAGCCGCGTTGTCAGCAATCGTGCTTCCCGCCGAAGCGCCCACTCCTCCGACGGGTCGTACCGGAAAATGGCGAACGGCAGATCGTGATAGACACTTATCCGAGGTGGTTCGGCCTTCAGGTCGTTCTCGAGCAGTTCAATTCGACTATTGAGCGAGGACATTCGCATACTCCTCAAGGGTTGATACGGGGAACGTCAAGCGAGTGACACTGCCCGCAATGTGGTACTCAAGCAGCCCATGTTGATGCGCTTCCAGAAGAAACCGCTCCACTCCCTCGCGGGGCAGGAAGAACAGCTTCCAGTCGACCAGGTCAAGCAGTTTGGTCCCCGACGGCTGGTGTTGCTTCAGGTAAAACGCGATGTATGAGAAGGCCTGAATGGTCAAATAAGCTGGGGCGATGCGCTTATTGACCGCTCCTTGGAGGACACCGAAATCGCGAAGTGTTGAGAGCACGCCTTGAGTGACCCGTCTTATGGTGTAATCACTCCAGGCACTTGGAGTCTTCCCCTCTTCAACCCAATTTCTCAAGGCCAGCTCAATCTCCCGGACATCTATTTCCATGATCCCCCGTGACCAATGTGGTACCAGTAGCTCAATCACCACATCGTGCAAGAGCGAATCCGCGCGCACTGCGTGGAAATAAAGAATCCGCTCAAGGGTGTTCCCATTGCATTGATGCCTCACAAGAGTCGCTAAAGCCCGAGCAACGGTATCTTCAGCCAGATATCTTTGCCGGAAGATCGAAAGAATGTCCTCGGCCCGAGATCGCGACGTTTTCCCAAGTAGGTTTTGGCGACGCACTCGCTGGAGATTCTCGTTCACGGAAAGCCCAGGGTCCCAACAGGACAGAAGAGCCTTCGTATCTGTAAGGAGAGCTCCCGCCTTGATGATCTTGCTGCTATATGGCGGTGAGCTGATCGAATCCTTCCTGCCATTGTCACTTTTGGTCTGTGATGGGATTGATCTCGCAATTGGTCTTGTCATATTTGTTGATCTATTCATCAGTTTTTTTCTTTGTAGTAGATGGGTCGCTTACCTCACGGGATCCGCCAGCATGAACCCACTCATCTATTTCTGATAACTTGAAACGAAAAAGCCGTCCGACGCGGTGGGCAGGCAAGCCCATCTTCTCTATCCAGCGGTATACGGAATCTTTGTTGACGCCGAGATGTGTAGCTACATCATCGACGCCGACCCAACGTTCCTGAATGGCCATTTCTTTCCTCTTCGTCAGTTCTACTATCATGCCTACGAATGCAAACGAAACCGTGTTGAAATATACTTATATCGGATCAATCCCGTCAATAACAAAAAAGCCCAAGAAACATCTATAATTTTTATCTGTATAGTCTCTAATGTACATCTGAATAAAAAAACCGCCCCGTATCACGTCTGGCGGTTAAAAAATGAGGCATCACCGGAAGGCGTTAAAACGCTTAACGGTGGATTTTACAGGTCGCGAGCGCAGCTATCAGTCCGACGTACCGATTTGTCGGGGATCGGATTTATCTGTTTCATCTACTTTTCTCCAGAAAAAGATACCCTTTGTGATTGAGCGAGTGATGGTCTTATTCCCATCGGATTGGTTTGTTCCTGTGGTTTCCGCCACCCTTTTGGGGAAAAGAATTCCTTCGGTAACCATCTCGGTTCTATGAGTCTTCTCCCCCGTGCTTGGTTTATAGGTATCGGCTGTTC
>Ga0315284_10002186_pt1 | contig 28069 bp, 21 predicted proteins | sample YL17G09_16_MG_FD_203696 | JGI IMG/M metagenome (GOLD analysis project Ga0315284, IMG submission 203696) | Sediment microbial communities from Yellowstone Lake, YNP, Wyoming, USA - YL17G09_16 | ecosystem: Environmental > Aquatic > Freshwater > Lake > Sediment | place: USA: Wyoming | collected...
GAGTTGTTCTGCGGTTGCCACAACCTCGACCTGAAAACCGAGCGCAGCGGCGGTGCTGGTGATTTTACTGGTAAACATCAGGTCTCGAGTCAACAACAATCCATAAGCATTGGACATCTCTTTTTTTCCTGCTCGAAACACGCATTTGAAACCGGATCTACAATTGCCTTCCCGAACCAAGCATCTGCCAAAAACGGTTTTGCCCGTCTCTCAAACGGTCCATTTTTTTCCACAACTGGATTGCTCAGCGGACGCTCGACATTGGAAATCTCGGCCGAAGTTTCAGGCTCTCATCTCGACGAGAATCAAGGCCCTAGGCCAACCTGTTGTATCAACAGTCACATCCGAATGCGTTCCAATCGATCCGGCTGCGGTTGACTTTGCTCCTAGGCTGCCTGATTGCCCGACTGGCCCGGAGTCATTCGACCGCGGACTGACCACTCGGAGCAAGCATGACTATGAACGCCTGTTACCATTCGCGACGAAGTCTTCTCACCGAGAGATCGTACGCTTGACTGGGGTGGGAGGGTAGGTCAATAATACTGCGTCTGGAATGCACTTTGCCGTGGTCGTTGCCACCGCAGGTCACACCGTTTTTCTGAATCCGGTCACTGATTCCTTTGAACCTTCGTTCCTTCTCTAAATTCCGCCCATTGCGATTCGCCTACCACGACCGCCATCCCGCCACATCTCTGCTGAGGTTCCCGCGATGCTGAAAAAAGCTGAGATGGAAGAATTCTATCAATTGCTGGCCGCTCTGCGTTCTCGGGTCAGTGGTGATGTGCGACAAATGACGGACGAAGCCCTAGACCGAGATGGTAGCGGTTCTGAGTCTAAATCACCGACTCACTTGGCGGAACTTGGGACGGAAACGTATGAGATCGATTTTGCCCTGCGTCAGGTCGAGAGCGAACAAGACTTGCTCGATGAAATTGATGCCGCGTTGACGCGTATCACGGACGAAACGTTTGGAATTTGTGAAGGATGTTTAGCCACCGGTCGTTCGATCGCTAAATCCATCATTCCAAAACCTCGATTGCGAGTCATTCCCTATACGAAAAACTGCGTCGAATGTGAACGGAAACGCGAAGAGAACGCATGGTGATACCGACAACCGGAGCAAGTTCCGCACGGCCCTCTTCGAATGACGAGAAATTCGTTCCCGGTGGAGGCTCAGGAGCTGTCTCGACCGTGGAACCGCAGAAGATTTTTGTTCTTCGATTTGTTGCGTTTTCTGTGATCGCGACGGCAGGTCTGGCGTGGGACTTGTGGACCAAGTACACCGTTTTTGAGGCACTTGGTCAGCATGGTGTTCTGCCGATATGGAAGGGCCGGATCGGAGGATTTTCCGTCCAGTTTCAATTGGAGACAGCCCTCAATCACGGGGCCCTCTGGGGCATTGGCCAAGGGATGACTTCGCTGTTTGCTGCGTTCAGTTTTGTGGCAGTCGGTGCGATCGCTTACTTTGTTCGTCAGGGACAGGCGACCTCATCCAAATGGCTGACCGTCGCATCGGGACTGCTCCTTGCAGGCACTCTCGGAAACCTCTTTGATCGCCTTGGTCTTCATCGATATACGGACCAAGACGGTAAAAGCATCTATGCCGTGCGAGATTTCTTGGACTTTTGGTTCTGTGACGTATTTCACTGGGCGACGTTCAATTTCGCGGACTCCTATCTCGTCGTCGGAGCGATGATTTTGGTTTTGCACTCATTTCTGGTTGCCCCGCAGGAGTGCACCCCTGCGCTGACGATTCCGCATACCAACGGTTAGCAAAAATGTGTCGAAGCCTCGATAGACACGCGGAGCCGCCAAATTTATGGGGGGGGGGGGGGGGGTAGTTTCGAAAAACTCCTCGCGTTGAATACCTCCGGCGATGCTCGGACAACGTCTCGGTTTGCAAGATCGGAATCAGTCCTCAAATTCCTCGCGATGTCTCTCGGCCAAGACTTTCCGCCGAACGATGCGATTCGCACGGCGGGAAGTGTTGTAAATCGCAGGGACCGCGATTCAACCTGTTGGGTTATCCTCCGAGGAAGGCCAAACGCAGTTCCTTGATCACCTCATCGGGCATGGGGGTGATCGTACCGATCGAACGGCTATTAATGATCGCTTCCGCGGTTGTTTCCAGAACTTCGAGGCGATCAAACGTATCGAGAATACTTATTCCAACAACCAAACAACCATCGTTTTCAAGCAATACCGCAGGGACTTGCATGGAAACATGATCGGCAATCGCACCGCTTGCGAGGTAATGCATCCCGTGCGGCACTCGACTGACATCTTTCAGGAACAGGTAACTTTCAGGGATCGTCCGTGCATCTAAGGCGGCGTCGGTGACGCTGAAGGCCGTCGCATTGACCGGATGTGCGAAGATAATCGCTTCGACATCGGGATGCCTCAGATAGATTGCTCGATGAGCCAATGTGGCCCGACTGGGATGCTTGTGGGATTCGCATGCTTCGCCCCGAACGAGAACGAGGTCCTCAATATCAAGCGTTGATCGGTCCCGTTGCGAGGGCGTGATCAAGAAGGACTCATTGTCCAGTCGAACCGAAAAACTTCCCTCGGTACTGATCAACAGACGTTGTCGGCATCCCCGTCTGACGAATTCGCAAAGTTGGCGTCTCAACTCCTTCTCGTGACTGTTTGCGGGGGTGTGGCACAGCGATTGAAGATCAATCTTCCGTTGTTCCGCCAATGCGAGTTGCTCGTCTGTCAAATAGCGTACTGTTCCCAGTAGACGCGCCTTGATGATCGTTCTGGCGGCGAATTCCAATGATTCGAACCTTTGATAGGCCTCGGACAATGATTCACCGCCGACAACAACACCATGATTTTCCAAAATCGCGCAGTTCAGACCACTGGCAAATGCCTCTGCAATGTGGTTCGCCAGTTTTTGGCTTCCGGGCAGGGCATAGGGGGCAAATCCCGCTTCGCCACAGACCGACCACGCTTGGTGGAAGAGTCGTGTGTCAGGCAGACTTCTGCAAATACTAAACGCCACCAGAGCGACAGGATGTGCATGAACGATTGCTCGAATATCAGGCCTTTTGGCATAGACCGCTCGATGAAACGGAAACTCCGAAGAAGGACGATGCAAACCATCGACTGTTTCATCAGGGGCAATCCGCACAACATCGCGACGCGTCAGCGACCCCTTGTCGATCCGTGCAGGGGTGATCCAAATGTCTCCGTTACCATCGCGGATCGATAAATTTCCACCGGACGTCGTGGTCATCCGATGTCGATAGATTCTCTCCATCGTCTGAATGATTTCATCACGAGGGTGAACCAATTCGCGTTGTCGATCCATAATCCGTTAGATGACTTTCGTGAGCCCGGGAACGGCAATCGGGTAGGCACCGTCAGCGTTGGGCATGACTTGTGGATCGGCATCGAATGAAAAGACTTTCGGCATCAGGCTAATGTTCGAGTTAATTGCGGCATCCCACGAAACTTCCTGACCTCCATAAGTCGCCATTCGTCCGAGGATAGCCGTCATCGTACTATAGGCTCCATTATCGGCCTCATTAAAATCCAATCCGTTTCGGATCGCCGCCATTAAGTCATCGTGTTCCACCTGATAGGGGTCATCGCGTTCGACCTGATTCGGAAGCAGCCGGGGTTTTTCGAAACTCCAATTCACTTTTGAGCCTGAAATTTCGGCTCCACTTCCCTGATTCATCAATGCCAACCGGCCCAATGTTCCCTGAGCGAACTCCGAAACGCTGTTCCAGCAGCCGGGTTGATGTCGGCACTGGCTGTGCATAAAACTGCCATCGCGATACTCATATTCAACATAGTGGTGATCGAATATTTCGCCGTATTTCTTATCGACTCGCACTTGGCGACCGCCCATTCCATTCGCTTTTATCGGGTGATCTCCCTTCAACCAATTTCCAACGTCGAGGTTGTGAATGTGTTGTTCGCAAATATGATCACCGCTCAGCCAGTTGTAGTAGTACCAGTTGCGTAGTTGATACTCCATTTCACTTTTCGAATTGGATCGACTGAGCCGCGGCTCAAACACACCACCACTATTCCAGTTGACTCGCATGGAGACGATGTCACCGATGGCACCCTCCTTGATGCGACTCAGTGCCGCAAGATAGGGGGCCTGATGATGCCGCTGCAATCCAACTCCAATCTTGAGTTTATTCTTCTTGGCAATCGTATTCGCAGCAAGGATTTGGCGAACACCGGGAGCATCGACAGCGACCGGCTTCTCCATAAAAATGTGCTTACCTGCGTTAACCGCGTACTCAAACTGCATCGGACGAAACCCAGGAGGCGTCGTCAAGATCACGAGGTCGATTCCACTGTCAATAACTTTTTGGTACGCGTCGAACCCGATAAATATTTTTTCTGGGACGACCTGAACTCGATCTGCCTTTTCTTTCAAGGCCGATGTGATCGAACGCAGGCCCTTGTCGGCGTTATCCGCAAAGGCATCTCCCACGGCGGTTAACCGGATATTGCCGATTGTGGAAAGCGCTTGAACCGCCGCGCCCGATCCTCGACCTCCGGATCCAACAAGGCCGACGCGAATAACGTCGTCTCCCCCCGCGAAGATCGCGCTATTCAAATACGAAGATCCCAGAGCCGTCGCACCCATGGCGAGGGTTGTGGTCTTGATAAATTCACGTCGGCTGGAGCCGGTGTCGTGGTCGGTCATGATCGTCGCCTCAATGGATTTAAAAAAACAGTAGTGAAATTCTGACACACAGACCAAGCGGACTCGGTTAACCACTCGCCAAGCGGGAGTGGTTCATATCAATTCACCAGCGTCATTTCAAATCAGTCGTCTATTCTTCCAGAGTAATCCGTTCAAAAGCATCCGTCGGCAATACCGCATCCAAGTGCAGGTTTTGCCGTTCTTCCACGTTCGGCACGCGGAAGGGACGAATGATTCGGAGTCCGATGAATTGAGCATCCGTCATATACCAAGCACTTTTGGGCAAATTCGGATCCTGCTCTTTCCAATCGGGATGAGAGCCCTGACGCGCCGCGCTCCTTAATTGGTCTGCCGGAAAATTCCAAGCACCACCACGCGTGGCCCGAGGATATTCAACATCGGCAATGTTTAGCGGAAACGTGGCAACGCTATCAGACGAAAATTTGTTATAAAACTCGGGATCGAACTTGTCTTGAACCCATTCCGCCGCATTCCCGTGCATGTCATAAAGACCCCACGGATTCGGTTTTTTTTGTCCTGTGGAATGATATTTTCCCCCGGAATTCCCAGCATGCCATGCATATTGGTCTAAGTCGCGTAGATCATCACCAAATGAGTAGGCCGTCGATGTCCCGGCGCGGCACGCATATTCCCACTCTGCTTCCGTCGGCAAACGATGGTAGTAACCCGTTTTCGCATTGAGCCATTCGCAATATTTTTTGGCCGCGTGCTGAGTCAGGCTAATGGCTGGCTGCCGTTCGTCCTTTCCCATACCGAATGACATATCCGTGTAAGGTGGCGTCGGCTTTGTGATGGCATCCGCCGCCTTCTCCAATGGGGAACTCGCGGCCTTTTTATATTTCCGCAGCCGAGACTCCATCAACAAGGACCACAATTCGAATTCGTCCCAAGTGACTTCATACTTACCCATCCAAAACGGCTCGATCTTGACCTTGTGCTGTGGCTGTTCGCCGTGCTGTTTCGCGTTGTCACGATCCGGGCTCCCCATGATGAATTCTCCACCGGGAATCGGCACCATTTCAAAGGTCACATCCGTATTGCGGATTTGCATTTTGTACGGCTTCATGGCGTCTGGTGTCTGAGCCTCTTGCTGGTCATTCGCCGGCGACGACGTAGATGTCAAAATTCCGATCAACAGGACACAAATCGCCAGCGACGACTCTTGAAAATCACGGACCGATTCTCGTAGGCTGGACCGAACGGACCGGACGAGGCAAAAAGTCCAAGTAAATCTATTCATGGCGACTCGCAGTATGGTTAATCAGAAATCAAGAGAGGCTCAGCGGAGTACTGGCATGGACATTCGACTCATTGTCGCGATCTCGGCAGGATTGATTTTTTCAACGACACACAACCTCTTTTCTGCCGTCGATCCATTGTATCAACGATTCCAATTTATCGAACCACACCTCGGAACACTGGTCGATTTGACACTATACGCGTCCTCAGAAGCCGTCGCAAATGATGCGGCACAAGCGGCATTTGCAAGAATCAAGGAACTGAATCGAATCTTCAGTGATTACACTTCTGACAGTGAAGCGTCGAGGTTGTGCATCACGGCCGGTTCCGGGGCAAGAGTCCCTGTGAGCGATGAATTATTTGAATTGTTGAGGCAATCAGAGGCGATTTCTGAAGCCACGGGCGGAGCATTTGATGTCACGATTGGGCCGGTCGCCAAACTCTGGCGCGTCGCCAGACGTCAACGAAGGCTGCCCCCGCAAGAACCATTGGACACAGCGCGTGAACTTGTCGGTTGGACGAATGTCCAATTGCAACAAGAGTCACAAACCGTGCAATTACTCAAGAGGGGAATGCAACTTGATTTTGGAGGGATTGCCAAAGGGTATATCGCTCAACAAACGCGAGACGTGCTAGCTCGGTGTGGAATTTCACGATGTCTCGTCTCGATTGCAGGAGACATTTGCGCGGGCGATTCCCCACCAGATTCTGACGGATGGAAAATTGGTATTGCCCCACTCATCGACCCGAACGGGCCACCGACTTATTTCCTGCGACTCGAAAATTGTTCGGTATCAACCTCCGGAGACGCATTTCAATTCGTTCAAATCGATGGAATCCGCTACTCGCACATCGTCAATCCGAGCTCCGGTCTCGGGTTGACTTATCGAAGCAGCGTGACTGTTGTCGCTTCCGACGGAGCGACCGCCGATGGCTTTGCGACGGCGATCACAGTACTCGGTGTTGAAAAGGGGCTTCGAGTCGTTGAACCGTTCAAAGATGTTGCCGCCCTGATGGTGTTGAATGTTGAGCAAGGGTTGTCGATTCACGAAACGCGGAATTTTAAAGAGTGGCTTATTCCCTAGGATCAATCACCGCGATCAAAACCGCTCACTTGCAACTTCGGGCGGAAAGGGGCCACAGACGCACAGGGAATTCACCGTGTCTGTTTGTTCTCGTTGCGATTGGCAACGCAGTGTGGCATACTCTGGACTACGATCGTTTTGGCGACCCCACTGTTGAAAATGAGAATACGTAATTGTCGAAGGGAATTTTAGCGATTCAATGGCTCGAGACGACGTTCAACACACGACACTGACCAACGGATTGACCGTGGTCGTCGAAACGATGCCGGCGGTTCGGTCGGCGGCGTTTACGATGCTGATTCCCGCAGGCAGCATGTTTGACGTGTGCGGCCAAAACGGAACCGCGACGGCCTTAGCCGACTGGATCACGCGGGGCGCGGGCGACCGGTCAAGTCGCGAGGTGCTGGCGGAGCTGGATCGACTCGGAATTCAGTCACGTGAGTCCGCTTCGGCACAGCATCTCGTCATTAGCGGTACTTGTCTTGCCGAAAAAATGTCCGCGGCTTTGCAGATTTATGCGGACGTGATACTTCACCCAACTCTGGATGATTCCGATTTCGGTGCGGTGATGTCGGGTCTCGAAAATGGACTGCTTTCGATTGAAGATGATCCTCAAAAGAAGGCCATGGTGGAACTGGTTCGCCGATGTTATCCCTTACCCTTGGGGCAGCCGGCCGAAGGAACACTCGCTGACTTAGAAAATCTGAATCCCGAAATCGTGCGTGGGCACTACCAAAAAAACGTCCGTCCGAACGGGGCAATTCTCGGAATCGCTGGAAATGTGACTCTGGACGATCTCCTCCCGATACTCGAAAATTCCTTTGAGGCTTGGAGGGGGGGCGATGGGATCACACTGCGTGAAGGCCAGTCCGGCCCCAGACGTGAACATCTCTTCCATGAATCGATTCAAACTCATATCGGTGTCGCGTACCCAGCCGTTGCCTATTCACATCCCGATTACTATTCCGCATGGGCGGCGGTGAGTGTTCTGAGTGGCGGTATGAGTTCTCGACTGTTCACGGAAGTCCGGGAGAAGCGTGGGTTGTGTTACTCGGTCTACGCCGCTCTGAATACGCTCCGGGATCGCGGTCAAGTCCTCTGCTACGCCGGAACCACCACAGAGCGTGCTCAAGAGACGCTGGATGTCCTGTGTCGAGAGCTTGTTCGACTGGGCGACGGGATCAGTGAAGAAGAGCTTGGCCGTTGCAAAGCGCGGGCAAAAAGTTCACTCGTCATGGCACAGGAATCCACGGGATCCCGTGCTTCGTCTCTGGCTCGCGATTGGTACCACCTCCGCCGCATTGTTTCCCTCGATGAAGTCCGCTCAAAAATTGAAGGGCTTTCAGTGCAGGCCGTTCTTGAATACGTTCATTCGCATCCGGCCAAAGACTTCACCATCTTGTCGATTGGTCCCCAGGAGTTGAACTAAAACCCACAGCCAACAAATCTATTGACGATTGAAACACGCGAACAAGAATCCTTGACGATCGCGCAGAGAACAACTGGCAGACGATTGCCGACCCTTTTTTTCACAATCGATGATCGATAAAAATTCCCATGCAGTTTCATCACGCGACGCTGAAAAACGGCCTAGAAATCGTGGCCGAGTTAAACCACGACGTCCATAGCGTCGGATTTGGTTTCTATGTCAAAGCTGGGGCTCGGGATGAGAACCCTTCCTTGTCGGGTGTGAGCCACTACTTGGAACATATGGCGTTTAAGGGAACGGATCGGTTTTCGGCAGAGGACGTCAATCGAATATTTGATGAAATCGGTGCCGATAACAACGCAATGACGGGGGAAGACTGTACGGTTTTCTACGCGGCGACACTTCCTGAGTATTTACCACGAACATTTGAACTGCAGTCAAGCATTCTGTTCCCGTCTCTTCGGCAGAGTGATTTCGATATGGAGAAGAAAGTCATTCTGGAAGAGATCGGAATGTATGAGGACCAGCCGGCATCCGTGGCTTATGATCAGGCGATGCAACTGCATTTTGACAAGCATCCTCTTGGCCGGTCGGTCTTGGGGTCGAGCCAAAGCGTTTCGGCGCTCACCTCGGCACAGATGCGTGATTACCACGCCGAACGCTATCGGGCCGGAAACATCGTACTGGCCGTCGCAGGTCGCGCCGATTGGGCCACCGTGCTCCAACTTGCTGAGCAGTACTGCGCGCATTGGCCGTCGGGCTCGACAGACCGCCTTCTGCAAAAGGTTTCTCCGACCGCTTCTACGAAGTATCTGGTGCAGGAGCAGTGTCAACAGCAGCAAATCATTCAGCTTGCTGCAGCGCCGTCCGGATCCGATCCCCGTCGATTTGCCGCTGAACTATTGTGCGTCATCGTCGGAGATGACACAAACAGTCGACTGTATTGGGAGTTGGTTGACCCCGGCCTGGTTGAATCGGCTGAAATTGGGTACTACGAGTATGAGGATGCGGGGACCTACCTGACATTCTTGAACGGTACGCCGAATTCGACGGCGTCAAATCTCGAGCGGATTGCGTGCATCTATCGATCGATCAATGCGCAGGGAGTCACTGCCGACGAACTCGAACAAGCGTGCAATAAAGTCGCCACTCGAGTTGTACTCCGTGGCGAGCGTCCCATGGGGCGACTGAGTTCGCTAGGCGCAAACTGGCTGTTTCGTCGCGAATATCGAAGCATCGAAGATGACTTGGCCACCTTGCATAATGTGACACTAGACGACATCAAGCGGATGATGATCGATTTTCCATTGGGGCACGAGACCACGGTTGGAGTTGGTCCACTTTCGATGGAAATCGCCTGCCCGGTCACACCCCATGGCACCTGAACGACAAACGGCCGTCGGTCGATACTCATCTAACCGACGGTCTGGCGGAGGCTTGCCGCGAGCATTTTTTTAGCGACTTGCGTTGCCGATGACCGCCTCCGCTGTGATCCGAATCGGTTTTCCCAGCGACTTCACAAGCACGATAACGACGGCGTTGCCGCTGAGTTTAAGTCAAAAGTCTATCGAAATTGGGGGGGGGCGGGGGGAGAATCGTCCTTGTGGCACCTCCCTTGTGATCGACTGCCGATCACAAGCCGGACGTTATCCGCGACAACCACGCGCCGAGCAAATGGCTTTAAAACTTCGTCACGACTCGTCTCGCGTCAATCTCCACTGGACACACCTCGGCTAAGGCTGGAATTCCGGAGGAAATCGTCCTTGGCTTTCTTTTTAAAGCTGCCTCGATCACGTTATCCATCGGTAAAACGATCTTTTCAGATTGAAGACGTCGTTAATCGCTTGACGCGCGACGATGAACTGACATAATCCCTGCTCTTGTTGATGCTCACTTGCGGGTGTAACTCAGTTGGTAGAGTACCACGTTGCCAACGTGGTTGTCGTGGGTTCGAGTCCCATCACCCGCTTTTCCCAATCCGAATTAAGGACCGTTTAAAATCTCGGTCGACTCGGCCGATTGATTCTCGTGAATGAGCGAATCTCCGGTCGAACGCACCTGCGTGCGGTTATTCTTTCGAAGCGATTCGATCGTGTTTGGGTCCTACGATATCGGTACGATTGCAATGCTTTTTTTCTCTTAAGGAATTGACTGTGACACAGGCCGATGCTGCAATGGCGGGAACGACCGGTGAATTAACCGGAACAACGAAGTACCGTATTGCCCTCGAGGTCGATATCCAAGATGTCGGCCCATGTCGCAAACATGTGAGGGTCAAAGTACCTCGTGCCGACATCGACCACTTCGAATTAGAGGCCGTTCAAGAAGTCGCGAAGTCCGCTGCTGTACCAGGATTTCGTAAAGGCAAAGTTCCCTCCGGATTAGCGAAGAAGCGGTTCGCCGAAGAAATTTCAGACTCCGTACGTCAGCAGGTCCTGATGTTGAGCTTGGAACAATTGGCCGAAGACAATTCTCTGGATCCGATCAACGAACCCGATTTTGATATTCAAAGTTTGACTATCCCCACGGAAGGCGATTTTGAGTACGAGTTTGACATTGAAGTCCGGCCAGATTTCGAAATTCCTAATTATTCTGGCCTGAAGATTCAACGACCGATCCGTGACGTCACGGAACAGGATATCACGGTCTATCTCGATAAAGTCGTGACCCAGTATGCCAGCCTTGTGGACCATGATGGCCCCGCTGAGGCGGGTGATTTCGTGGTTTCGAGCATTGATTTTTCTCGCCAAGGCAAGCCCTATCGAGGAATTTCCGCTGTGGAATTACAGCTCAAACCCACAATACGTTTTCGAGATGCCGAGATTTCTGGCCTCGACCAGTTGCTGGCCGGGAGCACTCGTGGCACCGTAAAGTCTTTAGAAGTCGTCGTTTCCAATGAGGCCGAGCAATTCGAAATGAGGGGCGAGACACTTCTCGCAACCATCACGGTTGGTCAGGTCAAACGGCAGCAACTCCCAGAAATGAATACCGCATTTTACGAGAGAATTGGCTACGCCAACGACACCGAACTGCGTGATGAAGTCGAAGGCATGCTTCGACGGCAGGTGATGTTTGAGCAACGACAGGCGTGTCGACGTCAGGTCCTTGAGCAAATCACCGTGTCGGCGACTTGGGATTTGCCAGAGACCTTGGTTAGCAAGCAGACCGAAAATGCGCTTCGCCGCGAAGTGCTCGAAATGCAGGAGGCCGGTTTCACAACGCAACAAATCCTTGCGAGGGAAAACGAGCTGCGGCAGAAGTCCATCAGTTCTACACGGCAAGCACTCAAAGAACACTTTGTTCTGAATCGAATTGCGACAACGGAAAATATCGAAGTCACTCCGATCGATATTGATTCTGAAATTAATATGATTGCGGTTCAACGCGGCGAGAGTCCACGTCGAGTCAGAGCTCGGATGCAGAAGAGTGGTGTGATTGAAAACTTGGAAGCGCAGATTCGGGAACGGAAAGCTGTTGATTTCATCTTAAGATCCGCTCAGTTTGAAGACGTCCCAACTCCAACGGAAATGCGGACGGATGACATTCAGGCCCTGACGATCTCCATTTGCGGAATGTCGTCGGTGGTCGTCGATCCCAACGATGAAGAGGAAAAAACTAGCGTGTGATTGAAGTCACAAAATGTTGTCTGATGGGACGGGTGACTAACGTCTGGTCGGACTTTTGGGGTGTCACCGCAGCCTTGCCGAAGGCATTTCTGCCGCGTGCTGTCTTCCGCGCCGATACGGGTTTTCTTGTGGATAGTGAAATCGTCGCAATTCGTTCTTCGGAACCGTCTCAAGGAATTTCGAATGCTGGATGCTGTTACACGTTCGTTTGGCTCCCAAAATAATGCCGCCCGGGAATATTCGCGACAACGTCAGATGGGAATCGGCGACCTGCTGCTGGAAAATCGAATCGTTTTTCTCGACGGGCCGATTCACGATGCCAGCGCGAACGTCATAGTGATGAAGTTGCTGTATCTGCAGTCCGAAAACAAACACCAAGACATTCACTTCTACATCAATTCGCCAGGCGGCTCCGTGTCTGCGACTATGGCGATCTACGACACCATGCAATTCATACAATGCCATGTGGCAACGTATTGCGTCGGTTTGGCAGCGAGTGGTGGTGCCGTGCTGGTGGCCGGCGGAACCAAAAACAAACGATATATTCTGCCTCATGCCAAGATGATGATTCATCAGCCCTACGGGGAGGTCGGTGGACAGGTTTCCGACATCGAAATTCAGGCGAAGGAAATTCTCGAAACACGCGACATCCTGAATAATATTTTGGCCGATCACACGGGACAGTCCGTCGATGTGATTGCCCGGGATACGGGACGTGATCGATATCTGAACGCGATTCAGGCCAAAGAGTATGGCCTAGTTGATGAAGTCCTTTTAAAATCCGCAAAATCCAAGGTCGCCACGTGACGCCATGCTCATCGGGCTTCGGCTTACCGGCAGCGTGCTGGTCTGCTTGGATTTTCTGCAATCGAATCGTCAATGGGATTGACGCTCGCCTATCCGGATTCTCCTTCTCTCATTCACACACCTTAGCGAGCATGCGATGACCTCACTCGTCCCGTTCGTAATCGAAAAAAATGGCCGCGAAGAGCGTGCCATGGATATTTATAGCCGACTGTTGCGCGACCGCATCATATTACTCGGCAGCGCTATCAACGATGATGTCGCTAATAGTATCGTGGCACAGCTCCTCTATCTGCAATTCGAGGACGGCAAGACCGACATTTCGATGTACATCAACAGCCCCGGAGGTTCCATTACTTCCGGCATGGCGATCTACGACACGATGCAATTCATTACCTGCGATGTTGCCACCTATTGCATGGGACAGTGTGCAAGCATGGGAGCGATGCTGCTCACGGCGGGAGCAAAGGGAAAGCGATTTGCCCTCCCCAACAGTCGCATCATGATTCATCAACCATTGGCCGGCATGCAGGGGACTGCAGTCGATCTTGAGATTCATGCGAAAGAGGTCCTCAGAACCAAAAGACGCATGAATGAATTGATGCTCAAGCATACAGGACAGACTTTGGACAAAATTGAAGCCGATACTGATCGGGACAATTTCATGTCACCCGAGGAGGCTCGATCCTACGGCTTGATCGATTCCGTCCTCGACAAAATCCCTTCCCCTCCGCCGGCAGTCTGAAGACCTCTGCTCCGTTGATTGGTGAAGGTGACCTGTTGTCGACGTGGCCTACAGATCCTGCCTGGCCCGTGCCCCGAACCGCCGGCGGTTATCGATCGCACATCGCTGCAATTGGCCGTTGATGGTTCGTGGGCCTGTGCTGTTGATGATCCCTCGACAAGTCGTTTTTCGAATTCTGGACGTGGCGAGATCCGGTCGAAACGGAATCCTGCAATAGGCAACCTCGGGGTGCGTTGAAGTCTGTGACTTCAACGCACCTGAAAACGAAAAAACGATACGCGGCCTCAACCGCTATTGGCTGAGATCAAGTGGTTCGAGAGTCGTCGATCAGGCCATCACCGGATCACCCACGGACCACGTCGCACCGTCACGAATCACCTGCCGATAGAGCGTGTCGCGTTCGACGGGAATTCGTCCGGCCTCAGTAATCAGTCGTCTAATATGCCCAACCGTTAATCCTTCCGGAGTTTTGGCACCGGCATCGTGATAAATGATTTCGTGCACGACGGTGCCATCGAGATCGTCTGCTCCAAAACCGAGGGCGACTTGGGCGATCTGTTCTCCCAGCATGATCCAGTAGGCTTTGATATGGTTAAAATTATCAAGCATAATTCGAGACAGGGCGATCATCCTTAAGTCCATCGCTCCCGTTGGTTTCGCGATATGTTCCAACCCCGTGTTTTCGGGATGAAACGCGAGAGGGATGAATGTTTGAAATCCGCCCGTTTCATCTTGGAGTTCCCGTAGTTTGCAGAGATGATCAATGCGGTGTTTCGCGTGTTCGACATGTCCATAAAGCATCGTCGCATTGGACCGTAGGCCGAGATGATGAGCCGTCCGATGACAGTTAATCCAGTTCTCACCATCCGCCTTATGCTCACAGATTTGGTCTCGGACATCGGGGTGAAAAATTTCAGCACCACCGCCAGGCAGGCTCCCCAGTCCGGCGGCCATCATCTGTTTCAAGACCCATTCCGTTGATTGTTTGGTAATGAAACTGAACCAATTAATTTCCACAGCGGTCCAGGCCTTGATATGAATCTCGGGACAGCTTTCGTGGAGAACGCGGACAATATTCAAATACCAATCGAACTTCTTGTGATGATGAAGTCCGCCAACAACGTGAATTTCAGTGGCACCTTGGGACCGCGCCTCGAGAATCCGATCGCGTATCATTGCATCGGAAAAGACGTATGCTTTTTCATCTTTGAGGTCCGACCGAAACGCACAAAACCGACATCTGTACACACAAACGTTTGTGGGATTCAGGTGAATATTGGTGTTGTAGTAGGCGAAACTTCCATTTTTTCTTTCACGCATGATCGTGGCGAGGCGTCCCAAAGTCATCAAATCGGCGTGCTCATCGAGATACAGGCCTTCCACTGGAGAAATACGTTCCCCAGCCATAACTTTATTTTCAATCTCGCGTTGTTGCTTTAGTTGGTCTGTCTTGAAATTGGCGATCATCTGTGTCCCACTTCGAGCTACGGAATCAGTCACAACATACGAGGCCTTGATGAAATACTAGGCTTTAGTGAAGAAATCGGCCACCACGCGAGAATATGAAATGGAAGACGATTCCTTACCAGAGACAAGCGGATCGGCGGCAAGAGTGGTCCAAGAGAGTTGTGTCAGATTCGCAACACTTCTGCGACGGACTCCCAATCTTCGAAAGCCCGTCCTCAGCGACAGATATTTTTGAGAGGGAGTTGCCGTCGGTCATGACGCAAAACGCCTCTTGATCGCTGGACCGCTCATTACGATCGATACCACAAATCCAGTAAGCCAACGGCGAGGAGTCCTAGGCTGAATACCGCATTCACGTTAAAAAAGGCCACACCTACGCGACTTAAATCATTGGGCTTAACGAGGGAATGTTCATAAAGAAGTAGCACCGCTAGAACCACAATTCCCCAGAGGAACACCACTCCCATACCGGCGAAATGCCAAAACGCGAAAAGAGCGGCAATGGTGAGCAGATGACTGAACAATGCCATTCTCATGGCCGTTGCAATTCCCCAACGTGAGGGAATGCTGAAGAGATGCTGAGTACGATCAAACTCCGCATCTTGGCAGGCATAGAGGATGTCGAATCCCCCAACCCAGAAAAATATGATCGAGGACAGGAGTGCAGGAGTCTCGGTGACTTCGCCTCGAATGGCGATCCATGCCGCCATAGGTGACAACATCAATGCCGCAGACAGCCAGTAATGGCACCAAACGGTGAAACGCTTCGCCAGCGAATAGCCGAGCAAGAACAACAGTACGGGAATTGAGAGAATCAAGGGCCATCGATTGGGAAGAAAGAGCACCGTTGTTGCCACGAATCCGAGCGAGCAAAAGACCGTAAATGCCGCCACGGTCGAAAGATTCAGCAGCCCTGCCGGCAAGTGTCGCCCGGCTGTGCGGGGATTGTCTCGATCGAAACGGTAATCTACAACGCGATTGAATGCCATTGCTGCGGCGCGCGCGAACACCAAGCACAGCGTAATTCCCGTCAGTTGCTGCCAAGAAAAAGGTGAGTCCGGCAAATTCCAAGCCAGTGCTCCTGAAAGCAATACAAAGGGAAGTGCAAATAGGGTGTGGCTGAAGCGAATCAGTTCCAGCAAATGGCGTAACGACTGATACATGTTCCGTGATTCGTTGTAGGGAAAGGAGTGAGCGAAAGCGGGACTGGAAAACATGTTGCCAATTATCTTCAGAGAACCCACATGACTGCAATTCGAATTGACATTTTTGTCGATTGGCCTTTCGTTTGACATTGGCCACGCAAGCCACTATTTCCGCCAAATCAACTCTTCGAAATTCTCGATCCGTGATCCCCGACGTCGATCGGAGTGATACGGGTGCCCCTGACGACAGACTGTTCTTTACGTCTCGTTTAGACGGAACGCTGCATCTCATCGGCCCAGATTGAGGGCGTCGTCGTCAATCTGTTTCTCAATGCGCCGAATTTGCGCCTCACGATGTGAGAGAATGTTGGTCGCTCGGAATTCTGTCCTGTGCCCTGTCAGGCGTTCAGTCCAATAGTCGGCCAATTCGCGGATTTCGACTCTGTTGTTGCGAAGCCATCCGATGAGCTCTGACGCTTTGGGCTTGTCCCCTTTGTCTCCAACGGTGAAACCCCACAACAGTCGATAAACAGCCTCGGCGTCGGCGGGAGAATAGTGATTTTCCAGATCGGCTTTCAACAACTCGCCGTTTTCGGAATTGATTGGCAGCCACTTATGGAGTCCTTCACGAGCCACAAAACGACCTTCTTCGTGACTGCATTCGGCAAGTGCCTGAACAACCGATGAATACGAATTCGTCAGCACCAGCCCGCGTACTGCCAGTTCTGAAATCTTCGCGTTCGAATGTCGAATCAAAGTCCGCATCAACTCCTCAGCTTTTTGGTCGTTCTGAAACTCTTTTTCAAAGGGAATCATATTGCGACGGAGCGGTGCGAGTCTTCGCTTTTGAGAATCGGTCCAGTCCGGTGACGCCTCAGATGATATTGGAACGGGTTCAATACCCGATTCACTCTGAAGCCCCCGATCTGTAATTTTAATCCGGTGCGAGGCAACCTGAGGCAACCCCGATGAGGGTGTCCATCGGACCGTACCCGCCAGAACGTACAGCGTTCCCGTGTACCAATCTCCCTCGCCAACCCGTTCGAATCCGACTGGCTCACGTGGAACGACTTCGATGGCGCAGACGGTTTCCTGAGTCAATAGTTCGAGCGTCCAAATCTCCTCCCCAATTCCGATCGCGGTCGCTACCGGTTGCGTCGCCTCGTTACGGCTTCGATGCAACACGACTCGACCACGTCTAATTGCCAATCCGTTCGCAGCGCCATCTGTGGGCGGGATCAATTGAACCAACGAGTCGCCGAGAACGATTGCTCCTAGTAATCCCTGATCAAAACTCAGGATCGCTTCGTACGGTTCAAGACACGCCAACTGATCGTCGGACTGCAGCATTGACTGACGCGGCATCCGATTCCAACAGTGTTCGGCGTCATCAAATCGAAGGACGACTCCTTCGCGGGACGCATATTGGACGGAAACAGCAGGGGACTCTGGGAACGGTGGAGGTGCGTCGGGGAGAGCGGGTACGGGCTCTTGCGACAGGCTCTCCACGACCTGAGGACGAGCACTCGGATTGCTTTGACTGGGCGACGATTCCGAATTTGATACAGTCTCGTTTTTTGGGGGGGGCGCGTGGGGCAAAGTGGTCTTTTCAAGACCGGCCAGATCTTGGGCGGGAGAGTTGCCAACAACCGTTCGCAGGGAAGAATTCGCGTTCGATTCTGATTCCGAGTCTGCAATCAGATCAGGGCTCGCGGGATCCAGATCACTCTGCGGAGTTCTTGCCTCCGGTGCCACCGTCTTACGTGATTTCCCGAGTTCGAAATTTGCTTGATACAGTCCGGTTCTAAAAGTGGGATCCGAGATAAACAAACCAACGACAATGGGAAGAATGATCGCGACAACGGCGACTGGCATGACTCGCTGAGCCCACGGCTTGGGGCGAAGATACGCTGGCAACTCGTCGGACAAATCTGCCTCGACCGGCATGATCAGCGGCCGTGGATCACGCGTTCGATTCTGGACTAGGATTGCCAAATCTGCAGCCGCCATGACACCGACTTCGGTCGACTCCAACTTTTGATTGATTGAGTCGCCTTCCAGTCGAAGCCGATTGGCGGACTCCACCGGCCCGAGCGCGTGGAGACGCTCTCGGCTATTACAGGAAATCTCTAATGGTTCTCCAATCACCAAGGACAAAATTTGATGGCACGCTCCAGCCTCCGCCAGCAATTCATCTGATGCCAGAATCACCCGTTCGACATTTGCTACCTGATCCGGTGGAAGCGAATTGTCCAAATACTGAGCAACAATATTGGGGTCAATCCCGATTTGGGCACCGCTGACATGAGGAGCGGACAAGCGACGACGGCGCATCACTTCGCGGATGCGACTGACAAGCACTCCCGCCACCGGGCTGTCCTGAATCTTCTGGCCCATCAATTTCGCCTGCGACGGCTCAAGCACGTCATCGAGATAAGCGAGCAAGGTTCGTAACGTCAGTCTCATCATGGGAGTTCTCCAAGACCTCGTGTTGGCCACTGAAGGTCGTTTTTTGGATGCGGGCGAAGGCGGGAATGCAATCCGCTCATGCACCGACTACGATAGTTAGTGGCATGAGTTCGCAACTTTCGTACAAGTTTCTTGCGGATTTCCAGAATCGCATCGAAATGATATTTCCTGCAGGCCCCAAAAAAACGTTTGCGCTTCACCGAGCGGCAATCGGTCAAGCCCATTGACGAGGCCCACTCGATCGACATGTGAAAGGACCTCCGCACCCTTCAACCGCTCCGTTCAGTTCCCCTGCGGATATTTGTTTGGTCTGGAAAAGCTCCAGAACGAATCTCTTGAAAATTTGTCTCGAATCCCCAAAACTCAATCCCCACGCGTACTTCCCAAGTATCCGCTGCCTCCGAAACTACGCTGTTTCACGTGAAACGTGATTTTTGTCCGTTGACCGTTTGAAAATAACTGGAGTCAGGCGGTGAATTCTGCGTCTCATCCACGATCTGAAGGAGCGACAGTTTGGTCGAATTCGACTGTCTTGTGATCGGGCAGGGTTTAGCCGGGACCGCGCTCGCATGGTTTCTGCGATGGACCGGCGTTCGCGTTCTTGTCGTGGATCGCGAGGAACGGATCACGTCGTCCAAGATTGCTGCCGGGCTGATCACTCCCATCACGGGACAACGACTGATCAAGTCTTGGCGATTTGACGATTTGTGGCCCGCAGCGGAATCGTTTTACCGGCGCGTTGAAATCGAATCCGGCTCCCTGTTTTTCCATCAGATCCCGATGGCTCGGTTGTTTTCAAATTCCTCAGAAGCGGAGGTGTTTTCTGAACGAGTCATGGCGACTGACTTCCGGAGACTGATCCGCGAACCCCAACCACCACTCGACCGCAGCTCGTTCAAAAGCGATCATGGCGAGTTCGAAATGACGACTAGTGGGCAACTCAACGTGATTCAGTATTTGGCAGCCTCGCGAAATTACTTTGCACGAGATCGCGGCTATCTTGCTGCGGATTTAGATCCTGAGCGCGATCTGAAAATCAACGAATTCGGGATCGATGTCCCTCGCATCGGGGTACACGCACGCCATGTCATCTTCTGTCAGGGGATCGATGCCATACGCAATCCCTGGTTTCGCGCCGTCCGCTTCCGGCCGGCGAAAGGCGAAATCTTAACGGTCCGGATTCCTGAGTTGCTAGAAAAACGTGTGATCCACAGTGGAATCTGGCTGGCGCATGTGGAGCGTGATCTCTATCGAGTCGGCTCGAACTACGAGTGGAATCAACTCGACAATGTTCCAACGGAAAAAACGCGTGAGGAACTGGTCCGGCGACTGACGTTGTTTCTGAGGCTTCCATTCGAAATCATCGACCAGCACGCGGCCATTCGACCGATCCATCGCAATCAATATCCGGTCATCGGCCTGCATCCAGATAACGAACGTCTGGGGTACTTCAATGGACTAGGCTCCAAAGGGACTCTACAAGCACCCTATTTCGCGAATCTTTTGACCCGAGTCCTTTTGGCCCATCAAGGGGATTACGGTAGGATCACCATCGACCACGAAGTGGATCTCAATCACAGAGCGGAATTGCGCGGATGCCACCCTTGACTGAACTAGCTCATTCAATCGTCCGAGAGATCGTTCATCGAGGCGACGTGACCATTGATGCCACCGCGGGCAATGGACATGACACCCGATACCTTGCGGACCTGGTGGGCCAGACCGGGCTTGTCTGGGCCATTGATGTCCAGCAGGCGGCGATCGAGCAAACGTCATTCAACTTAGGTCCGACACGGCGAGGGCATGTCCGTCTGCTACACAATAACCACGCCGATTTGAAGTCCCTGATTCCGAATGAGTATCACGGCCATATTTCAGTCGTCATGTTCAACCTCGGATATTTGCCAGGCGGAGATCCATCGTTGACGACTCTCGCCACCACAACGCTGACGGCTGTTGAGGCCTGCCTCGAATTACTCCGGCCAGGTGGAGTGTTGACACTCATTGCCTATCTCGGTCAATCTGGAGGAGCGGTGGAAGCTGAGGCAATTGAAGGCCTCTTGAATCGTCTTGACCCGGAAACGTTCGAAGTCTCCAGATACTCATCGGCGGGCATCTCCACATCATCACCGAGACTTCGAGTCGTTAGAAAGCGGGTTCCGAGCGGAACATTTCGGCGGGCCCCGTTCGATGAGTCATCGCCCCAGAGTCTGAACCACGGATGATGATCTTGGGTGACAGGAAAACACGACAGGAACATGCCTCAAAACAATCAGAAGCAGGGATTCCACTACCAACTCCACAGAATGCGCTGTTCATGAATCCGGACCACTGCCAAGACATTGCTCTCAACGATCGCCATCGTCTGACTCAGTTGCAGTCCCAACGCCTGCAAAACATGATCGAAATCGTTGTCCCTGCAAATCCCTTTTGGGCGGATAAGTTCCATGCCGCTGGAGTCGATTGGCGGTCGATTCGCACGGTGGATGATTTACTGCAACTGCCGATGACCAGCAAGAACGAGTTGGTTGATGAGCAACGAGATTACCCACCCTATGGACGCAACCTGACATATGCATCCACGGAGTATTCTCGACTGCATCAGACATCGGGGACATCAACCGGCGAACCGTTACGCTGGCTCGATACTCCTTCGAGTTGGAGTTGGATGCTGCAGTGTTGGAAGACGTTTTTTCGATGGATCAAGCTCGAGCCAAGCGACCGCATCTGCTTTCCTTTTTCATTCGGACCGTTCCTCGGTTTCTGGGCTGGATTTGAAGGGGCACTGCAGCAGGGACACATGTGTCTTGCCGCCGGAGGCATGAGCAGTGAGGCTCGGCTGCAGTTGATCCTTGAAAATCAAGTCACTCTTCTGGGCTGCACTCCAACCTATGCCTTGCGTTTGGCCGACGTGGCCGCATCTCAGGGAATCGATCTGAGATCCTCTTCGGTCCGTGCTGTGCTTGTGGCAGGCGAGCCCGGCGGTTCGATTCCCGCCATTCGTTCACGGATTGAGACAGCCTGGGGCGCCCGAGTTTTCGACCATTGGGGAATGACGGAAATCGGTCCTTTGGCCAATGAATGCGCGGACGATCCCGGGTTTTTGACGGTACTTGAAACCGAATGTATCGCTGAGATTATCGATCCGAACAGCGGCACACCTGTCCCCGTCGGCTCGCCCGGTGAATTGGTTATCACGAACCTCGGCAGGCTCGGGTCGCCCGTCATGCGATATCGTACCGGCGATTTGGTGGTCGCCAGCCCCCAGCCTCACCCTTCAGGGAGAACCTTCTTGCGACTTGAGGCGGGTATTCTCGGACGGATTGACGACATGCTGATTATCCGAGGGAATAATGTTTTTCCATCGAGCATCGAAGTCATTGTGCGGGAGTTTCGACACATTGCCGAATTCCGGATCGTGGTCTCCCGACGACGGGAGATGAATCATGTCCGACTGGATATTGAACCAGACTCATCCCTCGACGGTCCATCGTGTGCCTTGCTTGCCGAAAGCCTTTCCAATGCGATCAAACAGCGTCTGCAATTTCATGCCCACGTTGCCATTCTCCCCGCAGGTTCTCTGGCTCGTTTCGAAATGAAGGCCAATCGTCTGCTTCGCGAATAAGCCAACAACGCCAAGACATCGGGGACCGTCGTGGCCTATCAGCAGGGATCCAACCGCGAATGGGGCCAGATGAATCGGCCATTGTTTCCCCTTGACCTCAAATACCAAGCAGCGGGCTTTTGAAAGATCCACAGAGCTCCGCTCGAAACTTGAACGGCTCACACCTCCGATGAGGACTCCGTGTGGAGCAACCGTTCCGCATCTCTGCGGCTGATTTTGATTCCCGAGTTGATCGCCGTTCCTCAATCATCGCCGGTGCTCGTCACCGACGGACGTGGATTTACGTGGTTTACTTCTGGAGTCGAGTCACCCGATAACCCGGCCGATCTGGCGAAAACAATTCTGGCAGCAGACGAATTCCCAATCCGCTTCGTTTGGGCAATGGCAAATGCCCCTCGTGAACGCAGACGGTGTCATCCACAAGCAACGGATAGAGCGTCTTCAGGTGAGCACGAACCGTCTCCTGATAGGTGACATTCGCACACGACGCCGCGATATGGAGACCGGCGAAGAGAGTCAGCGGACCGGTACAATCATGCATTAAAGCCGGAACGTTGAATAATTGAGCCAACTCGGCTACCCGTCGAGTTTCGCTGATACCTCCAACCCACGTCGGATCAATCATGACATAGTCGGCGGCGTGACGTTGCAAGACCTGGCGGTATTCTTCACGACTGACCAGCATTTCACTCACGGCGATGGGGACTCCCGCGCGTTCTCGAAAGTCCGCGATCGTCTCCACGCAATCGGGGCGGATCACATCTTCCACCCACAGCGGCTGCAATTCTCGCATCGCTTCAGCAATGCGAAGCGCGGCCGGAAGAGAAAAAAAGCCGTGACCGTCGAGCATGATTTCCATGTCCATTCCGACTCTCTCTCGGATCTCATGAAAAGGACGCAATCCTTCTTCCACATCCGCCCACGAAATTCGATGCCCGCCAGAGCGTTGATAGGCCCTGTCCAAGGGCCACAATTTCATGGCCGAATATCCCTCGGAAAGCAACTCTTCAGCCAGATCACCCGAGTGATAAATGCTGTTATAGTTGTCTTCCAGAGGTCCTGGCCGACCGACATCTCCGTGTCCCGGCCAACCTTGTGCGTCGGCAGCATCCTTGTCGCGACGACCGTAGCTCGGACCGCCGCTGCTGTTGTAGACCGGAATCGCATCTCGAATCGGACCGCCGAGTAGTCTCCAAATCGGCTGCCGTGTCAGTTGCCCCAAGATATCCCACAGGGCCAAATCAATCGCCGAGATCGCGCGTAACTCACATCCCTTGACGCCGAATGCGATTCCTCGCTCATAAAAAAAACGCCAATGACTCTCGATCGCGGTCACCGTGGAACCGAGCAATCGCCGGCACATCCAGTCATGAATCGTTGCCGCGACCGCATGTGGAACATAATAGGTCTCGCCGTGACCAATGACAGGCTCTCCATCAATCGTTCCCGCGTCGGTATGAATTCGCAGCAGGAGCAAACCGGCGGCCAGATCGTGAGGAATCACGGTTTCAATGGCAACAATCCGTGGACCGTCTCGAAACGCATGACACTGTGAAGGGCTCGATGCGCGCGCCAAATAATCAATCGACGATGCGAGGTCTGGTAGACTCATGATGCTCAATTCCGTTCCGTTTCTGAGCGGTGCGTTCGAATCTTCGGTTAACGCACGAGACGGTTGCCTCTCTTGCGTCAAGAAATGTGTCACTTTTATCTGCTGGATTTGAATCCTTCGCCGGTTGTTAAAAACGGAAGAGCACGATTCCGGACAAGCCGGGTACGTGACGCTGCTCACCTCGTGTGTGGCAGATCAGAGAGACCTTGGACGGCGCGGTGTTTTCTTAACCGGCTGTTCGCGAACCTCCGCAATCGATTTTCTTTTTTTGGGCAGATTCTTGTTCATGACGAAGACGTCGAGGGACGGTCACAACGGTTTCGATCCGACCCTCTCCGTGTCGTTCTCGAGGAACAGGATGGAGATTAATCTTCCGAGGTTTGATGAGCGTCGTCAACTCGGGACGATGCAGGAAGGGTGGTCTCGGGAACACGGGGACGGTGGAGACACGCCGTACCTGCGAGACGTCCGGTTGCTGAGCAGCCGCAGGAGAAAAGTGACTGATAACAGCGGCACATCGGTGCCTCCCGACAGCGTGTGGGTTACGGTCCAGACCTTGTAGGGAAGACCTCGAAAACCACGGCCAATGATTCCTGCTGCACCTCTCAAAAACCGAGCCTCATTCGATGAAATTCGATCGGCTCTGAATGACAGGAATCGTCGAAAACCTGCTTTTATCAGGGAGCGGCTTGAAACCGTGTAATCGGAATCGATGCCATCAGATTTTTCGACCAGTCACCGGAATTGCAACCGAAGTAGATCGCCCATTGGCTCGTATTTTCCGGTGCATAAAGCCACGGCGTGACATGACCACCGCTATCAATGGCTGATCCGCTGACCGGAGCCAGCAACCCACGGACTGTCCATGCCCGACCATCAGAACTGGATGCCCATTTCGTTCCCTGCTGCGATTCATAGAGCATGACATAACCATCCGGAAGGTGTTTGACGTGAATGGCTCCAGCTCCCTCACCAAATACCGACGTCTGACCATAGCGACGCCAGGTGAGCCCATCGTTCGACTCTGCGTATCCGATGGCTCGAGGGCCAGCGACCGCGAGTAGATCTTCTGGCGTGGTTGTGGTTGGACGTACGGCACCCGGTTTCAGGCCCCGCGCATCGTACCACAACTTGTAAATGCCACTTTCATACAACACGGAAGGTCGACTGACGACCAGCGAATCCCACCCACTTCCGGAGCTTGGTCGAAAGACGACTCCGCGGCGAGTCCAATTGATTCCGTCGGCCGATGTGGCTGCCGCAATCTCATCATTGATCCCCTGTGCGGCCCGCGTGTAAAACATCCACCAGACACCGCCGACATTGACGCAACTCGGATCGTTCTGGTGATTCACGCCCGTTTCCACGAGAACCACACCTTTTTTTGTCCAAGCCTTTAAATCGACCGATGTGGCAAGATGGATTCGGTCGTGTCCGTCCAATCCTTGACCGCCATACCACATAAACCAAAGACTTTTGACGCGACGAATTTCCGGCGCGTAAACATTTCCACTCCGAGTAACGCCCAACTCAGAGTTCAGTGAACCACGAAATTCAACTTTAGGCTCAACTGCGTTGAGAATCGATTGCGTAGAAACCAAGAAAATTCCAACGACCAAAAATGTCTGAATCATTTCATACCACTTTCACGCACGGGTATTTTTTGATTGACAGTAACGCAAATCTAATAAACAAAAGGGCCTTGCATTCCCTCGCGATCCCGAAATATCACGGCTTCTTAAGCCTCTCGTTCGCGGCGTTGACGCCCTGCCATTTTTCCCATCCTTGCTCCAAAAAGGAAGCGAACTCGCCTTCTTTCTGTTCCAGTCCGAAGTAGCTCGAGAGGACTGTTTTTCCGTCTGGCGTCACGACAGCATAAGCAGGCAAGGTCACTTCTTCAAACCATTCGGTCTGCAGTTGGCGATTTCGATTCAGCAAACGCATTCGTTCGGCAGCATCCGCGATCGTCGGAACCGCATCCGCATAGAGTTGCACCAGAACGAACTTTTGGAGCAGTCGCAAGTTGTGAGATTCCACGAGTTTCTTCTCCATCAGCCGACAGTTGACACAGTTAACTCCTGTAAAGTCGAAGACCATCGGTTGCTGCTTTTGGGAGGCAAATGCAATCGCCTTATCCACGTCCATCGCGAAACGCAGTCCATGATGCGCGATCGTTGGCTCAGGCAAACCATCATCCGTTGCTGCGGCTCGTTCCATTCCAACGGGTGCTTTTTCAAATTGTGGCGGCGCAAAGGCGATGATCTGGTCCATAATCCAGGCGCCCCCCCGTTCATGATTCAAGACTCCCAAACCCAAATAGCCGCTCAGTCCCAAAAAGGACATGGCGAGCACGAAGCGAAACACGGAAATTCCCTGGGAGGGGCCGTCGTGAGCCAGCCGGAAAATCCCCAAAAGATAGAACGCGATACACAACGCCAGAACCAACCAAGCCAGCATTACGAAGACAAAATCAAACAACACCGGAACGTTGTTCCAAACCAGGTCCGCCACGCTGAAGAACTTGACCGCAGCACCGATCTCGATCAGTCCCATCACCACCTTCAGCGAGTTCATCCATCCACCGCTTTTCGGGAGTTTCTTCAGCAGGCTAGGTACGAGTGCGAGAAAGAAGAATGGCGAAGCGAATGCCGTCCCAAAGGCGATCATCCCGATGATCGGCCAATAATATTCACCTCGTGCGGCAGCAATCAGCAATGTCCCGGCGAAGGCAAATGTGCAGGTGAATGAGGTCAATGTAAACGTGATCGCCATGAACACCGCACCCAAGTAACCACCGACCGACTCCTTGTTGGAGGTGAAACTTAAAAGACGACTCGGGATACGAATTTCGAACAGGCCGAGCATGTTGAAAGCGAAGGCGACAAACACCGCGCCAATAGCGACGTTCAGCCAAGGATTATTAGCGATCTGATTCAGCTTGGCCGCTCCAAAAAGTGCGGAAATGCCAACACCCAAAACCGTGAACGTGGCCACAATCGATCCGCAAAACACGAGCGCCGTGAGTAACGGCCGACTCTGTTGCGATTCGCTTTGCTTGAGAAAAAAGCTGACGGTGATCGGCACAATCGGAAAGACACACGGTGTCAGCAAGGAAATGAATCCGAACCCGACGGCTGTCAACAAGAATGCCATCATTCCCCGATCCTGCGGTTTCGCAAAATCCGGGGAGACATCCTCTTTTAATGGCAACACCTGTGTTCCATCCGCCTCGGGAACCCTATCGGAGAAGGCCACAGCGGAGGAAATATCCCCCAGTGAAAAGGGGACTTCTCGAGCAGGCAAACAACTCGTCTTACACGTCTGATAGACGATTAACCCACTCACCCCAATCGCCCCATCCGCTACTCCCGGCAAAACTTCAAACTCGCGCGACCAAGTGACACGGTCGTGATGAACCTCGAGTAAGAGATTGGGCTCTGGCTGCTCGCATTCGGGACTGTGATCCGGTAAAAAACTGTTTCCCAGCGGCTTCAAACCCGCGATTCGTTCGAGGACGATTTGCGTCGGGACCCCCCCTTCGCCCTTCTGTGTCAGCGAAAACGTGTGCCACCGTTCATCGAGCTCCATCGCGATCGATAATGTGACAGTATCACCGGGCGACGCATTTGGTGGCTCGAGTTTAAATCGCAGCAGGGCGGGATTCGTCTTTCCTCGTTGAGGGCGTTCTTCGTATTCAAATCGCACCGAAGGAACAACCGCATCATCGGTCGCATGGGAATCACCGGTCAGTGCCACGCGAAATGTGTGAGACGGAATGATCGGAACACATTGCCCCTCGCCGTTGACTCCTTCGCTGCAGTATTGACCGCTCAATTCGCCGGCGATCGAAACCTGCGTCAGGTCAGCATCCTGTTCGATCCGATACTTTTTTTTCCAGATCACGTGATCGTGGAATTTGGAGAGTTGTTGCTGAAACACCGGCTCAAAACTTTTCTTCGCCGGACGGTCAGGAACCCAGTCGGCATCGACTGGTACGAGGCCTGTCTCGATCAACGTGATCCGAGTGCGACCGCCAAAGTTTCCGTCAGTGCCATAGATGTAGTACCCCGCGGGCAATGTCACGGAGACCGAGAGGGTGATCTCATCCCCTGGCGTTACGGCAG
>Ga0315284_10002187_pt1 | contig 28055 bp, 22 predicted proteins | sample YL17G09_16_MG_FD_203696 | JGI IMG/M metagenome (GOLD analysis project Ga0315284, IMG submission 203696) | Sediment microbial communities from Yellowstone Lake, YNP, Wyoming, USA - YL17G09_16 | ecosystem: Environmental > Aquatic > Freshwater > Lake > Sediment | place: USA: Wyoming | collected...
GACGGCAAAGAACGAACGGCAGAGAATCATCGTAACGGAGATTCCGTACCAGGTCAACAAAGCGGCGCTGATAGAGAAGATTGCGGACTTGGTGCGCGACAAAAAGATCGAGGACATTTCCGACATCCGCGACGAGTCGGACCGCGACGGCCTGCGCGTCGTCGTTGAGCTGAAGCGCGATGCGAACGCCGAGGTGGTGCTCAACAATCTGTATCGGCACACGCAGATGCAGACGACGTTCGGCGTGATCATGCTGGCACTCGTGGATGGACGGCCGCAGCTGCTAAGGCTTCGCCAGATCGTCGACCACTTCATCAAGCACCGCAACGAGGTTGTCGTCCGGCGTTCAAAGTTTGAACTTGACCAAGCCGAGAAGCGGGCGCACATTCTCGAGGGCTACATCATCGCGCTGGACAACATCGACGCGGTGATCAAGCTCATCAAGTCGTCGAAGGATGTCGAGACCGCTCAAGCCGGGCTGATGAAGAAGTTCAAGCTCAGCGAGGTTCAGGCCAAAGCAATCCTCGACATGCGCTTGCAGAAGCTGACCGGCCTTGAGCGGAAGAAGGTCGAGCAAGAGTACAAGGAAACGATCAAGCTGATCGAGCAGTTCAAAGCGATCCTTGCGAGCAAGAAGCTGCAGATGCAGATCATCAAGGAAGAGCTTTTGGCGCTGAAGAAGAAGTACGCAGATGAGCGCCGTACGGAAATCGTCTATAAGGCCGAAGAGTTCAGCATCGAAGACATAATCGCCGAGGAAGACGTGGTGATCATGATGAGCCACGGCGGTTTCGTCAAGCGGTTTCCCGTCTCCGGCTATAGACGTCAGGCCCGGGGCGGCAAAGGCGTCATGGGCGCAACGACGAAAGAGGACGACTTCATTGAGCACGTCTTCATTGCCTCGACGCACAATTATATGTTGTTCTTCACGGACAAAGGCCGTTGCTACTGGCTAAAAGTGTTCGAGATACCGGAAGCCAGTCGCATGTCGCGCGGCAAGTCGATCGTGAATCTTGTCCAGAAACAGCCTGACGAGAAGATCGCGGCGTTCGTACCGGTGGCTGAGTTCGACGAGAAACACTTCGTGGCGATGGTGACCGAGAAGGGCTTGATCAAGAAAACAGCCCTGCTGGAATACAGCAATCCGCGCCGCACGGGCATTGCGGCGATCAATCTCCTCAAGGGCGACACAGTGAAAGATGTTTGGCTGACCGACGGTGCGAGCGACATCATCATCGGGACGCACAACGGAATGGCGATTCGATTCCACGAGAGCGAAGCGCGCCCGATGGGACGAACTGCGACGGGCGTACGCGGGTTCCGACTTGATAAGAACGATAGGGTCATCGGAATGATAGCGCTGCGGAGGAGCGGAACCTCGATTCTCGTCGCGACGGGAAACGGCTATGGCAAGCGCAGCAAGTCGGACGAGTATCGCGTTAGCCACCGCGGAGGCAAAGGCGTGATCACAGTGCGCGTGACGGAGAAGACGGGAAAAATGGTCGCGCTGAAAGAAGTGCTGGAGAGCGATGATGTTGTGGTCGTGACCGAGCGCGGCATCATCATCAGGCAGCCCGCGACTGAAATCCGATTGGCCGGGCGGAACACGCAAGGCGTTCGGCTGATTCGACTTGAGTCGGGTGATTCGCTGTCCGCCGTGGCGGTTGTGAAGTCGGAAGAGGAAGAAGTGGAACCGGCGGAGAAAGCCTCAGTCACGGCATCGAAAAGACAGCGAGAGCATGAGAAGGCAGCGGGGCCACCAGCGAAAAATGTCGACAAAAAGCGCGGAAACAAAGCCAGCAAGAAATAGGTCAATGGCAAAATCGCGGAGCGCCAGCGTGAACAGTCGCCGATATCAAAGTGGAGACCGTCGGATGCCCAAAGCGCTGCGGCAATATTTCTGGGATGTCGGATTCGAAAAACTGGATGATGTCCGGCATGCGGATATCATCATCGAGCGGGTGTTAGAGTATGGCACGATGAAGATGGTACGGTGGCTGCGGGACCACTACGGCGATGCGAGAATCCGCCGATACATCATCCGCTCCGGATGCAGGCGGCTATCTCCGAAAACATTGAACTTCTGGAAACTCATGCTTCATCTGACAGACAAGGAATGCCCACCTCCATCCTCACGCCGAAACAGCAAGAAATTCTGGGTGTTTTAGGAAAGACTTCGCTGCTGCGGCAGTTCTATCTGGCAGGCGGAACAGCGCTTGCGCTTCATCTAGGTCATCGGCGTTCGGTCGATTTCGATTTCTTCCGTAGAAGTCGTTTCAATGCTACGGCCACGCTCGCTAAGCTGGAGAAGCATGGCGTGACGCGCGTGCTGCTGCACGATATTAACACACTGACCGTGAGGTTCGAAGGCGTAAAGCTTAGCTTCTTTCATCATCCGCCCCCGCTGATTTCCAAGCGGAAGAGAACCGCCGGTGGACTAATAGCTGCTGGTGTTGCTGACATCGCGGCGATGAAGATCGCGGCCATCTGTGGCAGAGGTTCGAGGAAAGACTTCATCGATCTCTACGCAATCTGCACAACAAGGTATTCTCTGAGAGAGGTCGTCCGGTTTTTCCAGCAAAAGTATAGGGCATCAGGGTACGACTTGTACCATGTGCAGCGGAGTCTTGTTTACTTTGACGACGCCGAGAAAGACGTGATGCCGAGAATGCTTGTTGTCGTGAATTGGGAAGACGTGAAGGAGTTCTTCAGGGAGCAAACAGCAAGCACGTTCAATTGGTCGCCACTCTGAGCCGAGGGTGCGGGGTAAGAACGGACTTAGGACTTACCTGAACCAGAATGATTTTTCCGTGAGCAAGCTACCCCGGCAGTCCCGGCTGGACGAAGACGACTTTCTCTCTCTCCATCATAACCGTTCCCGGCTCCGCGCCCTTGGGTTTGCGAACGAACTTGCGCTCGCAGTACGCAACCGGTACGGCGCTCGCTTTGCGCATCTTGCTGTAGTATGCTGCAATGGCTGCCGCCTGTCGGACCGCTTCCCTTGAAGGCTTCGTTTTCCCGCCTCCCATTTTGAGCACGGTGTGTGAGCCGCCGGCACCCCGCACGTGGAACCACAAGTCGGCGGGTTTGGCGTACTTCATCGTCAGCAGGTCGTTGGTCTGGCTGCTCTTTCCGACCCAGACCTCGAATCCTCCTGTTACCGTGAACCTGCGAAACGGTAGACTCTCTTCGCTGGCTTCGCTAGAGATGATGTTCCATGCTCGTAGCTCTTCCGCGTTATCGTGTTGGAACTCCTCGATCTGCTCGTGCGTCTGGCAATTGTCGAGATGCAGAAGGAATGTTTCGAGCCGAGAGTGCTTGGGACGGAGGGTTTCCGACCGCGAGAATGCTTCTGCTCTTGCCGCGCGCGCCTTCTTTGCCTTCGCGAAGTAAACCTCGGCGTTTTGCACGGGGCTGAGTCTTGGATCGAGCGTTAGGCGGACGAGTTTGCCTTCGCGAAACGGATCTTCGATGTCCACCGCCTTTGTACCGCGCGTTAGGTGTTGGATGTTCGCCATTATCACGTTGGCGGTATGTTCGCAGTCCTCTGCCCGATCGGCATGTGCAAGCTCTCCATCTACCGCCCGCATCGCTCGTTCCGTTCGCTCAAGCTCGTTGTTGATTTTCTTCAGCAGGTCCTTCTTGAGCGTATCGACGGCGTGGATGTGGAAAGAGCGAAGAACAAACGTCCGGGCCGCCTCGTTGACAGAGTCAAAGTATTCTATGTGTGAGCCGGCGAGATGCTTCAACGCCACAATAGAAAAGACGCTGGGATCGGCCTCGCGGAAATAGATGCATGGTTTTGGGCTGGCCACTTCGCTGAGAAGACGCAGGGCTTCGGTGTGAATCGCTTCGACGTCTGCCTCCCCGAGATGGTCGAGGTGGGCTTTCTCCTCGGCGTTCGCTCGGTGGAGAATTTCGCGTGCAAGAGTCGAGCCGAGCGTCGGTATGAGAGACTTGAGTGCTGCGAACGTGGACGTGGATACATCTTTGAGGAAAGCACTGCGAAACTGCGCCGTATCGCTGAGGACATCCCCGGTCTGCGGCGGCTCCACCAGCTTCAGACGCTTGCCCGCGAGCTGCTTCGAATGCTTGAACGCATCGCGTATGATTCCGTGTTCGTCCACAAGAACGACATTGGCCTCTGCGGTTCCGTAGAGCAACGGGCAGATCTTCATGCCGATCGATGTCTCGATGAACATTGCCCGGTCGTGCGGGCGGATTGAAACACTCGCGACTTCCGATGGGATGACTGGAGCGAACAAGTCGACGGAGTTCCTACGAGCGCGCGAGGCGCCTTCCCGCAGAAAGATGAAATTGTTCTTGGGATCGACGGAGATTGTGAGCGTGAACTCACTGCCCGCTTGCTCGCGGTTCAATGGACGCGCTACGAAAACGAGCAGCTCGTTCTTGTGTTGAGTGAAAACCTGGCGAATAGCGGCGCCGCGCAGCTCGCGGTTTAGCTCCTCGGCCAGCGAGCGAAGCGTGAAGTAATTAGTGAGCATCCCAAACCTAATATACCCAATTGCCCTCCAAAGCTCAAGGTCATGAGACTGCTTGCGCCGTTGCGGGGGCCGTTGACTCTCCGGAGGACTTTTTGTAGCTTGCTCGCGCGTTGGCTCAGTGGAGTCTTCCGGTCTGCAACGACCTGACTAAGTAGCCATCTAGCTCGGCACGTTCAACATGAACAGCTACTACAGCGATAGACTCTCTGCCGAACGGCTGAAGCGTTGTTACGAAATAGCGCCGCCGCGTGTTCAGCAATATCTGGGCGCAGAACTAAATCATGTTTGTGAAAGAATCTGTCCTGGCGATGTGGTTCTTGAACTCGGTTGCGGTTACGGTAGGGTTCTGCCTGCGCTTGCCGGAAAAGCCAAGATGGTCGTCGGCATCGACACATCTTTGTCTAGTCTCTTACTCGGGCGGGAAATGCTGCGCCGTCATTCAACGTGTATCCTCATCAATGCTGATGCAGTTCGGCTTGCTCTGCGTGATCACGTTTTCGATGTTGTGGTCTGCGTACAGAATGGCATCTCGGCGTTCCACGTAGATAAAGAAGAACTGATCAGAGAAAGCATTCGCGTTGTAAAAAGGGGCGGCCTTGTTCTTTTCTCAAGTTATTCACACAAGTTCTGGAAGCATCGGCTGGAATGGTTTCGGCTGCAGTCGGAAGCCGGACTGCTCGGCGAAATCGACTACGAGAAAACGCGAGACGGGGTAATCGTGTGCAAGGACGGCTTCGTTGCAACGACGGTGGGAGGCAAACAGTTTCTATCGTTGACTTCAGAGTTCAAAGTCGATACGAAGATTGTTGAGGTAGATGATTCGAGTCTTTTCTGTGAGATTACCGCTTAGCTCTTGCACGCGCCTGCTTTGCAATTCCATGCTCATTCCCGTATATTTGTCAAGCGCTTCGACGCCTGGCAGGCTGTTGAAAAGGAACATTTATGGCCACGAGCCCGCCTGCTTCAGAGACACAAGCTCGGTGCGCAGGCTTCAGCTCGTGGACGAAAATCCCAGAAAAAGCCGCATGGGTTTCAACCCATTCTATCAAATGCGAGCTTCTTTGAGAGCGCTGAAGCCCTTTTGATTTTTTCCATACTGTACGATCCTGAGATGCATTGCAGATGAGAGCCTTCCGGCGGATTCTCGTTGTACGAACCGACCGCATCGGCGACGTTATCCTCACGCTGCCGATGCTCGAGGTGCTGCGTCAGCACTACCCGAAGGCGCATGTGGCAATGCTTGTCCGCCGCTACACGAGCGAACTGCTTGAAGACAATCCCTACGTGGATGAGGTTCTTCTCTATGACGACGGGGCATTGCCCCTGCCCTTTTCTGAGATGGCTTCGCTGCTGCGGCACAAGAAATTCGACGTTGCATTTGTGACTTATCCGCGCGTGCGTCTTGCATTGCTGGTTTGGTGGGCAGGCATTCCGCTGCGGATCGGAACGGGTTACAGGTGGTACTCGTTCTTGTTCAACAAGAGAGTTTATGTTCATCGGAAAGTCGCCCTGCGGCACGAGGTGGAGTACAACACGGACCTACTCGCTGCGGTGGGATGCTCGGCTGCGAGGACGCCTTTTCCGCACCTCAATGTGCCTCAGTCGCTCGTGGACTCTGCTACCCGCCGCCTGGCGGAGCTTGGAATGCGCCCGGACGAGCGGTTCGTGATAATTCATCCGGGCAGTGGGGGATCGGCGCGGGAGTGGAGCCCCGAGAACTTCGGCTTTCTCGGTAGACGCGCTGTGGACAGCGGCGATGTCCGCGCAGTCATTACGGGCAGCAAAGGAGAAGAGAACATCGTCGGCACCGTTGCCGATATCGTTGGTCCGAAGGCGCTGAGACTTGTCGAAGAACTATCGCTGGGAGAATACGCAGCGTTGGCAAAACGGGCCTCGCTGTTTATCGGCAACTCGACGGGTACATTACACATGGCGGCGGCCGTCGGGACACCGGTAATCGGACTCTATCCACAAGTCACAGCCATGAGTCCGACGCGCTGGGGGCCTTACACAGACCGCAAAACCGTCTTCGTGCCGAAGAACAAACCCGCGGACTGCGGAATCTGCCTTCGGAACAAGCCGCCTGGCTCAAACTGCGAGTGCATGGCAACCATCACGGTTGACGAAGTATACGATGCCGCCCGGCAATATCTGAACCAAGAGCCTCTCACAGCAACCGGCGCACTTTGAATCGCATGATTTCCCCCTGCTTCCGTCACGTGTCGATTGTCGCCTTATTGGCTGCTTCAGTTGTGATGGGCTTTTCACAGGACACGATGAAAGCGAGGCGTGACACACTCAAGACTGGCCGCGATACACTCCGGACGATCGACACAACTGCCGCTGTCGCAGATACGTCGGCAAAGAGGTTCTCATATCGCACGATGTCGAACAGTGCGTTCAGCGTGGGGGAGCGGTTGATATTCGACGTGAACTTCGGCTTTGTCACTGCGGGCGAAGCGATTATGGAAGTCGCGGGTTACGACTACCACAAAGAGCGGCAGTGCTACCGAATCCAATTCCAGGTGAGATCGCTTCCGTTCTTCTCGACATTTTACAAGGTCGAAGACTGGTACCTGACGCTGATGGATGTCGAGGGGCTTTTTCCCTGGCGCTTCGAGCAGCACATCCGCGAAGGCGGCTACCGGCGCGACTTCATGGCGGAGTTCGACCACGAAAACGGTCTCGCGATCACAACGGACGGCAAGGACTATCCGATCCCGACCTACGTTCACGACATTGTCTCCGCATTCTACTTCACGCGCACGCTAGACTTTACAGGTTTTCGCGTGGGGCAGAAAGTCTATCTCCAGAATTTCTATAAAGACTCGACGTACAATCTTGAGATTAAGTACCGCGGAAAGCAGACGGTGAAAGTAGAAGCAGGAACTTTCAGATGCATCATCGTTGAACCACTGGTAGAGCGGGGCGGGTTGTTCAAAAGCGAGGGCAGCATCCTTGTGTGGTTGACGGACGACGAGAAACGGCTGCCCGTCCAGGTAAGCTCCAAGATCATCATTGGTTCGATCACAGCCGAGTTACGGGAATATTATGGCATCAGCAGTCCCATCCGAGCAAGGGTAGAGTAGCCACAGACCGAGTTGAACACTATGTCCAGGTTCAAACAAATCGACCTCTCGAGGATCCGCACTATATCTATTGCCGAGCGCAAGAGCATGGTGACACCAAGGCGCTTCGCGCGTGTGTTTGATCCGAAGAAAGAATCGTTTTCACGATTCATCGCATCGCTGCCGAGCATCCTTGTAGGTGAGGAGCTTCGGACGATCGTCGAGGACATCGTAAACGCACGGCGAAAGCGGAAGCCCGTCGTCATGCTCATCGGTGCACACGTCGTCAAGGTCGGGCTTTCGCCGCTGATCATTGATCTTATCAAGAGAAACATCGTTAGCGCAGTCGGAATGAACGGTGCAGCGGCAATTCACGACGTTGAAACGGCAATGTGGGGGAAAACGTCGGAAGACGTTGCCGAGCACATAAAAGACGGGAGGTTCGGGATGTCGCGCGAGACGGGCGAGTTTATCAACACCGCGTTGAAGACGGCGTCGGTGTACGGCGATGAGGGTTTCGGGGAAGCAATCGCAAAGGAGATTATCCGCCGCAAGGCCAAGAACCGTAAGCTGAGCATCCTAGCCGAGGCATATCGCCACGATGTTCCCACAAGCGTTCATGTTGCGATCGGCACCGACATCATACATCAGCAGCCGTCGATGGACGGCGCCGCAACGGGGGAGATGACCTTCCGCGATTTCAAGGTGTTGTGCAGTGTGGTAAAAGACCTCCATCCTGGCGGCGTTGTTCTTAACGTCGGCTCGGCGGTTGTGCTGCCGGAGGTTTTCCTGAAGGCGCTTACGGTTGCGCGCAACCTCGGTCATCCTGTCCGCAAATTCACGACGGTAACGTTCGATATGCTGCGCCACTACCGTCCGATGATGAACGTCGTCGAGCGCCCGACGCAAGACGGCGGCAGAGGATATTACATCACGGGACATCACGAGATCATGATTCCTCTGCTGTGCGCGATGATTAAAGACCGCCTGCGATAATGAACGGCGAACAGCCCAACGGCAGCACGCCGCAGCTCCCCACCCTGCCTCTTTCCGAGCAGACATTTCTTGAGCAGCACGGCATCCCTCCCGTGCTGTTCGCGTACATTTCGCTCGTGGTCGTTTTCATTTTGTATCAGTTCATCGGGGGTCTGATTGCGGCTCTCTTCATCATAGGTGATGGTGTCGGAGGACGCAATGTTGGCGGTCTCCGGATCGCAACGGTGGCCGCACAGATAATCTTCGTGTTTGGCCCTACGCTCGTTCTCGCTCGAATGGCAGATCTGAAACCGCAAGCGTTCCTCCGTGTGGGCCGGCCAAAGGTGAGCACGATACTGCTGCCGTTCTTCGCAGTATTCTCTCTCCAACAGATGTTCCAGGTCTACATGACGCTTCAGGAGAAGGTCCCGCTGCCCCAGGCCATTGAATCGAAAATGGAAAGCCTGAAGCGAATGATTGAGGAAACATACAAGATGATGGTAGGTTCTTCTACTATCCCCGAGCTGCTGGCCGTGGTTGTTGTGGTTGCGGTTGTGCCGGCAATTGCGGAGGAATTCTTTTTCCGAGGTCTCGTGCAGCGAAGCCTTGAGCGAGGACTCGGAGCATTGAGAGGAATCGTCATCGCAGCAGTCATCTTCGGGCTCTATCACCTCAATCCTTTCTCTCTGATCCCGTTGATAGGGCTGGGGCTGTACTTCGGGTTTCTTGTCTATCGATCGAACAACATCTGGGTTTCAGTTGCCGCTCATTTCTACAATAACCTTTTGGCCTGTATCGCGGTCTACTTGCAGTTGGATGAAAACTTCCTGGTTACGGGAGATCCAGGCACGCTCTCTCCGGTGGACCTTGCTGCGACGTTTGCCGCTTTTTCTCTGGTTTTTGTCATCTCGACGTATTATTTTATAATAGTAACTAAACCCATTATACCAACCCTACACTCTTAGAGGTATCATGCCTTTTTGTCGACAATGTGGTTATGAATACGAGGAGGGCATTCTCGTCTGTCCCGATTGCAACGAGGCCCTGGAACCCGGCGAGCGTCTCTTATGCGAATCTTGCTACGAGCCGCTCGGGGAAGCAAAGACGTTCTGCCGACACTGCGGTAAATTGCAGTCGAGCTTGATTGACGAGGACAAAACCATCGCCTGCGAGAATCACCCAAAGGCGGCAGCCATCGCGATGTGCATCATGTGCAGCAAGGCGGTGTGCGGCGACTGCGCGATCAATCGACAGGGAAAGATCTTCTGCGAAAACGACGAACATGTCAAGGTTGCCGAAAACTGGGCCGTGGCTTATACTACCGGCACCGACTACGAGGCGCAAATGGTTCGGGCCAACCTCGAAGGTGCTGGGTTCCCTTGCATGGTCTTCTCGCAGCGCGACCACGTTTTCTTCCTCACGCTGAGCGACATGGCCGTCGTCAATGTGATGGTGCCGAAATCTATGCTTACTCAAGCACAAGATGTTCTTCGGAAGATGGGGTTGGTTTCAGAGGATGACGGAGCGTCTTGAGATGAGGAATAACATCTCATGGAGTCTATAGGATCCGCTTGAGCAACCTCGCCGTTCGTGTACTTGTTGCCGCGGTCGGCATTCCGCTTATCCTGGCGGTTTCCCTTTTCGGGGGCTTGTACTTCTTCCTCTTCGTAGCGCTCACGACGGCCTTAGCTCTTCGCGAATTCTACGGGCTGTGCGAAGCAAAAGGGGCGAAGCCGCAGCGCGCGATCGGCATCACTGCCGGTGTTGTAATGAACATCGCCTTCTTCTATCCGAAGCTCCTCTCGGGTGTCGCAGCCGCAGCCGGCTGGCTCGGCGTCCCCTCACCTTTTCCAAGTCAGCCCCAGTTGTTTCTGATTCTCTTGATCATCATCAGCGTCATTGTCCTGCTGGTTGAGTTGTTTCGAAACAATGGATCCCCCGTTCTTAACATCGGTTCCACGCTGCTGGGAGTAGTGTACATTGGCGTTTCGTTGGGGACTCTCATTGGGCTGCGAGAGATTTTCGTGCTTCATGAATTCCCCGTATTGCGGTATTTCATGAGCGAAGCAAACCTCGTAGATCCTACCGTCGTCAATGCAGTCTACAGATGGGGCGGATACACCGTGATCTCGATCTTCGCGTGTATCTGGATTTGTGACACCGCTGCTTATTACGTCGGCCTGACGATGGGGAAGCACAAGCTGTTCCCACGCGTGAGCCCCAACAAATCGTGGGAGGGAGCGGTCGCCGGATTTCTCGCAGCATTGCTCGCGGCTGTGGCGGCTAAGTACGTTGTGCTGCAATTCCTTAGCGTCGGCAACGCAATTGTCCTCGGTCTGATCGTCGGAGTCTTCGGTCAACTCGGCGACCTGATGGAGTCGCTGTTCAAACGGGATGCAGGAGTGAAAGACTCATCGTCGCTCATTCCGGGCCACGGCGGGGTGCTGGATAGATTCGACAGCTTGATTCTTGTGTCTCCTCTGGCGTACCTTTATCTGGACTACATCGTGTTCTCGTAGGGGCAAATGGCGAAGAAGCAGAGGATCAGCCTAATCACGCTCGGATGCGACAAGAACACCGTGGATTCGGAAGTCGTGCTGGCACAGTTGGAGCGAGATGGTTTCGAAATTTCGGATTCCCCTGGAGATGCCGATATTGCTGTCATCAACACATGCGGATTTATCGAGGCCGCTAAAAAGGAGTCGATTGAAACGATCCTCTCCGCGGTTGAGCTGAAGAGGTTGGGCAGATTGCGCAGGGTTGTCGTTATGGGCTGCTTGTCCGAGCGATATAAGAAAGATCTTCAGAGGGAAATCCCTGAGGTCGACGTCTACGTTGGAGCCAACAAAATGGATCGCGTGCTGCAGGCGCTGGGAGTCGACCTGAAATACGAGTTGCTCGGAGAGCGAAGTCTCACTACGCCGCGCCACTTTGCCTATATGAAGATATCCGAGGGATGCGACAACCCTTGCTCGTTCTGCGCCATTCCCCTCATGCGCGGTAAGCACGCCAGCAGGCCGCTCGAAAGCCTCGTGCGGGAAGCAGAGAGCCTTGCGGCACGCGGTGTCCGAGAGCTGATTCTAATTGCACAAGATAGTTCTTCGTATGGCGTTGATCTCTATGGCAAACGTACGCTCGCCGGTCTACTCGGGCGGCTTGGAAACGTTGAAGGAATCGAGTGGCTGCGCTTGATGTACGTCTATCCCGCGAGTTTTCCGCTCGACGTGCTTGAACAATACGGTAGCAATCCGAAGCTCTGCCGATACATGGACATCCCCATCCAACACATCGCTGGTTCGGTTCTTCGTTCGATGCGGCGCGGGATGAGTTCGCAGGCAACACGCCGACTGCTCGACACGATCCGTTCGGCTGTGCCGGAGATTGTTCTCCGGACATCCGTGATGGTGGGATATCCGAATGAGTCGGAAACCGAATTCAACGAACTGCTGGATTTTGTGAAAGAGGGATACTTCGATCGGTTAGGAGTCTTCACATATTCACGGGAGGACGACACTGCGGCTTACCCCCTGGGTGATCCCGTTGCGGCGGAGGTTAAGGAAGAACGTCACGACCGAATCATGGAAGCGCAACGAGAAGTATCGCTGCGCAAGAACCAGACTTTCATCGACAGACAGCTGAAGGTGTTGATCGATCGATGTGAGGAGCTAACGGCTTTTGGGAGGACGGAATTCGACGCCCCGGAGATCGACAATGAAGTTGTGGTTGCACCGAGGGGCAGCATTCGCGAGGGCGAGTTGCACAGCGTCACGATTACCCACGCAGAAGAGTACGATCTGTATGCGGCCCCCAACATTGCATAGGAGACCTTCATGCCCCGAGCAGTAGTCATTCTGCTTCTCGTGTTTTCGGCTCTCGCGCCGGCACAGGTAGAAATTACACCGATGGCCTCCGGAGAAGACCCTCGGTTTTTCTTTGACGCTCTGGTCTTTGCGGGAAAAGACTCCGCGACAAGTCGTCTCGACACTTATATTCAGGTTCCTTATGATGCACTCAGCTTCGTGCAAAAACCGGACGGGTACGAGGCGAACTATGAGGAATCAATAACGATCTTTGACGAGAAGAACAACCTCGTCAGGGAAAAGCTGTCCACGGAGCGAGTTCGTACGAGTTCATTTGCGGAGACTACAGATCCCGCTCGATACAATTTGACGCAAAGGGTTCTCTACGTCGCACCCAACAGTTACACCGCGAAGATTCAAATCCGCGACAGCGAGACGAGGAAGTCACTGCACGGGACCCGGCAAATTGTTGTCCGCTCGATGCGAGACAGCGCTCTGACGATGAGCGACATCATGCTTGTGAGTCAGCTGCGATCCGATGAAGGAAAGATGACTATCGTCCCCAACGTTTCCGGAAACGTTGGGAATATGCGCGATGGGTTCTACCTGTTCTGCGAGGTGTATAACGCAACCGACGCCGACACGTTTGATGTAGAATCGGACGTGTTTGACGCCAAAGGCGAGAAGAAACTCTCCGACCACTACCGGTACGCCGCCGTGCGCGGCGACAACCGAATGTTTGTGAAAATCCTCTCCGGCCCCCTGCCGATGGCGCGCTATGTGGCTAATCTGCGGGTGGGCGCGTGGAGTTCTGCGGCACACAGAGTATGTGGTCAGGCATCCGTGTCCCGGGCTTTCGTTGTCCAATGGCCGGGAATTCCTGCGACCGTGCAGAGCGTAGATGCTGCCGTCGATCAACTTCAATACCTTACAGACGACAAGAATCTGGACTCCTTGAGGGAGGCACCGGATGCAGCCGAGAAGAAAGCTCGCTTCCTCAGGTTCTGGGCAAGACGCGATCCCAGCCCTGGAACTCTCCGAAACGAAGCGATGGAAGAGTACTACAATCGTGTTGCCTATGCGAACAAGAACTTCTCTCACTTCATCGAGGGCTGGCGAACCGACAGAGGCATGGTGTACATAATCTTCGGCCCCCCCAGCCGCGTGGATCGCTACCCCTTTGAATCGGACGCGAAGCCGTATGAGTATTGGTACTACGACGACTTGAACTACCGGTTCTTGTTCGTCGACGATACCGGATTCGGGGACTATAGACTGGATCCGGCCACACCCATTTGGGAACTCCGGACACGTCGCCGCTGACCAGTCCTGCGGCACAACGAATCTTGAGACGATCTTTTCAATACGGAATCGTGCTCAGCGTCGCGCTCTCGTGCCCCGTTCACGCCCAGACAATCCTTCGTTCGATCGATATCGCCGACAACGATGCGCTAACAAAGCGGGAGATCCTGAACACGCTGGAGTTCAAGCCATCGAGCGTGTTCTCCCCGGCAAGATTACAGCAGGGGATGGAACGGCTGCTGGCGCTGTATCATAACAATGGCTACTACTTCGCCTCTGTGTCCGTCGATTCGCTTGTCTACTCTTCCGACAGTTCGGGAGTCGATATCTTCATGCGAGTCAAAGAAGAGTCCCGTGCGCTGATTCGCAGCATTGGGATCGAAGGAAACACCGTCTTCACCACCGAGCAGATCTTTCGAGAATTCGATAGCCGCCCGGGAGCAGTTTTCCTCCCGTCGCGACTGGAGCGCGACATCGACAATCTACTCGCTTCCTACGAGCAATCCGGTTATCCCCTCACAAAAGTCTCCATCTCGGACATCAGGTCTCGGATTGACTCGTCGTCGAGTGACCTCGAGATCGACCTGCGTGTCGAGGAGGGGGAACTGGTACGCATCAATGAGATCAGCGTCGAGGGCAATACCGAGACGAAGGCCGACGTTGTTGTCCGTGAGACGCGGCTCCGCGAAGGGGAACCGTACAACGCGGAAAAGATCCGGACGATCCCGCGGAAATTGAATCGCCTCAACATCTTCTCAAGTGTGAACGAGCCTGAATTATATATGACTTCTCGCGGTGGGGGAGTCTTGATTCGTGTTGAAGAAGGGCCGGCCAACGCATTCGATGGTGTCCTTGGGTACGTGCCGAGCTCGGGAGGGGAGACAGGCTATTTCACCGGTGTCGTCGATGTGGGGATGCGGAATCTTTTTGGGACCGCCAGAAAGCTCAACGTTCGCTGGCAGCGGGAGGATCGGTTCTCGCAGGAACTGTTCCTGAAGTACGTCGAGCCCTGGGTTTTGGGCGAGCCTGTCAACCTGGGCGGTTCGTTCTTCCAGCGGCAGCAGGACACAACCTACGTGCGAAGGACAATCGAACTCAGAACGGATCTGCTCGTCACCGAAAACCTCTCGCTCGGTGCATTGTACAATCATGAGGTGATCGTTCCCTCGTCTTCGCTGGTCGGTCAAGCCGTGTTCAACAGCAGCACAATAACAACAGGGCTAGAGGTGAGGTACGATTTGCGAGATGATATCGTCAGTCCCACGAGCGGCATTCTCTACCGGAGCGATTACCGCATCGGTCGTAAGAAAATCTTCGGATTGCCGGACACGACCAGCGCGAAAACGCGACTCACCGTGCAACGATTCGGCATGGACGTGGAGTGGTATCTCCAGACGTTTGAGCGGCAGGTACTGGCCCTCGCACTGCACGGACGGGAAATCCGGAGCGACCAGATTGAGCTGAGCGATCTGTATCGTTTCGGCGGAGCAACCACGATGCGAGGATACCGTGAAAGCCAGTTTGTGGGCTCGCGCGTGGTTTGGTCAAACGTAGAATACCGGTTCTCACTAGCGCGCCGCTCGTATGTCTTTGGTTTCTTCGATACGGGGTACTACTATCGTCCGGGCGACGATGCTAAGGGAACGGCTTCCGCTCAGGCTGTGAAGTACGGCTACGGCATTGGCCTTCGCGTCGAGACTGCGCTCGGCAATATCGGCGTGAGCTTCGCGCTGGGAGAGGGAGACAGCTTCAATCAAGGCAAGATTCATTTCGGTTTGATGAATGAGTTCTAACTTCGGCCGCACCGCGGCCATGTAGTCGATATGGTTGATCTTACGCTCGAAAAAGATCTGTGGGGCAAGAGCATATTTCGCGTCGCCGGAGTCGACGAGGCAGGGCGCGGCCCGCTTGCCGGGCCTGTCGTGGCTGCGTCGGTCGTTTTTCCGCCTGATTGCTGGATCGACGGCGTCGACGATTCGAAGCGACTCACCGCCGCGCGCCGCGACAAGTTGTTCGAATTGATTCAGACCAAGGCGATCGGGATCGGGGTTGCGGTTATTTCCCACACAGTGATCGACGAGATCAATATCTACCAGGCATCGCTTCGAGCGATGGCGGAAGCTGTGGCGAAAATCTTCCCGCCGCCAGAGCACGTGTTAGTTGACGGCCCAGCGTACCGCATTGAGGCGATTCCGTTCACCCCCGTCCTGAACGGCGACGCGCGCTGCTTCTCGATCGCGGCAGCTTCAATCATTGCGAAGGTTACGCGCGACCGCATGATGCTCGAGTATGACCGAATGTATCCTCTGTACGGATTCGCGAAGCACAAGGGCTACGGCACAAGAGAGCACTATGAGGCGATCAGGAAATTCGGTCCGTGCGACATACATCGGCGCAGTTTTCGACTTTTCCAACCGACGACATCGCTGACCAATGCAACGCCGGCGAACCAAACGTAGACATGCGATCTACTCCTGCGGCAAGGCCGGCGAAGACGCCGCGGTCGACTATCTCGTGAGAAAGGGCTATCGGATTGTTGAACGCAACTTCCGATTCGAAAGGGGCAAGATCGATATTGTGGCTGAGGACGGCGGCGTGCTTGTGTTCGTCGAGGCAAAGGCGCGCCGCTCGCTTGCCTTCGGGGAGCCGGAGGACGCCGTGACGCCGGCGAAGCGCAGACAAATCTTGAAAGTTGCACAGGGGTACCTGATGCAGCACTCAATAGAAGACCGCGAGTGCCGCTTCGACATCATCACCGTGCGGTCCGAAAAGAACTCCGTTACGCTCGGCCATTTGACGAACATCTTCTAGCTACCGTCTGACCCAATGAACATCGGACTACTCCTCATCCTAACACTCGTCGTTCTTGTCTTAGCATACAGATTCTATGGGCGATTCATCGCTCGCTGGCTTGGCGTCAATCCCGAGCGTCCGACGCCTGCGGTGAGCATCAACGACGGCATCGATTACGTGCCGACGAAGCCGCTTGTGCTCTTCGGCCATCACTTTGCAGCGATTGCTGCTGCCGGACCAATCGTCGGGCCAACCCTTGCTCTGTTGTTCGGGTTTGTGCCGGCGTGGTTGTGGGTTCTATTGGGTGTGACGTTGATCGGTGCCGTGCACGATTTCACGGCGCTTTTCGTGACCGTGCGTGAAGGAGGAAAGTCGGTCGCCGAAGTCGCCCGACGAACGCTCGGCAAGGCAGGATTCGTTTTCTATGTTCTCTTCGCGATCCTTCTTTGCCTGCTGGTTATTGCCGCGTTTCTTCAGTTGACGGCGCTTGCACTCACCTCGACGCTTCCGCCCGACGACGTAAACCTGACGGCAGCAACCGGCGGCATTCATATGATCGAGCACGAGGGCGTGATGCGCGTGCAGATCGGCGGGGTGGCCTCCATGTCGGTGATCGTCATGACGGCGCTTGCACCGTTCATCGGCTTCATGATCTACAAGTGGAAGATGAACCTCTGGTTTATCACCGCAGTTGCTCTCGTGGTCTCGTTTGGATCGATCGTCTTCGGATATTATTTCCCGGTGACGCTTGATCCGAACACGTGGATCATGATCATCACCTGCTATGTGTTCTTCGCCGCATGGGTTCCGGTGTGGATCATTCTGCAGCCGCGAGACTTTGTCAATGCACAAATCCTTTACGTCGGCCTGGCATCGATGGTTGTCGGCGTCATCGGTGCGGGTATAGGCGGTGCGGTCATCAACGTGCCGGCCTTCAATCTGAGCGAAGCGGTATCGGTGCCGAATCTTGGGCTGGTCTGGCCGTTTCTTTTCATTACGATCGCGTGCGGCGCCGCATCGGGCGCGCACGGCCTGGTGTGCGGCGGAACGTCGTGCAAACAGATCGCCAATGAAAAGCACGCCCGGCTCATCGGATATGGTGGTATGCTGCTCGAAGGACTCCTCGCGGTGTGCGTACTTCTGTTGATCTCCGGCGGAATGGATTTCTCCAAATACAAGAGTATCGTTTACCCCATCGATGGAAGAAGCAACGCCCCGTTGGCATTTGCCCTTGGCTTAGGCAGTATTCTCAACAAGAGTCTTGGACTGCCGACGGTGTTGGGGACCATATGGGGGATCCTTCTGCTTGAAGGATTTCTCGTCACGACCATTGATGCGCTGGTGCGCCTCTCCCGCTATCTTTTCGAAGAGCTTTGGGCGGCTATCATAGACCGTCCGCCGGCGATCCTTCGCAGCCGCGTGTTCAACAGCCTCATTGTTGTTGTCGGGTTTCTGACGCTGACATTCACAAACGCCTACCTGAAAATCTGGCCAATCTTCGGTGCGGCGAACCAACTCCTTGCCGCACTCACACTCATCGCAGTAACGGCATGGCTGGCTCAGAAGGGCAGGAAAGCCTGGTTCACCGCGCTGCCGGCTGTGTTCATGATCATCACAACTTTGACGGCGCTTCTTCTTCTGCTTGGTCGTTACGTCAGCAGTCGGGACTGGATACTCACCGCCACCGATGCTTTGTTGATACTACTTGCTGTCGGTGTTGCAGTGATGACGTTCAGGTATTTCTATCGTCTAAGGGCTTCCCTTGCGGAAGCGAGCGGAAGTCGGCAATAGCGCAAAGCCGTTGCGCCTCGCAAGGCGTTTCGTTATATTGAAATCGAATCGGCGCCCAACTCAACCAAGGAGAATATCCTGTGAGATCGCTCTGCAATCGGGCGTGGACCAAGCGGTTCATGCAGCTGTGTTGCGGATTGTTTCTGTGCAGTGTCGTCACGTTCACCGCCTCTGCCCAAGGCTCGGCGGGATCGGAAGGTAAGATCGAACCCCGATACCTAATCGACATTCCAACAGCGGGGCTTCTCGAACGTGGGAGCTTTTCCTTCGATGTGAATTTCTACCAAGCGGGCGGAGTACTACTCGGCCTCAGTGCCGGCCCGCTTGATCGTCTAAATTTTGGCATCTCGTACGGAGGTACGAGCATAATTGGGACAGAAACACCGAGGTGGAACCAGTTGCCCGGAGTGAACATCAAGTTCCGACTGTTCGATGAATCGGATCTGGTTCCTGCGATTGCAATCGGTTTCGATTCACAGGGCAAGGAGACGTACATCGATTCTCTCGAGCGCTATACTATCAAGTCGCCGGGATTCTATGCGGCGGGAAGTAAGAACTATGCAATCCTTGGTTACTTGAGCATTCACGGGGGAATCAACTACAGCATGGAGCGGGCCGACGGTGATAGGGATGTGAACGCGTTTCTCGGTGTCGAGAAGACTGTTGGCAGCGACATCTCCGTCATGCTGGAGCACGATTTCGGCTTCAACGACAGCAACAGAGAGGCGCTTGGCAAAGGACGCGGCTATCTGAATTTCGGCGCGCGCTGGTCGCTCGGGAATGGATTCACCATCGGCCTCGATCTCAAAGACATTATCAGAAATCAGCAAGACATAACTATCGGCAAGCGGACAATCCGGTTGGAATATGTTCGGTTTTGGTGATGTTCTGAAAACCAAACAGCATCGGCTGCCTGTTGGGGTTTTCCCACACGGGCGGGGTCCAGGAGATCCCAGGCGTCTGTAAACGCGCAAGAGCCCGTTGTTTGCAGGGGATTTATGGCCCCAATCCCGCAGCGCCATGAATCTTTTGTGGCACCGATGTTGTCTAATAAGTTGATGAAGGCCAAAGGAGAGACTCATATGAAAGCTTATGCATTTGTTCTTGCGCTACTCATTGGCGCGTTGCTCAGCGGGTGCTACACCCAACTAAGCACCGTGAAGAGCGAAAGGGAGGAAGAATACACTTACACCCGAAACGACCAGGAGGAAGACACGACCAGCTACGATTCCGGTTCTCGTGGAACGTATCATGATTACGATTATGACGACTGGGATCGGCCCTATCCTCGTTTCCGCGCGTATATGAACTACTACTACCCTGCCTACTACTGGCCGTCGATCGGGTTCACCCTTGCGTATTCCGACCCCTACTACGGTTGGAGTTGGTATGGCTATGATCCGTGGTGGTGCGGCACGCCGCAGATCGTCTACGCATGGCCGGTGTACTACTACCCGTATTACTACTATCCCTATTCACAGTCCAGGTGGGGGCACTATGCGTGGGGCGGCGGGGGTGTGAGAACGAACAGAGACTTCGGCAGCACTCGCGGTGGAAGCATGCGCACGGTTGGTGGAGGACGCGGCGGCGAATCGCCAGCATACGATGCGCCGCGTTCCGGAGGGATCAACGAAGGATCATCCGCTGGCAGGCGAGGCGATGTCCCACTGCCGCTGAGAGTAGAGCCTTCAAGCGGAAGGCGAAGCGACATTCCGACGACCCGGACTCCCGAGTACGATGGCAAAGGCGCCACGCCTTCGAACGAAAGCGCGCCCCCTGCCGGTGGTAGACGCGGCAACGAGAAGGATGTTGACGCGAAGCAGCCCGAGCGCGCACCAGCGGATGTTCGTCCGGCGGCACCGCCTACTCCTCCGAAGGAGGGCCAGCGCGGCTCTCAAGAACGTCGTGGAGTTCGCGACAGCGGATCCCGGCGCGATTCAAGTCCGCGGCCGCAGCAAACGCCTCCTCCATCATACAACCCGCCGCCGTCCCCGCCCCGCAGCGCTCAACCGAGCGGCGGAGGTGGTGGATCGAGGGACTCTGGCGGAGGACGGGGCGGAAGACGTTGAGCGTCCTTTGATCACGAATACTTACTTCTGAGTGGAAACGATGCGCAGAACTATCCTTATATCAACCGTTGCAGCCGCAGTTCTCCTTTTGTTGCCAACTTCCGGCCAGGCACAATTTCCGGAAGATGCGCTTCGGCTGTCGTCCATAGGGCTGGGCGTTGGTGCTCGGTCGCTTGGCCTGGGCATGGCGTACACGGGCGTCGCAAACGATTTCTCAGCGACCTATTGGAATCCTGCGGGCTTGGGACAAATCAAGATGTCCGAGTTCTCGGCGGGTCTGTCGCACTTGTCGTATGGGAACGATGCGACATTTTTCGATTCGAAGAAATCCTTCAACAACAGCTCGACGAGTCTGAACAACTTCGGACTCATCTATCCGTTCCCCACGCAGCGCGGAAGTCTCGTATTTGCAGTGGGGTACAACCGGGTGAACGACTTCACGACGGCGCTCTCCTTCGATGCTTTCAACAGGACCGGCTCCATCATTCCAAGGCTCGGTTACGGCCTGGCGTACGATCTATATCTGGTCGACACCCTTGGGAATACTCCGCTGGTCGACAGTCTTCAACAGCGTGGGAAGATTATCGAGGGTGGAGGGATGAACAACTGGACGTTTGCTGTGGCGGTCGAAGCCGCGAAGCAGCTCTACCTGGGCATTGCCCTTACGGTAGCCACGGGTTCTTACTCATATAACCGTGACTATGCGGAGTCCGACGTTCTCAACAAGTATACACAGGCAAGATTCGGGACTGATTACGCGTTCTCGCGTCTCAACCTTATCAACACGATCAGTTCCGACATCAGTGGGTTCACTGCAAAGTTTGGACTTCTCTACAAACTGCGATCTGGGGCCCGCGTGGGATTCAACATCAAGATCCCAACCTTTCTTACCGTGCGAGAGGATTTCTCCACCGATGGAACGAGCGTGTTCGATGTCCCTGATCGCCAGGGCCGAGACTCGTACAATTACAGACAAGACGGGAAGACAGAATACGACGTCACGACGCCGTTCATTTTCAGCGGTGGAATATCGGCGCCCCTTGGCGAGTTGCTTCTCGCTGGCGACCTAGAGTACACCGATTGGACCCAGATGAAATTTAGCGAGGCCGATCCTCTCGTCGAGCGGTACAACACCGACATCAAGGAACTTTTCCGCCCAACGGCAAACGTACGCGTTGGAGCAGAGTATGAGTTCAGCGACATCGGCTTCCGTCTGCGCGGTGGATTTGCCTTTATGCCCTCGCCGTACAGGGGAGATCCGTCGTCGTTCGCGCAGAAGTACGTCACAGGAGGATTCGGCTTCATCATCCAAGAAAGCACTGCCGCAGATTTCGGGTACGCCTATGGATTCTGGGACACGTATCACGTCAACTACCAGGGTGGACCAAGAACGCTCGAGTCTATTCGCACGCACAACCTGATGTTTACTCTCTCCTACCGCTTCTGAGCGGTTGCGGCTAATTGCTCAGACGCGTATATTATCCCGTCCCGCTCTAGGTGGGACGGGATTTTTTTTCAGATAGCCGATGTCAAAACCCCTCAAGCTAGCAATCGGCGTCAGTGTCAGTCTCGCCATCATCGCTGTCGCCGTTTTCTTCTTCCTTCGATATCTTCTCATAAAATCGTTCCCTATCACCGAAGGGATAATTCCCGTCTCCGGAATCCAAAGTCCTGTTCACATCTTTCGAGATGAGTTGGGCGTGCCCCACATCCTCGCGGACGATGAGCGGGCCATGTTCTTCGCCATCGGCTACGTTCATGCACAGGACCGTCTATGGCAAATGGATCTTGTCCGGCGAACAGGTCAGGGAAGACTCTCGGAGATTTTCGGCGCCGCTGCAGTCGAATTCGACAAGCTCTTCCGCACCATTGACCTTGCCCGAACAGCAGACACCCTGGCTGAACGTCTCCACCCGGAATCAAAGCGTGCGCTCGAAGCTTACGCCTTAGGAGTCAACGCATTCATTGCAGATAACGAGACCCGTTTGCCGGTTGAGTTCGACATGCTCAACTACAAACCCGATCTGTGGGAGCCCCGCCACAGCCTCATCGTTGCACGGATGATGGCGTGGGAACTGAATCTTGCATCAATGGCGGATCTGCCGCTCGGACTCATTGCAGCAAGGGTAGGCGCCGACAGAGCGATTGAGCTGGTCCCGCCCTGGCCCTCTGACGCGCCAACGACTGTTCGTTCGCCTCGTGCGACAACGTCGCGGGAAGAACAGACTCCCATCGATCTATCGGCTCTTGAGGTACTGAAGAATGCTACTCAGCCGCGATGGTTCATTACTGTGAACCGCATGTACCGTGAACAGGCTGGAAACCAAGGCCAGAGTGGCGGAAGCAATTGCTGGGTTGTTGGGGCCTCAAGATCCGCGAGCGGCAAACCGATTCTTGCCAACGATATCCATCTTCCGATGTCCGCACCCGCTCGATGGTATCAGCTCCATTGCAGTTGTGGCAAGCCCGGTAGTGCCCGGATGCCGGAACAAGACAGCAGTCAGTTCGACGTTGCAGGCCTTACCGTACCCGGGGCGCCGTTTGTCATCCTCGGACGCAACAAACATATCGCCTGGGGTATTACGAACATGATGGTCGACGATGCCGACTTCTTCATTGAGCAGGTGGATTCCACGTCTTCATCGTATCTCTTCAATGGCAATTGGAGACCGATCCGATCCCGAGAAGAACTGATCTACATAGGAAAGTCGGACAGTGCGATCGTCTGGGTGCGGCGAACACACCACGGCCCAATCGTAGATGAGTTTGAACGTCGCGACAGCGTCGGTCGCCTCGTCGGTCGGTATGCGGTCTCAATGCGATGGACGGGCTTCGATGTGTCTGATGAGCCTTACGGGTTTTATCTGATAAATCGGGCGCGAGATAGCGAGGAGTTCGAGGTAGGCGTGAGCGCCGTGACCGTTCCGGGCCTCGGCATGGTCTGTGCCGAGACAACAGGAAGCATCGGATACTGGTCCGCTTCGCGCATTCCCAAGCGAGGTACGGCAAATCCGATGTTCCCGCTTGCGGGCTGGACAGGTCAGAACGAATGGCAGGGGTACGTTCCATTCCCGGAACTTCCCAGGTTATCTAACCCTCCCGAGGACTACATCGCAACCGCAAACAACAAGATTGTCGGTTCGGAATACCCCTACTACATCAGCGACTTGTGGGAGCCGCCGTCGCGCATACAACGCATCCACGAGCTGCACGATTCCCGCGAAGCGCCCTCGATCGAAGATTTCGAGCGATTCCAAATGGATGTAACCTCCCCGTTCAGCAAACAACTCGCTGGCGCGATAATCGAAGCAATCAAATCGGCCTCGCAAACAGATCCCGAAATGAAAGCAGTGCTGGAATATCTCCGCAACTGGGACTTTCGATACGGCAAGGACGATATCGTATCGATGATCGTTGATGCCAGCTTCGTCAAGCTCGTGCACAACACGTTTGCTGACGAGTTGGGCGATTCGCTGCTCTACTTCTACACGTCAGTATCAGCGATGCCGTACCGCGCTGTCGGCAGTCTCCTTGAGAAAGACAGTTCAGCCTGGTTCGACGACATCCGCACTCCGCAAGTCGAGTCGCGGGACGACATCCTGTTGACAAGTGTGCGCGATGCGATCAATATGCTGCGCGAGAAGTTCGGACCGGACATGAAATCCTGGCGATGGGGACTTGAGCACACGGTCACGTTTGAGCATCCCCTTGGAAAGCGCCGGCCGCTTGACAGAGTGTTCAACATCGGGCCATTCCCCGTGGGCGGATCGGCGACAACGATCAACAAGGCAGACTTCAGAATTCGGCTGCCGTACTCAACGGTTGTCGGACCGTCGATTCGCCAAGTGATAGACCTATCGAATGCCTCCGGCTTCTGGAGTGTTATTACTACCGGACAGTCGGGGCAGCCGCTCCACAAGCACTACGACGACCAGACGGTGCTGTGGCTGAACGGAAGCTATCATTGGATCTCGTTAGATTGGAACTCAATCAGAAACTCCAACTGGGAGCATCTCGAGCTGCGCCCTGCTTCTGAGAACAATGAGAGGAACTGAGCACTGATGGCGGCATCATCCCGACTCATCGCGATGCTACGGTCGGCAAGAGCGGTTGCGGTTCTCACCGGCGCCGGCGTTTCCGCCGAGAGCGGAGTACCTACGTTTCGAGGCGAGAACGGGCTGTGGAGGAAATTCCGGCCGGAGGAGCTTGCTAACTTCGAAGCCTTCATCCGAAATCCGCAACTTGTTTGGGAGTGGTACAAAGAGAGAAAGCGCGTCATTCAGCGCATTCAGCCGAATCCTGGGCACATCGCTCTGGCGGAACTCGAGAAACTCTTTCCCGACTTCTCGATAACTACGCAGAACATCGATAACCTCCACCGGCGTGCCGGCAGCAAGAAGGTGTTTGAACTGCACGGCAACATCGAAAGGAACTACTGCGTCCAGTGCCGTGCCGACGTCTCGAATGAGAAGGTACTGCAAACCGACGACGTCCCCCGCTGCGAGAAGTGTGGGGGACTGATCAGACCCGACGTGGTCTGGTTCGGCGAACTACTGCCGAGCGATGAATGGGAGTCGGCCGAGACCGCTGCTCGGCACGCCGATGTCTATTTCTCGATCGGAACGTCCGCCATAGTCTATCCCGCGGCGTCGCTGCCGCTCATTGCCAAACGCGCAGGCGCGTTTCTCGTGGAAATAAATCCTGAAGAAACGGCGCTCACGCCTGGTGCGGATGAATTCATCGAAGGGAATTCCGGAGCCGTGCTCCCGCAAATAGTCGAGGCCCTGAAGACGAAATGAAAAATCGAGCATTCTCGAGAACGAAGGTCGTCTGTACGATTGGGCCAGCTTCCCAATCGCTTGCCACGCTGAAAAACCTCATTAGGTTGGGGATGGATGTCGCGCGTTTGAATTTCTCCCACGGCTCACGCGAGGATCATGGGCGCACGATCGAGAACATCCGGATCGCAACGGCGCTTTTGCAGGAACCGGTCTCCATCATGCAAGACCTGGGCGGCCCGAAGATGCGCATTCGGGAACTCGCGGCCGCATCCGTTGAACTAAAACCCAAATCGACGATTCGCATTACGCCTGACAATGTGCTAGGCAGCAACGAGCGCATCTCGACTACATATGAGAATCTTCCCTCCGACGTGAAGCCTGGAGACACAATATTGTTGGACGATGGAAAGATTCGGCTGCGTGTCGAAAAGATTGAGGGCAAGGATGTCGTTTGCAGGACCATTGTAGGAGGGCTTCTTCTTCCCCGGAAAGGAATGAATTTGCCGGGCATAGCCGTCAGCGCTCCGTCGCTGACGGAAAAGGACAAAGAAGACCTGCTCTTCGGGCTTGGGAGCGACATAGACTACGTTGCTCTTTCATTCGTACGCACAGCTGACGACATTGTTGCGCTGCGGGATTTCATCGCCGCGCACGGCAAACAGGGCAGACGAGTTCCGATCATCGCCAAGATCGAAAAGCCGGAGGCTATCGACAACATCGAAGCAATCATCCGCGAGTCCGATGGGATAATGGTTGCCCGCGGAGATCTCGGCGTCGAACTTCCTACCGACGAGGTGCCGATGCTCCAAAAAATGATCGTGCGGAAGTGCAACGAAGTCGGGAAACCGGTCATCATTGCAACGCAAATGCTGGAATCGATGGTCGAGAATCCTGGTCCGACGCGCGCCGAGGCAAGCGATGTAGCCAATGCCGTGTTCGACGGTGCAGATGCGGTCATGCTCAGCGCCGAGACGTCGGTAGGAAAATATCCGGTTCAGTCAGTCGAAATGATGGACCGCATTCTACGAACGACCGAAGAAGGCGTTTCGCAGGAACAGTACGACCTCTGGGCGAATCGCGCCGTTCATGCAGATGCGTACGATGCTATGAGTCACTCGGCCTGCTTGTTGGCAAAGGACCTCAAAGCGTCTGCAATCATTGCGCTCACTCACTCGGGGGCGACTGCCGCCAGCGTTGCGAAATTCCGACCGCGGCCGCACATAATTGCAGTAACGGACAGCGAGGAAATTCGTCGCCGGCTGAATCTGGTTTGGGGAGTCAGGAGCATGATTGTCGAGGACCTTAAGAAGGATACCGATGCGGCCTTTAAGATGATCCGCGAGAGACTTCTTGCCGAAGGAGAGATTCAACGGGGCGACGTTATTGTTACGCTGGCAGGCATACCGCTTTTCGAAGGGCTTCCCACGAACACAATCAAGGTGGATAGAGTGGAGTAGACGGAAGTGCCCTCACAATCCGATGAAGACGAAGGGTGGGCGACAAGTCCAGGACCCTGCCTTGATGGCAACCACGCCGCCGCATTTTGGCGAGATACCCCTCTGACAAAGGCAAACGCCCTCACAGACCGTGAGGGCGTTGCGTGTCGGAACGGCGGGATTTGAACCCGCGACCCCTTGCACCCCAAGCAAGTGCGCTACCGGGCTGCGCCACGTTCCGATTAAAATCCGAGCTATTTTCGAGGATTTTTCTTGCTCAAGATGCTAAAACTCGTACATATTTTGTTAGCAATCTAGTTAGCAAATCCTCTTTCCGCAAACGGCTCGTTCCTCAAGCCCATTCGTCCACGCCAGGGTTAGCTACACCTGAGGAACAGATATACATTCTTTTGCTGTTGGCGTTTCGAATGGCCTGGTTGCCAGTACAACTTAAGAAAACGGGGATTGAAAAACAAGAACTGCGGGTGAGGGAGTTGCTATTCCAACAAACCCTTCGGAGTGAACTGATTTAGTTGAATCCTGTCCGCTGCGCGGCGCAAGTTTTCCTCTTCTAAGTGGGCATAGATCTGTGTGGTTACAACTGATGTGTGTCCAAGAAGTCGCTGGACCCCTGCGAGAGGTGTTGCCGATTGCACAAGGTATGAGGCATAGGTGTGCCGCGATGTCGACCTGGCTTAGATCAATCGGATAACAACTTGTCATATGCATTATTGACCATTTTGCCTCTGACCTTTGGATAGTGAGTTTTTCTCAAGTCTTCTTACTTACTGATGTTACGCAGAATCGTTTTTTTTTTGTATTTTCATCGAGCAGGGGTTGTCGAGATGAAGTGCCCCTGATCATGGACTGTCATATGATGGAGAAATGAAAACGATGGACAAAGCAATGCTCGATTTCTACTCGAATGTTATTTTGAGTTCCTTTTCTCAGTTGACGGCGACCGGTGCATCAGCGTTGACAGATGGCGTCATGAGCCATGACCGGGTCACCCGATTCTTGAACTCTGCGCCGTTGAGTTCTCGCGATCTGTGGTATCGCGTCAAGCCCTTAGTCCGCTCGATCCAGAGCGCCGGGGGTGTACTGATTGTCGACGACACCATTGCCCACAAGCCTCACATGGATGAGAACGATATTGTGTGCTGGCATTATGATCATACCGAAGGACGCTCCGTCAAAGGTATCAACCTGTTGTCCGTGTTGTACCATAGCCAGGACGTTACCTTACCCGTGGGCTATGTGATCGTGACGAAAACCGAGACTGTCATCGATGCCGACACTGACAAGGGAAAGCGTGTCAGTCGTATCACGAAGAACGAACATTTCCGTCGGCTGGTGCGCTGCTGTGTGAAAAATATGCCGTTTCGCTATGTTTTGAGCGATGTGTGGTATGCTTCTGCCGAGAACATGAAGTTCATCAAGCAGGAACTCGAGCACGACTTTATTATGCCGCTCAAGAGCAACCGTCGTGTTGCTCTCTCTGCGCAGGAGAAACGCAGAGGACAATACGTGACAGT